>Ga0307297_10000099_pt1 | contig 18938 bp, 17 predicted proteins | sample ER_DNA_157_FD_194464 | JGI IMG/M metagenome (GOLD analysis project Ga0307297, IMG submission 194464) | Bulk soil microbial communities from the East River watershed near Crested Butte, Colorado, United States - ER_DNA_157 | ecosystem: Environmental > Terrestrial > Soil > Floodplain | place...
CGTGCGCTCGAACTGCGTCTCGCCATTCGCCTGGACCCGCATGATCGGCACCATCCCGACCGAGACCGAGGCCGAGAAGGCGCGGGTCGAGAAGATCAAGCAGATGGGCCCGGAAAAGATTGCACCAGTCTGCGGCTATCTGCTCAGCGACGCCGCCAAGGACGTATCCGGGCAAATCTTCGGCGTACGGATGAACGAGATTTTCCTGTTCAGCCAGAACCGGCCACTGCGCTCGGTACAGCGGAGCGAAGGCTGGACGCCGCAGACGATTGCCGAACACGGCATGCCGGCGCTGAAGGGGTCGTTCTACAAGCTCGACCGGTCGGCGGATATTTTCCCCTGGGATCCGATCTAGGACCGGCCGCGCTGCAACAACACGTCGTCCCGGCGAGCGCCGGCACGACGTGGGTAGGCGCCCACTTTCTTCCCGCCACCTCCGGTTGCTTCCCCAAATTTCGCCCGCATTTCGCCGAATTACGGGCTACACTTGCCTCCCCAACAACAAAATCCTGGGAGGACATCATGACAAATCCAAATGATCTGCCTGACCACCGGACCAATGCGGGATCGAGCGGGCTCGATCGCCGCACGTTGTTCAAGGGCGCGGCGGCGCTGGCCGCTACCGCCGCGACCGTGAAAGCTGCCTCGGCGGCGAGCGTCACGCCATTCGGCCAGACCGGCGTTCCAACCACCGCGACCCCGGCGCTGCCGCTGGGGCCGCTGTCCGGGGCGCGCTATCCGGACGCCCGGCTGGAATCGATGAAGAAGAAAGGGGCTTCGTTCGGGCCGACCGGGTTCCCGGCGTTCGCCGGTACCATGGCGGTCGAGCGCGTCGCCACCGGGTTCCGCTGGGCCGAGGGACCGGTCTACTTCCCGGCCGGCCGCTACGTGCTGTTCAGCGACATTCCCAACAACCGCATCATGCGCTTTTCGGAGGACGACGGTCACGTCAGCGTCTACCGCCATCCGTCGATGAACTCGAACGGCAACACCATCGACCGGGAGGGACGCCTGATCACCTGCGAACACAGCGGCCGCCGGGTGACCCGGACCGAGCTCGACGGCTCGATCACGATCATCGCCGACAAGTTCAACGGCAAGAAGCTCAACTCGCCGAACGATGCGGTGGTCGCTGCCGACGGCTCGATCTGGTTCTGCGATCCGGCCTACGGCATCGGCGGCTTCTACGAGGGCATCAAGGCCGACGCCGAACAGGAAAAGAAGAACGTCTTCCGGGTGGATCCGAAGTCCGGCGACATCAAGATGGTGGTCGACGATTTCGTCGAGCCCAACGGGCTCTGCTTCTCGCCCGACGAGAAGAAGCTCTATATCTGCGACACCGGATTTACCGACGGTCCGGACAACCCGTCGCATATCCGCGTGTTCGACGTCGATCACACGGCCGGCAAGCTTTCCAACAGCAAGGTCTTTGCCGACATTCCAAAACCCAGCATCACCGACGGGCTGCGCTGTGACCGCGAAGGGCGGCTGTGGTGCTCGGTGGGCTGGGGCGATCCGAACGAGGACGGCGTGCGCTGCTACATGCCCGACGGCGATCTGCTCGGCAAGATCCACATCCCGGAAACGGTTGCCAATCTGTGCTTCGGCGGCATGCAGCGAAACCGGCTGTACATCTGCGGCTCGTCCTCGCTGTATGCGGTCTACACCAGTGTGCAGGGCGCGTTGAAGCCGTGATGTGCTGAGGTAATACCCAATAGTGCGTCGTCCCGGCGAACGCCGGGACCCATACGCCGCGGCGGCCGTTGAGAGAGAAGGTCTCCGACTTCAGCGCTCAATCGCGACGGCACGGCGTATGGGTCCCCGCGTTCGCGGGGACGACGATCACCCGCTGTTCCGCAACCCCGCCGAAATGCCGTTGATGGTGATCTGGATGCCGCGCAGCACCTGCTCGTCGGGATTTTGCGCGCGGTGCTCTTTCAACAGTTCGACCTGCACGTGGTTGAGCGGGTCGAGATAGGGAAAGCGGTTCCGAATGGAGCGTTCCAGCAGCGGATTGCCCTGCAGCAGGCGTTCCTGCTCCATGATCTTCAGCAACGTGTCGATCGAATTGTGCCACTCGGCGCGGATGCGCCCAAAAATCTTCTCGCGCAGGGCCACATCGGGCACCAGTTCGGCATAGCGCGACGCAATCGCGATCGAACTCTTGGCCAGCACCATGTCCATGTTCGACAACAGCGTGCGGAAGAACGGCCACTCGCGGTAGAGTTCCTGCAGGAACGGCATGCCCTTGTCGGGATGCTCAAATACCCACACTTCGACCGCGCTGCCAAAGCCGTACCAGCCCGGCAGCATCAGCCGGCATTGCGCCCAGCTGAACACCCATGGAATGGCGCGCAGATCCTCGATCTCGCGGGTCTTCTTGCGCGAGGCCGGACGGCTGCCGATGTTCAGGGTGGCGATTTCGGTGATGACGGTGGAGCCCCAGAAATAGTCGGCGAACCCCTCGGTCTCATAGACCAGCCCGCGATAGGCCTTGAACGCCAGCGTCGACAGTTCATCCATCGCTCTCAGATATTCGGGGCGCGGCGCGCTGTGCTTGGGTTGCAGCAGGCTCGCTTCCAGCGTGGCGGCGGCGAGGATTTCCAGATTGTTGCGGCCGACTTCGGCATTGGAATATTTGCTGGAGATGATTTCGCCCTGCTCGGTGATGCGGATCTGTCCGTTCACCGCGCCACCGGGCTGCGCGATGATGGCGTCGTAGCTCGGCCCGCCGCCGCGGCCGACCGAGCCGCCGCGGCCGTGAAACAGCCGCAAGCGCACATGATGGCGCTCGAACACCTCGATCAGGCCGATCTCGGCCTTGTAGAGTTCCCAGCCCGAGGTGACGAAACCGCCATCCTTGTTGCTGTCGGAATAGCCGAGCATCACCTCCTGCACCGCACCGCAACTATCCACCAGCTTGCGGTAATCGTGCAGCGCCAGCATGCGGTCCATGATGCCGCTCGATGCCTGCAGGTCCTCGATGGTCTCAAACAGCGGCACGATGTTGATGGCGCTGCGGCCGGAGGGGTGGACGAGGCCGGCCTCCTTCAGCAGCACCGCGACCTCCAGCATGTCGGACATGCCCTTGCACATCGAGATGATGCATTGCGGAATCACGTCGCTGCCGAACTTGGCATGCGCCTCGGCCGCCGCGTGGAACAAAGCGAGTTCGCCTGACGTCTCCTCGCTGTACTTGACGAAGGCGGAGGTCAGCGGCCGGGCGTTGCGCAGTTCGCCCGCCAGCAGCGTGATCCGAGCTTCCTCGTTCAGTGACAGATAGGACATGCCGGGCATCGCCGCATCGATCAGTTCGGCGACGGTGCGTTCGTGAACGGCGGAATTCTGCCTTATATCGAGGCTGGCGAGGTGGAAACCGAAACAATCGACGGCGCGGCGCAGCAGCCGCAGCCGCCCGCGCGCGATCACGCCCGAATTGTTCGAGATCAGCGAGCGATAGAGAATATCGAGATCGGTCTTGAACTCGCTGACGCCGGCGTAAGGAGCGGCTTCGCCGACCGGCCGCCTTGTAATGCCGACATCCAGCTTCAGGGCGGTCGCGGTCAGCCGCGCGTAAATGCCGGATACCGCCAGGCGATAGGGCTCGCCGCTGCGATGCGGCGACTTGTCGGGCGAGCGTTCGGCGAGATTGCGCAGATCCTTGGAGACGTCGGCCAGATGCGCCGCCATCGACAACTCGGAGCCGAGCACGTGCAGCTCCTCGAGATAGAACCGCAGCACCCGGCTCGACTGCAGCCCGAGCGTTCCGCGCATCACCTCGGCGGTCACGAACGGGTTGCCGTCGCGGTCCCCGCCGATCCAGCTTCCCATCCGCAGGAAAGACGCCAGTTCGCCGCGCACGGCGTCGCCCTCGTTCAGCCGGTCCTCCAGCGCGCAGTGCAGCCGCGGCACCTCGTGCAGGAAGGTATAGTCATAGAACGACAGGCCGTTGGCGACCTCGTCGAGCACGGTGAGCTTGGTCCGGCGCAGCAGATTGGTCTGCCACAGCGTCAGCACCTCGCGCCGCAGTTCCTCGTCGCTGGCCGCAAGCTCTTCCGGCGTCAACTGCACCCGTTCGCGGCGGTCCAGCAGGGCTGCGATCTCCATCTCGCGGTCGATCGTGCTCTTGCGGCGGACTTCGGTGGGATGCGCTGTCAGCACCGGGCTGATCAGGGCTTCAGTGAAGAATTTGCGCAGGTCGGCCGCGGTGAAGCCGGCCGCGCGCGCATGCGCCAGGGTCAGCGGCAGCGTGCCCGTGCGTGGCGCTCCCCTGGCGGCCGAGCGCGCCCGCATCTGCCGGATGTTGTTCTGGTCCTCGGCGATGTTGGCGAGATGGGAAAAATAGCTGAAGGCGCGCACGATGCGCACGGTCTGGCTGGTCGACATGCTGTCTAGGATGAGTTCGAGCTCGCGCCGCGCCGGCTTGTCGTCGTCGCGGTGGAACCGGATCGAGGTCTGCCGGATGCGCTCGACCAGGTCGAACACGTCGGCGCCTTCCTGGTCGCGGACGGTGTCGCCGAGGATGCGCCCCAGCAGCCGGATGTCCTCGCGAAGCCGGGCGTCCGCCTCGATGTCCTCGCTGCGGTTGGGACGCAAATCAGGGTCGGAAGGCATGATCTGGGGTGACATGGTGACTGCTCCAGAAACTGCCCGGCCACCCTTGAGTCGCAATTTTTTTGCCGCAGCGCAAGATAAAGATGGAGGCGGTGCACCCGGAGCCCCGGACCTCGTCCAGCGGGGCGGCCTCTTGGTATTAAATCTTCCGCCCCGCCCGCTCCCAATAGGGATCGCGCAGGCGGCGCTTGAATATCTTTCCGGAATCTTCCCGTGGCAGGTTGGCCAGGATTTCGACGTGTTTCGGCACCTTGTAATCGGCCAGCGACGCCTTGAGCTGCGCGCGGATCGCTTCGGTATCCAGCATGACGCCGGGCTGCGGTTCCACCACCGCCATCAGCGCCTCGCCGAATTCGGCGTCGGGAATGCCGAACACCGCGCAATCGTGCACCCCCGTCACCGCGTGCAGCGCCGCCTCGATCTCGGCGGGATAGATGTTGACCCCGCCCGAGATGACCATGTCGCGCTTGCGGTCACAGATGAAGACGTAGCCGTCCTGGTCGATGTAACCGACATCGCCCGAGGTGATGAAGCCGTCGAGGTCGATCTCGGCGCGCTTTTCGGGTTTGTTGTGATAGGTGAAATCCGGATTGCCCGGTATCCGCGAATAGATCTCGCCGATCTCGCCTTGCGGCAGCACTTTGCCGTCGTCACCGACAAAGCGAAGCTCGGCGCCCGGGGCGATCTTGCCGACGGTGCCGGGCTTATTCAGTGCATCCTCGGAATTGGCGAAGGTGACGGCGCCCGACTCGGTGGAGCCGTAGAATTCATGGATCACCGGCCCCCACCATTCGATCATCGCGCGCTTGACGTCGGCCGGACAAGGGGCGGCGGCGTGGATGACGTGCCGCAGCGAAGACACGTCGTATTTGCCGCGCACCGCTTCCGGCAGTTTCATCAGCCGGATGAACATGGTCGGCACCATGAAGATGGTGTCGATCTTCTGATCCTGCACCAGCCGTAAAAACGCCTCGGGATCGAACCGCGGCATCAGCACCAGCGCGCCGCCGAGGCGGCCAGCGCGCAGGCCGAACGAGTTCGGTGCGGAATGGTACAACGGGCCCGGCAACAGCGCCCGGGAGCCCGGCCTCAGGCCGTAGATCATGGTCCGCATGCCCTCGGCATTGGCGGTCTGCTCGGGCGTCGGGGCGTTGCGCCGCACCCCCTTGGGGTGACCCGTGGTGCCCGAGGTGTAGATCATGTTCTGCGGCTGCGGCAGCGCCGGGCCGTCATGGGGCGGCTGCGCTTGCAGCCAGGGTTCCAAATCGGTGGCGAAATCCGGGGTGGCCAGATGCGCCGGATCGGTCTTGTAATTGACGAGAATTTCCGGCGGCGTCGGCACGCTGAGCACGGTGACCCCGGCGGGAATGGCGTCGCGCAGCTGATGCAGCATATCGGCATGGCCGATCAGGACCGGCGTTCCGGAATCCTTCAGGATGTAATTGATTTCCTCCGGCTTGAAATGCCAGTTGACCGGCACGCCATAGGCGCCGAGCCGCATCGCGGCATAGGCCGCCTCGATGAAGGTGATGTCGTTGCGCATCAGGATGCAGACGCTGTCGCCCTGCGCAACACCGAGCTTTCGCAATCCGCCGGCGATGCGGTCGGCGCGGTCGGCGACTTCGGCATGGCTGCGGCGACGGTCGCCACTGATGATGCCGAGGAAGGGTTGGGATGTCATTGTCGCTTCCGATCTGGAGTCGGGTTGGGAAATATTGATTGATGTCATTCCGGGATGGTCCGAAGGACCAGACCTCAGGTGCGCAATTGCGCACCGGGGAATCGCGAGATTCCGGGTTCGATGCTGTCGCATCGCCCCGGAATGACGAAAACATCATCCCACATCCGCAAAGCGCGGCGCGCGCTTCTCGATGTTGGCGCTGACCGCTTCACGCTGGTTGGGACTGCCCATCAGCTTCATCTGCTCGACGGATTCGGCGAGCAAAGCCGGGCCGGGATCGACCGCCAGATTGTTGAGCATGCGCTTGCAGGCGCGGATCGCCTCGGGGCTCTTGCCTGCGATCTCGCGCGCCAGTTCGAGAGCCGCAGTCTTCGGGTCGTCACAGATCCGGGTGGCAAGGCCGTAGCTCAGCGCCTCCTGCGCCGAGAAAATCCGCCCGGTATAGGTGAGTTCGCGCAGGATATCGTCGCGCACCAGGCTGGCCAGGATCGGTGTTCCCGCCATGTCGGGCACCAGCCCCCATTTGATTTCCATGATCGACATCCGAGCATCCGGCGCCAGAAACCGGATGTCGGCACCGAGCGCGAGCTGAAAGCCGCCGCCGAACGCCACGCCCTGGATCGCCGCGATCACCGGCACCGGCAACTGGCGCCAACCCCACACCGCCTGCTGCGGAAAATTGGCGAGGCCATGGGTGCGCGCCGAGAGGTCGCGCTTGTCGCCGCCGGCAACGCCGTTGCCGCCCTTTTCCTTCATCGCGGCGAAACGCCCCATGTCGAGGCCGGCGCAGAATGCCCGCCCCTCCCCGGACAATACTACCGCCCGGAGGCCTTTTTCCTCGGCAAGCCGCGTCGAAGTAGCCACGAGCGCCTCGAACATCGCGGCATCGAGCGCGTTCATCTTGTCCGCCCGTACCAGGCGGACGTCGGCGATTCCACCCGAAATCGTGACCTCGACGCGCTTCTCCATCGGAATTCTCCCTACACATGTTCTTGGTGGTTGCCGCTTTACAGAAAGGCGTTGTGCGGATTTAGTCAATCAACCAATTAACAGGCAATCCCTTTGGGCGGAAACCAGCCATGTTCACTGAAAAGCTTCTCACTGGACGACGCATCCTTGTCACCGGCGGCGGAAGCGGCCTCGGCAAGGCCATGGCGGCACGCTTCCTCGAACTCGGCGCGGAGATTCATATCTGCGGACGCCGCAAGGGCGTCTGCGACGAGACCGCGACCGAATTGATGGACCTCCATGGCGGCCGGGTCACAACCCACGGCGTCGATATCCGTAACCCGCTCGCGGTCGACGAGATGATCGAGAACATTTTCACCGAGGGGCCGCTCACCGACCTTATCAACAACGCCGCCGGCAACTTCGTCTCGCGCACCCAGGATCTGACGCCGCGCGGCTTCGACGCGATCGCCAATATCGTCATGCACGGCACGTTCTATGTAACCCACGCGGTGGGGCGGCGCTGGATTGCCGCCAAGCAACCCGGCAATGTGGTGTCGATTACTGTCACCTGGGTCCGCAACGGTAGCCCCTATGTGGTGCCGTCGGCGATGAGCAAGTCCGCGATCCACGCCATGACCATGTCGCTGGCGATGGAATGGGGCCGCTACGGCATCAGGCTCAACACCATCGCGCCCGGCGAAATCCCGACCGAGGGCATGAGCAAGCGCCTCAACCCCGGCGATGCGCCCGGCGCGCGCACCATTGCCAGAAACCCGATGGGCCGGGTCGGCAAGATGGAGGAGTTGCAGAACCTCGCTGTGTTCCTGATTTCCGGCGGCTGCGACTGGATCAACGGCGAGACCATCGCCATGGACGGCGCCCAGGCGCTGGCGACCGGCGGAAATTTTTACGAGATGCGCGACTGGACCGACGCCGACTGGACCCGGGCCCGCGATTCGATCAAGGCCCAGAACGAAAAGGATCGCGCACAGAGGGGGTGAGTTCGAAGTGAACCATGGAGCGGAACCTTCTTCCGCTCGATCGATTGGGAGACATGTTGGAATTGGACTGATGGAGATACGTTTTGAGCAGCTGCACGGAATGCGGTGCCCATGTGAAAGACGATCGTTCGACATGTCCCATGTGTCATCGACCCCGATGGTACACATTGAAAAAGATTTCGCTTTGTCTGTTGATTCTGGTCGCCATGGCGGCGTGCATAAAGCTCCTGGTCACTTATGGTGACCGGACACTCAGCCTGTGGTTTGGTTAGATGGTGTCCATGTGGGGTTCCCCGGGGACGCAAATGGCAAGGGCCGCGCCACCATTGCCGGCACGGCCCTCGATGGTCGTCGCGACTGGTTACTGAACGACAATTCGCCGGCGTGCCAGCTTGTTCGAATGGACCATCCAGTCGGGAAGCGGTGCACCGTCCCGATGCCGTCCTCCGGCACCTGCGGCAGCCCAAGCGGCCACCGACCCCAGCAGCAGCGCCGTGGCCAACGAGAACGCGAGGATGATCGTACTGCGGCGGGTTCGGGCGATCGCGGTTTTCGAATTCGCAATGACATTGTCCACACGGCGTTCTGCCTCGGGAGCGGCGAGACCCGTCGTAGCGGCGACTTGCTGGATCAGATAGCCCCGGTCCTCGGAACTCATTCCGTCGTGGCTGGATGCGGTCAGAAGAATCCGCCCTGCCTCGGCGCGATCCGGACGCAGGTCGGCGTTCGGCGCGCGGCGAGAGGACCGATACAGCCGGTCGAGTTCGTAGCTCAATAACGGCTCCGCGGCACTGGTCGTCGCGCTCGAAGGGCTGGAGCAATTGATGGTCGATGCTCCCACCAACGCAGCCAAGACGCCGCCGAGCACGACGGCGATCGCCCATACCGCGAGCCCATGGAGCCCATCGCGGGTCTCGACCTCATCAACAGGACCGGCAGCCAGGGGAAACCGGAGGCGGCCGGCAATGTAACCGCCAAAACCGAAGCTGAGTACGGCCTGCAGGATCAGGTAAATGCCCGAGAGGATCCACAGCGCGACAGAGGCGTCCCGCCAGGTCGGCGCGGCCGAACTGACTCCCAGTCCGACCGCGGCGCCGAACGTTACCAGGATCAGGGACAGCGCGGTGGCGCCGAGGGCACCGACGAGCACCGGCGTCCATTGCAAGTATCGCGGCTCGGCATTCAGCGGGCTCGCGACCGTTTCTACATTGGTCATTCGGAACTCCTACCGGAGTCCGAAGAAAGACAGGATGGCCAATATGACGACAACGAGACCTACGAGATAAATTAAACCGTGCATCGATCGCTCCTCTTCTGCGGCTATTAATCGCACTGAAACTCAAAGGTTCCACCGAAGCCGTTCCATCATCGGAAAAGCAATCACCTTTCATCGGATCGAATCTGCATCTCGACCAGCGCCATCGTTTGCAATGTTCGCGGGTCACGTTCGCCTTCCTTGGCGCAGCGCAGAATGCTCTCGGCAATGTTTTGCACGCGCATCAAACTCACGGGTTCCGGCAGCGTCGCTACCGCCCCCTCGAGCGCTTGATCCATCGCCGCAATCAGATCGGGCGAAAACGAAGCATTTGAGAAATCCTTCACGCTGTTTCCTTTCCTGGGTTGGGAAACTGCCAAACGACAATCGGACCGACTGCAACATGTTCCTTAATGCTTCCGGTGGAACCGGCACGTTGCTGTGAGGCCGGAACCGGCGCACGCCGCCGTAACGGCAAATTTCAGATCGCCGGCAGGAACGGTTTCCAGTTCTTCCCGTTTTCTCCTCGTCAATTCATGCAGGAGCGCGCGATGCCTTTCAGCACCAAGTCATATCTTGCAGGCGTCGGGACTGTAGTTGCCGCGCTCACGATCGGATTTTCCGGCGGATTCTTCCTTGCGCCATCGACTGAGCATGTGGAGCAAAACCGCCTGCAACGGGTCACTTCAACCGCTTCGGCTGCGATCACGCCGCTCGCGGAAGCGAGGCCCATCGAGTTGGTCGCCGCGCCAGCGCCCGCAACTCAACAACCTGCCCGCACCGAAACGATCCCCGTTATGGCAAGGGCGGTCGATCCCGCACCGGCGCCGATTGCTGCCAGGACAGCCGACCCGGCTAGAGCGGCATCCGACGATGCAGCGGCGAAACCAGAGATCACATACAAGATGCAAGCGGCCGAGGCGAAGGCCGAGAGAAAGCGCGCCAGAGAGGAACGAAGGGCTGAGCGAAGGAAGCAGCGAGAGATCGAACTGGCGGCGTTCGCCGTGAAGCGGATGGTCAGGGATCGCGACCCGCAACAGCTTGCGGATCGAACCGAGTCACCGCGGTTGGGCTTCTTCGGTGCGGACTGGTGAAATAAGCCTTCCACACTCGCACGGCCGCGCTGCTGATCGCGACGGTTTTCAACCGAACTCCCGTATTGTCTTTGCCGCGCAACGACGCCACACTCGCGGCAACAACAAGACACCTATGGGAGAAACATGTCCGGCTCAGAGCAACCTGCCAACCTTGCCGACATGCTCCGCGCGCGCGCAAAAGCCCGCGGCGATGCCATTGCCTATGAATTCGAGGGACGCCAGACCTCGTTCGCGGAATTCGACGTCAAGACCAACCGCGTCGCCAACGCCCTGATCGCGCTCGGCGTCAAGCCGGGCGAGCGCATCGCCTATCTCGGCAAGAACAGCGACATCTATTTCGAGCTGCTGATGGGCGCGATGAAGGCCAATGTGGTGATGGCGCCGGTGAACTGGCGGCTGGCCGGGCCGGAGGTCGCCTTCATTGTCGACGACTGCAAGGCGCCGGTGCTGTTCGTCGGGCCCGAGTTCGTCGCCCAGGCCCGCAACATCCTGCCGAAACTGCCGAGCGTTCGTCATGTCATCACCACCGAAGGCGGCGCGCCGGAATGGCCGGATTTTACGGCCTGGCGCGACGCCCGGAGCGGCGATGATCCCAAGGTCGCCATCGACCGGCGCGACATCGCGATCCAGCTCTATACCTCAGGCACCACGGGAAAACCCAAGGGCGCGATGCTATCGCACGCCAATTTCATCAATCTGGTGGAAGCCGGCGGCGACCAGACACCCGAGTGGAACAAGTGGACGAGCGACGACGTCTCGCTGGTGGCGATGCCGATCTTCCATATCGGCGGCTCCGGCTGGGGCGTGATCGGGATGTGTCACGGCGCCAAGGGCGTGATCGCCCGCGAATTCGATCCGACAAAAGTGCTGGATTTCTTCCAGCAGTCCGGAATCACGAAATTGTTCATGGTGCCGGCCGCGATGCAGTTCGTGGTGCGACAGCCGCGGGCGCGGCAAGTGGATTTTTCACGGCTGAAATACATGCTGTACGGCGCCTCGCCGATTCCGGCGGCGCTGCTGAAGGAATGCATCGAAGTGTTCAAATGCGGCTTCGTGCAGTTGTACGGCATGACCGAGACCACCGGCACCATCGTGGCATTGCCGCCGGAAGACCACATCGAAGGGCTGGACCGGATGCGCTCGGCCGGCAAGGCCATGCCGGGCGTCGAGCTCGCGATCCTCGACCACGACGGCCAGCGCTTGCCGCCGGGCGAGGTCGGCGAGATCGCCACCCGTTCCGGCTCCAACATGGTCGGCTACTGGAACCTGCCGGAAGCCACCGCCAGCACGCTCGGGCCTGACGGCTGGCTGCGCACCGGCGATGCCGGCTACATGGACAGCGACGGCTATCTCTACATCCACGACCGCATCAAGGACATGATCATTTCCGGCGGCGAGAACATCTACCCCGCCGAAGTCGAGAGCGCGATTTGCGACCACCCCGATGTCGCCGAGGTCGCGGTGGTCGGCGTCCCCGACGACAAATGGGGCGAAGCCGTCAAGGCCGTGGTGGTGATGAAGCCGGGCAAGAAGGCGACGTCGTCCGACATCATCAATTTTACCCGCGAGCGCATCGCCGGCTTCAAGACCCCGAAGACGATCGATTTCATCGAAGCGCTGCCGCGCAACGCCTCGGGCAAGATTTTGCGCCGGCATTTGCGCGACCCCTATTGGACGGGGAAGGACCGGCAGGTGAATTGACGTCCTCCTGCGTGCGCAGGAACGACGTGGTGCGAGGGCTGCTCACTCTCCCCCTCAATGCTTCCCCGCGCCCATATAGCCGAACAGGAATCCCGCCACCTTGCGCTTCTGGATTTCCTCGCTGCCCTCGGTGATGCGGTAGCGGCGATGGTGGCGGTAGATGTGCTCGAACGGCTTGTGGCGGGAGTAGCCCATGCCGCCATGCACCTGCATGGCGCGGTCGGCGGCTTCGCAGCACAGCCGGTTCGCCCAGAAATTGCACATCGAGACCCGGTCGGACAGCGTGTGCTCGACCTGCGCCTGGGTCAGTTGATCCATCTCCCAGGCGGTCTTGCGGATCAGCAGCCGCAGCATTTCGGCCTGGGTGGCGAGTTCGACCAGCGGCCACTGGATCGCCTGGTTTTCCGCCAGCGCCTTGCCGAACGGTTTTCGTTCACGGGCATATTTGACGCTTTCGTTGATGCAGTAGACCGCCGCGCCCAGCGAGCTCGCGGCCTGCCGGATCCGGTTCTCGTGGACAAAACACTGCGCCAGCGACAGGCCGCGGCCGATCTCGCCGAACAGCGCATCGTCGGGGACGAACACGTCGGTAAAGCTGACCCGCGGATGATCGGTCGGCATGTTGAAGGTCCACATATATTCCTCGACCTTGACGCCCTTGGCCCTGGCCGGCACCAGGAAGCAGGTGATGCCGCGGGCGTCGCCGTCATTGCCGCTGGTGCGGGCAAACAGCGCGCAATGGGTCGCGACATGCATGCCGGTGGTCCACATCTTCTCGCCGTTGATCACCCATCCCGTGACGCCGTCACGGGTGGCCTGCACCGCGCGGGTTTCCATGTGGGTGGCGTCGGAGCCGTGGTCGGGCTCGGTGAGGCCGAAGGTGATGCGGAATTTTCCGGTGATCGAGCCCTCGATCATCGCCTTCTGGTCGTCGCGGCCGTAACGGTCGAGCATGGTGACCAGCGGCAGATTGCCGACGATCGAATGCTCGTTCTGCAGGTCGTTGTGCAGGCCTAACCCCTTGGCGGCGAAATGCTCGCGGATCACGGCCATCCAGAGGTTCGATCCGGCCTTGCCGCCATACTGTTTCGGAATCGCGAAGCGCAGGTGGCCGGCCGCGTCGGCGAGATTCTTCACCTTGCGCAGCAGCGCTTCCCACTCGTGCCGCGGCAGGCCGCCATTGTCGAAATCGGTACGCGCCCATTCGCGGCGGTGATCGAAGAAGCGGATGTTGTCGTCCGCCGCCTCGATCGGCTTGATCTCGCGCGCGATGAACTGGTCGAGTTCGTCGAGATAGGCGACCAGGTCGGCTGGCAGGTTGAAATCCACGGCGGTCTCTCCCGGAAGTGTTTTTCGTTTTGCGTTAAGGCGCTGCGCGCCCCCGCTTCGGACCGATTAAGCTGAGAAGACCGCGCCCAAGTCAAGCAACCGGATGCGCTTGGCACGCGCAGTCGCCCAGCGTAATTGGATGGTATCGGCCGGCGGGCACGCGCTATTATCCCGCCCAATATTCTTCGCCACCAAAAATCGAAATGGGAGCCAACATGGACCTGAAATTCTCCAGGGTGACGCGCAAGGGCCCGATCACGATCGTGACGCTGTCGCGGCCGGAAGTGTACAACGCGCTGCATACCGATGCGCATTTCGAACTGAACAAGGTGTTCGACGATTTCTCCGCCGATCCGGAGCAATGGGTGGCGATCGTGACCGGTGCCGGCGACAAGGCGTTCTGCGCCGGCAACGACCTGAAATGGCAGGCGGCCGGCGGCAAGCGCGGCTGGGACAGCGGCGGTTTTGCCGGCCTCACCTCGCGGTTCGACTGCGACAAGCCGATCATTGCCGCGGTCAACGGCGTCGCCATGGGCGGCGGTTTTGAAATCGCACTGGCCTGCGACCTCATCATCGCCTCGGAGAATGCGACCTTCGCGCTGCCCGAGCCGCGCGTCGGCCTCGCAGCCCTGGCCGGCGGCGTGCACCGGCTGCCGCGCCAGATCGGGCTGAAGCGCGCCATGGGCATGATCCTGACCGCGCGCCATGTTTCGGCTACGGAAGGCAAGGAACTGGGCTTCGTCAACGAGGTGGTGCCGGCGGGCGAAGCGCTGGCGGCGGCCGAGCGCTGGGCCGAGACCATCTGCAAGAACTCGCCGATGTCGATCCGCGCCTCCAAACAGGCGATCCAGAAGGGGCTGTCGGTTTCGCTCGAACAGGCGATTGCAGAGCAGCGCGAGTATCCGGCCGTGAAGGCGATGGCGGCGTCGCAGGATTACATCGAGGGCCCGAAGGCGTTTTCGGAAAAGCGTCCGCCGCAATGGCTGGGGAAGTGAGAAATCTCCGCCGTCATCCTGAGGCGCGAGCCCGCTTGGGCGAGCCTCGAAGATGGAGATAGCGCAAAACCGTCGAGCCTGCTGCCCATCATTCGAGACGCCGCGCAAAAGATGCGCGGCTCCTCAGGATGACGGTTTTGTTGTTGCAGCACTTGCTCCCAACTCCCGCTTGTACGACCCGTAATTCGGCTGATCGACCGCGAGCTTGTCCATCGTGGTCTGCCACAGATGCTCCGACAGCCCCGGCGTCGCCAGATCGGCCTCGCCCTTGGCGATGCGATCGGCGAGCGCGCGGTTGAGTTCGCCGAGCGAGCCCTGCTGGCCGAGCAATTGCGACAGCCGCGCCGCTTCGGCGGCATCGCTACCCTCCTCCAGCCTGAGCTGGCGCGTCACCAGGTCGAGCGCGTTGATCGCGACCCGCAGCTTGAAGGCGTTATGGCCGCTGAGAACAGGCGCGATGTCGTTGCGCAGAAAATACGCGACCGCCATGGTCAGTTCTTCCGGTGTGGGCTCGTCCTGCATATCACTTCCCTCTTGGCGCAAGTAATCGCAACAGATCGATCTCGGTTTCCGACGAGCGCCGTCCGATCATGGCGCGCTCGATCGAATGCTCGGGGCCGATGCGAAAGTGCCGCATGATGCCGCAGCACATCACGCCCCAGCGCAGCGTTCCCATCACCTCCCAGAATTTGACGCGATCGGGATCGACGCGGCGGCCAGCCGCCTCATAGCCGGCGAACAGTTCCTCGCGCGTGCCGAAACCGCCGACCGGCTTGTCGATCTCGCCGAAACGCCAGGAATTGACGCAGACCCAACCCAGATCCTCCATGGGATCGCCGCTATGGGCGAGCTCCCAGTCCAGCACCGCGCGCACCCCGTCGGCACCGATGATGAGATTGCCGTGGCGGAAATCGCCATGCACCAGCGTTATTTGCTCCGACGGACCGGGGTCGTGATCGCGCAGCCAGCGCAGCGCCAGCTCGAACACCGGCCGCGGCCATTCAAAACTGCGGTAGTCCCGCTCCAGCTCGCCGATTTCCTTGGCCGCCGTCATGGCGCGCAGTTTTGGCAGTTGCGCGAGATCCAGTCCGTGGATTCCGGCCAGAATCCCGCCGATCTGCCGTGCAAGCTTTGGACGCGCTTGCGCAAACTCCGCATCGCGCAAGATCTTGCGCGGGATGGTCTCGCCCTCGACCCGTGCCATCATGAAGCCGGTGCCGAGTTCGTCCTGCGGCTGCAGTACATGCAGCACGCGCGGCGACGGCACGCCGGCGTCGAATGCACGCTGCATCAGGATGGACTCGACATCCAGCCCGACGGCGCGCGGCGACGCGCCGTGGCCCTGCGGCGCCCGGCGCAGGATCGCGCCGATGACGCCATCGGGATGGATGATGTCGAACGACCAGGTCTCCTGGCTGGCCCCGCCGGACAGCCGCGCCGCGTTGGCGACGCCGGTCGCACCGGGGCACCACGACGCGACGCAGCGCCCGAGCGCTTCCTGCATTATCTGCCCTTGAATTTGGCGGGACGTTTTTCCAGGAACGCGGTGACGCCTTCCTTGAAATCTTCGGCGGCTCCGGCCTGCCGCTGCGATTCGAATTCGAGATTGAGCTGGTCCTCGAACGAATTGTCCGGGCTGTCCCAGTACAGTTTGCGGATCAGCGACAGCGCGATGGTCGGGCCGTTGGCGAGCTCATGAGCGAGTTTCATGGCCTCTTCCATCAGGACCGCGTCGTCATGGACCCGGTTGACCAGACCCCATTCCAGCGCCTTCTCGGCCGGCAGCCGTTCGCCCATCAGCGACAGTTCCACCGAGCGCGCCTTGCCGATCATCCGCGGCAGCAGCCAGGTCGAACCGCAATCCGGCACCAGGCCAATGCGGCGGAACGCCTGCAGGAAATACGACGAGCGCGCGCACAGGATCATGTCGCCCATCAGCGCGAAGCTCATGCCGGCACCGGCCGCCGGACCGTTGACGGCGGTCACGATCGGACAGTGCAGGTTGCGCAGCCGGCGCAGGAACGGATGGAAGCCGGTTTCGAGCGAGGCGCCGGCGTTGCTCTTGCCGGGCTTCTGGTTGTTGCGGCCCTGCAGATTGGCACCGGTGCAGAACGCGCGCCCCGCCCCCGTCAGCACCACGCAGCGGATCTCGGCCTTCCTCTCGTCGATGGTATCGAGCGCCTCGGCGAGGCCGCCCAGCATGTCCATCGACACCGCGTTCATCACCTCCTGGTGGTCGAGCTTCAGGATGGCAACCGGACCGTCGATATCCAGCGTGACGTGCTTGAACTGCATTGGTTTCCTCGTATGTTGCGACCCGCATTATTTCGCTCTGCGGTACATCGGGTTTGATCTCGAAGCCATATTTGATTTTCTCGACAGCCTTGTCCATGGTTGGGTCAGAACATCTGACCGCCTTCGGACGCAGATCTGAAGGGCGCTGACCCAAATGGAAGCACCTCAAGGAATCCGCCCATGAGCATTTTCGACCTCACCGGCCGCGTCGCCGTCATTACCGGCGGCAATGGCGGCATCGGGCTCGGCATCGCGCAGGCGCTCACCGCCGCCGGCTGCAATGTCTCGATCTGGGGCCGCAATGCCGACAAGAACAAGGCCGCCGCGGCAACGATGGCGGGCGCCAGGGGCAAGACCGACACAAGGGTCTGCGACGTCAGCGACCCCGCCTCGGTCAATGCGGCGATGGCCGCCACGCTCGAAACCCACGGCCGGGTCGATGGCTGCTTTGCCAATGCCGGCATCGGCGGCGGCGGTCGACGCGCCTTCATCGACCGCACCGAGGAAGAATGGCGAAAGATGTTCGCCACCAATCTCGACGGCGTGTTCTACGTGTTCCAGGCCGCGGCGCGCCACATGACCGAACGCGCCGAGGCCGGCGACCGCTTCGGCCGCCTGGTCGCGACGTCGAGCCTGGCGTCGATCTTCGGCACCGCGCGCAACGAACATTACGCCGCGACCAAGGCTGCCATCAACGCGCTGTGCCGCGCACTCGCGGTCGAATTGGCGCGTCACGGCGTTACCGCCAACGCCATCCTGCCCGGCTGGATCAAGAGCGACATGACGGCGGGCATCATGGCCAATGAAAAATTCGTCGCCAATGTGATGCCGCGAATTCCGGTGCGGCGGTTCGGCGAGCCCTCCGATTTCGGCGGCATCGCTGTTTATCTGATGAGCCAGGCGTCGTCCTATCACACCGCCGATTGCTTTGTAATCGACGGCGGCTATACCGCGTTCTGACACGACAAATGAAGCAAGGCACGCAGCGGCTGCGGCCGCTCGGCCAACATGGGAGGAAGACAGATGTTTTCGCACGTGATGATCGGCACCAATGACCTCGAGAAAGCCAAGTCGTTCTATGACGCGCTGCTTGGCACGCTCGACGTTCCGCCCGCGCGAGTCGACCGCCATCGGATTTTCTACCGGACCAAGACCGGCGTGTTCGCGGTGTCGAAGCCGATCGATGGCAAGCCCGCGACCCCCGCCAATGGCGGCACCATCGGGTTTCTCGCCGCCTCGTCCGAGCAGGCTGCCGCCTGGCATGCGGCCGGCATCGCCAATGGCGCTACCACGTGTGAAGATCCGCCGGGCGTGCGCGAAGGCCCGATGGGAAAACTCTACCTCGCCTATCTGCGCGATCCCGATGGCAACAAGATCTGCGCGATGCACCGCCTCGGTTAACCCCCTGGGTTGACCTGCCGCGGTCGAACATTGTTTCAAACAACAATAAGGTAACGCGCGAGTTAGCCCCTGCTTAGCAGGATTAGTTGGCTGCCTAGTTCCGTTATACGTACCTTATACAGGATTGGGAAAAGCCCCCCGCATCTCGGGGGGCTTTCGTTGTCGTCGAAGCGTTCAGCGTAGGAATTCGTCGGGATCTTCGGGGCCGAGGTAATTACCTGCGAGGTCGTATACAGACCAGGTAACCACGGGACTTGACCCTTCTCTAGTTCGACCTCGATGACCTTGCCGTTCAGGATCAGCTGGTAGACCTTCGTCCGGCCCTTCATGAATACGCGCAATCCGTTTGTCAGCATCATTTGGTCACGCATCGGGCACGTCCTCCCGATCACGTTCGACGGCGGCCCGCATTTGGTCCGCAATATCGCGAACGGCGCATGGCCCGAAGCACTGAGCGAACCGGACGTTCTCGCAGAGTTCGCAGCGACGTCGATTGTCAGGCCGTCGTGCATTGACGTTGGTATTCCGCATATCGTTACGCATTTGGTGATAGATCCCCGTTCAACTTCTGATGACAAGTAACGCGATTGCACGTCATAGTTGATCATAGGTTGCGGG
>Ga0307297_10000100_pt1 | contig 18887 bp, 14 predicted proteins | sample ER_DNA_157_FD_194464 | JGI IMG/M metagenome (GOLD analysis project Ga0307297, IMG submission 194464) | Bulk soil microbial communities from the East River watershed near Crested Butte, Colorado, United States - ER_DNA_157 | ecosystem: Environmental > Terrestrial > Soil > Floodplain | place...
CGCAGGTGATCGGAATGAAGCCGACCTTGAGGTCCTTCTTTTCCAGCGGCCCGCCCTGCGCGAACGCCTCGGTCGCGGTTTGCAGCGGGAAGAATTGCGATACCGCCGCGACCGCGGTGGCGGCACCGACGGATTTCAGGAAGGCGCGCCGCGCGGCATCCTGCGGAAACATCGCGCGCATCACGGCGGAGGCGACCACGCCCTGGTAGCGCTTGGTCTCGCTCTCGATCGACGCCTGGATCTGCAGCTCCGCCGCGGCCTGATGCTCGGCTTCGCTGCCATGCGCGCCGCAACTGCAGCCGCCGGCGCGAAGACGGCGGTCGGGATCGAACGGATTGTCGAATGTGGACATGATGCCTCCTGCCTAACTCTGCGGCAGAAAGAGCAAGGAGCGTGCCATGCGCCGATTTCCGCCATTGCCGCACGGACCCAGCGTTTCGCTGCATCGTTGCCCATCACGAAAACTCGTGATACACGAAAATTCGTAGGATAATTACGAATTTTCGGAGTACGCGCGATGGAATTCGCCCCCCAAAATCCGGTCGGCGCCGGACGCGACTCCGACCTGCGCGCCCTTGCCTTCGACCACTTGGTCGAGCCCACGCTGTTGCTCGATCCCAACGCCGATCAGGTGGTCGACGCCAATCCAGCCGCCTGCACCCTGCTCGGCTACGACCGCGCCCTGCTGCGGGAAACCCGCATCAGCGCCCTGCATGCCGGCCAGTTGCCCGCGTTGATCGTGTTCACCCAGGCGGTGCTGGACAAGGGCGCGTACTGGACCAACGCGCTGACGCCGCGCCATGCCACCGGCCAGCCGCTGCGGCTGGAATATTCGGGGTCGCGGGTGCCGTATGACGGCCGATCGCTGATGCTGCTGACCATGAGCGATCTCGAACAGCGCCGCCGCCGCTATGTCGACGCCACGGCCGAGGACCACATGCGCAGCGGGCTCGCCGCCTGGCAGCGGGTCGAGCGGGTGTTTCAGGACATCGAGCGGGAAAACCAGTTGATCCTCCGCGCCGCCGGCGAAGGCATCTACGGCGTCAACGCCGAGGGCAAGACCACCTTCGTCAATCCCGCCGCCGAACGGATGCTGGGCTGGGCCGCCGAGGAACTGGTCGGCAAGGCGATCCATCCGATCGTTCACCACAGCCATCACGACGGCAGTCATTACCCGGACGAGGATTGCCCGATCTATGGCGCGTTCCGCGACGGCGCCGTGCATAATGTCGACGGCGAGGTGTTCTGGCGCAAGGACGGTTCACCGGTTTGGGTCGAGTACACCTCGACGCCGATCCGCGACCGCGGCATGGTGGTCGGCGCCGTGATCGTGTTTCGCGACGTCAGCCAGCGGCGCGAGGCCGACGAAAAGCTACACGCCGCGCTGGCCGAGGTCGACCGCTTGCGCGAGCGGCTCGAACTGGAAAACGCCTATCTGCAGGAAGAAATCCGGATCGAGACCAACCCGCGCGGCATCATCGGCCAGAGCGGGGCGATCCAGAAGACGCTGCGCCAGGTCAAGCTGGTGGCGCCGACCACCGCGGCGGTCATGATCACCGGCGAGTCCGGCACCGGCAAGGAGCTGATCGCGCGCGCCATTCACGAGGCCTCCGCCCGGCGCGACCGGCCGCTGATCCGCGTCAACTGCGCGGCCATTCCGCGCGAGCTGTTCGAGAGCGAATTCTTCGGTCACGTCAAGGGCGCCTTCACCGGCGCGGTGCGCGACCGCATCGGCCGGTTCGAACTCGCCGACGGCGGCACGCTGTTTCTCGACGAGATCGGCGAAATTCCGCTGGAGTTGCAGGGCAAGCTGCTGCGCGTGCTGCAGGAAGGCAATTTCGAACCGGTCGGCGAGGAGCGCACCCGCACCGTGGACGTGCGGCTGATCGCGGCGACCAATCGAAACCTCAAGCAGGAGGTGGCGCGCGGCCGGTTTCGCGAGGACCTGTACTTCCGGCTCAACGTCTTTCCGGTGGAATCGGTGCCGCTGCGCGACCGCCGCGAAGACATTCCGCTGCTCGCCCAGCACTTCCTGATGAGCGAGAGCAAGGAGCTCAAATCCGACCTGCGGCTGTCGGAAGGCGATGCGCGGCGGCTGCAGCGCTACGACTGGCCGGGCAATGTCCGCGAACTGCAGAACGTGATCGAGCGCGCGGCGATCCTGGCGCAGAACGGCCGGTTGCGGATCGATCTGCCGGACACGCCGGGATCCCACGCGCCGTCCGGTGCCGGCCGGCACAAGGCGGAGGCGCGGCCGGCGGTCATGACCTCGGCCGAGATGCGCGACCACGAGCGCGACAATATCCTGGCCGCACTTCAAGCCTGCAACGGCAAGGTGTTCGGCCCGGGCGGCGCCGCCGTGATGCTCGACATCAAGCCGACCACGCTGGCCTCGCGCATGAAGGCGCTGGGTCTCGCCCCTGCCCGCGCCGCCAGGCCCCCGGCGTTCACGACGACTTTCGGATCCTGAAACTGTTGAGATAGTCCTCGGGGCTGGCCGGGTCGAAACTCTTGCCCATCACCGCGAAGGATTTGTAGGCGGTCGCGGGCGGCGCCAGGCCCATCTCCTTCATCACCTTGGCGGTATCGGTCGCGAGATAGACCTGTTCGGCCACCGACTTGTAATCGACATCGCCCTTGATCTGGCCCCAGCGCTTCATCTGGGTGAGCATCCAGACCGCGAAGGATTGCCAGGGGAACGGATCGAAGTCGACGCGCTTGGCGTCGGTCTTGATGCCGCCGAGACCGTCGGCGTAGGTGCCGGTGAGAACCTGCTCCAGCACCGTGACCGGGGCATTGATGTAATTTGCCGGCGCGATCGCCTCGGCGATCTCCTTGCGGTTCTCCGCCTTCGAGGCGTAGGCGGTGGCATCGACGATCGCCCGCGTCAGCGCCGCAAAGCTGCTGGGCGAATTCGTGATGAATTCCCGGCTCGCCGCAAAGCTGCAGCAGGGATGGCCGTCCCAGATTTCCTTGGACAGGATGTGCAGGAAGCCGACGCCGTCATAGATCGCGCGCTGGCAGATATTGTCCGGCGCGAGGAAGCCGTCGATATTGTCGGCGCGCAGGTTGGCGACCATTTCCGGCGGCGGCACCGAACGCAGCTGCACGTCGGTGTCGGGATCGAGGCCATGCTCGGCGAGATAGTAGCGCAGCAGATAATTGTGCATCGAGTAATCGAACGGAATGGCGAATTTCATGCCCTTCCAGTCCTTCGGGTCGCGCCGGTCCTTGTGCTTCATGGCGAGCGTGATGCCCTGCCCGTTGATGTTCTCGATCGCCGGCACGGTGAACGGGATCGCATTGGCGCCCAGCCCCAGCGAAATCGCGATCGGCATCGGCGCCAGCATGTGGGCGGCGTCGTATTCCTTGTTGATGGTCTTGTCGCGGATCACGGCCCAGCCGGCGGTCTTCACCACCTCGACGTTGAGGCCGTATTTCGCATAGAAGCCAAGCGGTGCGGCCATGATGATCGGCGTCGCGCAGGTGATCGGGATGAAGCCGACCTTGAGGTCCTTCTTTTCAGGCGTGCCGGCTTGCGCGAAGACTTCGGTCGCCGTCTTGATCGGGAAGAACTGCGAGACCGCCGCCAGCGCGGTCGAAGCCCCGACCGATTTCAAAAAAGCCCGGCGCGCGGCATCCCTGGGAAACATCGCGCGCATCACGGCGGAAGCAACCACCCCCTCGTAGCGTTGCGCATCGGTCGGCGCCGGCTCGCAACGCAGCGTCAGCGCCGCCTGCTCGTGCTCGGCCGTCGAACCGTGTCGGCCGCAGACGCAGCCCGACCGCGACAGCTTGCGATCGGCATCGAACGGATCGTCGAAGGTGGACATGTCGATTTCCTTGCCCGATTTCCTTGCGTGGCACCGATAACTGAACGGCAATCGGCTGCGTTCAGCGAGTTTCCCGCCCAGCCGCCTGAGCGGCCGGGCGATGAAAACCCTGCACGTTCTATGCCGCTTTCTCGGTCAGCCTTGCGTCGGTCGGCAGGCCCTCCTCGATCGGCAGCGACGGATCCCGCGACCATTCGTTCCAGGAGCCAAAATACATCCGCACGTCCTTCACGCCGGCGTTCTTCAGCGCGAGGAAGGTGTTGGAGGCCCGGGCGCCCTTGAAGCAATAGAGATAGACCGGCGTATTCGGCGAAATGCCGACGGTGGCGCATTCCGCCAAAATCTCGTCTTTGGACTTGAAGCGCGGCCCCTCCGCGGTCGGCTTCATCATGCGATACCATTCGAGCCAGACCGCGCCGGGAATCCGTCCCTTGCGCGGGCAGAAATCCTTGCCGTAGGGCGAGGAGCTGTCGCCGATCCACTCGTCGACGTCGCGGACGTCGAGCAGCGCGATCCCGGGCTTGCCGACCGCCGCCAGCATGGTCTTGGCATCGATCAGGATGTCGCTGGCTTCCGGAACGATCGAGAACGATGCTTTCACAGGGGTCGGCACATCCGTGGTGACCAGCAGGCCTGCGGCGGCCCAGGCGTCGTAGCCGCCGTGCAGCACCTTGATCTTGGGATAGCCCAGCATGGTCAGGAGATAATAGCCGCGGCAGGACTGTCCGAAGCCGGAATTCATGGACTGCTCATAGATCACCGCAGTCTCCTTGCCCGACAGCCCGGCGCCACCAAAGGCGTCGGCGAATTTCGTCTTCAGTTCCTGCATGCCTTCCGGCGTCGAGGTCGCGAGGTAGGTGAAGATTTCATGCACGTTCACCGCGTTCGGCAGGTGTCCGGCGGCATAGGCATCCGGGTTGCGGGTGTCGATCACGACACACGGCTCCTTCTTGAAGAATTCGGCGAGTTCGCCGGCAGAAATCAGAACGTCGGTCATGGCAGGCCTCTCCTGGTTTCGTGGTTGAGGTTGGGGTCGATCGGAAACTTCCTGTTTCGGGTTCACGCCTCCGCCAGCATCTTGCGCAGCTGCTTGGTGGCGGGCGTGACGATGGCGACGAAATAGGACTCGCGGAGCCTGCGCTGGGCGCGATGGCTCTTCAGGTAGCCGCGCGCGCCGCAGTGAAGCATCGCCGCATGCGCGGCCGCGACGCTGGCCTCGCCGGCACGCAGGCGAAGCGCCACGACCCGGCGCCAGTAGCTGTCGTCCACGTTGTAGGGATCGCGCGCCAGTTGCATGGTTTCCGATTCAAGCTCGGTCAGCAGATCCTGGAAATTGACCGGCTGTTGCGGCAAATAGCGATTGACGTGGCCGAGCGGTCCGGCGACTTCGTTCATGATCGCGATGCAATCCCGGATCAGGCCGATCGCCATGCCGGCCTGCAGCAGGATGAAGCCGGCGCGGATTTTCTTCACGAACGGCCCGGCGGGCGCTGCGAGAATCAGATCGTCGGCGACGAAGGCGTCGCGGAACTGAACGCCATAGGTGCCGGTGCCGTCCATCGCGAGAAACGGCTGGCACGGCGTCAGCATGATGGCGGGGTCGGAACAGTCGGCCAGAAACATCACGATCTCGCCGGGCTTGCCCTCGATCTCGAAGATCGTGCCGAAGAAATGATCGGGGCCGAGATTGGACACCCAGGGCAGCGCACCACGCACCACATAGCCGCCGTCGACCTTTCGTCCCTTCAGCTTGAATTTCTCGATTCCGAAGAAGGTCTTCATCGGATTGGAAAGGCCGGTGCCGCCGAGAATTTTGCCCGAGGAGACGGGGTCGGCAAATCGCGCGGTCAGCGCCGGATTGCCGGAATTGGTGACGTACCAGGCCAGCGTATTCTGGCACCACGCCATGAAGGCGGTGGCGCCGCAGACTTCGCCGAGGGCGGCGATCGATTGAATGGCGCAGCCGAGATCGGCCGCGCCATGGTTCGGCCGGTGGCTGCCCCAGGCGCCGGCATCGCCGAGACGCCCGAGCAATTCGGCGGGATAGAGCTTGCCGCTGTCGATGTCGGCCGCGAGCGGCGCGAGATCCTTGCGCGCCATCGCCGCCACCTCTGCGATAACAGACGCCGGCGAGGGATCGCCGACATCGTCGACCGGCAGACGCGATACAGCTACTGGGCCCATCAGACTCTCCGCACCGTTTCAGGGACGCGATGGCACGTTGGCGGCCGCTACGCGCTGACTTCGAGATTGACCGGCCGCGTGAACGTGTTGGCGACCGGCGACCATTTCTTGACGTGGGTGACCAGCGCGTCGATCTCGGCCTGGGAAACGCCTTCGCAGATCATGTCGACCTTGACCCGCACGTCGGTAAAACCGACCGGTTTTTCGCTGACGTCGCCGGTGCCCCATACCGCGGTGATGTTGAGGTCGCCCTCGAGCTGCAGCTCGAGCTTGTTGACGAGCCAGCCGCGATGCACCGCGTTGGCGTGCAGGCCGACGGCCAGGCACGAGCCCAGCGCAGCCAGTGAGGCTTCGGACGGATTCGGCGCGGTATCGTCGCCGAGCAGGCCCGGCGGTTCGTCGACAATGTAGGGCGGCAGGTTGCGGATGTAGTTGGCGTGGCGGAACTTGCCTTCGGCCACCGTCTTGCACTTCAAGGTCTTGATGACCTTGGGGTTGGCCTTGCTGGTGATGATGAGCTGTTGCAGCCCGTCCTTGTCGATCGGGGCAAGGCAGCCTGTCAGCACTGTTTTTTGGGCGACCGCGGTCATTGGTTTTCTCTCCCTGGGGTAGGATACCGAACGGTCTGTTTCCTGCATGAAGCGTGCCAGCCGCAGGCGCAACCGAAAACCCGAAGTTTTCAAACCGCTTAAGCCGGGCTGCCTTGGAATCGATCAGCGGCGCATTGCCCAAGCGCGGTGCAATTGCCGACGCGGGGCGGATATTTTGAGCACGGCAAGATGCGGCTTGATGAAGTCATCGCATTTCGATTAACTGACCGCATGCGCAAGCCTGCTTCGAAGAAGCGTTCCGCCCCGCCGGGTCTCGCTGCCGGCGATGACGAGTCCGCGCGCGGGCGCCTGCTCGGCGCCGCGACGCGGCTGTTCTGCAAGAACGGCATCAACGCCACCGGCATCGACGCCATCATCAACGAGGCCGGCACCGCCAAGACCACGCTCTACAAATTGTTCGGATCGAAAACCAATCTGGTGCATGCCGTGCTGGAGACCGAAGGCAGGCAGTGGCGCGAATGGTTCATTGGCGCCATCGAGACCGGCGGCGGCAGCGCGCAAACGAAACTGGCGCGAATCTTTCCGGCGCTGAAGCACTGGTTCGGCCAGGAACGTTTTTACGGCTGTCCCTTCATCAACGCGGTCGGGGAACACGACAAGGACCAGAAGCAGCTTCGCGCCATCGCGATGCGGCACAAGAAGGTGGTGCTGGCGCATCTCGAGAAACTCGCCGCCGAGATGGGCGCGACCGATCCGGAAAGCCTGGCGCACCAGCTGGCGCTGCTGATCGACGGCGCCATCGTCGCTGCGATGGTCTCGCGCAATCCCGGCGTCGCCGACACCGCGGGGCTGGCGGCGGGCTCGCTGTTCGGACCGTCGAAGCTGAGGAGGCCGAAACGCACGGGCGAGGCGCCCGCGCATTTGGTGGCGGTTTAACCGACGGACCCGAAGCCGTCATTCCGGGGCGATGCGCAGCATCGAACCCGGAATCTCAAGATTCCCGATGCGGCTCTGCGAGCCGCCCCGGAATGACGGCAAGAAGCGCTACCGCGCTTCCAGCACGCGCGTCTCCAGCCGGTCGAGCTGTCCGGCGATATCGGCCTCGACCTCTGCGGACACCATGTCGACCACGCGATAACCCCGCTCTTCCAGCCAGGCCTGCCGCGCCGCGCGATCTTTCACGATCACTTCGGTCTCCTCGGGATTGATCAGTTCGATCGCGATCCGGTGCACGAAGGAGACAAAATCCGGAATGTGGCGGCCGACCGGGGTCTGGCGCTTGAACTGGCCGGCGAAGCGGCGATCGGTTCGCAGGCCCTCCCACAGGATGCGCTCGGCGTCGGTCGGGTTACGCCGCAACAGCCGCGCCAGCCCGCGCACGGTGCCGCTTTCCGACGGCAGGGCGTGCTGGCCGTGCTCGGCGAGCAACGCGCGCAATCGTGTCGCCTGTTCGCCGTCGAGCACGCCGCCCTTGGCCGGACCTTTGCGGCCCTCGGCGATCGCCATGACAACACCGTGCAGCGTATGCATGTCCTGCTTGGTCGGCTCCATCCGGGTAAAGATGTTGCGCAGATTGACCAGCATGGTGTCGCGTTTCTCGGCCGGCCGCAAGAATTCGACCTTGTCGAGTTCGCGCACCAGATTGTCGAAGAACGCCTGCATCTGGTGCTGCGAGGCGGGCTCGGAATGCTCCGGCATCGCGAACGGCAGCGCGCCCGCGGTCGACAGCTTGAACCATTCATAGCCGATCAGCAGCACCGCCTGCGCCAGGTTGACCGAGGCGAAGCCGGGATTGACCGGAAAGGTGATGATGCGGTTGGCGAGCGCGACCTCCTCGTTCTGCAGGCCGTAGCGCTCGCGGCCGAACAGGATGCCGACCGTGCCGCCGCCGGCGACAGTCCCGACGATCTCGCGCGCCGCAGCTTCGGGGGCGACCACCGGCTTGGCCTGATCATGGGCGCGCGCGGTGGTGGCGAACAGCAGCGTGCAGTCCGCGACCGCCTGCTCGACGGTGTCGAACAGCTCGACCGCGTCGAGGATATGATCGGCGCCGGAGGCGGCGCGCTGGGCGCTGATGTTCGGCCAGCCGTCGCGCGGATTGACGATTCTTAAACGGGTTAGACCGAAATTGCCCATCGCGCGCGCAGCCATCCCGATGTTCTCGCCGAGCTGCGGCTCGACCAGAATGACGACGGGTCCGGCGAGCGTGACGCTGGATTTGGTTTTGTCGGTGCCCGAACCGGACATTCGCTTCACTTTCTGAATCAACATCTGAAGGTCTTGAATCAAGTTCCGAAGAATCTGATTCAACACCTGACGGACAAGCCGCCTTCGATTGCCTGTCTGGCAGAATTTCTCAAGCAAAATAATCGGGTTAAGCCAACTACCTGATACTCAACCACAACCTCAAATGCACCCTTTTTTGGCTGAGCACCGCCAGCCAATTGGCCAGGCGTTCCGATGGTTGACATCGGGCGCCAGGCAGCCGTCGCCACGAACGGCGTGCGCTCTCGCCGCGACCAAACGTCATGTCCTCGCAGCAGCAGAGCCATCCGCATACCCTCACGCCTTCACGCGCCTCCCTGCTCGGCCGTCAGCGAGCGGGACAGCTGGCGCCCACCGACACCGGCAGGGCGCTGCAGGCGGCGCGCGGCTGCCCCGATGCGTGGTATCGGGTCCAGGCTCTCGCCTCGGTTGCGGAGCATGCGGAGCAGGGTCTGGTGCTGCGGATTCTGGAGGAAGCCGCGCGAGAAGCGCAATCATGCCATGACGCCTATGGCACCGTGGCCGTGATGGCATGGCCGCTTCGCGTGGCATTCAGGCAAGGGCAGCTTAACTTCGCCGGGTGCGAACTGAAAAAGTGCCTTGAGCTGGCATCGGCCGTCGAGCCGCCCGCCTCGCAGGCCTTCGCGCTCGAGATACTCTGGAGCGCCTGCTTCGCGGTCGACCCCGGCCATGCCCAGCCAGGGTGGCACCGAATCCTGGAGCTTTGCCATCCGGACCACAGCTGGCGTGCCGCCCGGCTCTATCTGCACATCGCGGAAATTCAGAACGGCCGGGATCCCGGCGGCGCCGCCGAGGTGATCGGCGCCATGCCGCCCGGCAAGGCGCGACGCTGGCTGGAACGCCGTTTCGGCCTGGCCTGAAATCCAGCCGGATTGGCGCCGCCATTCGCCTTCCAGCCCGCGTTTTCGGATGCTATAGCGACGGCAGCACCACCCCATCCATCCCGAAACGCGCTGTTTTTATCGAAAAGGCCCGATCTGCCATGGCAAAAATCAAGGTGACCAACCCCGTCGTCGAACTCGATGGCGACGAGATGACCCGGATCATCTGGCAATACATCAAGGACAAACTGATCAACCCGTTCCTCGATATCAAGCTGATGTATTTCGACCTCGGGATGGAATACCGCGACCAGACCAACGATCAGGTCACCATCGACGCCGCCGAAGCCATCAAGAAAGTCGGAGTCGGCGTCAAATGCGCCACCATCACCCCGGACGAAGCCCGGGTGGCGGAGTTCGGCCTCAAGCAGATGTGGAAGTCGCCGAACGGCACCATCCGCAACATCCTCGGCGGCGTCGTGTTCCGCGAGCCCATCATCTGCAAGAACGTGCCGCGGCTGGTGCCGGGCTGGACCAAGCCGATCATCATCGGTCGTCACGCCTTCGGCGACCAGTACCGCGCCACCGACTTCCTGTTTCCGGGCAAGGGCACGCTGACGATGAAGTTCGTCGGCGAAGACGGCACCGTGATCGAGCGCGAAGTCTACAAGGCTCCGAGCGCCGGCCTCGCGCTCGCGATGTACAATCTCGACGATTCGATCGCGGATTTCGCCCGCGCCTCGTTCAACCAGGGCCTCGCCAAAAACTATTCGGTGTACCTGTCGACCAAGAACACCATCCTCAAGGTCTATGACGGTCGCTTCAAGGACATCTTCCAGGACATCTTCGACAAGGAATTCAAGGCGAAGTTCGACGCCAAGAAGATCACCTACGAGCATCGCCTGATCGACGACATGGTCGCCGCCGCGATGAAGTGGTCGGGCGGCTATGTCTGGGCCTGCAAGAACTACGACGGCGACGTGCAGTCCGACACCGTGGCGCAGGGCTACGGCTCGCTCGGCCTGATGACCTCGGTGCTGATGACGCCCGACGGCAACACCGTGGAAGCCGAAGCCGCCCACGGCACTGTGACGCGGCACTACCGCGAACACCAGAAGGGCAAGGAGACCTCGACCAACTCGATCGCCTCGATCTTCGCCTGGACCCGCGGCCTGTCGCATCGCGCAAAGCTCGACAACAACGAGGCATTGGCGAAGTTCGCGCTGACGCTGGAGAAGGTCTGCGTCGACACCGTCGAGGCCGGCTACATGACCAAGGATCTGGCGCTGCTGGTCGGCGCCGACCAGCGCTGGCTGTCCACGACCGGCTTCCTCGACAAGGTCGCGGAAAACCTGACCAAGGAAATGGCCTCAGCGACGGCGGCCTGAGATAGGCCGCACGCTTCCTCAACTCATTGCGAGCCAACGGGTCGGCGCGAAAGCTCGCCCGTCGGCTCCACGCAATGACGAGCCAAGAACGCCGGGGCTACAATGCGGCGCATGGTTCGGCTTGGACTGCTTCTCATCCTCCTCATTGCCGGGCTGATCGCGCTCGGCAACAGCTCGATCTGGGTGTCGCCGCTGACGACGCGCACCCTGCTCGCGCATCGCGGGCTGGCCCAGACCTATCCCGCAACGGGCCTGACGGCGACGACCTGCACCGCGGCGCGGATTTTTCCGCCCGAACATTCCCTGATCGAGAACACCCTGCCCTCGATGCGCGCCGCCTTCGCCGCCGGTGCCGACATCGTCGAACTCGACGTTCACCCCACGACCGACGGCCAGTTCGCCGTCTTCCACGACTGGACCCTGGATTGCCGCACCGACGGCCACGGCGTCACGCGCGAACGAAGCCTCGCCGAGTTGAAGAAGCTCGACGTCGGCCATGGCTACACCGCCGACGGCGGCAAGACCTTTCCGCTGCGCGGCACCGGCATCGGCCTGCTGCCCTCGCTCGACGAGGTGCTCGGCGCCTTCCCCGACAAGCGCTTCCTGATCCACATCAAGAGCAACGATCCAGATGAGGGCCGGCAAATGGCCGAACGCCTGAAATCGCTGTCGCCAGAACAGTTGCCGCGGCTGATGATCTATGGCGGCGCGCTGCCGGTGGCAGCCGCGCGGGACATGCTCGACATTCCCACGATGTCGGGATCCACGCTGAAGCGCTGCCTCGTCCGTTATTTCCTGCTGGGCTGGTCCGGTTACATCCCGTCCGATTGCGAACGCAGCGTGCTGCTGGTGCCGGTCAATTATGCGCCGTGGCTGTGGGGCTGGCCGAACCGGTTTCTCAACCGGATGAACGCACATGGTTCGGCGGTCTTCCTCATCGGCCGCCACGACGGCGAGGATTTCTCCAGCGGGATCGATCGGCCTGAAGACCTCGCATTGTTGCCATCAGGTTTTGCCGGCGGCATCTGGACCAACCGGATCGACCGCATCGCGCCGCTGCTGCCAAAACGCTAAAGCGGAAATGGTATCAGGTTAGGGTCCAAGGCCCTTCGGATGGCACGAAAAGCAGAACGGAGCCAAGGCGTTGCTTTCTGTGCATGGGGTTGTTTTCGCGCTTTCTTGTAGGGGCCAATCCGTCGACGTTGCACCCATGCCGCGAGCAGATCAGTCGCAGCCGTTGTCCGACTGCGTTGCCAGCGCAATCTCGTCGGCACCGATGTCACCCTTCTGCACCTGCGCGCTATCGGCGAGCCGCGCCTTGACGACTTCCTGGACATGCGCGGCGAGTTTGGGCGCCCGCGCGATCAGGGCGTGGAAGTCCTGCGCGTCCAGCGCCAGCAGGTTCGACTTGCGTACAGCAGTGACGGTGCCGCTGCGCTGGGTCCGCTGCAACAGCGCGATCTCGCCGAAGAAACTGCCGTCGGCAAGACGCACCCGCTGCGCCGGCAGCTCGATTTCGACCTCGCCGGCGGCGATAAAATACATCGAGGATGCCGGCTCGCCCCGTCGCACCAGGATTTCGCCGGTCTCGATGGTCTGTGCGCGCAGCAGCCGCATGATATCGGCGATCTCGGCGGCACGCAGATGCGCAAACAACGGCACCCGCGCCAGCATGCTCCATGTCACGATGAAGTCGTGACGGCGGACCTCATTGGCGAAGGCGCCGGAAATGATCGCGACCGGCAGCGCGATCATCATCAGCCCGCCGATGATGGCGAAGCTCGCGACCGTCTTTCCCATCGCCGTCACCGGAACTACGTCGCCATAGCCGACGGTACCGAGCGTCACAATCGCCCACCACATCGCGAGCGGAATGCTGCCGAACTTGTCGGGCTGAGCGTCGTGTTCCACTGCGTACATCGCGGTCGCAAAGGTAAGCACGGCGCCGATCAGAATCACCAGGCAACCGAACAGCGTGCGCCGCTCGGCATGGATCGCCGCCAGCAGCGAGCGCATCGCGGTCGAATAGCGCACCAGCTTGAAAAACGGCAGCATGCCGACCAGCACCAGTATTGGGTGCTCGTTGCCGAGCATCGCGACTCCGGACGGCAGCACCGACAGCAGGTCGATGATGCCAAGGCTGGAGGTCGCATAGTCCAGGCGGGCGCGCCACGGACTCATTTCCCGGGCCGGCGCGTGTCCGGCGACGCTCCAGAGCCGCGCCGCATATTCGAGGGCAAAGATTGCGAGCGAGACGAGTTCGACCGCAATGAGCAGCCGGCCGAACCGCGCGTTGAACTCCGGCACCGATGCCAGCAACATCACCGACACGTTGACGATGACGATCGCGATGATCACGTGCGCCAGCCGCGCGCTCGACGTGTGCGGAATGTTGTCGTGTTCGAGCAGATCGTAAACCCGGCGGCGCAGATCGTGACCTTGCATCGCGCCCCCCGGGGACAGACAGGCTCAGGCGCCCGTCATCGCCTTTTCGATCGCCTGGAGCGCCGCATCCGCCTTGGCGCCGTCAGGGCCGCCGGCCTGCGCCATGTCGGGCCGTCCGCCGCCGCCCTTGCCGCCGAGCGCCTCGGAGGCGATCTTGACCAGATCGACCGCGCTGAAGCGCGCGGTGAGATCGGGCGTGACGCCGACCACGACGCCGGCCTTGCCGTCGTCGCCGACATTGACGATCGCGACCACGCCGGAGCCGAGCTGCTTCTTGCCGGCGTCGGCGAGGCTTTTGAGATCCTTCATCTCGATACCCGAAACGCTTTTGGCCATCAGCTTGACGCCCTGGACGTCACGGAAATCGTCCTCGGTGCGCTGCGAACCGGAAACGCCCGGGCCACCGCCCATCGCAAGCTTCTTGCGCGCCTCCGACAGCTCGCGCTCCAGCTTCTTGCGCTCTTCCATCAAGGCGGCGATGCGCACCGGCATCTCGTCGAGCGTGCTGCGCAATTCGCCCGCCGCGGTCTTCGCCAACGCCATGGTGTCGTTGGCATGCTTGCGGGCATGGTTGCCGGTCAGCGCCTCGATGCGGCGGACGCCCGAGGCGACCGCGCTTTCGCCGGTCACCGTGATCAGGCCGATGTCGCCGGTGCGTTTGACATGGGTGCCGCCGCACAATTCGACCGACCAGCCGAGCGCGTTGCTGCCGTGCGTGCGCGCGCTGCGGCCCATCGTCACCACGCGGACCTCGTCGCCGTATTTCTCGCCGAACAGCGCGCGGGCGCCGGCGTCGCGCGCATCGTCCACCGCCATCAGGCGGGTGGTGACCTCGTCATTTTCCAGCACCACCTCGTTGGCGATGTCCTCGATGCGGGCGATTTCTTCCGCCGTGATCGGCTTCTGATGCACGAAGTCGAAGCGCAGGCGGTCCGGCGCCACCAGGGAGCCGCGCTGGGCGATGTGGTCGCCGAGCACCTGGCGCAGTGCCTCGTGCAAGAGATGCGTCGCGGAGTGATGGGCGCGGATCGATGAGCGCCTGGTGTGATCGACGTCCAACTGCAAGGCGGTGCCGACCGTCAGCGTGCCCTGCTCCACCGTGCCCTGATGCACGAAGAGATCGCCGGCCCGCTTCTGCGTGTCGGTGACACGGAACTTGACGCCCTCGCCGATCATCACGCCGGTGTCGCCGACCTGACCGCCGGATTCCGCGTAAAACGGCGTCTGGTTGAGAACGATGGAGCCGGTCTCGCCGGCCTTGAGGCTGTCAGCATCCTTGCCGTCTTTGACGAGCGCTGCGACCACGCCCTCGGCGGTTTCGGTCTCATAGCCGAGGAATTCGGTCGCCCCGAGTTTCTCGCGCAGCGGAAACCAGATGTTCTCGCTGGCGGTATCACCGCTTCCCGACCACGACGCGCGCGCCTTCTCTTTCTGCTTTTCCATCGCATCGGTGAACGACGCGAGATCGACGCTGATGCCGCGCGACTTCAGCGCGTCCTGGGTGAGGTCGAGCGGGAAGCCGTAGGTGTCGTACAGCGTGAACGCGGTGTCGCCGTCGAACATGTCGCCCTTCTTCAGCGAACTGCTCTTCTCGTCGAGGATGCTGAGGCCGCGCTCCAGCGTCTTGCGGAACCGGGTTTCTTCCAGCCGCAGCGTTTCCTCGATCAGCTTTTCCGCCCGCACCAGATCCGGATAGGCCTGGCCCATCTCGCGCACCAGCGACGAAACGAGACGATGCATCAGCGGATCGCGCGCCCCTAGCAACTGCGCATGGCGCATCGCGCGGCGCATGATCCGGCGCAGCACATAGCCGCGGCCCTCGTTCGACGGCAGCACGCCGTCGGAAATCAGGAAGGCGGAGGAGCGCAGATGGTCCGCGATGACGCGGAACGACGCTACGGTCTGCTCCTCCGGTGCGGTCCCGAGCGCGGAAGCGGTGGCATCGATCAGGTGACGGAACAGATCGGTCTCAAACACGCTGTCGACGCCCTGCAGGATGCAGGCCATGCGCTCCAGCCCGAGACCGGTGTCGATCGAGGGGCGCGGCAGCGGCTGGCGCTCCTCCTTCGTCACCTGCTCGAACTGCATGAAGACCAGATTCCAGAATTCGAGGAAGCGATCGCCATCCTCCTCCGGGCTGCCCGGAGGGCCGCCCCAGATGTGCTCGCCGCGGTCGATGAAGATCTCTGAGCAGGGACCGCAGGGTCCGGTGTCACCCATCGCCCAGAAATTGTCCGACGTCGGGATGCGGATGATGCGATCGTCGCCGAAGCCCGCGATCTTCTTCCAGAGATCGGCCGCCTCGTCGTCGGTGTGATAGACCGTGACGAGGAGCTTGTCCTTTTTCAGGCCGAAATCCCTGGTGATCAGGTTCCAGGCCAGCTCGATGGCGCGCTCCTTGAAGTAGTCGCCGAACGAGAAATTGCCGAGCATCTCGAAAAAGGTGAGATGCCGCGCGGTGTAGCCGACATTGTCGAGGTCGTTGTGCTTGCCGCCGGCGCGCACGCATTTCTGCGAGGTGGTGGCGCGCTGATACGGCCGCTTCTCGACGCCGGTAAAGACGTTCTTGAACTGCACCATGCCGGCATTGGTGAACATCAGGGTCGGGTCGTTGCGCGGCACCAGCGGCGACGACGGCACGATTTCGTGGCCGTTGGCCGCGAAGTAGTTCAGAAATGCCGACCTGATCTCGTTGACGCCGCTCATATCAGTCCAATCGCTAAAAAGTCCGGGATTCGCTGCAAACGCGCCATCTCACAGGCCAGAGGCTTTTAGACAAGGGGGATGGCGCTGTCCAGAAAGTGTGCAGTGGATCAGGGGCTTGCCGCAGCAGCACACGGCTGGTTGATAATTGCTGCGGCTGCGTTGACAGCCTTGGCGCGGCCGTGGTTTTCTCCCCACTGTTCAAGACAGTCACGTCGGGAGAGATCGGCTTCAACGCCGGCGCCGAAGGAGCAACCGCCCCGGAAACTCTCAGGCAAACGGACCGCGTGACTTGCTAGCATCTGGAAAGAGACGCCACCGGGCCTGTCCTGGAACGCGTCCGCCGACGGGATAATACTCTCAGGCACAGCGACAGATGGGGCTTCGACGGGTTTTACGGGGAATCCTCCTCGGGAACCGCGAGGGCCCTGTGATGCTTGCGCGCGAAGCCGAAAACGCACTGAAAACCACCCCTTTGCATGGGCTGCACGTGGACCGCGGCGGCAAAATGGTGCCGTTTGCCGGCTACGACATGCCGGTGCAATTTTCCCCCGGCGTGCTCAGGGAACACCTGCATACCCGCCATTCGGCCGGGCTATTCGACGTCTCGCATATGGGACAGATCGCGCTGCGGGCGAAGTCCGGCAAGGTCGAGGACGCCGCCACGGCGCTGGAACGGCTGGTGCCGCAGGACATCCTTTCGGTTGCGCCCGGCCGGCAGCGCTACGCCCAGTTCACCAATCAAGCCGGCGGCATCCTCGACGACCTGATGGTGGCGAATTTCAGCAGCCATCTGTTCCTGGTGGTAAACGCCGCCTGCAAGGTCGACGACGAGGCACATCTGCGCGCTCATTTGTCCGACAGCTGCATCATCGAAGCCCTGCCCGACCGCGCGCTGATCGCGCTGCAGGGACCGAAGGCCGAATCAGTGCTGGCCCGGCTTTGCCCCGAAGTATCGGCGATGCGGTTCATGGATACCGGGCCGCGCCTTATCGACGGCATCGACTGCTTGGTCTCGCGCTCGGGCTACACCGGCGAGGACGGCTTCGAGATTTCGGTTCCGGCCGGCCAGGCGGAGTCGCTCGCCAAAACCCTGCTGGCAAATGAAGATGTATTGCCGATCGGGCTCGGCGCCCGCGACAGCCTGCGGCTGGAGGCCGGGCTCTGCCTCTATGGCCACGACATCGACACGTCGACGACGCCGGTCGAGGGCGCGCTGGAATGGTCGATCCAGAAAAGCCGCCGCCACGCCGGTGCCCGCGCCGGCGGCTTTCCGGGCGCGGACAAAATCCTCGACCAGCTGGACCAGGGCGCCCCGCGCCGCCGCGTCGGGCTGAGGCCGGAAGGCCGCGCCCCCGTTCGCGAGGGCGCAGCATTATTCGCAGACGAAACGTCGTCCGAACAGATCGGCAGGATCACCTCGGGCGGCTTCGGTCCCAGCCTCAATGCGCCGGTGGCGATGGGCTATCTGCCGGTTTCGCACGCCGCCATGGACTCGCTGGTGTTCGCCGAGTTGCGCGGCGCGCGGCTGCCGCTGCGGGTCGCCGCCACGCCCTTCGTTCCCAACACCTACAAGCGCTGAACCGGCAAACGCCAGAGGACTCCGTCATGACGACGCTTTACACCACCGACCACGAATGGCTCCGCATCGAGGACGACGTCGCCACCATCGGCGTCACCGATTACGCGCAGTCGCAGCTCGGCGACGTCGTGTTCGTCGAGTTGCCGAAGGTCGGCCGCAGCCTGAAAAAGGCCGAAGCCGCCGCCGTGGTCGAATCGGTCAAGGCGGCCTCCGACGTCTACGCGCCGATTTCGGGCGAAGTGCTCGAGGTCAACGACGCGCTCGCCGCAGAACCCGCGCTGGTCAATTCCGACGCCGCCGGCAAGGCGTGGTTTTTCAAACTGAAGATATCCGACAAGCGCGAACTCGATGGCCTGATGGACGAGGCCGCTTATGCCAAGCACACCGCGTGAGCTTTCGCGGACGATGACACCGAACTTGATTTTCTAGCGAGGACGACCCGATGAACGCGCCGCTTAAACACACCGACGAGCCCGCCGCCACTTTCGTGCGCCGCCACATCGGCCCCTCGCCCCGCGACGTCAACGCGATGCTGGAGACGGTGGGGGCCAAAAGCCTCGGCGCGCTGATGGCCGAAACCCTGCCGTCCTCAATCCGGCAGCAGGCGCCACTCGACCTCGGAACGGCTCTCGGCGAAACCGAGGCGCTGGCGCATATGCGCGAGCTGGCGGCGCAGAACCAGGTGTTCACCTCGCTGATCGGCCAAGGCTATTCCGGAACGATCCTGCCGGCGGTGATCCAGCGCAACATCCTGGAGAACCCGGCCTGGTACACCGCTTACACGCCGTATCAGCCGGAGATCAGCCAGGGCCGGCTGGAGGCGTTGTTCAATTTCCAGACCATGATCTGCGACCTCACCGGGCTCGATGTCGCCAACGCCTCGCTGCTCGACGAGGCGACCGCCGCGGCGGAAGCGATGGCGCTGGCGGAGCGTGCCGCCACGGCGAAATCAAAATCGTTCTTCGTCGATGCAGAAGTGCATCCGCAGACATTGGCGGTGCTGCGCACCCGCGCCGAGCCGCTCGGCTGGAAATTGATCGTCGGCGATCCCGCGGTCGATCTCGACAAGGCCGATGTGTTCGGCGCCCTGCTGC
>Ga0307297_10000101_pt1 | contig 18875 bp, 15 predicted proteins | sample ER_DNA_157_FD_194464 | JGI IMG/M metagenome (GOLD analysis project Ga0307297, IMG submission 194464) | Bulk soil microbial communities from the East River watershed near Crested Butte, Colorado, United States - ER_DNA_157 | ecosystem: Environmental > Terrestrial > Soil > Floodplain | place...
TGACCACTCGATCGCCTATCCCGACGCCAAGGGTTGTGCGAACGTCATCGGGGCGGGCCGGGTGTCGATGATCCATTTCGACGCGCATGCCGACACCGGTGACATCGAGTTTGGCTCGCTCTGGGGTCACGGTCAGCCCATGCGTCGTTTGATCGAGTCAGGCGCCATGCGCGGTGATCGGTTCCTGCAGATCGGGCTGCGCGGCTACTGGCCACCGCCGGAAACCCTCGACTGGATGGCATCGCAGAATATGCGGTCCTACGAGATGACCGAGATCGTGCACCGGGGGCTGCGCGAGTGCCTCACCGAGGCGTTCACGATCGCGACTGACGATTGCGATGGGGTTTTCCTGTCGGTCGACATCGATGTCTGCGATCCAGGACATGCACCGGGCACCGGCACTCCAGAGCCAGGTGGGTTGTCCGCCCGGGAACTGCTGGACGCGGTGCGCAGGATCTGTCTTGAGCTCCCGGTGGTCGGCATGGATGTGGTCGAGGTCAGCCCGCCGTACGACCACGCCGACATCACCGCCGCGCTCGCCAATCGCGTGGTCCTTGAAGCTCTGTGCGCTATCGCCCGCAAACGTCAGGATCTTCGGGACGGTGCCCAATGGGATCCGCTGCTCCCACTGCTCAGCGAGCGGGCGGCGCCAATCCCTGAGGGTGAGATCCAGCACCATCACCACACCCACCTCGGCCACGATCAACAGAAGTGACAACACCATCATGAGTGACACGTCGCCATTGAAAGTCCAGTCCGGCACCGCCTTCTCAGACGCCTCGCCCGCGGCCTCGCCGACTACCGAGATCAGCGTCGGGACCGATGCCGCATCCGCCCAGCCGGCACGCGGGCGCAGCCAGCGACCGCTGCGCAACATCTCCGAAGTGCGGCACTTCTTTCGCACCAACGAGATACCCATCTACTTCGTCGGCGCGACACCCTTCAACCTGCTCGGACTCGATCGCTGGGTGCGCAATTTCTCCTACGTCACCTACTACGACGGCTGGGATGGCACCCACCCGCGAGTGTTCAGCCCCAAGCACAAGCCCTATATCGAATTCACCAGCGGCGAGGAGATCAACAACTGGCTACTGATCAATCCCGAGGTGCGGGCTCAGATGTCTCGACCCGCGCCTTCGGGCCAACGCCCGAAGGTCGCCATGGTGTTCTTCGACGCCGAGACCGAGCGGATCTGCGAGGAGCTGGGTTACGACCTCATTCTCCCGGCGGCCGAGCTTCGCGAGCATCTCGACTCAAAGCTCGTGACCACCCGACTCGGCAATGAGGTCGGAGCGGCCAGCGTGCCGAACGTGATGATCACGGTCCGCGATTATCACGAATTGCTGGATGCGGCGACGGCCGGTGGCCTCGGAACCGACCTGGTGGTGCAGACGGCGTACGGCGACTCAGGCAAGACAACCTTCTTCATCGACGACGAGACCGGCTGGAAGCGGCATCAGCGCGACATTATCGGCAACGAAATCAAGGTGATGAAGCGGATCAATAATCGCCCGGTTGCCGTCGAAGCGGTGCTCACTCGCAATGGCACAATTGTCGGCCCGTTCATGTCGGAGCTGACCGGCCATGGCCAGCTCACTCCCTATCGCGGCGGCTGGTGCGGCAACGAGATGTATCCCGAGGTGTTGACCGAGGATCTGCGCCGCAAGGCAGGCGATCTTGTCGGGCGGCTCGGAGACCGCCTCGGCAGCGAGGGCTACCGAGGCTTCTTCGAGGTCGACGTACTAGTGGACACCGACACCGATGAGGTCTATCTCGGCGAGCTCAACCCGAGAATCAGCGGGGCTTCTGCGATCACCAATGTGACCGCAGGCGCGTACGCAGACGTACCTTTGTTCGCCTTCCATCTGCTGGAGTACTTCAATGTGCCCTTCGAGTTCGACGTCGACGAGATCAATGCGCGGTGGCGGGAGTTGGCCGCCGCAGACGTGTGGAGCCAGATGGTCATCAAGGAGACATCCGCCGCAGTGCAGTTGATCACCGAGGCCCCACTCACCGGGCAGTACTCCTACGACCCGTCAGGAGCCTTGGTCTATCGACGGGCAGCGCTGGACTGGCACCAGCTGCAGAACGAATCGGAGGCGTTCTTCCTGCGCATCTACGGTGCCGGGGATTATCTCTGGAAGGGTGCCGATCTCGGCGTGCTGGTCACGAAAGGGCGTCTGCAGCGGCGTGCCGATGGTGAGACGGATACGCTGACAATCCGTGCGAGACATCTCATCGATTCGATTCGCAACCAGTACGCGGGGCTGCCGCTGGGCAGCGCCGAGGTCAGCGCCGCACGGGTGGCGAGAGCAGCCTCAATGGCGAAGTGACGGGCGGTGGTGATCGGCTCGACAGCGAGCCGCCCGCCGTTTCCTGTCACCCTTGACAACTGGCAAACGGCGGCTCAGATCGGGTGGACCTTCTGCCATATCGCAGAGATCTTCCCGACTGCGCTGATCTCTCGTGGATCCCGGCCAGCAGCGCAGCTGCTGAGGCGGATCGAGCCTGTTGCCGAGCTGCCCTGCGGAGCCGCCGATGGTCACCCCAGCAGTGTCGGGAAGATCATGGGTGCGACCAACACCGACGGGTGGATGGTGGTGCATGGCGATCGCATTATCGCCGAGGAGTACCCGGGGGAGATGGAGCCTGCCACGCTGCACCTGCTCATGTCGGTGAGCAAATCCATTGTCGGCATCCTGGTCGGTGTGCTGGCCAGCGATGACGTACTTAACCTCGAGGAGCAGGTCACGGCGTACGTGCCAGAGCTCGAGCGGAGCGGCTACCGCGGCGCCACAGTCCGTCAGCTGCTCGACATGCGCTCCGGCATCGCCTTCTCCGAGGAGTACCTGGACCCGGACTCCGAGGTGCGGGTACTGGAGCAGGCAGTGGGCTGGGCGCCCCGTCGCTCACCCGATGTTCCACGAACCCTTCGTGAGTTCCTGCTGACGCTGCGCCAGCGCGAGCCGCACGGCGGACCGTTCGACTACCGCAGCTGCGAGTCCGACGTCTTGGGTTGGGTCTGTGAGGCTGCCGCTGGGGAGCGCTTCCCCAAGCTGGCGGGCGAGTTGATCTGGTCGCGCCTGGGCGCGGATTTTGACGCCAATATCGGGATTGACGCCGAGGGCACCGGGATGTTCGACGGCAGCATTTCCGCCGCGATGTGTGATCTTGCCCGGTTTGGGGTGATGATCGCCCAGGATGGGATCTCGTTGACCGGTCAGGAGGTCGTTTCGGAGTGGTGGATCGCGGACAGCTTCGCGGGCGGTTCCGATTCTCGTCTGGCCTTCGCGTCCAGCTTCAATGACACGCGGATGCCAGGCGGCATGTATCGCAATCAGTTCTGGTTCCCCTGGCCGGATCGACAGGTGCTGCTGTGCCTGGGCATCCATGGGCAGATGGTCTACGTCGACCGGGAGACCAAAATGGTGGCGGTCAAGTTCTCTAGCTGGCCGACGCCTCAGGATCCCTGGCGACTGTTCTCAACGCTAGCTGCCTTCGACGCGATCAATACCGAGCTGGCAAGCGCCTAATTTTGAGCTGCTTGTCTATTGCTCGAGCCTCAATTCGTACATGCTGAAGATGCGTGACAGCCGGTAGCCCAGCGCCTCATTGACATTGACCATGTACGTGTTGTCGGCGTTGTTCCAGGTTTGAATGATCTTCAGTTGCGGTTCGGCCTCGGCAAGCCAGCGCATCATGTCGATCTTGAGCAGCAGACCGAGCCGGTGACCCCGGTGCTGGCGCGCGACAGCGGTGTCGCCCTGACCGGCGATCTCAGGCCGCAGCGGGTGAGTGGCGACGACGGTGTGGCCGCCGACCTCACCCGTGTGGTGATGCCTGGCGATCACTCGATAGCCACGTTCGCCGCGGCCCACCAGTGCTGTTTCGAAGTCCCGAAGTCGCTGTACATCGAACTTCTCGTCCTCATACGTCAACTCACCCATAGGGGCGTCATTGATCGCCGCAGTTACCTCGACCAGCTCGCCGAGAACCTCATCTGCAATCGGCGGTCGCAGCCGTTCGAGACAGTAGTCAGCTGCTTCCTCCTCGGCAGCGGTCCAGAGCCGCTGCACCTCGGTTTGATCAACGTCGGCAAGCACCTGGCGGCGGCGAGCATCGTGGCTGGCGTAGCTGAAGCCGAACCCTTCGACGAACTTACGAGCGCCTTGATCATCTTCGGCGGTACCGACCCAGATCGTGTTACGGCCTGCTTCTCGCGCCCGTCGCAGTGCCTCATTCATGATCGCCGAGCCATGGCCGCGGCGACGATGATCAGGATGGACCACGATCTGGGCCCAGACGAGGTGCAGGTTGTCACGGGTCGGCAAATCCAGCGCAAGGACGCCGACAGGCTCAGCGGCGTTCCCGGGTGCGTACAGATAGCACTCCCCGGGCTCGAGATCCCAGCCGTAACGCAGGTCCCCGGCGAGCATTTCCGGAATGGGCGGAAAGTCGTCCGGATCGTCGACCTGGCGTGCCGCCTCCTCGATGTTGGCGACTGCGGTGACCTGAGCCATATCGTCAGGCTGGACGCGTACAAAGGGCACCAGACCAGGGTGCCGTACTCGACCGCCGTCCCGCACGCGATTTTCGCCACGACGCTTAGGCCGCACCTGGCACCCGGTGTTACAGTGACGACGTGGCAAGCACCCAGCGCTCATTCGCGCTGCTCCTCCTCCGCTGCCGCAGCGAGGCCCACTAGGGGCCGGCATCCTCGCTGCGGAGTCTGACGCGCTTCCGGTCCGCTCCACATCCAACAGCGAGGAATCCCATGTCAGAGATCAGTACGTCTAGTCCTGCTGCGAGCGCGACGACATCGTTTGGTACCAGGATCCAATCCGTGCCGGTCCAGCAACCCAGTCCGATGCGATTCCATCGGTATCGGCCCTTCACCCCAATCGAGCTTCCCGACCGGACCTGGCCGTCGAAGGTGATCACCAAGGCGCCGCGCTGGTTGTCAACTGATCTTCGTGACGGCAATCAGGCGCTGATCGATCCGATGACCCCGGCCCGCAAGCACAAGATGTTCGATCTGTTGGTGCAGATGGGCTACAAGGAGATCGAGATCGGATTTCCCTCTGCCAGCCAGACCGATTTCGACTTCGTCAGACAGCTCGTCGAGCAGGACAAGATCCCGGATGACGTCCTTGTCTCCGTGCTGACCCAAGCACGCGAAGACCTGATCGAACGCACCGCCGAGTCGATTGTCGGGGCCAAGACCGCAACCATTCACATGTACAACGCGACGGCCCCCCTGTTCCGGCGCGTGGTCTTCCATGTCGATAAGGCGGAATGCATCGCCTTGGCAACGCGGGGGACCGAGCTGGTCATGAAGTACGCCGAGCAGTATCTGGGTGATGTCGAGTTCGGTTATGAATACTCGCCAGAGATCTTTACCGGGACTGAGATGGAGTTCGCGGTCGAGGTCTGCAATGCGGTGATGGATGTCTGGCAACCGTCTGCCGGTCGCGAGATCATCTTGAACCTGCCCGCGACCGTTGAGATGGCGACGCCTAACGTCTACGCCGATCAGATCGAGTGGTTCAGCCGGCACGTTCACAACAGGGACCACGTCGCCATCTCGCTGCATCCGCATAACGACCGGGGCACGGCCACTGCGGCGACGGAGTTGGCCATGATGGCCGGCGCGGACCGAGTCGAGGGCTGCCTGTTCGGTCACGGCGAGCGCACCGGCAACGTGGACCTGGTCACGCTGGGAATGAACCTTTTCTCACAAGGAATTGATCCCAAGATCAACTTCTCCCGTATCGACGAGATCCGTCGCACCGTGGAGTACTGCACCAACCTGCCGGTTCACCCGCGCCACCCGTACGCAGGCGACCTGGTCTACACCGCCTTCGCCGGCAGCCACCAGGACGCGATCAAGAAGGGCCTGGAGGACCTGGAGCAACGCGCCACCGCGCAGGGCATCAGCGTCCGGGAGATCGCCTGGGAGGCGCCGTACCTGCCGATCGACCCGTACGACGTGGGCCGGACATACGAGGCCGTGATCCGGGTCAACTCGCAGTCCGGCAAGGGCGGCGTCGCCTACATCATGAAGTCCGAGCACAACCTGGACCTGCCGCGGCGGCTGCAGATCGAGTTCTCCAAAGCTGTCCAGGCGCACACCGACGCCGGCGGTGGTGAGGTGAGCGCAAGCCGGCTCTGGGAGATCTTCCAGTTCGAGTACCTGGAGCCGGACAGCCCGCTGCGACTCGTGAGCGTCTCAACGGCATCCACAGCGAACGGCCAGACATCGCTTACCGCTCAGGTCGTGGCAGGAGGCTGGATGCAAACGATCACTGGCGAAGGAAACGGTCCGGTATCGGCGTTCGTGGATGCGATCTCCACCTTGGACCACCACGTACGCGTGCTCGATTACACCGAGCACGCACTGTCTGCCGGTGGTGATGCACTCGCCGCAGCGTACGTGGAGTGCGAGATCGGAGAAGGCGAAGACAGCGTGGTCGTATGGGGAGTAGGGATGGACGCAAACATCGTCACCGCCTCACTCAAGGCCGTCACCTCGGCCATCAACCGAGTCAGGTAGCAGCAACTCCCCATATCAAGTGAAGGTTCCCGTCGTTGAGTACGGCGGGAATTTTCATTGTCGGAAGCCGTTGGCTGCGGTCCGAGCCGGAGCCGTCGGCGAGTAGATCCAGGCCCGGAAGAAGGGTCCAAGATCAACTGTGGTGTACGACTGGGCATCGGCCATCCACTCCTCGAGCGTGCGACTCCCTGGATCTTGAGCCCAGTCCCGAGAGAACTTGAAGAATGCCTCGTCACCTATCACGTTGCGCAAGGCCTGCAGCGCCATCGGACCGCGTACGTAAACCGCATCGAACAGATGCGCTCTGCCGGGGTCGATCATGGTGATCTTCCAGAAGTTGTCGTTGTCCTTGAGCCGTTCGTACGCCCGATTCAAAGCATCGTTCGCCTTACGACCGCCGGTACGCTCGGCGGCTCCCCATTGCGCCCACGACGCATAACCCTCGGTAATGAAAATGTCGTTCCATTGCCGCACGGTGACGTTGTCACCGAACCACATGTGGGCCAGCTCGTGGGTGAGCAGGCCCGGTTCGAAGTTACGGTTCAGGATGGACCTGGCGTCATAGACCGGTCGGGTCTGGGTCTCCAGTCCCCCGAACCACAGCTGATGTGCGGGAACGACGCCGCCGATCTCGGTAAAGGGATAGGGACCGAACATCGTCTCCAGCGTCCGAATCCGCTGCCCTGAAGTCATCAATGCCGCAAACGCTGTCTTCCGCTGGTCCGGGGGAAGTTTGTCAGACACCGCGTAAACATAGGGCAGGCCACGGTCGATGCCCTGCTTGAGCTCGTACTGACCGATGGTCATGAAGTTGAGGTAGGACGCCATCGGCTGCCGGGCGACCCAGTGCCAGGTGTCGAAGTCCTTCTCATTGCCTGCGTCAGCCGATTCGAGCCGGCCTACGCTGATGGCCTGCATGCCGGCGGGTACTCGAATCGAGACGTCCATCAAGGCCGGATCTGAGGGATGATCATTTGCCGGGTACCACCACGCAGAACTCTCCGGCTCTCCAGCTACTGTCCACTCACCATCGCTGGACCACCAGGGTTGCTCGTCGCCCTGCCGAATGTCGCCAGGCTTGCCCGAGTAGCCGACGACCACCTGGAACGTGCTATCCACCGCGATCGGTTGTGCTGGCTTGATATGGACGTCGGAGAAGCCTCGCGCAATGGACTCCGCGGGCACACCATTGACGCTGACTTTGTCGGTGTGCAGGGCCAGGTCGAAGTAGAACGAGTTGAGAGGCTGGGTAGCCCGAGCGCTGATCGTGGTCGTCCCGGTGATGGTCTGGGTCCTTGGATCCCAGTTGATCATGATCTGATATTTCGTCACGTCGTAGCCGCTGTTGCCGGCCTGGGGGTAGTAAGGATCACCGAGGCCTGGCTCGCCGTCGGTGGCATTGGGATTCGGCAGGGGCGGCGTCGTCGAGCTGCCAGGACTTTGGTGCTGCCGGGCGATCATCCAGGCAGCGCCGAGGGGAGTGGCCACGGCCGCGAGCAAGATCAGCGGCATGATCACCGCTAGGACGTATGCCACCGGATGCGGCCGTTGCACAGGGGCCTGCAGCGGTGGCGCCTGGAGCGGTGAGGCCTGTCCTGGAGGCGCGATCGGCTGCTGCGGCGCAACCGGTGGCGGTGGTGGCGCGGCGATGAACGGTTGTGACTCCGGTGGTGGAGACCAGCTGGGGTCAACGCTCGACATGCGCCAGAGATCTGAGGTTGCGGTCCAGGTGCCAAGCGGCGAAGGCGGCGGTAATGCCGCTGGCCTCCCGCGCCACCTGGTCAGCCAGCTGACGCGTGTCCCGCCAGCGACCCTCGAGCAGCGCACCGAGTAAGGCCAGGGTCTCGGGAGCGGGTCGCGCTGCTCCGGCGGGACGGCAGCGCTCGCAGACAGCCCCGCCCAGCGCGGCAGAGAATGCTCGATGCGGCCCGGCGAGACCGCACCGCGCGCAATCGTGGAACGATGGCGCGTAGCCGGCGATGGCCAGGGCCCGTAGCAGGTAGGAGTCCAAGATCAACGTCGAGGGGCGTGGTCCGTCGGAGGTGCCTTCATTAAGCGCACGCAGGGCTCCGACGAGAAGCAGGTATTGCTGCACCGCCGGCTCGGATTCCTCGACCACGAGCCGATCTGCGGTTTCCAGCATCACCTCTCCGGCTGTGTAGGCCGGGTAGTCCTCGGTCAGGGGCTCGCCGAAGGCGTCCAACGATTCAACCTGGGTGATCACGTCGAGCGACTTACCGACGGCGAGCTGTGCATCGATATGGGAGAACGGTTCGAGCCGAGCGCCGAACTTTGATGTCGTACGCCGTACACCCTTCGCTACCGCGCGAATCTTGCCGTGACGTCGGCTCAGCAGGGTGATGATCCGATCGGCCTCGCCGAGCTTGTGGGTACGAAGAACCACTGCTTCGTCGCGGTAGGTCGGCACCTCGATATTGTCCCTGACGTGGCCAAGCTTTCGAGGACAAGCAGCGGCCGGCAAGCCGGCAAAGATGTACCGCGCGCGACTTCGGGTCGCAGCAGGAAGGCCAGGCCGGAGGATTCGACGATCGCAGAGCTGCGCCCGCCACCCCCGCATTCCAGCGGCGCGCGACCTCCGCAGATACCTCGGGACCGGCTGCCGATCCACGTCGCGCTCGTCATGGATGGCAACGGACGATGGGCAAAAGCGCGCAATCTGCCGCGCACGGAGGGTCACGCGCGCGGTGAGGCATCGCTCCTCGATGTGATCGAGGGAGCCATCGAGGTCGGTGTGAAGTACCTTTCGGCGTACGCCTTTTCCACCGAGAACTGGAATCGCTCGGCTGATGAGGTTCGCTGGCTGATGGGCTTCAATCGCGACGTGATCAGAAGGCGGCGGGACCAACTCGACGCCATGGGCGTGCGAGTGCGCTGGGCCGGCCGACGGCCACGGCTGTGGCGCAGCGTGATCAGTGAACTGGAGGACGCGGAGCGCCGCACCATTGGCAACGACGTGCTGACCTTGCAATTTTGTGTGAACTACGGGGGTCGTGCCGAAATCGTGGACGCCGCGCAACGGATCGCCAAGCTGGCGGCCGAGGGGCGGCTCGATCCGCGCAAGCTCACCGAGGAGCGATTCCGACATTTTCTCGACGAGCCTGATATTCCGGATGTCGACCTCTTCGTACGGTCGTCCGGAGAGCAGCGGACATCCAACTTCCTGCTCTGGCAGAGCGCGTACGCCGAGCTGGTCTTCCTTGATCGATTGTGGCCTGACTTCGATCGCCGTGACCTGTGGCGAGCGATCGAACTGTATGCCGAACGGGATCGGCGCTATGGCGGCGCTGTTCCCAACATGCTGGGTCGCGACAGCGGTGGTTCCTGAACCACACGCATCGGTCAGCACCGCTACAACCCGGCGTTCTTGCCGAGCCACCCGAGCGCCGGACCCACCGTTGGGGCGTAGGTGCCGAAGTTGTGGCCACCGCTAGGCAGCACGATCGTGCTCACGCCCGGAATGCCGCTCGAGGCGGCGATGGCTTTCTTGGCGTCGGCGTAGTGCACCCCGTTCCAGGACTCGCGGTCACCCTTGGAGGTGATGATCAACAGATGAACCGGATAGGAGAGCGTGTGCTTGATCAGCCAGAGTGGCGAGTTCTGGTTGCGGAGCACCCGGCTGCGGTTGAACAGGTTGCCTGTGCTGCGGTCCTCCTCGGCACTGAAATAGCCACCGATGCTCACCGCAGCCACGAACGACGTCGGGTGGCGCAGCAGCATCTTGCTGGCACAGAAGGCGCCGGTGCTCCAGCCAATAGTCGACCAATGCTCCGAGGTCACGCGGAAGTGTCGGATGACGGCCTCTTTGACATCGGTCGCAAGCCAGGAGTCAGCCTGCGGACCACGGGGGATGTCGGTGCACTCGGTGTCCCGCGGCTGGGCGATCGACAACGGCGGTATTACGGCGATGAATGGTTTGACTTGGCCGGAGCTGATCGCCTGCATCGCGTTGCTTCCCAAGCTCAAGGTCTTGAAGATGCCCGCCGGCGTGCCGGGTTGTCCAGGCAGAACCATCATGACCGGGAATCTGGTCTTCGTCGCGGCAGCGACACGGTACTGCGGCGGCAGCCAGACGAGTACTTGCTCGGTCGCCCCGGAGACCTTCCCGCGTACGGTCAGGATGCTGATCTGGCCTTGGCTGCCGTTCGGCGGGACCAGCTGGCCGGCGTCTGCGATGGCGACCTGCGCGCCGGCACGGTGATGTCCGAGCAGCTCATCCCAGGAGTCGTAGAACAAGAAGGCACGGTTCAGTGCAATGCCCGCGGCAAGGATGGCGACGGCTTGGCAACCGATGATCATGCCGATCCGCAGGACGGCGCCCGCAAGCCGGCCGGGCAGGCGTCGCCAGGCAAGCGCTAGCGCAACGGCTAGAGCGACAGCCGCGACGATGAGCACAATCATCAGGGGCGCCCCGGTGAGACTCACATGAATAGCACGGCTAACGATTTGACGTCGTTCCCGCCGCGCCTGAGCCTGAAGGCCCACTTCCCGAGCACTTCAAGTCGAGCTGGAAAGTTCACTCCAGCGGAGCCTGCAATGCCCGATTCGGGCGTGAACCGGGCCAGGACCGTCTCGCTGGCGTGAGCCATTCGGCGAGACTGGTAACTAGAGGAGTCAGCCAGCCTCAACAGGAGTTGCAGGTGCCGAAGATTTCGAGGTCGTGACTGATTTCGCGAAATCCATGCTCCGCGGCAACCGCATTTGCCCAGCGCTCAACCGCCGGACCAGAGACTTCGACCGTACGACCGCAGGTACGGCAGACCAGGTGGTGGTGGTGGCCGGTCGAGCAGCGGCGATACGCCGTCTCACCGTCGCCGGTCCTGAGTGCGTCGAGGTCGCCGGCATCAGTCATCAGCTGCAGGGTCCGATAGACCGTCGTCAGACCGATGCGTTCGCCGTGCTGTCGCAGATCCTCGTGAATCTGCTGGGCCGTCCGGAAGTCGTGACGATCGGAAAGGATTTCCTCGACCGCAGCACGTTGCCTCGTCCGGCGCTGCGCACCACCCGAGGGCATCTGCGGCTCTTCTGTCGTCATGGGATCAGTCGTCATCTTGATGCTCCTCGACGAATCCGCCGACGCTGTTCAGTGCTCATCGTAGTGATCAGCATGGGCAGCATGCCGATGACCTTCGTGGATGAAATCGGTGTGGTCGCCATGCTGCACTGCCGGATGGCCACAGCCCGGCGCATGGCGATGGGGGTGGCTTTCGGTGACCATATGCGCGGCGACCAGCTCATCGTCGTCGACTAGCTCCGGGAGTACGGCCGCGGCGCGGCGCCGTCGCACCAGGTAGGAGAGTGGCCAGCTCAGCACGAAAAACCCAATGGCCAACAAGACGATGAACGCGCCAGGTGCGGCATTGATGTAGAAGGACGCTGCCGCGCCGCCAACCGCGGTGGCAACGCCAATGGCGATGGCACAACCGAGGCCCGAGGTGAAACCGCGCACCAGGTTCCGCGCGGCCGCGACCGGGACCACCATCAAGGCGCTAACCAGGAGGAGGCCCACAGTCCGCATGGCCAGCGCAACCGTGACAGCAGCAAGGCTGACCACCGTGATGTGGTAGAGCCGCACCCGCAGACCCTGTGTGCGGGCGAACTCCTCGTCGGTCGACACGGCGTACAACTGCGGCGCCAATCCCAGGGTGATGACCAAGATCACGACGGCCAGCAAGGCGATCAGCGTCAGGTCGTTCGGAGTCACCGTTGTCAGTGAGCCGAAGAGATACTGGGTGAGACCAGCGGCGCCGACTCCGGAGATGCCGGAGAGGAAGACGCCAGCAGCCAGCCCGCCGTAGAACAGCACAGCCAGCCCGACGTCGCCGCTGGCCTTGCCGCGTTGCCGAAGGATTTCCACCACGACAGCGCCCGCAATGCAGGCCACTACTGCGATCGGAATCGGTGCGGTGCCGGTCAGCAACGCCAATCCGACACCGGCAAGTGCGACATGGCCCAGCCCGTCGCCGAGCAGGCTCAGCCGGCGCTGCACGACGTAGGTGCCGATGGCAGGGGCGATCAGCCCGGTGAGCAGCGCGGCGATCAGCGCGCGTTGCATGAAGGGGTAGGACAAGATTTCGATCATGGTTCCACAGCTCCGCCCAACAGACGCTCGCGGTCATCATGATCAGGTGCGGCCGCAGGACCATGATCGAGATATTCATGACCGCCAAGCCTGCGTCGGTGCTGGCCAAGATCCCCGAGCGCACCGTTGTGGACGACCCGGCCGTCGCTCAACACGACCGCGCGATCGAGAAGGCTGCCGAGGGGCCCGACGTCATGCAGCACCACCAGTGCGCTCGTGCCCGCGGATAACAGCCCAGCGAGTACGTCAGCCAATACGCGTTGATGCTCAAGATCGACTCCTGAAATGGGCTCATCCAGCACGAGCAGATCTGGCTCACCGGCAAGCGCCCGGGCGATCAGCGCGCGTTGCTGCTGCCCACCCGACAGTTCAGCAATATCGGCGTTGCGCTGCTCAGCCAGTCCAACAAGGGTGATGGCTGTGCGTACCGCCTCCCGATCTGCTCGTGGCAGTGGGCGAAAGAGCCGCCGACGGGCCAGCCGCCCGGCCGCTACGACCTCCTTGACCTTCGACCCGCCAAATAGCGCCGCTGAGCGTTGCGGCACATACCCGATCCGCGACCAGTCGCGGAAGTCACGCAAAGGCGAGCCGAACAGCCGCACCGTGCCTCGCTGATGGGGGAGCAAGCCGAGCACGGTGCGAACCAGGGTGGACTTCCCTGAGCCGTTGCCTCCCAACAAGGCGACCGCCTCCCCGGCGCGTACGGCAATCCCCACCCCGCGCAAGACAGGGAGGCCGCCCAGCTCGACTGTAAGGTCCTCGGCCGCGAGCACAGTGCCTGTTTCTACGAGCATCCCCCCGCCTTTCGCAGCGCCGTCAGATTGGACGCCATGATCGAAAAGTAGTCGTTCCCGCGCGATTGATCAGTGACGCCCTCGATCGGATCAAGTACGTCGGTACGCAGACCAAGATCACCGGCAATGGCCTGGGCGAGGGCGGGCGAAACCAGTGTCTCGGAGAAGATCGTGGTGAGCCGGTACTCCCGAGCCACGCGTTGTACTTCGGCAATGCGCGCGGCGGAGGGTTCGGCGTCCGGACTTACGCCACTGATTCCGATCTGAGTCAGGTGGTAGCTCTCAGCCAGATAACCGAAAGCAGCGTGTGTGGTGATGAACTCAGTTCGTACGCAGTGCCTCAGCCCGGATCGAAAGGAGCGGTCGAGCCTCCGCAGATCCTGCTGGAGCGCACCCGCATTACGCGCGTAGTCGGCAGCGTGAGCAGGGTCGATGATCAGCAGCCGTTGCTCAACTGCCCGGGCAATTCGCGAAACTGCGGTCGGGTCCAGCCAGACGTGCGGATCGAGCGCAGCATGATCACCACCGGCTCCTCCCTGACGGCCAAGATCATCTCCAGTCGCCTCGGGCGGCCGAAGCGGAACGGCGGTCGTGGTATCGATCACTTCCGGGTTTTCGCTCTGCGCCACAGCCTCATCGACCGCAGGCTGAAAGCCCTTTTCGTAGATCACCAAGCGCGCAGTCGTCAGGCTCGCGACCTGCCGAGCGGTCAGCTCCAGGTCGTGCGGCTCGGCTCCCGGCTGGGTGAGGTTGGCGACTGTCGCGTGCTCGCCTGCGACGCGCTGCGTCACGAACTGCAGCGGGTAGAACGCGGCGACAATGGCCAATCGTCCGCTGCTTCCGGTCGAGCGCTCAGCCGGTCGTGCGGAGGTGCACCCCGCCGTCACCACCAGCGCGAGAAGGCAGCCAATGACGCCAAGGGGCCGCCGCCGACTAACCAACATGGGAACCATTTTCATTAAGGGCGGAGCTGAAGTCAAACGCTGCCCCGGAGATGCCAGACGCGGCCGCCCGATGCGGCCGGCACCCAGGAGCGCTGAGGCTACGAGGGTTTGACAGAGTGCATCCATGCCCAAGGACTACTTCGGCGAACACATCGCGAGGGGCTACGACGACACGTCCGCCGACATGTTTCAGCCCGCCAAAGTAGGCCCGGTGGTGGAGTTCCTTGCCGAGCTGGCGACGGACGGGACAGCTCTGGAGCTGGGCATTGGCACGGGACGGATTGCGTTACCGCTCGCGCAGCGCGGCATTCGCGTACACGGCATCGACCTATCCGAGGCGATGGTGGCCAGGTTGCGGGCGAAGCCAGGCGCAGACGAGATCGCTGTGGCCATCGGCGACTTCGCCACGACGACCGTTGCGGGACGTTTCTCGCTCGCCTACCTGGTCTTCAATACGATCATGAATCTGACGACGCAGGATGAGCAGGTCGCCTGCTTCCAGAACGTGGCTGATCACTTGGAGCCTGGCGGCTTTTTCGTCATCGAGGTAGCTGTGCCCGATCTTCAGCGGCTACCACCTGGTGAGACCGTCCGAGCCTTTACGGTTAGTGACTCGAGGCTCGGGTTCGACGAGTACGACATCGCCAATCAGGGTTTGATTTCCCATCATTACTGGATTGTCGATGGCAAGCTCGAGGTCTTTTCGCCTCCCTTCCGGTATGTCTGGCCGGCGGAACTCGATCTGATGGCACGGCTAGCCGGAATGTCGCTACGGGAACGGTGGGCCGGCTGGAATCGCGAGCCATTCACCAGCGACAGCACAACGCACGTCTCTGTTTGGCAGAAGCCAGCGGTCCGGCGATGAGTTCCCATGGAGCTGGCGGTCTAAGAGGGGCATGAGCGACCACGACAACACCCCACCCGAGATGCAGCGGCTGGCTCTTTTCGTCGGCGACTGGACCCTGGCGGCCGGCTTCGGAGGCGAGCCCTCCGGTGAGCCGCTCGGTCGCGCGAGGTTCGAGTGGGCGCTCGGCGATCAGTACGTCATCGAGAAGTCGACCGTCGACGTGCCGGAGGCTCCCGATGGCCTGGCCGTGATGGCCTGGCATCCGCATGAGAACCGCTACGTCCAGCACTACTTCGACTCCCGCGGCGTTACCCGCCTGTACGAGATGGAATTCGATGGCAGGGTCTGGAAGCTTCAGCGCGGAAACGAGGATTTCTCGGCGCTCTCCTTCAACCAGCGCTACGAAGGCGTCTTCTCAGACGACGGCCACACGATTGACGGACACTGGGACGTCCAGGAGCCTGGCGAGGAATGGCGCAAGGACTTCGATTTGATCTACAGGCGGGTCGACTAGCCGAGCGCTGCCACGACGTTGTTGCGTGCTGAGCCTGCGGCGCGGCCCCTTCGGCAAGCTCAGTGCGCGCATTACGCAGGGCTGAGTTGCAGCTGGGTCACCTCTGTGAGCCGCTCCTGCAGTCGATCGAACACACAAGCCCGATCGAACTGCAGAGCGTACTCGCGCGCCCGCTCAGCCATCCTGGTCTGCTGATTGCTGGGCATCGTTACAGCCCTATCGAGCGCGTCTGCAATCGCGCCGGGGCTACTGACGGGGACGATCATCGCCGTATCACCGACGGCCTCGCCGATGCCGCCGGTGTTGGTGGTAATGACCGGCCCTCCGCCGGCGAGCATCTTCTCCACCAAGGCGATCCCGAACGTCTCCACGAACTCGGGACGTGGCTTGCTCGGCAGGGCAAATGCTGCGCAGCCCGCCATCAAATGTGGCTTCTCATCGTCATCGACGTCGTCGAGGAAGATGATCCGATCGGCCGCCGGGGTAGCGGCGGCGAGCTCGCGCAGGTGCTGAGCCTCCGGCCCATTGCCCGCGATCACCAGGGCGAGTTCCTTGCATGCCGGGCTGGCGGTAAACCCGGTGATCAGGTCCTCGACGCCCTTGGCGCGAGCCAGCCTGGACAGATAGAGGACATAGCCGTCGCGCAGCAGGCGTCGCCGGTTGAGCACTTCCGCGGTTCGTTCTGGCGAGATGTGGAGATAGTCCGCAGTGTTGATCGCCGGGTAGGAGATTGCGACGCGCTGCCGGCATCTCTCGGCGAACGACGTACCGTGCCGCGCGTCGATCTCCTCGGCCGAGGAAATGATCAACTCCTTGGTGTAATCCGACACGGCCACCGGCACGTCACTGTCGAGATAGGCCGAAAGCACCTGCGCGGCCGCGCCGAAGCGGCCGTCGCCCGCACATGAGCGAACTACGTTCGTGACATCGGAACCGACCGCTTCGGCAACGGTGGCTACTGAGACTGGCAGACCGGTGGAGCGGGCGACGCGCAACGCTTCCGACACTGCGAGTGTGTGCGGGCTGAGATAAAGCGACATGCAGACCGTCGGAACGCTATCGGTGAACAGTTCCACGAGGCGTCCGGTCAGGCCGGCGAGATATCGCCCGTCCAGCACCTTGTAGTCGCCGACCGGCTCAGGACGCTCCACCTCGATGCCCTTGGTGTAGGGCAGCACACCATCGAGCGGCTTCAGCGGAAGGCCTGAGGTGGCCAGCAGGTCCAGTGGCCAGGTGATGATCCGTACGTCGGTGAAGTCGCGCTGAAGCGCAACTTCGGCGAGATTGCGCGCCTCACCAGAGTGTCCGCAGATGACCGGGTCGGCTCGGACGACGATCACCAGGCGGCGTTGGTAGGTGCTGTGTCGCGACGTCGTGTTCTTGGCAGCTGTCATGATCGAATCCCCCCGTGTCTGAATGATCATCTGTATCGATCCGCCGTGTGTTGTTGAGGCGGCACAGCACCAGCGGCATCGGCGGCATCGAGGTCTGAGGTTGATGGAGGACGGGTCCTGGTGCCCCATGCGGACGGCTGCGACCCAAGCTCCAGGCGTAGCTGACCACCGCGATGAAGCTCGCGTGCGGTCAGCCAGGTCCGATTCAGCGTTTCTCCGTTGAAGACCGCCGACTGCACATACTGTGTGGGGCCGCCCGGGACAGGCTCGACGAACCCCGGAGCATCGATGAGTAGCTCGTTGTCGGCCAAGGCGATTCGAGCCTCGGCGAACGACGGTGCATTGATCAGATAACGGCTCTGGCCGGCGATCGGGAAGAGGCCGAGCGAGGCCCACACGTACCACGAGCTCAAACCGCCCGAATCGTCATTGCCGGGCAGCCCGCCCCGGCCGAGACCGAACATGTTGTTGATGCCGGCCTGGACCACCTCCGCCGTACGGTCCGGCCTGCCGGCGTAGTGATACGCCCAGGGCGCCTCCATGTCGGGCTCGTTGTTCAGCCCCTCAAAACGGTTCAGCGCATACCCGGCCGCCAGATCGTCCATGCTCGGGCGTTCCCCTAGCTGTTTGACCGGATCGGCGTGGTAGCCGAAGAACTGGTCCAGCAGCTCGATGAAAGGGCCCTCGCCGCCAGCAAGAGCGATCCGCGTCTTCATGTCATGCAGCAACCGGAACGAGTAGTTCCACCTGCCGCCCTCATAGTAGGTGGAGTCGAGTAGCAGGCCGTCGGGCGCGAAGGCATTGACCCACTGGCCGGAGAGGTGTTCGAACTGCATGGCTAGCTGGTTGTCGCCGACATAACTGGCCACCTTCGCAGTGCATTGGTAGCCGAAAGCCAAGTCGAGGGTGTGGGATATGGGCTCTGCGAGTCCGCGCAGCAGGTAGTCCTCGCCGTAGCTGCGCCGCAGGTCGGTGTCCATGTGGCACAAGGCCCAGTCCCAGTCGATGCCGGGCACCCCAAGCTGGCACAGATCCGCGAGCAAGGTGTGGGCCAGGGCGCTGCCTTGCCGGGTGAACCGGTCCGCGCCTTTCGCCATCCGGTAGCCGATCGGCAGGTTGCCCTCTTCCTCACAGATCGACAGCAGCGCGTTCGCCAACTCGACCGCCCGTGCCGGAAACAGCGCGGTGATCAACGGCAGTTGAGTGCGGTAGATGTCCCACATCGTGCAGAGATCGAACACGAAGGGCCCGTCGGTCGGCCACATCGGGCTTTCTTCCGGAGCGAAGCAGGGTTTGATCAGCGAGTGGTAGAGAGCTGTGGAAAAGATTGTCTGCCGGGCAGCCGAGGATGTTTCGATCTTGATCTTGTTGAGGTGCTGCCGCCAGACGGTTGTTGTCTTGGCGCGTCGGCTGGCGAACGCCGCCCGGCCGGACCCACAGTCGGCGTGCAGGTTGCGCCTGGCCTGTTCCACGCCGCGGAGCGAGAAGCCGAATCGCAGTTCGAGCACCTGGCCGGGCTCGGTCGGGCCGCGCCACATCAAGCCGAAGGGACGCAGGGTGGTGGGCCGGATCCGGTCGAAGTCCAGCCGGGTGCCACCATGCATCAGACGCCGGTCGTACCACAGCAGCTGGCGCCAGTCGGCTGCGTCGCACTCCACGTGCACAGCGAGCGGAGCACCCTCCACGACGATCTCGGCCTGGGCGATCCCAGGCGCGAGAGACTCGATGT
>Ga0307297_10000104_pt1 | contig 18682 bp, 16 predicted proteins | sample ER_DNA_157_FD_194464 | JGI IMG/M metagenome (GOLD analysis project Ga0307297, IMG submission 194464) | Bulk soil microbial communities from the East River watershed near Crested Butte, Colorado, United States - ER_DNA_157 | ecosystem: Environmental > Terrestrial > Soil > Floodplain | place...
GTACGACCACTTCATGTCCGGACTGGTCAAGGGCACTACGCACCTGGCCGCCGGCCACGAGGCCGTCGCAGTTGGTACCAGCGCGGCATTGCGCGTGGACGACTACGTCTTCGCGACCTACCGCGGACATCACCATGCGCTCGCCCGCGGCGCCACACCGGCGGAGTGTCTCGCCGAGCTGATGAGCAAAGCGACCGGGCTGTGCAAGGCCAAGGGCGGTTCCATGCACTTGACCAAGGCCGACCGGGGAATGCTCGGCTCGTACGCGATCGTCGGCTCACATCTGCCCATTGCGGCCGGCGCCGCCTGGTCGGCAAAACTGCGGGGCACCGAGCAGGTCGCGGTGGCCTTCTTCGGCGACGGCGCAACCAACATCGGAGCCTTCCACGAGAGCCTGAACTTGGCCGCCGTCTGGAAGCTCCCGGTGCTGTTCGTCTGCGAGAACAACCTCTATATGGAGTACACGCCTATCTCGGCCGTGACCGCGGTCGCCCACCCGGCGGCGGACCGGGCCAGCGCGTACGGGCTGCCTGCCGAGATCATCGACGGCAATGACGTGGTCAAGGTCCACGACACGATGGAGAGTGCCGTCGACCGGGCCCGAGCCGACGATGGACCCACGATCATCGAGGCGCTGACCTATCGCCACTACGGGCACAGCCGAGCCGATCCAGCGAAATACCGCCCGGCCGATGAGGTCGAACGCTGGATGCAGCGCGACCCGCTGCTGGTGGCGCGGGAGAGACTGACCAGCCTCGGAGTTGACGCGGCCGACGTTGACGCGGCCGACGCCAGGGCGGCAGAGATCGTCAACGCCGCCATTCAAGAGGCCAAAGATGCGCCGCCGCCGGAGCTGGCCACAGCCCTCACCGATGTCTGGGCAGACGGTGGTGCGGCATGGCGGAATTGATCACCTACCGAGAGGCCGTTTCCGAGGGAATCGCTCGAGAGATGCGCCGCGATTCGACGGTGGTTTGCCTTGGGGAGGACATCGGTGCCGCCGAGGGCGTCTTCAAGACAACGACGGGCCTTTTTACCGAGTTCGGAGCGGAGCGCGTCTTGGACACCCCGATCTCTGAGCAGGCAATCGTCGGTGCCGCGCTTGGGGCGGCGATGACCGGCATGCGACCCGTCGCAGAAATCATGTTCTCCGATTTCTTCGCGTGCTGCTACGACTACCTGGCTAACGAAATCCCCAAGATGCGTTATATGACGGGCGGCCAGGTGACTGTGCCGCTCGTAATCCGCACCGCCAATGGTGGCGGTCTCGGCTTCGGCGCCCAGCACTCCCAAGCAGTCGAGAACTGGGTCTTTACCGTGCCTGGTCTCAAGATCGCCGCGCCGTCGACACCCGCCGATGTCGTCGGGCTAATGGCGTCAGCCGTCCGTAGTGACGACCCGGTGATTTTCTTTGAGCACAAGGGTTTGCTCGCGAGTAAGGGCGAACCCGCGCCGGCTGATCATGTCGTGCCGCTGGGTGAGGCAGCAGTCGTCCGCTCCGGCGATGACGTCACGATCGTTGCTCTGGCCTCGACCGTGTCGACCGCACTGTCGGCTGCCGAGCAGCTGGCCGGGGAAGACATTTCGGTCGAGGTGATCGACCTGCGCTGCCTGGTTCCGCTCGATGCTCAGGCGGTGCTGTCCTCGGTAGCGCGTACCTCGCATTTGATCTTGGTCGAAGAAAACCCTTACCAGGGCGGCTGGGGGGCAACTGTCGCATCGATCGTCGCCGATGAGGGATTCGAGTTACTAGACGCGCCGATCCGGCGGGTGGCCGCTGAATGCGTACCGCTCCCGTTCGCCGACGCCCTCGAAGACGAGGTGATCCCCACCGTCGACAAGGTCGTCGACGCCGTACGACGGCTCGCCGCCTTCTGAGAGGAACCAACGAAACCACTCACAGTGCAAAGGAGCATGGCCAGATGACAAGCAGGACACTCATCCGCGGCGGAAGCGTCGTAAGCATGGATCCCCAGATCGGAGATCTCACCGCTGACGTACTCATCGAAGACGACAAGATCGTCGGCGTCGAGCCGAACATTAGCGCCGATGCCGAGGTGATCGACGCCAGCGACTCGATCGTGATACCAGGCTTTGTCGATACGCATCGGCACACCTGGGAGGCCGCAATTCGTGGCTGCGCGCCCAATGCCACGCTCGATGACTACTTTGTCGAGGTCTTGGACACCTTTGCGCCGGTCTACCGAGCCGAGGACGTGCACGCCAGCAATGTCGCCGGCTCTCTGGAGTGCCTGAACGCTGGAATCACCACGCTGGTCGACTGGTCACATATCAACAACACGCCCGATCATTCCGACGCGGCCATCACCGGCCTGCAAGAGACGGGTATTCGAGCGCAGTACGCGTACGGCAGCGCAAATCTCTCGCTGGCCGAGTACTGGTTCAACAGCAAGATCACGATTCCTGGCGACGACGTCCGACGCGTCCGTGACACCTACTTCAGCTCTGAGGACGGGTTGCTCACCCTGGCCCTGGCCACCCGCGGCACCGGCTTCTGCATGGAGGAGGTCGTGCGTGCGGAGTGGAAACTTGCGCGTGAGCTGGGCATTCCGATTACTGTCCATGTCGCGATGGGCCGGCTCGCCGGACGGTTCGCGATGATCAAGACCCTTGACGATTACGGACTTCTAGGTCCCGACACGACCTACATCCACTGTTGTCACTTCAGCGACGAGGAATGGCAGCTCGTCAAGGACAGCGGCGGCAAGATCTCGGTGGCGCCTCAGGTGGAGATGCAGATGGGCCACGGTTGGCCGCCGGTGCTGCGATCCCTGCGGCTCGGGCTGCGGCCCAGCCTGTCCATCGACGTAGTGACGAGCGTTCCGGGCGACATGTTCACCGAGATGCGGGCCGCGTTCGCTGTCGATCGCGCGCGGGTGCACGCGGAGAAGTATGAGCCGAATGAGCAGGTCCCCAAGGACGTGCTGACTGCCCGGGAGATCCTCCAGGCAGCAACGATCGATGGCGCATACACCGCGGGGGTCGAGGATCGCACCGGTTCTCTGACGCCAGGCAAGCAGGCAGACATCGTGATCATCGACGCCAAATCGTTGAATATGGTGCCGTTGATCGATCCGGTTACGGCGGTCGTACTGTGCGCCGATGTGTCCAACGTGGACACCGTACTCGTCGCAGGTCAGGTCAAGAAGCGTGACGGCAAGCTGCTTGCTGACGTCAATAAGGCGCGTGCCGACGTGGAGGCGTCTCGCGACTACCTCCTTGAGGCGACAGCAGAGAAGCGGCAGTGAGCGGAGGCCATCTGGTGCGTCCGGCCGGTGAATTGGAGCTAGTCGCTCCGAGCACCGGCTGGGCAAGTGAAGCGACCGGCTACCGCCGCGGCATGGCAGTGGGTGAAGATGATCATGCTGTGCACACTGGGTTCATGATCAGCGAGCTCGATACGGGTGGCGAGATCCCGTGGCACGTGCACTCGTTTGAGGAGAGCTTCTACGTCGTTGCCGGCACACCGGTGATCGACACCGCCGAGGGATCGTTCCGGGTCTCGGAGGGCGAGTACGGCGTAGTGCCGATCGCCATGCCGCATCGCTGGCGCAATCTCAGCCAGCAACCCGCGCGCTGGGCTGAGATGCAGGCGCCGGCGCCCCGAGCTGCCTATCAAGATGACACCTTCGTCGTGCCGGGGCCGAGGGACGAGCAAGCAGTCGATGTCGATGTACGGGATCCACGGAACCGTTACTTCGGCAAGATCACACCCTCACAGATGGACCCGAGCAAGCAAAGTCAGGACTTGCTGGACGTCACCGCGAGCATGCGCACGGCGCTGCTCGTCTATGGCGGGATCAATGTCAAGATGATGGTTGATTCTGATCTTGGGGCGCAGCTGGCGACGATGTTCATGGTGCAATACGACCCTGATGGAGCGACCGGCCCGCATGATCATCCGTTCGAGGAGACGTACTTCTTTCTGGAAGGACAGGCAGAGGCGACCTTTGACGGTAAACCTGTCGTGCTCGGCGCCGGAGACATCGCCTGGGCCGGTGTGGGCTGTGCGCACTCCTTCCGGAATCTGGGAGACGGCACGCTGCGGTGGCTGGAGACTCAGGCACCGCAGCCGCCACCCAGATACTCCTATCGATTCGCCCGTGACTGGAACTACCTACGGGAGGTGCTTGGATGACGACAATGCTGATCGTCGGCGGTACGCACGGGATCGGCTTGGAGATCGCCCGCCGGTATGCCGGCGAAGGGTGGTCAGTCGTCGTGGCCGGCCGCGATGGTTCACACGCCAAATCCATGGCAGCTGAGATCGGAGGCGACACCCGTGGCATCGCTCTCGACCTTTCCGAACCGGAGGAGGTCGCCGGTGCGTTGGCTGATCTTGACACCGTCGATCACATCGTGCTCTCGGCGATCATTCGCGACACCAACACGATTGCGGACTACGACATCGCTGCGGCGCGCTATCTGGCGATCATGAAGATCGTCGGCTATACCGCCGTTGTCAGCGCGCTGCGAGATCGACTGGCCCAAGACGGCTCGGTCGTTCTGTTCGGCGGACGCGCCAAGGATCGTCCGTATCCCGGCTCAACCACCGTCTCGGCGGTCAATGGTGGGATCTCTGGCATGGTGCGCACCCTGGCATTGCAGCTGGCACCTCGGCGGGTGAATGCGATCCATCCGGGCATCGTCGGCGACAGTCCCTACTGGTCGGAAAAAGATGACTACATCGCAAAGATTCGCGAGGCGACGCCAACGGGGCGCAATGTGGCGATCGCGGACATCGTTGATGGGGTCGACTTCCTCATGCGAAATCGGTCGGCCAACGGCATCGACTTGTACATCGACGGCGGCTGGCTGCTGCAATGAGGGTGGCACTGATCGGCGCCGGCCGAATGGGAAGCGCCATGGGCGGGCGGGTCGCGGCCGCCGGTCATGATCTTGTGGTGTTCAACCGCACCCGATCGCGCGCTGAGGACCTCGCGGGGCAAACCAATGCGCGGGTGGCCGACTCTGCGCGAGAGGCGGCGGAGTTCGCCGAAGTCTGCCTCGTCTCTCTCGCTGACGATCCGGCGGTGACGGCGACGTACCTTGACGACAACGGGCTGATTGCCGGGTTGCAACCGCGCGCGGTCGTGTGCGATGCCAGTACAGTCGCCCCCGCGACGGTCCGCGGCCTCAATCCGCTGGTCGCGCAGAAGGATGCGATCTTGCTGGACACACCGGTTTCAGGAAGCGTCTCGACCGTCGAGTCGGGGACTCTCACTGTGATGGTCGGCGGTGATCAGGACGGCCTTGATCGGGCGAGACCGGTGCTCGAGACATTCGCAAAGTCGATCTTCTATCTCGGTGACATCGGCGCTGGCGCGACCATGAAGCTGGTGGTGAATTCCCTGGTGCACTCACTGAACGTCGCTGTCAGTGAAGCCCTAGTGCTTGCCGAGAAGGCCGGGCTTGATCGCGAAACGGCGTACGACATATTCGAGGCCGGGGCAGCTGGTGCGCCGTACGTGAAGTACAAGCGAGAGGCCTTCCTCCGGCCGGGTGAGGTTCCGGTCGCGTTCAGTCTGGACCTGGTCGCCAAAGATCAAGAACTCATCCACGATCTGGCGGCGCAGGTCGGAGCCCGTATGGAGCAGGGTGAGGCGAGCCGAAAGGTCGTCGCGGATGCAGTCAGCGCCGGAATGGCGGAGCGCGACATTAGCGAGGTCGCAGAGTTCCTCCGCCGCTGAGCTACGCAGTAGGTGGAGGGTTCTCGCTCCTGCTTTTACGCGTGATCGCTGAGTACCCGAGGCTCAAGATCGCCGCGGCGGCAACGCTGATCACCCATCGAATCCAGTCGATGCCAAAGGTGTTGCCCTTGCCGATGAGTCCCCAGAGCCAGTAACCGATCAAGGCACCGGCAACGCCAAGCAAGACGGTCACAATGAATCCGTACGGTTGCTTGCCTGGCAGCACGATTCGGGCGAGCACGCCGATGATTGCCCCAAAGATGATCGTGCCGATTATCTCAAACATGCCTACTCCTCTGCGGGATCAGTAGCTCACGCACACTGCACGTTCTGCTCAGTATCCTCCACGGGCCCATCCACTACCGGATGCTCAGCCTGAAACTCGTCCTAGCCCCAGAGCCCATAGCTGGTGGTCCACAGGCCACAAGGCTGGACGGAACCGGCTCGCACACCTTGGCATTCGGGCAGCTCCTGGGGGTAGTCGTACTCCTCGGCGTCAGGGTCGTATACCTGGTACTTGCGGCGGAGGCTCCAGCCATTCATGAAGATCTCGCAGTCACAACCGGCTCCCTTGGACATCAGATGTCTCTCCAGAGCGGTGGCTCGGGGCGCCCGTAAGTCGCGATAACGCTTGGCCCAGCGGAGTCCGGTGCAGCCGAACTCGAGCATCCAGTACACGTAGCAATGCAGACACTCGCTCGGTTCGGGCTGGGTGATCAGAACCGATAGATGTCTCAGTTCGCGCTCAATGTGCAGGACTGGCGCAAGCTCAGGTTCAGCAGTCATGGTCTATCTCTATCCCGCGCCACCGACAGAAATGCTTGCTGCTAGCTCCTCAGTGATGCCCGAATCTGGGCTGCGCGATTCAGCTCGTTGGCCATCAAGACGCCGTAGGTAAATCCACTGTCTCTGCTCTGCCCGTTTCCAGACGCACTGATGGTGGTGAGGAACGTGGCGGAGACGACGGCATCCTGATGCTCGCCCAGCAGAGTTTGGAGTTCCTCGGCCTCCTTCTCGATGGTCTTCATTTGCTTGTCCGCCGGTTCGACGAGTTCAGCCGCGTACCGTGCCCGCTTCGTCGCCTTCCGCGCCCGATGCAGCTGGTCAATGTCGCCATCGGCCTTCCGGAGTCGTTTGTCAGCCTTCTGCTTAGCCTTTTCCACGTATTTGACCGCTGTCACGGCATCCTCTACAGCGGCTTCGGTGAGTGGCGGCGCGGCCCGCCAGCCGCGCAGCAGCTGCATCAGGTGCTTATAGCGCCTGGTACGCATTCCCTTCTCCAACCTGGCTAAGGCATCCTCGCGTTCCGCGGCGAGGGCCTTCGTGATTTCCTCTGCCACCCGTCCGCGGATCTGCTCCGGCGGCAATTCCGCGATCTCCTTGGTCAGTCGGTTACTCAGAATGTCTCGGTCACGTACCTGACCCAGCATGTCGGCGTACCACTGCAGTTCCTTGTCCAGTTCCTCGGCCGGCGCAGGGTCGACCACCTCATCAAATATCCGTAGCGTGCTGCGTAGCCGGCGCGCCGCCACTCTGGTCTTGTGTACTGCTGGCGTACCCGTGCGCATTCCGACGTCATTGCCGGCGAGCACATCGCATTGCGCCGTCAGGTACGCGGCCACCAACTCACCGACAGTGCCAGGCTCGATTGTGGAGACCTGCCCATCCGGCGAGCTCGGAGCCAGGGCGTGGTCCAGTTTGGACCTGCTCGTACTGAGGGACGCACCTGCAGCCTCCAGCAGCTTCCGCGCCCGCTTGAGATCTTTCTTCTTGCCCGCGGGGCCCAGCTCGATCTCCACCTCACGCCAGGAGTGCAGCGCCGAACCGCCGTCGGGTGGCCCGGCTTCCACCTGGTCATCGGCGATCTCCAGCACCAGCTCACTATCGGCATTGAGGAGTCGGTACGCCGTTCGAGTCGTCACGATCTTGGCGACTGGGTCGAGGCTCTCACCGGCGCGCAGCCCTTCTACCCCCTCCAGCAACGCCGGCGGCAGCGTTTTCGCTCGTGAACCGCTTTGCAGCTCCGTCTTTGCCGTCCCGCTTGGAATCTTCAACTGCCAGCCCGTCTCAGAGCCCCCGACCCGGCGCCGCAGCGTGATCCCAAACAACCGCAGACCAGCACCTGGTGTATCGAAGTAGGTGTTGTCGAGCTTGCGGACTTCTTGATCAAGACGGCCGCGCTCAGGCACCAACTCCGCAAGCGGCGGCATCACCCAATCCGAGTCGACATCGAACTTATCTTCCTGCTCTGTCATCGTTCGCACCCAAACCAACCTCCTTAGCTAACACTTTCATATCCGCTGGCTCACCCGAATCAATCCAACATCACAAGATCTCACACCGAGGTGAACGACCGGTTCTCAGAAGACCTTGCCGGGATTGAGGATGTGATGTGGATCGAGGGCGGCTTTGACGGCACGATGCATCTCGAGCACGGCAGGGGAGAGCTCGCGAGAGAGCCCGCTGCGTTTGAGGAGACCTACGCCATGCTCGCCAGTCACCGTGCCTCCAAGATCAAGTGCGGCGCTCAGGATCTCCTCGAACGCGATCTTGGCGCGGTTCTGAGCGGCAGTGTCGCCCGGTTCGGCTATGAGCAACGGATGTAAGTTGCCGTCACCGATGTGGGCAATGCTGGCGATCAAAATGTCGTGCTCACTGGCGATCCGGTCGATGCGGGCCAGCATCTCCGGAACGGCGGCAATAGGTACGCACACGTCCTCGGTCAGCACCGGGCCGAGCCGCTCCAGCGCTGGGTAGGCGAGCCGGCGGGCGGCAAAGAGGGCCTCCGCCTCCTCCTCATCGGTCGAGCGCGCCGCCCAGGTGGCGCCGGCGGTCTCAAAACAGGCCAGCATCTGGTCGGCCAGATCATCGCCTGCTAGGCCCGGATCATCGATCCGGCCTAACAAAATCACGTCAGCTTCGACCGAGAGGCCCATGTTCTTCCACTTGTCGACGGCAGCAAGACAGTGCCGATCGATCAGCTCCAGGGCCGACGGAATGATGCCGGCCTGGGCGACTGCCCGCGCCGCCTCGCCGGCGGCGACGATCGAGTTGAAATAGCCGACGATGGTTCGCGGCGGAGCTGGCAGGGGCTTGAGGCGTACGGTCGCTTCGGTGACGATGCCGAGCGTTCCTTCAGAACCAACCATCAGCCCTACCAGGTCGTAACCAGCGACTCCTTTGGCGGTGACCCGGCCGAGCCGTACCAGCTCGCCGGTGCCGGTCACTACCTCGAGGGCCAGCACATAATCCTTGGTTACGCCGTACTTGACGCAGCACACGCCGCCGGCATTGGTCGCGATATTGCCGCCAATGGTCGACCACGGCGAGCTTGCCGGATCGGGCGGATACCAGAGGCCTTGCTCGGCGGCGGCGGCACGCAGCTCGTCATTGATCACTCCGGCTTGAACTACGGCCAGCCGCTCGAGCGGATCGATCAAGCGGATCTGGTTGAGCCGGTCGAGCGCGATGATCACGCCGCCGTCAATGGCGTTGGCGCCGCCAGATAGACCTGTACCGGCACCGCGTGCGGTCACGGGTACTCCGAAGCGCGCGCAAGTCCGCACCGTCGCGGCGACCTGATCACTTGACGTAGCCCGGATCAGCGCGAGAGGTTCGCCGACCGGAGCCCATTCGGCCTCGTCGTGGCTCAGACTTCTGATGACGTCACGGTCGATGATCAGCGCTTCTGGCGGCACCGCCGCCGCTAGCGCCGCAAGAACCTCGGCGCTGTCCATGATGTCCCTACTTCCAGCTGAGAAACCTGGCTGTGTCATTCAAACAGCCAAGTCATCCCAGCGTCGAGACACGGTTGCTTGGCCAGCTCGATCACGCTGGGACGATCATGACGAATGCCGGTGCTGCAGCTGTGGCTGAAATGATCAAAGCTGCCCGTGGGCTGAGTCGAAGACTTGATCAAGGCGGAGGCGCCGCGTGTCAGTGGCGGGGTCGGAATCTGATCTTGCCCGATACGCTGAGGTCAGCCATGACCACAACAGACACGCTCAAGCCCAATGTGGACAAACGACTCCGAGCCGGTGCGATCGCCTTCGTTTTGGCGGCGCTGATGACGGTGCCGTCTGTGTTCTCTGTTCAGCCACCCTCTGACCCTGCTCACAACCGTGAGTTCGCTCTTGGTGCAAACACCGCAAGTTTTCGGCTGGCGACGGCTCTCGAGATCTATTCCCTCACTCCAGTGATTCTTGGCATGTTCGCGCTCTACGCGATCATCGCGCGCACGCGGTCGCGGCGCTCGGCCATTGCAGGACTGGTCCTCATCGTCGTTGGGGCTGGCTGTTTGTTGCCCGGCACTGGCTACGCAGCCTTTGTGGTGCCCGCCGCCGGTATCTTGATCAGCCAGGGTCATGATCAAGATGTGCTGCTACTCCTTGATCAGGTCTTCGCCGAACCCGGCTGGCTCCCAGTCTTCCTTGGCGGCTTCGTGTACTTCATTGGCCTGTTCGTGATGAGTGTTGCGGTGTGGCGCTCGGGGACGCTGTCGCGCTGGACGGCCGGACTGCTGGCGGTTGCAACGCTGGTCGGACTGCCCACATTCCTGGATGTCGTCGCGCTGGCAAGAGTCGGTGGCGTCTTGTGGATCGCGGCCTACATAGCCTTGGCGGTTGGTATCTGGCGCAACGCCCGAGTGCCTGATGCTTAGCCCATTTGGAGTGGCTCGTATGCCTCGCCGTCTGGGCTTGCAACGACCACGGTGTAGCCGTCAGGGTCTTTGATCCAGATCTCGCGATGCCCCGGACCGTTGCCCTCGCCTTCGGGAGGATTGCGGTGAGGCGCTCGTACGACCGGTGCGTTGAGCTGCTCTGTGCGCGCTACGACGCCGTCGAAATCAGCCACTTCGCCGAACCACAGCAGGACGCCGTTACCGACCTCGAGATCTGGATTTGCAAAGACACCGTGGTGGTGTGCAACGTCTCGATGGTGGAGTTGCAGCGCGAGCGTGTCGTTGGCGAGCAGCCGCTCGTAGTCGGGACCTCCATGATCACTACGGAAACCAAGGAGCTGCTGATACCACAGACTCGACGCTTCGACGTCGCGTACGGCGATCATGGTTTGGGACTGAGCAGGGGCCATCACCCGGACGACAATGCCGATTCGATTGCCCGCAGGATCATTGATCTCGACAAGCCATCGCTCACCGCCATCAAGCTGCGGGCGGCCGCAGACCGTGCCGCCGGTCGCCTCGACCTCCCGCAGCGTGCGGTAAAGGCCATCGGCAGAGATCCACAGCACCGGACCGCCGGTGGAGACCGGCGAGACGTCGGTGGTCAGCTGACCGATCAGACCGGGCGCTTCAAAGCTTCCGCTGCTGGGGTCAACCGACCAGCCGAAGACGCTGCCGTAGAAGGCAGCCGAATGCTCGATGTCGCGTGCAGGCAGCTGCAAGTACTCGAGTTGGCCATGCGCCGATGTGTTGGATTCGCCCACGCCTGCAGTATTGACTATGGCTCTGCCGTAGTCAATTGTCCGGGCTTCACCTGAGCGGCCCCGCGATGGGTTGCAGGAGTGCCACTGGAATCGTGCGGCCAGCACGTTGTGCGTACTTCTGCACCTCGGGTGCCCGAGCCAGTACGACGTCCTTCCATACTGTCTCGCGCTGCTCGCCAAGCAGCTCGCGAGGTCGCACCTGCAACGTCTTGGCTCTGATTTGTACGTCGGCGGTCTTGGCTTCGCGTAAATTACGGAACCAATCCGGGTCGCGCGGAGCGCCGGAGGCCGTACCCCAGACGAGGAAACCATCGGCCGTCTCGAGGTAACGCACGCAGGTGGAGTGCAAAACGCCGGTACGGCGGCCCGGAATTGTGATCATCAAAACCGTTGCGCCCTTGTTGTAACTTGCGAGTCGACCGTCGAAAGCGCGGTACATCCAGACGGCGATCTGGTTTCCGATGCGCACCAACATACGTTTGAGGGTCACCGGATGCATCCTTTCTTACGGTCTACTGCAGCGCCGAGACCAGCCGCATCACATTGTCTACATACCGCTGGCCCTTCGGTCGCTGCCGCCACTCATCAAGGCTCAATTCCCGGGAAACTGCTCGGTATCCGTCGGCGACTGCTTGCAGATCGGCAACGAACTGCTTACCGGTTGACATCAGCGTGATCTCGTAATCCAGCCCGAAGGAGCGGTAGTCCATGTTGCTAGAGCCGATGATGCCGACCATGTCGTCGACGGTGAAGTGCTTGGCATGCAACACCGTCGGCTTGGGATACAGGTAGATCCGAACGCCTGCCTCCAGCAGGACGTCGTAATAAGAGGCTTGAGCGTGCTGGACCATGAACTGGTCAGCCTGCTCAGATACGAACAATTCGACCGCGACTCCGCGGTATGCAGCGGTAGTGATCGCCTCCAACAAGGAGTCATCAGGCACGAAATAAGGGCTGGTCAAGGACAACTTCTGCTGGGCGCGATGCACCAGCCCGGTGAAAAGTCTCAGGTTTGGGATCGTCAAATACCCGGGTCCTGACGGCAGCAGCTGCATCGGGACCGGGTCAACCTCGGGATCAGTCACGAGCTCAAGCTCAGCGCCCAACTTCTCTCCGGTCTCGGTGTACCAGTCCATCGCGAAGACCGCCTCGAGCTCCGTCACGATCTCGCCGGTGATCTTGATGTTGAGATCCTTCCAATGCCGCCCCACCTTGATGTTCTTCGGCAACAGGTAGCTGGAGTCGATCATGTTTTGCGAACCCATGAACGCCACCTTGCCGTCCACCACGAGCAGCTTGCGATGATTACGCAGATCCGGCCGACGCCACTTGCCCTTAAGAGGCTTGATCGGCATCATCTCGTGCCACTCGATCCCGGCCGCGGTGAGCTTTGAGTTCATCTCCTTAAACCCCGGATACGCCCGAGATGCGATGTCGTCGTAGAGCAACCTGACCTTAACGCCGCGCTTGACCGCATCCGCCAACGCCGTACAGAAAACGCCGGTGGTGTCGTCCCAGGCCGTAATGAAGAACTCGCTGTAAACCCTCGTCTCCGCTTCATTGACCGCATCGGCCATCGCCTGGATGGCGGCGTCGGAGTCGCCGAACAATCCATGGCTGATACCCGTTACGCACGGCAGATGACTCAGATGCCGGTTCAGGCGGAACAGACTGTCCACCCCGGCCGGGATATCAGCTCCAGGTGGCAGGTCAGGAATCTCCGCAGTACGTTCAGTGATCACCTTGTTGGCCTCGGCCTGAACCTTGGCTCGCCGGCCGCGTACGAACGGGCTGCCGATCAACAGAAAGATCACCAGGCCAAGAATCGGAGTCACCACAATGAGGAGCAACCATGCGATGGAGGAGGACGGTCGACGGTTGCCGGGTATCGTGCCGAGCGCCACGATCTTGATGGTCAATTCGACGAGATACAAGATCAATGGGGCCCAGACAATCGCGTTCACCAATACCACCTCTCACCTGCGAGGCATCAGGATATGGGCCGAGCTCAGCGGTTGGCCTCACCTATCGCGGGTGATCTGCGGCCCGGATGATGCCTCGAGGGCAAATGCCGAACCGCCCGCGCGAGGCGTCCAAAGCAGGTAGTGTCCCGAGCGGCAGACTCGGTTGCCGGCCTTGTGGTCCAGGTTGGCGGAGGACGTCATGTCCAAGGTGAGGACGGCATGCGCAGATTCGGGGCTTCTGTATTAATCGCGGCTGCCGCCGTCGCTGGGCTGACACCGGTGGAGACAGCGACCGCCGTCCAGGCCAATTGCCAGACCGACATTCCAGTCATTGGTGATGTGGATGGCGACGGCAGATCCGACCTGATCGTCGGTGTGCCAGGCCGTAGCAGTAACACCGGAGAGGTCGATCTCCGCCTCACCACTGCTCCGAGCAAGACCTTGTCGCAGCAAGATGCCGGTCTCGGCCAAGGCATCCCGGGCGATGAGTTTGGAGCGGCCGTGGTCCTGGCCGACCTGAATGCCGACGGCTGCGACGACATCATCGTCGGTGCTCCGGGAGCCAGTAACAGCTCGGGCCGAGTCCATGTGGTCCTTGGTGCTGACGATGGATTTCAGACCGCCGATGGCCAGACATTGACAGGCGGTGCAGCTTCCGGAGACCGATTCGGCTCCTCCCTCGCCATTGCTCCGAACTTCGCTGGAACCGGCTTCGACCTGTGGGTTGGCGCGCCACTGGACAATGTCGGCAGCGCGAACGATGCCGGTTCGGTGGTGCACTACTCGATCACCAACTCCGGGGGCAACCTGGCTTTCAACCAGGTGCAAACCATCACGCAGAATTCACCCGGAGTGCCTGGCAGCGCCGAAACGAGCGACCAGTTTGGAGCCGTGCTGTCGGGGACTTCCCGAGGTGTTCTCATTGGTGATCAACTTGAGGACGTCGGTAGTACGAAGGACGCAGGCTCGATCACGCTGCTCGCCAGCACGGATGACGACGTTGCATTAGATCAAGCCTTTGGTTGGTCGCAGGCATCGCCGGGGGTGCCTGGCAAGGCTGAGACCAGAGATCATTTTGGTGCCGCCGCCGGCTTCTTTGGAGAACACCTGGCGGTCGGCGTACCCGACGAGGATGTTGGCGCGAGCAGCAATGCCGGCATGGTGCAGCTCTTCAGATGGTCCTCCACTACGCCGCTCCCAACCGGTGAGGTCAAGCAGTACACACCGGGAGTTCCGGGAGTCGTTGAGACTGGTGATCGGTTTGGCGCGGCCGTGGCAGTCGGCCGCAATGTCGGCTGCTTTGACGGATCGATCCAGGTTGTTGCTGGCGTACCTGGCGAGGACATCACGGTCAGCGGCACAGCACGAGTCGATGCTGGAACCGTCGCGATCTTTACGCCGCCCCCATACGACCCGTGTGCCGGATCTGTCGATCAGGGAACCGTACTTGCCAACACGCCTGAGACAGGTGATCGCCTTGGGGCCACGTTGGCACTCGGACGGCACGCCGACGACGACGATGACGCGAGCGATCGGGCATTCATTGGTGTGCCTGGGGAAGACGGCGCTGCTGGCATCGTGCAATCGACGCCGATCGGCAGTGGTGCCAATTCGACAGACATCATCATCGCTGGCGCCTTCAACGCATCGGTAGGTTACAGCCGCGGCGACGTAGCAGGCACAAGTTATGGGGCCGTGATCGCTTCGCCAGCTGGCGAGTGATCAATGCCAGTGCCATCCATCGTGATGTGAATCACTCGTAGCCAAGAATGTCGTTGCGCTTTGCAGCCCAATCAAGGGCCGACCGTACGCCGTCCTCGAGACTGTGTTGTGTCGACCAATTGAGAGTCGTCCGCGCCTTGTCAACATTTGCAAAGCTGCCTACGACGTCCCCCGGGCGTCGAGGAGCATCGCGTACCGGTACGCGCCGACCCAGGACGCGTTCAACGGTGGAGATCAGTTCACGTACCGTCACTCCACTACCGGTTCCCAGATTGATGATGCTGGTCGGTTCGCCGGCTCGCTGGAGCACTTCGTCAAACCGTTCCACGGCACGAACGTGGGCCAGTGCAAGATCCCAGACGTGTATGTAGTCTCGTAAGCCCGTGCCATCACGCGTCGGGTAGTCGGTACCAGTCACCATGAAAGCTTCGCGCTGCCCGCGCGCTGCCATCAGAATTTGCCCGAGGACATGTGAAGGCTCACGCGCATAAACACCAGAGCGCAGGTACGGATCAGAGCCGATCGGATTGAAGTATCGCAAGATAATCGCCCGCAATGGTCCGCTGGCGGCCAAATCGGCAAGAATCATTTCCATGACCTGCTTGGTACGCGCATATGGTGACTGCGGATCGAGCGGCGAATCCTCGAAGACTTCAAAGCTCTTCGCGGCAGCATAGACTGAGGCTGATGAGGAAAAAATAATGCGAGATTGACCGAGCCGTCCGAGTTGATCGAAAAGCTCTAACGACTTGGCAACATTGTCACGATAATACTCATACGGCTCAGCGACCGACTCTGGCGCCACAATTCTGGCGGCCATATGTATGGTGCACTCGATGTCCGGATGTTCCTCAAAAATCTTCTGGATGAAGCTCCGGTCGACTATATCGCCGTCATAAAAGATCCGATTCCGTGTGAAGACGCGTGGACCGCTCAATAAGGAGTCCATGATAATCGGCGTATGTCCATATTGTTCCAACGCCGTCGCAGTGATCGAGCCAATGTAACCGGCACCGCCCGTAACGAGAATCTTCATTTGCCGCCTTTAGAGACCGAAAGCTGCGAGGACGTCCGTTCCTTTATCGGCATCGCGGAGAGGTGTAATGCCTCCAATCCGGGCGATACTGGCCGAAAGGCCATAGTGGTCAAGTCGCTTCGTCACCTGCTGCATTTTCAACGATGGATGGATCACGATCATAGGGATGCGATTGCCAGAATGGTCGTCATCTTCGTCCCAGGTAACGACAATAGCGAGTCGGCTTGATCTGAAGTCGGGCCCATTCTCGATCATCGGCAACCATGATTGCAGCCATTCGTCGGTGGTAGCAGCCGAGCAATCGTGGCCATCATGACAGAGATCGGGCACCAGCAGAGCAAACGTTGGCAGGTTTCCGGCGGTTAGGTCGTCGACAAGAGCTCCGGCGCTGGGCGATCCAGAAGGAACATCGAACTGTTCGCAGGCGGCTCTCTCCGCAGAATCGTCGAAGTAGGTCCAAGGGTTGTGGCGGACAGCGTAGGTCTCGTGATCTTCTCGCGCACAGTTAGCGGGCATCGCATCGGCGTATGTCTTAGCGGTACGGCCAGCGGCCATTAGCTGTCCAAACAACGAAGGACCGTCCAGAGGGTGTTCGGCCGGGTCTCCGTCATCGGCGACGCCAAAGGTCGACCCGCCCGCTAACACCAGATAGTTCGGGAGAGATGGGTGTCTTTCGGCGTAAAAGTTCGTCGCGGTGCCGTACGAACGGGCCTGAGACATGAGGAATGGCATGTGGGCATCAGCATCCTGCACGCTCCGGTTCTCTTCGACAATGACAAGAACCTTGTCGACCCCGGTAGCCGGTGATGCCGTACGCGGGGCAACGCGTGAGGAACCCGAAGCGGGGGTTGGGGCAGGGTGCGCTATAGCGCCAGTGCAAGCAGTCAGCCCGAGCGAAATCGCGAGCACCGAAGCGGCTGCCCCACGCCGCCAACGCGCCGCATACCGACGGGCGTCGCTGACGGGCACGACCTGCACCTCCTGGTTCTCAGCCAGCTTCCTGCTCCCAAATGAGCCGTTATCAGTCAACGATGCTCAGCCTGTGGCGACACTGTGAAGGCTTCACGCAGCAGCTGGAGCCGCAGTTGCAAGCGTCGTTGCCCACCAAGATCAATTACAGATGGGTCCACGATGACACTCACGTTCAATGCTGCTCAGCTGGAGCGCAAAACGAAGACCGTTGCATCGCCGGTCTCTAGGGCGACCTGGAACTGTGATGAGCGACGCAGGGCAGTCTCGATGCCCTGTAGCGATCCGGGCGGCATTGGGCCGTGTGCATCGACTTCGATTGCCTGCGAGCGCGTGATCAGTACGTAACTGTCGGCATAGCGCGGATTGCGCAGCCAGTCCGCCAGCACCCCGGCCGGGTCAGCAACGATTGCGCTCCACGAATCCCGAGGCTCCCGATCGATAGGCACATACGTGAAGTTCTCGTAATTGCTGAACTGCGATGGGTAGTTTCTGCTGCCCTCCACCAATAAAGAACCGGGTCTGGCATGGTCGCTGACCCAAGCCGCCGCCTGCACTTCTGCGGGTGTGAAATAGTTTTGCCGCTCCTTTCCGTAATAGCCGAGCAAGAAGCCAGGCAAAAACAAAGCGGTGACTACGGCGATAGCAGCTAACGCTTGTCCGCGCAGCCTGCCCCCAACCGGCGGAATGACAGCGGTGGCCGCATTGAAAGCAATGAATGGGGCTGCGAAGAGAGTAGCGCGGAAGAGGATTTCGCCGTCGAATCCGGTAATGATAAGCAGCGTACCGGGCAAGATCATGAGAATGACTGCGGTCAGCTGCAGGTCCCGATTTCGCCAGCATCGCCAAACGCCGATAAGGGCGACCATGGCCGAGAGCGCTACGACGCTTCGCCCGCCCCAGACAACGAGGCCTTGGGCGAAATTGTTTACGGTGGCATTTTCCAGCGTCTCATTCGCGTTGTGGAAGGGTTGTCCGAATGTGGCTAAGAAGTCGGAAATTGCTGGCACAGCGTACGAGCGAGCAACGGTGAGCGCCCAGGCCAGTGGCACGACGAATGCGATGATGGGTAGGTACCAGCCTCGGGTTCGCCTGAGTACGACAAGCCCAGTCACCGCAATGAAGAGCATGATCGGGGTGAGCTGATGACTCACCGCGATAGCTGCGGCGAATAGGGTAAACAGCATGGTGCGGCGCCATCCCGGCACCCCACGAATAACCACGCCGACGCAGGCTAGATACAGCACATAAGCCATTGCTTGCGGTGAGAAATAGTCTTGCCCTACCCAGTTGATCAGGAAAAAGAACCACAGGCTCAACCAGATCAGCCGCTTATCCTGAGTAAATCCCCGCAGCACGAACCTCAGCACAACGAGGTTCAGCAGGTTGAAGACAAAGGGTGCCCAAGTCGCGATCGTGAGCAGGCTCTCGCGGCCCGCGACGGCAGTCAGCAGTGCGCTGCCAGCGAAGAAACCGGGCCAGTTGTGATAGATGCTCGACACATTGATCATGGGGTCGACCGCCCCATGCCGCAGTATGTAGTCCACGATCCCGACGTGCTTCCACGCCCAGGCGTATCGCACGGTGCCATAGAGAACGGCAGGCGTGGCGTGTATCAGCGCCAAGAAGGTCACCAGCTGGAGAGCTAGCAAGCCTTCGCTCGCCCTCTTTTGCAGACCGACGATGACTCCGGCCGCCAGCAACACCAGGGCCACGACGTTGGTCGGGCCGAACAGCGATAGCAACCCCAGGTCGTCCATATCGCGAGGGTTGGCTCCAAACAATCCCCAGACCCAGAGGGCGATCGAGGCTAAGGGAAGAAGAATCAGCAACCA
>Ga0307297_10000105_pt1 | contig 18667 bp, 16 predicted proteins | sample ER_DNA_157_FD_194464 | JGI IMG/M metagenome (GOLD analysis project Ga0307297, IMG submission 194464) | Bulk soil microbial communities from the East River watershed near Crested Butte, Colorado, United States - ER_DNA_157 | ecosystem: Environmental > Terrestrial > Soil > Floodplain | place...
GTCGGAATCCGGCTGACCGGTGAGCCATTGCAATATCACGCCAAGCGAATCGACCAGGAATTGCCGAGCGAAGGCGTGGTTCCCGGCGCCATCCAGGTTCCGTCGGGCGGGCAGCCTGTCGTCTTCCTCGCTGATCATCCGGTGACAGGCGGATATCCAGTTGTCGCGGTCCTCCTCGACGACGACATTGATCGGGCCGCCCAGGCGGTTCCCGGTCAGCAGCTTCGCATCCTCCTGGTCCGAGAGAGACCTTAGAGCGAAGTGGTCGGAATCGACAGATGATCAGGACGGCGTGGTGGCTTTATGACCACTTTCACCGCTGGAATTGCGTGTTGCCATCAGGTGAAATTCCCGGCGTGGCTCTCGCCTTTGGCCCCTCTCCAGTCGTACCGTCGAGATGCGGGGACGCAGCAAGGCGGGCCCGCCCGGGAGGCGATGCATGCACCGTCACTCGACGGGCAGCGAACTGGCCAAGCTCGCTGTCAGTCATTCACCCCGGCCATCCACGTAACGGTGGGGCCGGGCGCGGATCGCGTACGGCCCCCAAGAAGGGCAGTCCTGTGTCTTCTTCATCAAGCCGTCGCACCTACGTCATCGACACCTCCGTCTTGCTGAGTGATCCGCATGCCATGCGGCGTTTCGACGAGCACGATGTGGTGCTTCCTGTTGTGGTGATCAGTGAGCTCGAGGGCAAGCGCCATCACAATGAGCTGGGCTACTTCGCTCGTACGGCGCTCCGCCACCTGGACGAGCTGCGCATCACTCACGGTCGTCTTGATGCGCCTGTTCCGGTCAACAATTTCGGCGGAACCATTCGTGTGGAGCTGAACCACACCGATCCTGGGGCGTTGCCCGACGGCTTCCGCCTGGGCGACAACGACTCGCGCATTCTGGCCGTAGCGCTGAATCTTGCCGCCGAGGGATCCGCCGTCACGCTGGTTTCCAAAGATCTGCCAATGCGGGTCAAGGCCTCGGCCGTGGGCCTTAACGCTGAGGAGTACCGAGCAGAGCTGGCAGTGGAGACCGAGTGGACCGGGATGAGTGAGATTGAAGTCGGTGGCGACGAAATCGACCGGCTGTACGAGCAGGGGTTGCTCGACTTGGACGAGGCTCGAGATCTGCCCTGTCATACGGGTGTCGTGCTGCTAAGTGGGACCGCATCGGCCCTTGGCCGGGTGATGCCGAGCAAAGAGGTCAAGCTGATCAAGGCTGACCGCGATGTCTTCGGGATCCACGGCCGCTCGGCAGAGCAGCGAGTGGCGTTGGATCTGTTGCAGGATCCCTCGGTCGGCATCATCTCCCTCGGTGGCCGGGCCGGCACGGGAAAGTCGGCCTTAGCGTTGTGCGCGGGACTTGAGGCGGTCTTGGAGCGACAGCAGCATTCAAAAGTCGTCGTCTTCCGTCCGCTGTACGCGGTGGGCGGCCAGGAACTCGGGTACCTGCCGGGTACCGAAGGGGAAAAGATGGCGCCCTGGGCCCAGGCCGTCTTCGATACCCTCGGCGCCCTCACCACCAAGACAGTCATTGAGGAAGTCCTGGCGCGCGGACTGCTCGAGGTGCTGCCGCTCACTCATATTCGTGGTCGCTCCCTGCACGATGCCTTCGTGGTCGTCGATGAGGCGCAGTCCTTGGAACGCAATGTGCTACTGACGGTGCTGAGCCGGATTGGGCAGGACTCACGGGTGGTGTTGACTCACGACGTTGCGCAGCGGGACAACTTGCGGGTGGGCCGGCACGACGGCGTAGTCGCGGTGGTAGAGAAGCTCAAGGGCCATCCACTCTTTGCTCACGTCACGCTGACGCGCTCCGAACGCTCTCCGATTGCGGCCCTCGTGACCGAGATGTTAGAAGATGTTGCGGTCTGAGCCTGCTTCGACGAATTAGGCATCGAAAAGATCTCAAGATGATGACATTTGGATAACGACATGTGGCATCGTATCCCCCGTGCGTCGACTCGCTCAGCATGCCATAGTCGGGGTTGGCTTCTCAGCGTTTGTCGCAACAGCAGCGGTCGCTGGACTGAGTAGTCCCGGCGAACAGACCGCAGCCATTGCAGTGCCTGCCCCTATCGTTGCGCTTTCTACGTCCTCAAGCGCCTCGGACGGTACGGCCGCTGACGACCGCGCCGCTGAACGCGCGGCGGCCAAGACACGCGACAATCGCGAGGCGGCCCGGGCGCAACTGATTGCAGCGAAGCACGCGGCCAAACGTGCGAAATCCTTGGGTTTGGAGACCAAGGCAATCGCTGCCCAGCAGGCCAAAATCAAGGCTGAGATAGCGGCCGCCGCCAAGCGGGCAGCTGAGGAGAAGGCTGCCCGGGAGCGGGCGTTGCGGAACCGTGGCTACGAGCCGGGGGTCACCGATCCGAAGGAGATCGCTCGGCAGATTCTGCAGAACAAGTTCGGTTATGGCTCAAGTCAGTTCGATTGCTTCAACAACATCATCATGCGGGAGAGCATGTGGCGCATAAACGCCACTAACCCAAGCTCCGGCGCGTACGGCATCCCTCAGGCGCTGCCCGGCTCGAAGATGGCGAGTGAGGGCAGTGACTGGCGGACCAACCCGGCAACCCAGATCATCTGGGGCATTAAGTACATGAAGGACCGTTACGGCAGTCCGTGTGGCGCCTGGAGCTTCAAGAGGGGGAACGGCTGGTACTGAGTAATGAGCTGCTCGCGCAATGCCGACGCTCGCAGCTCCGTGGGCCGCGATTGCGCATGCAGCTCAGACGGGCCGCCGAGTCATAGCGAGAACATCCAGAGCGGCGTCCAGCTGTTCTTCAGTTAGGCTGCCGTTGCTGATGTAGCCGTTCTCAATGACGACCTCACGAATCGTCTTCTCTTCCTTGAGCGCCTGCTTGGCGACGGCGGCGGCATTCTCATAGCCGATGTAGCGGTTCAGCGGTGTAACGATCGACGGTGAGGATTCGGCAAGCCTCCTGCAGTGCTCAACATTTGCCTTGATGCCCATCACGCAGCGATCGGCGAGCAGCCGGCTCACGTTGGCTAGCAACTGGATCGACTCCAGCAAGTTGCGGGCCATCACTGGGAGCATCACGTTGAGCTCGAAGTTGCCGCTCGCGCCGGCGAATGCGACGGCGGCGTCGTTGCCGATCACCTGGACGCAGACCATCATTGTCGCCTCGCAGATCACCGGATTGACTTTCCCCGGCATGATCGAAGAGCCTGGCTGCAGGTCAGGCAGCGAGATTTCGCCGAGTCCGGCGCGAGGACCGGAGCCCATCCAGCGCACGTCGTTGGCGATCTTGTAAAGGCTAACCGCGATTGTCCGCAATACACCCGAGGCCTCGACGAGCCCGTCCCGAGCACCCTGCGCTTCGAAATGATCACGAGCCTCGGTGAGCGGCAGACCAGTCTTTTCCACGATCATGGAGATCACAGACTCTGCGAAGCCTGGTGGAGTGTTGATTCCCGTGCCAACGGCGGTCCCACCAAGCGGCAGCTCAGCAACTCTCGGCAAAGCTGCATCCACCCGCTCGATGCCGTGACGAATCTGAGCGGCATAGCCGCCGAACTCCTGGCCGAGGGTAACCGGAGTGGCGTCCATCAAGTGAGTACGACCACTCTTGACTACCTCGGCAAACTCGGTGGCCTTCAGGCTGAGCGCGTCAGCCAGATGACGCAACGCCGGCAGCAGGCTGAAGACCAGGTGGTAAGTCGCGGCAATGTGAATAGCGCTAGGAAAGACGTCGTTGCTCGACTGGGACGCGTTCACGTGATCATTAGGGTGTACGGCCTCGCCCAGCTGTGCGGTGGCGAGGGAAGCGATCACCTCGTTGGCGTTCATATTGCTCGAGGTGCCAGACCCGGTCTGGAAGACATCAAGCGGAAACTCACTGTCGTACCGATTTTCCGCAACCTCGCTCGCGGCCTTCGCGATCGCGTCGGCATGCTCCTGGCTGAGAATTCCGAGCTTGGCGTTGGTCTTGGCGGCGGCCTCCTTGATCAGCCCCAAAGCTCCGATCAACTCCGAGTTGATCGGGACGCCAGAGATCGGAAAGTTTTCGACGGCACGCTGAGTCTGGGCCTTCCACAGGGCTTTGGCGGGCACCTTCACCTCGCCCATGGTGTCGTGCTCTATGCGATGTTCTGCACTATCGGTTGGGGCATCCGTTGGGGCGCTATCGGTGCGGGCCGCATCAATTGGCTGTGTCATGGGCACATTCTTACCTAGCCTCGGCATGGGAGTGATTTGCCCTGGAGATCGTATAGATCGTGTACGGGAACCTGCGCTCGCCTCGCGAGGTGTCGACGACGTGCTCTCGTGCCGATGGTGCGATTCCTTGCAGCACCGCTAGTAGCGCTGATGCAGGATGTTGGCACCAGATAGCCAGAGTGCCGCCAGCGGTGAGCTGACCGTACGCCGCGCGGAGACAGGTCGCCGTGTACAGCGCCTGATTCTCGCTGTGAATCAAAAAATCCGGCCCGTTGTCCACGTCGAGCAGGATCGCGTCCCACGGTCCAACGGGTTCATGGGATACACCCTCCAGGACGAGCCTGACATCTCCGGCATGCAGGCTGACCCGTGGATCAAATGCGGCCGCCGCGAGTGTCGAAGTGACACCTTGGTATGCCCAGTCGATCAAACACTGCTCGATTTCCACTACATCGATCACGCCGACGGCCTTGGCTGAAACCGCAGTGACGGTGTAGCCCAAGCCCAGGCCGCCGATCAATACCCGCCCCGCGCGACCGGTCGGCAGTGCGAGCCCAGCTAGCAAGCGCTCGGTTGAGGTTTCGCTGCTATCCATGGCGAACGCGCCGTTGATGATCAACTCCTCAACACTGCGCCCGTCACTGACTCGACGGCGCAGTACGACTTCGCCTCGCGGCTCCCCGCTGCGCGCGATCGTCTCGATGGTCTCCATGTTTATTAATTGCTCCGCTCGCTGCGCTCGCTGTGTCTAATGGCTCGCTCCACTCGCTCCGTAATCAAACTTGCGCGATCTGTGAAGATTGTGGCGTGGCGCGTACAACAAGGCAGGCGACAGCGGGCGACATGATCCGCTCGCTCGCCTTGCTCTTGATTCCGCTAGCGGTGATCACGATCATCCTCACCAATGTCCCAGATGACCACCCTGTCAAAGAGGTCGACTGGAAACCGGTGCTCGCCACGGCTCGAAAGGAGGCTCCCTTCCAGGTCCTCGCACCCACGAACCTTCCTGACGGCTGGCGCGCCACCCGCGTCGCCTGGGTGCCACAGGGCAGGCCGTATCTGAACGGCGAGGCATCCCCCCGCAACCTCTGGCAGCTCGGCTTTCTGACCCCGGATGATGTCTTTATCGATCTCAATCAGGGTGATCTGCGACCTCAGGAAATGGTTGATCAGCAGTCTCGGGCCGGCACACCGGATGGAAGCAGTGTTGTCGCAGGTCAGACCTGGCAACGGCTGGTCAGTCCCGATGGTCGAACAAAGTCGCTTGTGTTGCGTGCCCCAAATGTCACCACTGTGATAACCGCCGACCTCCCCTATGAGGGGTTGGAGGCGTACACCTCAACCCTCTCCAGCAGCGGCTGAATATCGGCCAGCTCAGGCCTTCTCTGCTTGTTCCTTCTGCCGAGCAGCCTCGATCTTAGCCTTGGCGCCGTCCAGCCAGGCCTGGCAGATGGTGGCCAGCTGCTCGCCACGCTCCCATAGCGCCAATGATTCCTCCAGCGGAACACCACCCGATTCAAGCCGCTGCACAATGGTGATCAGCTCCTCGCGCGCCTGCTCGTAGCTGAGCGTCTCGGGGTTGGATCCAGGATCCGTCATGACGCTGCTCGCCGTCTCAGTTCGAGCACCTCGACTGTCAGCTGGCCATTGGCTAACTGCGCCAACAACTCCTCTCCGGTCTGAACCTCATCGAACGATCGGACGGCGGCGCCTTCTGGATTGAGCAGGATGGAGTAGCCGCGGTCGAGCGTGGCCTGCGGAGACATTGCACGCACCCGCGCCAGGTGGTGGTCAACTAAGGCCGATTCGCGTTCGACGGTCGTTGCGATGGCGCGATTGGCACGGTGCCTAAGGTCGGCCAGCTGCTCATAGCGCCGGCCGAATGTGGCCGTCGGATCCATGAGCACTGGACGGGAGCGCAGTGCATTAAGGAACTCTTGCTGCCGGCCGACCAGCCCCGAGACGGCCTGGAGCATTCGCTGCCGAGCCTGATGTACTCGAGCCTTTTCATCGGCGACATCGGGCACCACTCGCTTCGCAGCATCGGTTGGTGTCGAGGCGCGGTGATCGGCGACCAGATCAAGGATGGGGCTGTCAGATTCGTGGCCGATCGCGCTCACCACTGGCGTACGACAAGCGGCAACAGCTCGGATCAGGCCTTCGTCAGAGAACGGCAGCAGGTCCTCCACCGAACCGCCCCCGCGAGCGACGATGATCACCTCGACGTCGGGATGCCGGTCCAGTTGCTGCACCGCATTGATGAGTTGTTCACAAGCTTGTGGTCCTTGAACGAGCGCGTAACGGGCGATTATCCGAACCGCCGGCCACCGTCGACGCGCGTTCTCGACGACGTCGCGCTCGGCCGCACTACCTTCTCCCGTGACGAGGCCGACGGCCCTCGGCAGGAATGGCAATGACTTCTTCAGGGACAGGTCGAAGAGTCCTTCCGCCTGGAGCAAACGCTTGGTCTGCTCCAGCCGGGCCAACAGGCGGCCCTCTCCAATCGGAGTGATGGCGTCACAAGCAAAAACGAAGCGGCCCGAGCTCTCGAAGAACGTCGGTTTGATTCGAGCTACGACGGTCGCGCCCTCGGTCAACGGTCCAGCCGCATCCAGGGTTATCGGCGATGTGGTCACTGAGACCGAAACCTCAGCGAGCTTGTCGCGCAAAGTCAGGAAAATCGTGCGCGTGCCCGAGCGCCGGTTGACCTCGATTAGTTGCGCTTCAACCCACACCGCTCCTAGCCGTTCCACCCAGCCGCGTACCGCGCGTGCAATCACTCGCAGCGGTTGCGGGTGCTCAGGTGAGGATTCCAAAGTCACCCCGCGAGCGTAGTACCGCCCGCTGCCGTTATCGGGCACCTACACTGACCCGGTGACTGAGAGTGGCCCCGCAACTGCCTTTAGCCCTTTAAAGGAGGGTCGGCAGCGACAAGTTGTCTTGGCGGCGCCGCGTGGATATTGCGCCGGTGTCGATCGCGCGGTGATCACCGTCGAGAAGGCGTTGGATGCTTACGGGCCGCCGGTGTACGTACGCAAACAGATTGTGCATAACCGGCATGTAGTGGAGAACCTGGAGCATCGGGGCGCCATCTTCGTCGCGGAGCTCGACGAGGTTCCGCGGGGCTCTACGGTGGTGTTCTCAGCACACGGCGTGTCGCCGGCGGTGCAGCAGGAGGCTAAAGACCGAGGGCTCAAGGCGATTGACGCGACCTGCCCGCTAGTCACCAAGGTGCACCATGAAGCCCGCCGGTTCGCTCGTGACGACTTAGAGATCTTGTTGATCGGACACGCGGGGCATGAGGAGGTGGAAGGGACCACAGGTGAAGCGCCGGCGCACATTACGCTCGTGCAGTCACCGGATGATGTTGATCAGCTCGAAGTTCATGATCCGTCACGACTGGCCTGGCTCAGCCAAACCACCTTGAGTGTCGACGAAACATTGGAAACCGTTAATCGGCTCCGAGAGAAGTACCCACTCTTGCAAGATCCGCCGAGCGACGACATCTGTTATGCAACACAAAACCGGCAGCTCGCGATCAAGCAAATCGCCGCCCACAGCGACCTCGTCATCGTTGTTGGCTCGGCAAACTCATCGAACTCAGTTCGTCTGGTCGAAGTCGCACTGGAGGCGGGAGCCAAGGCTGCCCACCGGATCGACAATGCAACCGAAATCGATCCCCGCTGGCTTGATGGCGTTGAATCGATTGGTGTCACCAGTGGAGCATCCGTTCCGGATGGTCTTGTGCAGGGAGTCTTGGATTACCTCGTGAACCAGGGCTTTCCTGTCGCTCGCGAAGAGCGCCTTACAGAGGAGTCGCTAGTCTTCGCGCTCCCGCCAGAACTGCGCAAAGATCTTCGCAAGGATGCCATCAACGATTAGTAGTTCGGATCTCCCTGAAAACGCATCACCAGTGAACTTGCCCACACCCAAAACCGGCGAAAGCAGCACGTTGGTGATGCAGATTCAGGGTCTCGGCCGAGAACTCAGGATGATTGAGCCGTCTCGTCCGGCGCAGCCGAAGTTTCCTCGATCAATTCCGGCAATTCCGGGTCCGGCCGGTAAAGTTCGGCAGCCTCTGGCATGATCGCCGGCCGGCGTCGACTGCGGCGACCGACCATCGGTTCCACCCGTACCGCGTCGTCAACCAGCTCCGAGGCCTGGATCTGGCGTACGGGCTCATCGATCTGGGTTGGCCCTGGCAGTTCCTTCTCGCTGACCTTCAGGTCACGGAACTTGCGTGCTCGGACCAGCACCGTACCTTCCACTGTCGCAATGGTCTCGTTGTAGGCATTCACCGAGCTACGCAATGCCCGGCCCAGCTTGTCAAAGCGGTTGCCCAACAGGCCCAACTTCTCGTGCAACTCGCGACCAAGCCGGAACACTTCGGCCGCGCTCTCAGCGAGAGCCGCCTGCCGCCAGCCGTAAGCCACTGCGCGCAGCATGCCGATCAGCGTGGTGGGTGTGGCAAGCACGACATCACGCGCGGCCGCGTAGTCATACAGGTCGGGGATTTGGTCAAGAGCGGTAGCGAAGAACATCTCGTTCGGCAAAAAGAGCACAACGAACTCAGGCGTCTCTGCCGCCTTCCAATATTGCTTGGAGGAGAGCTGATCGATATGTGTCCGAACGTTGCGCGCGTAACGTCCGAGAGCTTCGGCCTTGAGCTGTGGATCGTCGGTTTCAGCCGCTTCCAGGAACGAATTGAGTGGCACCTTCGCATCGACGAACACGTGTTTGCCCTCGGACAGATTGACCCGCATGTCTGGCCGCAGCACCCGGTCGTCGTCTTTGGTGGTGTACTGAAGATCAAAATCGCAGCGTTCGATCATGCCGGCGAGCTCAGCCACTCGCTTGAGCTGGGTTTCGCCCCAAGAGCCCCGAATCTGCGGCTTGCGCAAGGCATTCACCAGGGCAGTAGTCTCGCGCCGCAATGTCTCGCCGGTCTGTTGCACGTAGCTGACCTGGGAGCGCAGTTCTGCCGACATGGCGGCCCGCTCCTTCTCCACCTCGGTAAGGCGGGAGTTGAATCTTTCCAGGCTTTCCCTGACCGGACTCATAAGCTGCTCTGTTGCTTTGAGCCGTATTTCCGCCTGGGCGTCGGCGGCCTGACCCTGGCGGTCGAGGGTCTGAGCAGAGAGCACCCGGAAGTGGTTGATCATCGATTCCCGATCAGCGGAAATCTCTCTTACCCGATCAAGAGCGGCGTCGCGTTGGGCGATCGCCCGGGCCACCTCCGCGGATACCTGAGCGGCCTCGGCCTGAGCCGCCGCTGCCTCGCTGCGCGCCTCCGCGATGTCACTCCGTGCCTGAGCTGCCTCTGTCCGGGCGTGCGCGGCTTCTGCACGTGCGGTGGCCGCTTCCCCATGCGACTGCGCTATCAACATCTGAGTATGCGCTGAGTCAGCGTACTGGCGGGCACGCGCGATCATCCAGCCAGCGATGCTCCCAAGTAGAAGTCCCGCGAGCAGGCCACCGATCAGCGCAATGACCGTCACACCATCCATGGACACGATCTTGCCGGGGCACGACGACAAAACCTCGTAGGCAGCTCCGGGAGCGACGCCATTCGCCAGCAGATCTTGGTCAGACGATCGTGACTGTATTTGAGGCTGCTCGCGCATCGCGCTATGAGTCCGCCGCCGTCGTCGTCGCTCGCAGAGGAAGAACGCCTCCGCTCTCTCCTCCTCCGTACGTCGGCGCGCGATTCCCGACGCTCGCAGCCTAGGTTAGAGCCATGTCTGCCGCGCTTGATCATGTCGCCGACTTGGCCGCCTTCGTGGCGGCCTCGCCGTCTTCCCACCATGCTGTCTCCGAGAGCGCCCGTCGGCTAGCCGCAGCGGGGTTTGCGGAGCAGCAGGAGTCTGCTGCTTGGAGCTCTGATCCGGGCGGTCATTACGTGGTACGCGACGGCGCACTCATCGCGTGGCGAATCCCGAGCCATGCAAGATCACTAATGCCGTTCCGGATCCTTGGCTCGCATACGGATTCGACTGGTTTCACGCTTAAGCCTAGGCCTGACATCAATGCGTATGGCTGGCAGCAAGTCGGTATCGAGATCTATGGCGCTCCGTTGCTCAACTCCTGGCTTGATCGCGAACTTGGTTTGGCGGGTCGCCTTGTGCTGCGTGACGGGAGCACGTTGCTGGTACGCACCGAATCGATCATGCGCATTCCGCAGCTGGCAATACATCTTGATCGAAGTGTGAACGATGAGGGTCTCAAGCTGGACAAGCAAACCCACACTGCGCCGGTGTTGAGTGTCGGCCACCAGGGGATACAGGTTCTTGATCACGTAGCACAGGCCGCTGGCTGCTCCGCTGGCGATCTTGATGGTTATGACCTCAGGACGTACGACACCGCAGCGCCGGCGATCTTTGGCCCGCATCAAGAATTTCTCGCTTCCGGGCGGCTGGACAACCTGAGCAGCATGCACGCGAGCATCGTCGCCTTGATCAACGCAACTGAGACCGATGTGATCCAGATGGTCGCAGCGTTTGATCATGAAGAGCTAGGCAGCGCCTCCCGCAGTGGGGCGTCTGGACCGCTGCTTGTCGATATTCTGACTCGGATTTCCGCTGGTCTTGGAGCCACACTCGATGAGCGGTATCGGTTGCTGGCACAGTCGTTTTGCCTATCGGCGGATACCGGTCACGCGATCCATCCGAACTATCCCGGCCGGCACGATCCGGTCAACCAGCCACTACTCAACTCCGGGCCGCTGCTCAAGATCAATGCGAACCAGCGTTATGCGACTGACGGTCGAGGTGCCGCTCTATGGCGGAGAATCTGTCGCTCGGGCGGGATCGGTACCCAGGAGTTTGTGTCCAACAATGCGATGCCGTGCGGCTCCACCATTGGACCGCTAACGGCGACTCGGCTCGGGATAGCCACAATCGATGTGGGCATTCCTCTGCTCTCGATGCACTCCGCTCGGGAATTGGCTGGCAGCGAGGATCCGCTCGCTCTGACGCGTGCCATGGAGGTCTTCCTCGCTGCTGAAGATTGAAACACGTCCTAGGCTTGTCGCCCGTGGCACTCACGATCGGCATCGTCGGGCTTCCGAATGCAGGCAAGTCGACGTTGTTCAACGCACTGACCCGCAACGATGTTCTGGCCGCCAGCTATCCATTTGCCACAATCGATCCAAACATCGGGGTAGTGGGCGTGCCAGACCCACGGCTGGCAGTCCTGGCAGAGCTTTTCGATTCCGAGCGTACGGTGCCGGCGACCGTGAACTTCGTCGATATCGCGGGCATCGTTCGGGGGGCAAGTAAAGGCGAAGGTCTGGGCAACGCCTTCCTGTCCCACATTCGTGAGGCCGATGCCATTTGCGAGGTGACGCGGGTGTTCACCGATCCAGATGTCACTCACGTCGATGGCGCGGTCAACCCCGCCAGCGACATCGAGACCATCGAGACAGAGTTGATCTTGGCCGACTTGCAGACGATCGAGAAAGTGCTGCCTCGGCTGGAGAAAGAGGCCCGGATCAACAAGGACAAGGCCGCAGGCCTTGCCGCTGTCAGGCAGGCGCAGGAAGTGCTCGACAGCGGACGCACGATCTTCGCTGCGGGCCTCGATCGCGGACCGCTGCGTGATCTCTTTCTGCTGACCGCGAAGCCCTTCCTCTACGTTTTCAACTGCGACTCTGATGAACTGACTAACGAGGCGCTTAAGCAGCGGCTACGTGCACTGGTCGCACCGGTCGAGGCCATCTTCCTCGATGCCAAGATCGAATCCGAATTGGTTGAGATGGAGCCTGATGAGGCGCGCGAGTTCCTTGCTGAGATGGGCATCGCTGAGCCGGGCCTGGACATCTTGGCCCGCGTCGGCTTCGACACGCTCGGTTTGCAGACGTTCCTGACAGCGGGTCCGAAGGAGTCACGTGCCTGGACCATCCGCAAGGGTGCTAGGGCCCCCGAGGCGGCGGGCGTGATCCACACTGATTTTCAGAGAGGCTTCATTAGAGCGGAAGTCGTCTCGTTTGATGATCTTGTCGACGCCGGCTCGATGCAGAACGCCCGGGCCAAAGGCAAGGTGCGACTCGAGGGCAAGGACTATGTTATGGCGGACGGTGACGTCGTTGAGTTTCGGTTTGCTGTCTAGCGCCTGGTGAGCCTAGCGGAGAGCTCCTTGTCGGAGATCGCTAAGCCAGAACCTGGAGGCTTTGATCGCCCGCGAAAGCTCCCGTCGCCTTGCCAGCCTCGGTGGTACGGACCCGAAGGCGTCGTCGGCTCGGCGGCACCGGCCCAGCGCATGATCCTGGTCGACACTTCGATCTGGATCGACCATCTTCACCGAACGGAGCCGGACCTAGTCGTCTTACTTGAGGAAGCCGAGGTTTGCTTACGTCCAATGATTATCGGCGAGTTGGCGCTCGGATCCCTACGAGATCGTTCTGCCATCCTTTCCATGCTCGCCGACCTTCCAGCTGTACCAGTCGCAACCCATGCAGAGGTGTTGCAACTTATCGAGTCCAACGCGCTTTACGGCACCGGACTAAGCCTGGTCAGTGCGCATCTCCTGGCTGCTCTTCGCCTCAGTGAGGCCACCAAACTGTGGACCCGTGATCGACGTCTCCACCCAGCCGCGAGACGACTAGGGGTTGCAGCAACTCAGCAATGCTGATGCTCACCGCCAGCGTCATTAGATCTTGGTCCAAGCCTCCGTCAGCACGTATCGCAGGATTTGCTCTATCTCATCGAACTCGGCTTGACCACAGATCAGCGGGGGAGCGACCTGGACCACCGGATTGCCGCGATCATCGGTGCGGCAGTAGAGGCCATTCTCGAATGTGGCGTTTGCCACGTAACCGCGCAGCACTCTTTCAACCTCTTCCGCGGTCAAGGTTTCTTTGGTCGCTTTGTCCTTTACCAACTCAACGGCATAGAAGTAGCCGTCGCCGCGTACGTCGCCAACGATCGGCAGGTCGTAGAGCCGCTCCAGCGTTTGGCGGAAGCTGTTCTCCTGTCGAAGCACATTGCCGAAGAGATCCTCACGCTCAAAGATGTCCAAGTTGGCCAGGCCGACAGCGCAGGACACCGGGTGTCCGCCAAAGGTGTAGCCGTGTGGGAAAGCCGTATTTCCCTGGCCGAAAGGCTCGAAAATACGGTCAGAGATGATCGCCGCGCCGAGCGGCGAATAGCCTGAGGTCAACCCCTTGGCCGTGGTAATGATGTCGGGCTGATAGCCGTACTTCTGCGCACCGAACATCGTGCCCAACCGCCCGTACGCGCAAATGACCTCATCCGAAACCAGCAACAAGTCGTAGACATCACAGATCTCCCGCAATCGCTCGAAATAGCCAGGAGGAGCGGGAATGCAGCCGCCAGCGTTCTGCACCGGTTCGATGAAAACGGCCGCGACGCTGTCCGGCCCTTCTTGGAGGACTGCTTCCTCCACCCTGTTAGCCGCCCACAGCCCAAACTGCTTCTCATCGCCCGCCACCTCCTGTGGCGCGCGATAGAAATCGGTGTTCGGTACCCGTGTGCCTCCGGGCACTAGGGGCTCAAAGGGCAGTCGGAAGCCGGGCACTCCGGTGATCGACAACGCTCCGTGAGGTGTGCCGTGGTAGGCCACGGCACGAGAGATCACCTTCGTCTTGGATGGCTTGCCGATCAGCTTGAAATACTGCTTTGCCACCTTCCACGCCGTTTCCACTGACTCGCCGCCGCCGCACGAGAAGAAGACCTTGTTCAGATCACCTGGCGCCTCGGCAGCAAGCCGATCAGCTAGCTCGATCGCCGTTGGATGGGCATAGGACCAGATCGGGAAGAACGCCAGCTTGCGTGCTTGCGCGGCCGCGGCCTCAGCGAGTTCAGCTCGTCCGTGGCCGACCTGCACGGCAAACAGACCCGAAAGTCCATCGAGATACTTCCGTCCGTTGGTATCCCAGATGTAGGCGCCCTCGCCACGCTCGATGGTTGGTACTGGCTTGCTGGCGAAGCTAGACATCCGGGTGAAATGCATCCACAGATGCTCGGCGGCGCTTCCCGAGGCAACTGATGTTGCGTCGTCGTTGCTGATCATGCTTGATGTGCTCATCGGGGTACCCCATTCAGTCGGTGCACAGGAAGGAGACGATCATCGGCAGAGTGGGCAAGATCAGCAACGGATCACGGCGGCGAGGTGATCGACAACCACGGCCCGTACACCGACCTGTAGCGGTACCGGCCACGAGCAGGTATGGCGCTCGATGCGTCCCGTGGCGAACAACGCCAGGCTCAGGTACGGTGGCCCTGCGGGTCCAGATCACAATCATGTTGCGTGTTGCCCCCCGCTGACCGACAAGTCTTGTGGGTATTAGTTTGGTGACCTAGAACTGTTTCGTTCGTACGGAGTCTAGGTTTCCCTTAGATTCAGATTGACCGCGCCCCACTGAGGCGCACATCGGAGGAGGACATTCGAATGCGTGGAAGAACTGGCGGGATGGCCGCTGCGGCTCTCACCGCCCTCGCCCTCTTCGCCACGGCCTGTGGCGGCGGTGGGGGTTCAGAGCCCCAGCCCGGTACGAGTCAGGCGGGAGGGCAAGGCGGCGAAATCTCGGTCAGGAGCGGTACCCCGCAGAACCCGCTGATTCCGGGGAACTCTCAAGAGCAGAACGGCAATAACATCCTGGACGCAGTCACGGCGAAGCTGGTGCACTACAACACTGACACGGCTGCTCCCGAGCTCGATATCGCTCAGTCGATAGAGACCAAGGACAACCAGAACTTCACTGTCAAGCTTAAGCCTGGCTATAAGTTCCATGACGGTACGGAGGTCAAGGCCAAGAACTTCGTCGATGCCTGGAACTGGAACGCTGAGGGCGCGAATGGCTACCTGAACTCGTACTTCTTCGCGCCGATCCAAGGATTCGATGATCTGCAGTGCGGCACAGATGCCAAGGGCAATCCCGATTGCGAAGGCAAGCCGGCCAAGGCTAAGGAGATGAGCGGGCTCAAAGTCGTAGACGATCACACATTCACCATCAAGACCAGCTCCAAGGTGTCCAACCTCCCGGTCCGCCTCGGCTACCTCGGCTTTGCGCCATATCCGGATTCGTTCTTCTCTGATCCGAAGGCGTACGGCGAGAAGCCGATCGGTGCCGGACCGTTCAAGGTGGACAGCAAGACAGACACCGAGGTGGTGGTTTCCAAGTTTGCGGACTACTCGGGGCAATACAAACCGAACGTGGACAAGGTGACCTTCCGGTTCTACAACGACGAGGGGGCCGCTTACAACGATGTCGTGGCCAACAATCTCGACTTCACCGACGTGATTCCGAGCGACCGGCTCACCGACGATCTGTACAAGTCCGAGCTCGAGGGTCGCAACGCCCAGCGAGAGTCCGGCATCATCGGGACCACCGATTTCAGTCCGATCGATGAGAACCTGAAGAACCTCGATCTCCGCCACGCCATCTCACTGGCCATCGACCGGGAGCTGATCAACAAACAAATCTTCAACGGCACTCGCCCGCCGCTGAACGGCTGGGTGTCCCCGGTGGTGGACGGCTTCAAACCGGACGCTTGTGGCGAGTGGTGCACGTTCAACCCGACCAAGGCCAAGGAGCTGTACGAGAAGTCCGGCGGCTACCCGGGCACGCTGACTCTGGCGGTCAACGGCGACGGCGGCCACAAGCCGTGGGCCGACGCTGCTTGTAATTCGATCAAGAACACGCTGGGTCTGGAGTGCGTCACCAAGCTGACCCCGGACTTCGCCACGCTGCGCAACCAGCTCGTGAAGAAAGAGCTCAAGGGCCTCTTCCGGGAGGGCTGGCAGATGGACTACCCGTCGATCGAAAACTTCCTGGCGCCGATCTACCAGACCGGCGCAGGGGCGAACGACACCGGATACAGCAACCCGAAGTTCGACGCCAAGCTGAAGGAGGCCGCCGCGGCGCCAGCTCTCGACCAGGCCAACAAGTTGTATCAGGAGGCCGAGGCCATCATTGCTGCCGACTTCCCGTCGATACCGATGTGGAGCTACGCGGTGACCGTCGGCTACTCGGATCGTGTGAGCGACGTCAAGATCACTCCGTTCGGATGGGTCGATCTGGACTCCATCAAGGTGAAGTAAGAAAGTTCGATGGACAGATGAAGGTTCGGCCCGCTAGTCACTGACCGGCGGGCCGAACTATGTTGAGCACTAGCTGCTGAGAGCTCGGCCGATCGGGGCCGGTTTCGACCGATCCGAGACGGTACGCCGTCCTCGGATCTGCGAGAGGAGTGGCGCATGGGCAAGTACATCGTGCGGCGCTTGCTGCAGATGATCCCGGTCATCATCGGGGCGACATTCCTGATCTTTGTCATGGTGTTCGCCTTGCCTGGCGATCCCGCTCAAGGGCGGTGCGGCGAACGACCGTGCCCGCCAAGCTACGTGGCCGCCTTCAACAAGGAGTACAACCTCGACAAGCCCTTGGTGGTCCAGTACCTCCTCTACATGGGCAATGTGCTTCACGGTGATCTGGGCAAGACATTCTATGGAAACTCTGTGGCCCACGAACTGGCCATTCGCTTCCCGACGACGATCAAGCTGGCCGTAATGGCGATCATCATCGAAATCGTGATCGGAATCTCCGCGGGGATACTCGCCGGGATTCGGCGCGGAAAGTTCGCCGACAGCCTGGTCACGGTCAGCACGCTGCTCGTCATCTCCATACCAGTCTTCGTCATCGGCAGCTTGGCCCAGCTCATCTTCGGGGTGAAGCTCGGCTGGTTCCCGGTGACGGCACTCAAAGGGACGACGTACGAGTTGATCATGCCAGCGTTCGTCTTGGCGTCCCTCTCGCTGGCATACGTGGCTCGATTGATGCGCACCAACCTGGTGGAAAATCTCCGAGCCGACTACGTCCGGACCGCAAAGGCCAAGGGCCTTACTCAGGCGCGTACGGTCGGCATTCACACGCTGCGCAACTCGCTGATCCCGGTGATCACCTACATCGGTATCGACCTCGGCGCGCTGATGGGCGGCGCCGTCATCACTGAGCGGATTTTCAACATCAACGGTGTCGGCAATTTCCTGTACCGAAGTATCCATCAAAAAGACGGCGTGGCCGTGGTCGGCACTGTCACCGTCCTGGTGCTGATCTTCCTACTGGCCAACCTTGTCGTGGACATTCTCTATGGTGTCCTGGATCCGAGGATTTCCAATGACTGAGCTCAGAGGCGAACCCGCTGACGTCTCCAGCGACGCCATTGTTCCGCTGCAGGTTGACGCCGCCAGCGGGCCGGAGGCGGTCATATCCGAGAAGGCATTGGAGACCGGCGCCCGCTCGTTGGGCGCGAACGCCTGGCGCGACCTCCGCGTGCGTCCGATGTTCTGGATCTCCTTGGCATTGATTGTGCTCTTCCTGCTGATGGCGATTTTCCCCCAGCTCTTCACCAGCAAGGACCCCACGTTTGCGGACTTGGCGAAGGCGCGTCAAACTCCCTCCGCCGAGGCCTGGTTCGGCTACGACGCGCAGGGCTACGACGTATATACGCGAACTGTCTACGGCGCCCGGGCATCCGTCAGCGTTGGCGTTCTGGCCACGCTGTTCAGCCTGATCTTCGGGTCCGCGGTAGGGATCATTGCCGGCTATCGGGGTGGTTGGGTTGACTCTGTAATCGGGCGATTTGCCGAGATCTTCCTGGCAATCCCGCTGCTACTTGGTGGAATCTTGTTCCTCTACACGTTCCCCAACCAGCTCGACACCCCCTTTTCGGTCGCCGTAGGCAAGGTCGCTTTTGTCATCGCGATCCTTGCGTGGCCGACCATCACCAGGTTGATGCGCTCCAGCGTGCTACAGGTCAAACCGAACGATTACGTTCAAGCCGCGCGGGCGCTCGGCGCCTCGCCCTTACGGATCATCAACTCCCATATCCTGCCGAATTCGGTCGCCTCGGTGATTGTTGTGTCCACGATCAACCTTGGTGTGTTCATCTCCGTCGAGGCCTCGCTGTCCTTCCTCGGTGTCGGCCTACAGCCACCGGTCATCTCGTGGGGCAATATGATCTCTGACGCCTCTGGGATCGGGCTGATCCGGGTAGCGCCGCACATCCTGCTCTTCCCCAGCCTGTTCCTATCGCTCACGGTGCTGTCGTTCATCATGCTGGGAGACGTCGTTCGCGACGCTCTCGATCCGAGACTGCGCTGAGGGGGCGGGCATGTCAGTCACAGTCGGGACCGGCGGAAAGGCCGATGTCGAGATCCTCGATACCCAAGGCCAGTGGACGCCGGTCGATGGCATGCTGCTCGAGGTCGACCAGCTACAGGTGGAGTTCCGGACCCGCGATGGAGTAGCCAAGGCCATCAATGGCGTGTCATTCGAGGTCCATGAGGGCGAGACACTGGCCATTCTTGGTGAGTCCGGATCCGGGAAATCGGTGACCGCGCAAGCCATCATGGGCATCCTTGACTCCCCACCCGGTTTCATCACCGGTGGTGAGGTCCGCTACTGCGGGCAAGACATCCTCAAGCTGAGCGAGGATGAGCGGCGGCGGGTGCGTGGGCCGGAGATCTCCATGGT
>Ga0307297_10000107_pt1 | contig 18552 bp, 19 predicted proteins | sample ER_DNA_157_FD_194464 | JGI IMG/M metagenome (GOLD analysis project Ga0307297, IMG submission 194464) | Bulk soil microbial communities from the East River watershed near Crested Butte, Colorado, United States - ER_DNA_157 | ecosystem: Environmental > Terrestrial > Soil > Floodplain | place...
GACGGTGGTAAGCACCGGTCGCCGACGCCGCGAGAGGCTGGCGGCCGCCAAGAAGGCCGGAACAACAGTGACCAGCCCGATAAATCCCAGCAGAGCGAAGGTGAACTGACGGTCCGGATTGGCCGCGATCAGGTCGAGCGTCCGCCTAGTGTCGGAGTCGTCGGTCTGGAAGAGCCGCCCGATAGCGACACACGTCGCGGGCACGAGCATGACGACCGCGGCCGCGTACCGCTGGAAGCTCCGAACATCTCGGACCCGGCGTGTCGGCGCGGTTTCGTCGTTGATGTTGGCCTTGCTGACTTCGGCAACTGACATGGTGACCTCCTGCATGTGGATCTGTTGGTAGCTGCAGGCTGTCGCGGTTCGCACTCCCCCGGCAGGAGGATTCTTGCTGCCCTGCCCGGGAGGCTGCCCGGCCGGCCGAGGAGCCAACTCCCTAGTGGCCAGGAGTTCCGAGCGGGATCATGTGGGCATGGGCAAGCCGCTGAGGGTGTTGGCGTACGCGCTGTTCGGGTTCACCATCCTGCTCGCGGGGGTAGCCCTGGTCGGCGCTTGGCTCTGCGGGCTCGACCGCGAGACGCTCTGGTCCAGCTTCTTGATCACCAACACTGCGATCGGTCTATCGGCGGCACCATGCGGCCTGCTGATCGCACGCGCGAAGCCGGACAACCCGATCGGCTGGCTCTTCCTCATCTGGGGCATCGCCCCATTGCTGACTGCGGCCGCGACTCCACTCATGATCTACGGTGCTGGACACGAATGGCCCCAGTTCGCCCTGCGGCTGCTCGTGACGATCTACATGTTCTCTTGGTCCTGGGGCGTCTTCTGCTGCCTCCCGTTGATCTTGCAGCTGTTCCCCACTGGGAAGGCGCTGAGCCGGCGTTGGACGGTACTGTGCTGGCTGACCGTCGGCAGCGCGCTCCTGGGCAACATGTTCGTCGGCCCGACGCCCGAGTACGGAGCCTCGTCCTTTCTGGTCGCTCCCTGGTGGGCAGTGACTGAGCGCATTACGGCCGTGGTGACTCCGCTGATCATCCTGGCCTCGGTCGCGAGCTTGATCATCCGATTCGTCTGCGGCTCAGACACCGTGCGCCAGCAGGTGATGTGGCTCCTGGTCGCAGTACTTCTCGTGATCTTGATCAATGTGCCGATTTGGTTCGCTCTCCCCAGTGGGCAGACGATCTTGCTCCTGTTGAGCTTCCCCTTGATTCCGGCCGCCGTGACTATCGCTGTCTTGCGGCACGGCCTATATGACGTCCGGATCGTGCTGTCACGGGTCGTTGTCTACGCAGTGCTCACTGCTGGCGTAATCGGGATCTATATCGGTTTGGTCGCCGTTCTCGATCGCGTGCTCCGAGGGGCTGGGGCACCGGTAGTGGCTGCGCTTGCCGTCGCGCTGGCGTTCAATCCCGCCCGGGTGCGCCTGCAGCGCCTGGTCGACCGCGCCGTCTACGGCGCCCGTCGCGACCCAGTCGCCGCGGTGTCTGCGGTCGGGCAGCGGCTCGCCGGTGACGACCTGGGCGGAGTCGTCGACGCCCTCCGCGAGTCGCTCAGGCTGAGCTATGTGGCAGTCGAGCGCAAAGACGGCAGCATTGTTGAGAGCGGCGAGCGAACGGCCACCCTGCAAGCCTGGCCGCTGAGCTACGACGCCGAAGCCCTCGGCAGACTGTTCGCAGGCCCACGACGCGGCGAGCGTCAGCTCTCGCGCTCCGACCAGAAAGTAATTGATCTTGTGGCGGCCCCGCTGGCAATTGTGCTGCACGCCCAAGCCCTGACCGAGGACGTAAAGGCATCCCGGGAACGCGTCATCGATGCTGCCGTGGAGGAACGGACCAGGCTGCGCCGGGAGCTGCACGACAGTCTCGGCCCGCTCCTCACCGGTGCAGCGTTCAAAGCCGACGGCATCGCCCTTGCCGCGCAGCACCGACCAGAACGAGCCGAATCATTGGCCATTGAGTTGGCAGATCAGCTGCGGCAGTCGGTGGAGGCCGTACGGCAGCTCGCGTACGGACTCCGCCCGGCCGCTCTGGACGAACTCGGGCTGGTTGGGGCACTGCGCGAGCAGGGCAGTCGATTCGGCCCGATCAGAGTGGTCATTCAGGCGCCCGAGTCGATGCCGGCACTGCCATCCTCGGTGGAAGTAGCCGCGTACCGAATCGCCGCCGAGGCGCTGACCAATGTGGTCCGGCACTCCGATGCCAAGCTGGCCTCCGTACAGCTGATCACAAACAACGGCAGCCTCGAGATGATCATCACTGATGACGGCAGTTCGACCGCGCCCTGGTCGCCCGGACTCGGCCTCGCTTCGATCAAGACCCGGGCCTCCGAAGTCGGCGGTGTCTGCGAAGCGGGCCCCACAGCCGATGGCGGTCGCGTGGTCGCCGTCCTCCCGCTGCGAGCCGGTCGATGATCAAAGTCTTAGTAGCTGATGATCACCCAGTCGTCCGTGATGGCCTGCGTGCGCTGTTTGAGGAGTACCCCAACATCGACTTGATCGGTGAAGCCGCTACCGGTCGCGAAGCGATCAAGGCCGCCGTGATCAATAGGCCCGACGTGATCATCATGGACCTCGCGATGCCGGATACCGACGGGTTCAGTGCCACCGCGGAGATCAGTCGGGTGGCACCCGACGTGGCGGTGCTGGTGCTGACGATGAGCGATGACGATGTCACTGTGACCAAGGCGATGCGTGCCGGCGCTCGCGGCTACCTGCTCAAGGGCGCAACCAAGGAGGAAATCCTCCGAGCCGTGACAGCGGTGGCCGACGGCCAAGCGATCTTTGGGCCTGCGGTCGCCCAGCGGGTGCTGGCTCGGCTGGGTGCACCAGCCGCCGACGAAGACCCGTTTCCTCAGTTGACCCCGCGGGAGCACGATGTGCTGAGACTGCTTGCTCAGGGCCTGTCGAACTCCGCGATCGCAGATCGTCTGGGCCTCTCGCTGAAAACGGTGAACAACAACACCTCCGCGATCTTCACCAAGCTCAATGTCGGTACGCGTACCGAAGCAGCAATCCTGGCTCGCGACCGAGGGTTGGGACACGCTTGATTGGCCGCCCTTCCATCAGAGTCCAACTGCGAGAAAGTCAAGAGACCGCTCGATTTCAGGCATCTGAGCCGCTGGCGGCAAATTGAGATGACCATGCAGCATGCCCGCTGCCACAGTCGACTGCACCGGCACTCCGACCTCGCGCAGCTGCTCCTCGAACAGTTCGCCCGAGCCACGTAGGTCGTCGTACTCGCTTAGCACGATCCGGGTTGGCGGCATACCTTCGAGGTTGCCGTGGCCAGGCATGGTACGCGTCGGGATGTCTGTAAGTCGGCCGAGGTACCACCGGGTGATGTCAATAATGTCTGCGACCGTGAATCGCAGCATCCGGGGCAACTGCCGCATCTCGGCCGCCAGTTCATCAGACAAAGCCGGTACCGGGAAGTGGACCACCGGGTAGGCGAGAAGCATGACGGTCGGCAGGATCCCAGAGTCGTCTCGGACCCGCATCGCCACGGCAGCGGCCAGATTCGCACCTGCGCTCGCACCGCCGATCGCCAGCCGCCGCGGATCCGTGCCGAGTTCGTTCGTGGCTTCCGCGAACCAACGCCAGGCTGCATGGACGTCGTCGAGCGGGACCGGATAGTGCACAGTCTCCGAGGCCAGCCGGTAGTCAACCGATACGACAATGGCTCCCCGGGACGCGAGTTCGGCACTCACTACGTGAGCCTCCGCCATGTCGAGATCACCCGTAATGAAGGCTCCGCCATGCAGCCAGAGCAAACCGGGTGCTTCCCCAGTTGACGCGGGCGGCCGGTACACCCGCATGGGGATGTCGCCGTAGGGGCCAGTGATCGATGTGCTCTCGATGGTCACGTCCGGAAGCGAGTACGAGGCGTACGGCGCCTCGTACGCAGCTTTGGCCAGGGCAGCCTCGGGATTGCTGAGCGCTTCCTCGAGGTTGCTGATCTGTGAAATCAGCGGAAAGCGGGCAGCGATGAGCGGGTGTACGGGCATCGGTTCCCCTGTCGGCAAGTTGGGCGGTCGCGGCTACCACTACCCATTCCTATGCCTTCCGCCTATTCCATTCGCTATGCCTTGGTGATCGCCAGGCTCGCGCCCCGTTCAATGCGGGTCGCCAGTGTCTCAGCCTTGATCCAGTCCTCATGTGGCAGCAAATCGTCGCCGTCGGGCAGGGTGAGCACAATCCGGTCGGTCAGCTCTAGCCCGGCGTCCTTCCGCATCGTGTTGACGGTATGGATGAGTTCGTAGACCCGCCCCCTGAGCTCGAGTTCGGAGTTGATCTCGGTATCCAGCGCGACCGAGAGGGCGAGGTCGTCGGCGATCGCCCAGCCGGCGATCTCGACTTGCTCGCCACGAATCACCTCTTCGGCCTCGAGCTCCACGCCGGCGACTCGAACCCGGCCATCACCGAGCTCCTCTAGCTGGCCGCCTTCCAGGGCCGACTTGATCTCGCGGACCTTTGGACCCAGCCGGGGGCCTAGCAACCGGAGATTGGGCAGCAGTCGGACCCGGGCCACTGGTCCTTGATCGAACCCGACCTCATCCACTCGCAATTCCTCGGCAATCTCGTCCGCGTGCTCTCGAGCGAGCTGCGCACCGCGTACGTACACCCGCCCCAGCGGCTGGCGGAGCTTCACGCCCGCGGTGCTGCGGGCCTCTCGACCGAGCTCAACAATCCGGCGTACTTCCGCAATCTCGGCGAGGAGACGCTCATCAGCCTGACGCATCCCAGGCCAGCCCGCCAGAAAGACACTCTCGGGCGCACCCTCGCAGGCATCGGCCACCAGGTTTCGCCACAAATGGTCGGCGAGGAACGGCATGACCGGCGCAATCAAACGCAGACCGGTCACAACCGCAAACCAAAGCGTCCGGAACGCCGCGTCGTCGTAGCCGTAGAAGCGCCGCCGCGACCGGCGGATGTACCAATTTGATAGGTCGTCAACGAAGGACTCGAAAGCGGCGATAACCCGGTACGTGAGCTGCCCTTCCAAGGCGGCAGTCATATCGGCGACGAGCCTGTCGGTACGCGCAACGAGCCAGCGATCGAGCGGCCGCAGCTCAATCCCGGCCGGCCCGGCTTCAAGATCATCAAGCGTCGGCTGGAAGCCCTCGATGTTGGCGTACCTGACGAGGAACCCGACCGAGTTCCAGAAGGTGAGCAGCTTGCGCTTGATCTCGTGCGCCGGTCCATAACCGAAGTGCAGGTCGCGGTCGGGCGGCTGATCGCAGTACTGCCAGCGCATCACATCGGCGCCCATACGGGCGAACGCTTCCTCGGCCGCGATGAGGTTTCCCCAGGAGCCGTGCATCTGACGGCCGTGCTCGTCGAGCATCTTCTCGTATCCGAGTACGGACCGGAACGGCGCTTTGTTTACCAAGCAGACCGACATGAAGAGCTGCGAATAGAACCACAGACGGATCTGCTCCCGCATCTCGGAGACCCAGTGGGCCGGAAACCAGGTCTCCCAATACGCGTTATCGGGAAGATCGGCGCCGGTCAGTCCCTTGGCGGCGCCATTTCCATAGCCACCGTCAATCCACTTCGGATTCTCCCAGCCGAGCGTCGAGAACGGCACGATCCCGGCGTCGAGCCAGACGTCGCCGATCTCGGGAATCCGTTGTACGCCTTCGGTCCCGCAGGCAGGGCAGCGGATCTGGACGGCGTCGATCCACGGGCGGTGCAGCTCGGAAAGCCCGTCCAAGCCCGCCGTCGCCAGTTCCTCAAGCTCTGCGCGGGAGCCGACCACGGTGATATGGCCGCAATCGCAAGGAAAAATCGGGAGCGGCAGTCCGAAATAGCGGCGGCGGGAGATGTTCCAGTCGCCCATGTTGCGGAGCCAGTCGTCCATTCGCTTCCCGAAGTACGCGGGGGTCCACTCGACGGTGGCATTGGCCTCGAGCAGCCGCGGCCGGACCTCGTCGACGCCAATGAACCAGTCGTCGGCGATCCGGAAGATGAGCGGCGTGTGGCAGCGCCAGCAGAACGGATAGCGGTGGGCATACTCATCCGCTGCAATCAATCGCGCGCGCCCGGCCAGGTCGGTGGCGATCTGCTCCGCCGACTCCGACGTCGAGAGCCCGTGCAGCCAGCCGAAGCGATCGTAGAAGCGCCCCCCTTCGTCAACCGGGGTGATCACAGGAAGGTCGTACACGCGCGAGAGCTCGAAGTCCTCCGCACCGCACCCAGGCGCGATGTGTACGAGGCCGGTCCCCTCCTCCATCGAGACCTCGTCCCAGCCGATGACCCGATGCTCGATGCCTTCGGCAGCCGGCAGGTGATCAAACGGTCCCTCGTACCGCCAGCCGACGAGCTCAGATCCGCGCAGCCGCTCGGTGAAGGTCGCATCGGGGTAGCGCTCAACGGCTACCCACTCGCCGTCCTCCTGAAGGCCGTACTCCTTGTCCGGATGCACTGCGGCGGCGACGTTCGCGGGCAGCGTCCATGGCGTCGTGGTCCAGACCGCCAGCGACTGGTGCGGCCGGTCGAGGAGTGGAAAGCGGACGAAGAGCGAGGGATCGGTGCGCTCCTCGTAGCTCCCAACGAGCTCGTGGGCGGAGATGGAGGTCCCGCACCTGGGGCACCACTCTGTGGAGCGGTGACCGCGATAGAGCCAGCCGCGCTCGTGCACGATCTTGAGGAAGCGCCAGATGTATTCGATATTCGTGTCGGAGAACGTGTAGTAGTCGTTGCCCCAATCCATCCACTGGCCGAGGCGCTTGGATCCGCGAATCAACTCTTGCGCCGACCAAGCGACCTTCTCGCGGCACTTGCGTGCGAACTCGGCGAGCCCGTACTCCTCGATCTCGCGCTTGGAGTTCAGGCCGAGCTCGCGCTCGACGCCGACCTCGATCCACAGGCCCTGGCAGTCGAAACCGTTCTGATAACGCTGATCGAAACCGCGAAACGCCTTGTAGCGCTGAAAAACATCCTTGAGCGTACGGCCCCATGCGGTATGCACGCCGAGCGTCTTGTTCGCCGTAACGGGGCCGTCCACGAAGCTCCAGACGGGACCGCCGCGGTTCCGCTCTCGAAGCAAATTGAAGATGCCACGGTCCTCCCACCACTTGAGGATCTCCTCCTCGAGTGCGGGATGATCGGGAACTGATGGAAGCGGCCTGAACATGCGGAACGTCAGTGTAGTGCGACCGCAACAACCGCGACTCGGCAGCAGGCGGTCTGAGCTGAGAGAGTGGACCGATGATCGACTTCTCCTTGGACGGCAAGGTAGCCGTCGTGACCGGTGGCGCCTCTGGGATCGGCTCAGCGATTGTCGATGCGTACGCGGCTAAGGGCGCCACGGTTGTGGTGCTCGATAAAGCGGTGGAGGCCGCGCAGCACAAGGTCGACGACGGCACCGCTGCCGCTGCCTTCAGCTGCGACGTGACGAGTGAGCAGTCAGTCGTCGACGCAGTCGATGCCGTAAGGGCACAGTTCGGACGCATCGACGTACTGGTCAATAGCGCGGGCATTGCCGTCACCGGCCCTGCCGAACAGCTAACGGTCGAGGCCTGGGATCAGACCATGGCGATCAATCTGCGGGGCGCCTTCTTGGTCAGTCAGCAGGTGGGTCGGATCCTGCTTGCTCAGGGCAGCGGCACCGTGATCAGCTTGGCTTCCCAGGCGGCGACGATCGCACTGCGAGGGCACCTTGCCTACTGCGCGTCGAAGTTCGGCCTGGTTGGTATGACCAAGGTGCTCGCTCTGGAATGGGCCGGGCGCGGAGTCACGGCAAACACCATCAGCCCGACAGTGGTGATGACTCCGCTCGCTAAGGAGCTCTGGGACAACCCCGAGGGTGACGCACTCAAGGCTCAGATCCCGACCGGCCGTTTCGCCGAACCTGAAGAGATCGCTGCGGTCGCTGTTTTCTTGGCCAGCGATGAGGCGAAGATGATCAATGGCGTGGACCTGCTGGTCGATGGCGGCTACACAATTCGCTGATTACGGCTTCCTGATCGCCGACTTGTCAGCGTCCCAAAGGGCTATGGCACTGCTAGACGCTGACAAGTCGGTGCGATCAAGACCTAGCCATGCCTCGCGGCACCTCACCACAATGTGAGGAAGAGCAACGAAAGGGAGCTGCTGCCATGACCCAGACCGCGAGCACTACCACCCCGACAACCATTCCAGAGACGATGCGTGCCAGCGTCCTGACCGACATCAAGACACTCAGCATCGAGCAGGTGCCAACACCTGCTATGGCCAGCGATGAAGTCCTGGTCGAAGTTGCTGCCGTGGGAGTTTGCGGCTCGGACACTCACTACTACCGGCATGGTCGGATCGGCGAATTTGTCGTCACCGGTCCACTGATCTTGGGCCATGAGCTGTCCGGCCGGATCGTCGCAGTCGGGGAGGAGGTGCCGGAGAGTCGGATCGGTGAACGCGTCGCCATCGAACCGCAGAAGAACTGCCGAAAATGCCGGGAGTGCCGCGCCGGACGCTACAACCTCTGCCAGAACATGGAGTTTTACGCCACCCCGCCGATCGACGGCGCGTTCGCGCAGTACTGCGTGATCAGAACCGAGTTTGCACACAAGGTGCCGGACTCCATGACCGATGAGGCCGCCGCGCTGTTGGAGCCACTCTCGGTAGCAGTCACCACGATGCGTAAGGCCCGCGTCACTCCGGGCTCCAGCATCTTGATCGCCGGGGCGGGGCCGATCGGGATTATCTGCGCACAGACTGCACGCGCCTTCGGGGCAGCGGAGGTCATCGTGACTGACCTGGTGCCGGAGCGGAGGGAACGGGCGCTGCGCTACGGCGCAGCCCGGGTACTCGATCCTCGTGAGACCGATATCGCGACCGCCGGCCTGGATGTCAACGCCTTCGTCGACGCCAGCGGCGCGCCGCCGGCTGTGATGTCGGGGATCAAAGCGGTACGCCCTGCCGGCACCGCCGTCCTGGTCGGTGTTGGCTCCTCGGAGATGAGCTTGCCCGTCGAACACATCCAAAATCGCGAGATCACTGTGACCGGCATCTTCCGCTACACCGATACCTGGCCGGCAGCCATTCACATGGTGGCCAGCGGCGCGGTCGATCTGGACTCTCTCGTCACTGGCCGATTCGACCTAGAACGTGCAGCCGAGGCCCTGGACAGCGATCTGGATCCGAACAGCCTCAAGTCCGTCGTCTATCCGAATTCCGACCAGTGATCTTGCTGGATAGAACGCTTGGCAATGGTGCGTGCATTGATGGCGATCGCGGCGTAATTTGAGGGGGCTGGATTTTTTACCAACGGCGTTTTGAACTGCGCCGACTCGGGGGTCGTGGTTTGTGTGATCATCACGTCGGCTCACCATGAGCCGGCGCCCCACACCGTTCGTCGGCTTGGTCCTGGCTGTGCTGGTGCTGGTATTCGGTTCTGTGGCGACCGCGGAGGAGAGCCCGCACACCGCAATCGCCGGCCCATCGCCGTCCGCCCTCGCTTCGTCACACGAGACGGCGGGCAATCAGACACCCAGACGGTCGGCGTCGCCTGCCTCGCCGAAGCCCCGACCAAATCGGAGCAAACCGGCGAAGGCTCAGTTGACGCAAAGATCTCAGTTCCGGCCGAGCGAGAAATCGCAGTCCGCCAAGCATGCGGCTGGGAAACACGGTGGCACCGTCTACCTGACCTTTGATGACGGACCCAGCCCCTACACACCGGCGATTCTCAATATCCTGCGAGCGACGCATTCCACGGCGACCTTCTTCGAGCTCGGCTTCCGCCAGGCCAAGTACCCAGCGGCGGCCGCGCGGGTCCGGGCCGAGGGCAGCAGCGTCGGCAATCACACCTATGACCACCCAGATCTGACCGCCCTTACCTCCGGACAAGTGCGCTGGCAGCTCACCCACGGCCCGCGCGGCAGATGCATGCGTCCGCCGTTCGGGGCGACAAATCCAGGCGTCCGGCGCATCGTGGCCCAACAAGGGTTGCGTGAAGTGTTGTGGACGACCGACACCTTGGATTGGACCCGCCCCGGTGCCGCGAAGATCATCAAGGCCGCGACAGGTCCAAGCGTAGGGGGAGGCAGCACGGTGCTGCTGCACGACGGCGGCGGTGACCGCTCTCAGACCGTGGCGGCGCTCCCGAAGATCATCAGCACACTGCAGCAGCGCGGGTACGTCATTCGCAGCATTCCCGGCTGCTGAAGTCCCTCACCGGGTGCCCCGGTAGCCGTCAGGGATGGTCGTCCCATCAATTGTCGGCAGCGGTAGTTTCTGGCCGGCCAAAAAGGCGCGCACCAGATTCGTGTACACCACTGGCTGCTCAAGGTAGGCGACATGGCCGGCATCCGGAATCATGACTAGCTGGGCCTGCGGAAATGCGCGCCGATACCCAACGACCGCCGACCATGCCAGGTAGTCACAGGCCGGCTTGATCACTAGTACGGGAACCTTGATCATGGCAAGCCGATCCAGGTGCAGAGGTACGTCAGCGGAATCCGGGTGTAATTGCGGGACGTAGTGGGCGTAGTAGCCAACGCCGGTGGTGCCGACACGGTCGGCGAGTCGCATGTCGCAGAATAATGCGGGCGTGGAATCGCGATAGATAGCGGAAAATCGACGGTCCATTTCCCGATCCCCCGCCACGCCGTGGGCCACTCGCGGATCGGCGGTGGTCAGTGCGTAGGCGAAGAGATTCCGAGGTCGGAGCAGTCGCAGATACTCCCGTGTTAGCTCCGAGGCATCGAGGCGGGTGGTCAAGTTACCGGGCGGGACGTCCGCCCCCTCCAAGGGGAGGTTGTCCGGGGCCGTCAAGATCAGCGCAGCGACGTGATCAGGGTGTTCTTGGGCGTACGCGACGACAAATCGGGCGCCCCAGGAATGCCCCACCAACACGACCCGCGGCGCGCCGGTGCGGGCGCGAACGGCCTCCAGATCATGCAGTGCACGGGCGGTGGTGTAGCCGGTGGGATCGGGGAGGCGGGTGGAGGCGCCCGTGCCGATCCTGTCGTAGACGTAGACATCTTGATCGGTGGCCAGCGCCGCGAATGCGGCAGCGTCGTGCGCCATGTCGGCTACGCCCGGTCCGCCGTGGACGAAGATGATCGGCGGCTGAGTCGCTGCTGCCGCCCGGGTGACATGGAGCGCCAGCCGGGATCCGTCCGGCAGGTCCAGCCACTCAACGCCCGCAACGGGATCGGGGCGTACGCCGCCAGTACCCGGATAGAGCCAGGTCAAGCTGATGACCGCCGCGCAGCCCAGTACTACCAGCGGACCGATGACTAGCCGTTGTGCTTTACGGTCGCGGCGCAAAATGCGAGAACCGAGGATCCACGACACCAGCGCCGCAACCAACAGACCGCCGATCACTGACCAGGCAAGTGACCTCGTAAGCGCGGCGGAGCCGATCATGGTCAGCGCAGCGAGCACACTCACCAGCACCGCGGCAAGAAAGATGATCAGCGCTCGGCGCACTGCACGCAGGCTGTCATCCATGATCATTGCCGGCTGCTAGATGCGTGCTCGGCGAGTACATCGTCGATCACATGCCGCGCGGACAGCGCAACAACAGGATCGCCTTCCAGGTTGCCGGCAAAGGTGATCAACGCCTTCCAAAGCGTCCAGCCCCGACCGCGCGCCCAGGTTGCGGCATCGCGCGGAAGCGCAGCCTGAAACGCTTCCCGACTCTCCCCCGACAGGAACGTCCAGGCGATTGTCATGTCGCAGGCTGGATCACCGACGCCTGAGCTGCCGAAGTCGATCACCGCAGCCAGCCGACCATCTCTTATCAACAGGTTGCCGGCTGCGACGTCTCCATGGACCCAAACCGGCGCGCCCTGCCACCTCGCGGCCAGGCCTGCTTCCCAGACGGCAGTCGCCAGTTCGCCGTCGATCAACTCGGACACAGCAGCGATCGCGTTGCGCGTCTCGGCGTCGTAGGTTTCCAAGGGCCCGCCGCGGAAGAAGTTGTGTGGGCCCGGCGGTGGTCCGCCGGTCGCATCAATCCGCTGCAGACAGACCAGGAAGTTGGCCAGCGTCTCCGCGAACTCGGTCAGGTCCTCGATCGCTGCGGTGCTAGCGGGCACTCCGTCGAGCCACCGATAAATGGACCAATTCCAGGGATAGCCCTCGTCCGGTTCCCCCATGGCCACTGGAACGGGGATCGGCAGCGGCAGCTGCGGCGCGAGCACCGGGAGCCAGCGGTGCTCCTTCGATACCTGTGCGGCGTACGACTGCGCGCTGGGCAGCCGCACCAACAGGTCCGGGCCAAGGCGGAACGTCCGGTTGTCCCAGCCGTTCGGCTCGGCAGCGGTGATGGGGAGATGGGACCACTGCGGGAACTGCGACCCGACAAGCCGGGCTACCAGCGCGGTGTCAATCTCCACGACCTAGTGTTACTACGCGAGCATCATCCATCGTGTGCTCTCAATGTCGGTGAGAATCTGCTCGAATGAGCGCATGGCTAGCCTGCCGCCGCAACTACAGATGTTCAAGCACGGCTGCCCGCCGGAGCTTGATGCCAAGCGCGACCGGATCAACTGCCGCGAGCTCGTCATGCGAAACCTGTTGGCGCTCTCGGCGGGAGTACGCCGTACGGCGTGCTGGAATCTGGCGCCGGAGATTCCCGACTATGAGAATCCGCTGTCGATCATGGACCTGATGTTCGGCAAGTTCGCGCTGCTGGGCTATGACGGCAGCGAGCTGCGGATCCGGAATCCCTCAGCCGATACGTTCCAGCTGTTGGCCGAGCAGCTCTCCGATGTCGAGAGCGTGACGCGCCTCGATCCACATGATCAGCAAGATGTGTTCCTGTTCGACGTACGCCGCCGGGAGCGAGGGCCGCTGCTCGTCGTCTGGCGGCATGCCGATTCCTTCACAGGCGAGGACGAGCCGCCGGTCGCGTTCGAGTGGCCATGGCCCGATGCGCGTGCCGAGGCTCTAAAACCGTCAGCCCCTGGACCGTTAGCCACCGACGCGCTCGGTCAGAAGCAGCCGGTCGAGTTGCGGGATCGGCGGCTGCGGGTGCAGATATCGGTCACTCCGCTGTTTGTGACGGCCGATTGATGCTGGCCCTGAGTGCGGCCGCGCTGGAAAAATCACTCAATACGCAGCATCCTCTCGCGGTTTACGCCCGAGTCGAATGCCGCAAGCTCATCTGGAGTGAAGTTTCCAGCGAATTTCGTCGAGATCAGCCGTTCAGGGGAGGACCACCTGTTCTATCGATGCCGCCATGAGTCGAATAGGGTCGGCTCGTGCCGAACAGCCTGCTTATCGTCCACGTCGACATCGCGGTCGTGCCTGATCAACTTCAAGGCTTCCTCGCCGCGACTGAGGAGAACGCCGTTGCAAGTCGTAAGGAGTCTGGGGTGGTGCGGTTCGACGTGCTCAGCGATCGCACCGATCCCAACCACGTCGTACTGGTCGAGATTTATCGAGACGAGGCGGCTGCCGCAGCGCACAAGGACACCGGGCACTATCAGCGCTGGCGCGACATCGTCGCGCAGATGATGGCCCGGCCTCGTGAGGCGACCCGCTACGTCAACACATCCCCCGAAGACTCGGACTGGTAGCGGTGGTTCGCTTCGATCTCGCAGTCCCGGGCGACATACGTTTTGGTGCCGGCAGGGTCAGCGAGGTGCCGGGCGTGTTTGCCGATCTTGGTGCCAGCAGAGTACTGGTTGTCACTGGTCGCACGACCACGCGAGCGGATGGGATCCGATCGGCACTCAAGGACGCCGATATCTCGAGCGTGGTGTTCGGCGTCGCGACCGAGCCATCGGTCGAACGGGTACGCGCCGGCCTTGACTTGCTCTTGGAAACGAGCTGCGATGCCGTCCTCGGATTCGGTGGGGGCAGCGCGCTGGATGTAGCCAAAGCTGTTGCCCTGCTGGCCACCTCAGGCACCGACGTTATGGACCATCTAGAGATCATTGGTGCCGGCCGCCCGCTCGAGCGGCCCGGCCTGCCATGCGTTGCCGTGCCGACCACCGCCGGCACAGGTTCGGAAGTCACACGCAACGCGGTGCTGTCCGGCGGCGGAGTCAAAGCGAGCCTCCGAAGTCCGCTGCTGTTACCTAGGGTCGCGCTGGTTGACCCCGATCTGCTCGTCGGCGTACCTAGGCCAACTATCGCCGCGAGCGGAATGGACGCGCTGTCCCAGTTGATCGAGCCGCTGTTGTCGCAGCGTGCCCACCCGTTCACCGATGCGCTGGCTCGTGATGGCATCCGGCGATCGGCTCGATCACTGCGGCGCGCGTACCAGGAAGGAATGGAGGACTCTGGCGTACGCGAAGACCTCGCAATGGCCAGCCTGTTCAGCGGGATCTGTCTGGCCAATTCCGGGCTCGGCGTCGTCCATGGCCTCGCTGCCGCGTTAGCCGCGCGACTGTCTGCGCCGCATGGCGCCGTATGCGCCGCCACTCTCGCCGCGGCTATGGATGTCAATCTGCGGGCACTGCGCGAGCGAGCACCTGAGTACCCCGCGCTCCCCCAGATCACCGAGGTCGCGACCCTACTCACTAGTCGATCGGATGCGATCGCAGAAGACGCCATCGCCTGGCTACAAGAGCTGACAGGCGCGCTGTCCATACCTGGGCTAGCGAGCTACGGCCTAAGTCACGACCAGATCGATGCTGTCGTCACGGCTGCTCAGAACGCCTCCAGCATGCGAGGGAATCCGATCAAGCTCAGTGATCAAGAAGTCGGCGAAATTGTGACTCGCTCGCTGTGAGGCCGGCAGCACGCACCGCACACGGTCCTTAGGCGTGCGAAGCCTTGCTCCGGCGGCGATACCACTGCCATCCCGCGGTCACCAGCAGGGCACCCACCAGCGATCCGATGATGCCGCTGGGCCGGAGCCGCAGCCCGTCCCCTAACAGCAGACTGATCAGCAGTCCGCCGAGGAAGGACCCGGCAAGTCCCGCCACAAACGCCAACGTCCAGTCGATACCCTTGGCGGACTTGCCCAAGATCAACTGCGCGCCGGCACCGATCAATATGCCGAACAGAATGAGCCCGAGGATAAGCATGACCGGCAGCCTAGAGGAGCAATGTGCCTAACGTGTACGGCATGGTCGTGACATTCGTCATCGCAACGCCCTGGCGGTAGGCGTCGCAGTCAGCGTCTGCCGTCTGCTCCGGCTACTTCAAGACGGTTCTTCTCGTGCACTCAGCGAGGAGTGCTCCTTGCACTGAAGCAGTACCACCTGAGTGCTGACGATGGTACGCTGTTACCGTGAGTGGGACATATTATGTGGTGGTGGGAGATCGCGGCCGAGTTGTGGTGCCTGCGGAGGTGCGCGAGCGTGCCGGTCTGAGCGAAGGCACCCGGCTGGTGTTGATCGAGACGCCGAATGGGCTCATCCTCCTCACGCGGGAACAGCTCAAGGCACGAGTCCGAGCTGAATTGGCCGGCCTTGACCTCGTCAAGGAACTTCTGGCCGAGCGTCGCGCCCAGGCCGACGCGGAGGACGCTGCGTGACCGTGGTTCTGGATGCCTCCGCGATCCTTGCGTTCCTCCAGGACGAGCAGGGCGCCAACGTCGTCGAGGAGCATCTTGTCAACGACGCGCGTTGTGGCGCAGCGAATTGGGCTGAGGTGGCGGAAAAGATCCGTGGCGCGGGCCGGGAGTGGTCACTATCGCGCGCGTTGCTCGCCAGCTACGGCGTGTCCGTTGAGAGCGTTACTGAGTCGGACGCAGAGTGGGCGGCGGCTCGTTGGCGCCGTGGGGAGGGACTCTCCCTCGGTGATCGGCTATGTCTGTCGCTGGCCCACCGGCTACAGGCACCGGCATTGACCGCGGACGCCGCATGGGGGCACGACGAGCCCGTGCGTCAGATTCGCTGAAGCCTCTTGTCTGGAACGTATTAGGCGATCAATCTAGAAGAGCTTGCATCGCGACGCTCCTCGGTTGCCCGAACACCGGGCGGGAGTGCCTGCCGATGCGACATTCGGCGGTGATCGAAGTGCCTCAGGTCGACGGGTCGTGGGTCGTACTTGTTGTGTTCATCGGCTTGCTCCTGCTCACTGAGCCGCGGCCTCGACGTGTCGTTGTTCGGCTAGCCAGACGGTTTGGCGACTGGGTGACGGCCCACCGCCAGCAAACTGAGGAATGGGATCCCGAAGAACAGCAGATGTGGCTGCTGGAACGCCGCCGCAAGCTGTGCGCCGACCTTAGCCGCGTCGAGCACCTGCTGGCCACAGATGAGTGGATGTCAGCCACTCGACAACGCGGCAACCGGATCGCCTACAACAGGCTCGTGGATGATCTTCGCCGCATTCCTGATGTGTTCCCGGCGATCTTCGAGTCCCAGACCTTCGACTCCTGGGACGAACCCGCTACCGACCCGCGATTCACAGGGCTGCTCAATGGTGGCCCTGCAACGCAAGGGCGGACAGTGGAAGTCCTCGAGATCGGATGGGGTCGACGCCGCCGCTGATGTCCTCAGATTTCAAGGACGCCAGCCGCAAGAAACCCACCATCGACCGGAATCGTGTGTCCGGTGATGTACGACGCATCCTCCGAGCAGAGGAAGGACACGGCGGCGGCGATTTCCTCCGGCCTGCCATAGCGGTTCATTGGAACCAGGCGTAAATAACTCTGCCGCGTCGCTTCGGTATGAACAGCGCGCGTGAGGTCGGTATCAACTGGACCTGGTGCGACGGAGTTGACCGTGATGTTGTCCGTAGCAAGCTCAATCGCCAGTTGTCGGGTAAGCCCGATGATCGCGGCCTTGGACGTTCCGTAGGCAATTCTTCCGGCACTTGCGCGTACGCCGCTGATCGAGGAGATGTTCACGATCCGCCCACGGCCACGGTTCCTCATCAATGGAACGGCATGTTGTGTCGTCAAGAGTGCGCCAGTGACATTGACTCCGATAGTGGACTCCCACCGCTCCAGCCGCAACTCCGAGAGCGGCGCTGTGCTGGCGATTCCCGCGTTGTTCACCAGTACGTCGCATCGGCCGAGGTGATCAGTAAGCCACTCGAACAGCGCCGTCACCGACTCCGCCGCCGAGACGTCCACGTGCCTGCCACTCGCCTCACCACCGGTAGCAGAGATGTCGCTCGCAACTGCTTCAGCCCGCTCACTGTCAAGATCGGCGATGACGATCATGAAACCGTCCGCCGACAGTCGTCGAGCAATTGCTTCACCTATGCCGGCCGCACCGCCAGTGACTACTGCTACACCTAGCTGATGATCAGCGCTCATAACCGCATTCCCATCGTTCGCCCTTGATCGCCGCTGCGCGCCGGCCCCGCTCGACGGTGACACAGCCAGTTCGACTGCGCTACGTTATTGCCAGACCGATGGTCGAGGGCCGTCGGAGAACGGGTCGGGCGTATGCGAACACGTGCGCTGGTCATCCCCATGGCGGTCGTCGGCCTCGTTGTGTTCATCATCATGGCCATTGTCATCGGAGTCGGCCCAACCCTCAGGCCACCAACAGCGGCCGGTGCTGCCCCGAGCAGCCCGTCGCTCAATCCGGCTGGCAGGCCCGCCGACGAGTCCGTACCGACGACCTTCAAGACTGAACAGCGCCGCCCTTTCGAGGCGCCAGTCGAGCTGCAATCGGAAAACGGAATGCTGCGGACCGCGTTTACCGTGGAGCCGACAACCTTCCCCGTGGCGGGCGCGATGATCAAGGGCTACGCCTATCAGGGCCAGTACATCGGCCCGACGCTGCGGGTCCATCCCGGCGACACGGTCAGGATCGATTTAACGAATCGGCTCGGGCAGCCCACCAACCTGCATGGCCACGGGATGTTCATGTCACCAATCGGCATCTCCGACAACGTCTTGCGGGTCATGAAGAGCAAGACCTTCAACCACGTTGTGTGGAAGCTCCCTTCCGATATCGAGCCTGGCACGTACTGGTACCACTCACATCTGCACGGACTGGTCGAGGAGCAGATCTTCGCTGGGCTATCGGGCGTACTCATCGTCGACGGCCTGGAAGAACTCCTGCCGCCAGCACTACAAACCGTCCAGCAGCACGTCGTGGCGCTGAAGGACTTGCAGGTCAAAAACGGGGCAATCGTGAGATCGAACATCGATTCCAACGCCCCGACTACGCGTACGGTGAATGGTCAGGTCGATCCCGTGCTAACCGTTCGTACCAACGAAACTCAAATGCTGCGACTCGCGAACATTGGTGCGGACATCTGGTACCGGCTTCGGCTGAGCGGCACGCAGTTCTCAGTGATCGCAGAGGACGCCAATCCGGTGTCGCAGGTGTGGACGGCCGACGAGCTTGTACTACCGCCGGGCAAGCGGTTCGACGTCTTGGTCCGATGGCCGCAGCCGGGTACCCAGACGCTGGAAACCCTGCCGTATACCACGGGGCCCGATGGCGACAGTTACCCTCAGCGGCGACTCATGACGCTGCAGGTCAGCGGCGACCCAGTGCCCGATGTCGCCTGGCCAACTTCCATGGCGCCGCCATCTCCGCTCGCGACGGACCACGTTGATCGAACCCGACACCTCGAATTCAGCGAGAACACCAAGACCAACCAGTTCTATATCAACGGCAAGCAGTTCGACGCGACCCACATCAACTTCGTCGCCAAGCTTGGTACCACCGAGGAGTGGATCATCCGGAACGTCTCACGCGAGG
>Ga0307297_10000109_pt1 | contig 18471 bp, 15 predicted proteins | sample ER_DNA_157_FD_194464 | JGI IMG/M metagenome (GOLD analysis project Ga0307297, IMG submission 194464) | Bulk soil microbial communities from the East River watershed near Crested Butte, Colorado, United States - ER_DNA_157 | ecosystem: Environmental > Terrestrial > Soil > Floodplain | place...
GGCTGATCACCAGCCTGGCGCGGATGCTGCGCGACGTGCCGCTGGCGGAGGATCTGACCCAGGAAGCGCTGCTGGCGGCGCTGGAGCATTGGCCCGCAACCGGCGTGCCGGAACAGCCCGGCGCCTGGCTGATGGCAACCGCAAAGCGCCGGGCGCTGGATCATTTGCGCCGTGGCCGCATGCTGGCGCGCAAGCACGGGATGGTGGCGCTCGATCTCGAGCAGGAGCAGCAGGCCATGCCCGATTTCGACGCCGCGCTCGACGACGACATCGGCGACGAACTGCTGCGGCTGATCTTCACCGCCTGCCACCCGCGCTTGTCGCGCGAGGCCCGCGCGGCGCTGGCGCTGCGGATGATCTGCGGCCTGACCACCGAGGAGATCGCGCGGGCGTTCCTCATGCCGGAAGCGACCATCTCCCAGCGCATCGTGCGCGCCAAGCGGACGCTGTCGGAATCCGGCCTGGCCTACGAGACCCCGCGCGGCGAGCAACTCTCGCAGCGGCTCGCGTCGGTGTTCGAGGTGGTCTATCTCATTTTCAACGAGGGCTATACCGCGGCGCGCGGCGACGACTGGCAGCGCCCGCAGCTCTGCAACGAAGCGCTGCGCATGGCCCGCGTGCTCGTCTCGATCGCGCCGCAGGAACCGGAAGCGCACGGCATGCTGGCGCTGATGGAGCTGAACGCCTCGCGGAGCGCGGCGCGCACCGATGCCGCCGGCGAGCCGGTCCTGCTACCGGAGCAAAACCGGGCGCGCTGGGACCAGCTTCAGATCCGGCGCGGCTTGCAGGCGCTGGCGCGGGCCCGCGAGCTCGGCGGCGCCGGCGGCTTCTACACGCTGCAGGCCGCGATCGTCGCCTGCCATGCGCAGGCCCGCACGGCGGACGCGACCGACTGGCCGCTTATCTCGGCGCTGTACGCGGAACTGGCGGCGGTGGTGCATTCGCCGATCGTCGAACTCAACCGCGCGGTGGCGGTCGGCATGGCCGAGGGGCCCGAGGCCGGGCTGGCGCTGGTGGATCGTCTGGCACGCGAGCCCGCGCTGAAAAACTATCATTTGCTGGACAGCGTTCGCGGCGACTTGTTGCACAAGCTCGGCCGCCACGACGAAGCCCGCGCCGCGTTCGAAGCGGCGGCGGAGCTTGCGGGCAACCGGCGCGAACAGGAATTTCTCAGGCGTCGCGCCGCCGAAGCGGCTGGCGCGGCAAAGCCGGCGTGATCGGCGGGAGCCGATGATCGAGCCCGAAAAATTGCGGCGCTCATCGCGATCTCGCCTGTGTTAGTGAGAAGCCGAATCTGCAGGAGACCGCGCATGAGTAATTTCGAGGACAAGCCGCCTCCCGCGGTGGGAGCCTATTGGATCAGGGAGGAGGACTATGCGGCGCTGCTCAACATCTTCGAGGACGGCGCCAATCTGCCGCCGAGCTGGCAGGAGTGGCTGAAGATGGCCGAGGAAATGGAGCACGGGCTCAAGGCCTATGGCCACGTCGTGCTGCGGGTTTACATCGAACCCGCCACGTTCCCTGCGTGGTGCGCCGCCCACGGCGTGCGCCCGGGCAGTGCCGGGCGCAGAAAGTTTGTCGCGGAAGCGGTCACCGAGCGATACGGCGATCAAACCTGATGGAGTGCGCGCGTCCCTAAAACCCGGACGAGACCTGGTTGCGATCGACATCGGCGCCGGCGCGGGCGCGCCGGACGTTGCTCACGAGCATGCCGGGTTTGTCTTCGTTGGCGGGTTTTGCCGTCGCCAACTGCAGCACGGCGGCATAGTTCGGCTGCACTTCCATCCGCGCCGCATGCGCGCTGCGTGACAGGATTTTGTGTACGCGCGGCAGGTTGTAGCAGGGCACGTAGAACAGCAGATGGTGTTCGAGATGATAGTTGACGTAATAGGGCGCGATGAAGAGCCGCTCCAAAAAGCCGGCGCGCGTGGTGCGGGTGTTGCGCAGCGGATCGTTGCTGTCGGGCACGACGGCATGTTCGGCGATGTTGCGGATGCGGGTGATCACCATCATCCAGGTCATCAGCGGCAATAGCCATAACAGCGGATAGGCCCACCAGATGCCGGCTGCGGCGAGACCGGTAAGCAAGGCCAGATTGATCAGGATTTGCGGACCGAGCTTTTGCCAAAAGTGGGCGGCGCGCTGCGGCAGCGGCCATGATGCGTCGCCGAACGCGTTGAGAAATTGCGCCTTGCGCTGCGCGTAGCCGGTCTGGCCCGAGATATCGCGCCAGAATTTTCGGCGATAGCTCGGCCGTGTGATCGGAAACGGCGCCGACAGGATCAGGTCGGGATCGTCGTCCTGCTGGGTGCGGGCGTGGTGCTGCAGATGATAGCGGCGATAGGCGTTGGTCTCGGCGAATACCGGATAGGCGCAGAACCACTGGCTGAGCCACAGGTTGAGCTTTTCGCCGTTGGCCAGGCAGCCGTGGGCGCCGTCATGCATCAGGATCGCCAGCCCGAGCTGGCGCGAGCCGATGATCGCGACCGCCAGCACGAAGGTGAGGGGATTGGGCCAGAGCGCGACCATCGCGATCGATCCCAGCATCAGCGTCCACGCATGTGCGATCAGCGCCACGCTCTTCCAGGTCGACCGCGTGCGCACCGCGACAAGCTCCTGCTCGGTCATGATGTCGCGGGCACGCATGCGGAGTGCGGTCATGGCGTTTTCTCCTCAGCTCTCGGACGAATCCGCCGGGAGCGGAATTTCCTGTTCTGACGACCCGGAGCCGCGTGGTCTCAGGCTGTGTGTCGGCCTGCGGGCCGAGCAGGCGCAGCATCTCGGCGGCGAGATCCGCAGGCGAGCGGCCCATCGCCTGGCCTTCCAGCGTGACGCCGATCGCGATGGTCCAGAAGCGTCGCGCGCTGGTTTCGGGATCGAGCCGCGACTGCCAGCCGCGCGCCGCCATCTCGGCCGCATAGGCGCGCAAGCCTTCGGCGTGCAGCCGTTCGACCGTCCGCTCCACCAGCGGCGCCAGATCCTGGCGCCGGCGGGTGAGCGTCATCGCCTCGACGAAGAAGCCGACGGCGTCCGCTCCCATCACGCTGTCGACCAGCGCACGCGTGTAGTCCGACGGGGAGAGCTGCTTGCCCGCTTGTTGCTCGGCGGCGCGCGCCACGTAGAGCACGTCGCGGCAGGCCGCTTCGACGAACAGCGCTTCCTTGGTGCGAAAGTAATAGGTGATCTGGCTCGGAAAGGCGTCGGCCGCCGCCGCAATCGCGGCGATCGAAACCGCCGTCAGCCCTTGCTCCTTGAACAGCCTGCTGGCGGCATCGAGCAGGCGCGAACGCATTTGCCGGCCCGCGGTGCGGGTCGCGCGCACGGTGTGTTTTGGCTTCTCCGCGGAAACGCCTCTCATATGGCCTCGAGGTTGCGAAAACCCATGTTACCAGCGGCTTTAAAAGTTTGTATGATATACAAACAAATTTGTCAAGCGCCGTCGATAGTCGCGAGAACAGCGTCGTTGACGGATCCGCCAGAAGCGCGTTGGCGCGTTGCACGTTGGAATGGCTGGCCGCTTACAGCAGCTCTGCAAGCATACGGGCCGCGCGCGCCGCGCCGCCGGCCTCGACAGGCTTGAATCCGGTCGGCCCCCGCAACGCTGCGACCGCGGCCTCGGCAATCATGTCCGGCGTCGAGGTCGCGAACTCCATGCGCCGTCCGGCGCCGTAGCGCTCGAGACGGTGAGCGACATGAAAGTTCTGTTCGAAATGATTCTGCAGCGGGAAGTAGAGGAACGGCGTACCGGCCGCCGTCAATTCCATGCAGGTGGTAAGGCCGCCCTGCACCAGCGCGAGGTCGCAGGCGGCGAGATGGCGGTCGAGGTTCGGCACGAAGGCGCGCACCTCGACGCCTTCAGGGGCATTGAGCGACGGCAGGTCGATGCGCGGCCCCGCCACCACGATCATGCGCAACTCGGGCAATTTGGCCCGCATCATGGGATAGCTCTGCAGAATGCGCCGGATCAGATGCGCGCCGACGCCGGATCCGCCGACCGTGACGATGCACACCCGCTGGTCCGGCCGGTAGCCAAGGCTCTCGCGCAGCTCGGCGCGGCTACCGAAGGTTTCGGGATGCTCGCCGATGATGTAACCGGCGAAATCGAAATGCCGGGGTACCCAGTCGCGCATGCCCGGCAGGTCCGCGCCAAAGGACAGAGGCGCAACGTCTTCGAGCCCGCCCACGAAGATGGCGCGGTCGCGGACGCCGGGATGCCGTTCGACGTGCTCGATCATCTCGGCGTTGTAGTCGGTGGTCAGGAAGGCCTCATGCTTGCCGCCCGATGGCATCGGCACATAGCCAACGAAATCGGTGAACCAGGCGAGCCTGGCCTTCTTCAGCTCCGGATGCTCGTGCCAGTGGTGGTCGATGTCCCAGGCTTCGTCGGCAATCACCAGGTCGTAGCCGCCCTGTTCGACCGCATCCTGGAAGATCATGAAGTTCGCGATCAGCACCTCGTCCATGCGGCGCAGGGCCTGGAAACAGTGCAGATCGTGCTCGCCCGATTCGAGCTCGATGTGCCGGGTCTCGCTGGCGAGCCGCGCGCTGAGAGGGTGGACGCGCTCGCCGCTGCTTTCAAGCAGCCGCGTCACGGGATCCTGCGCCAGCCAGTCGACCTCGAGGTCCGGATGCAGCTTGCGCAACTCCCTGGCGATGGCGATATCGCGGCGGCCGTGGCCGAGACCGATCGGTGAAGAGAGATAGAGCGCGCGTTTGGCCTTGATGGTGGCGCGCTTCGATGGCCTGCCGGAGGCGGCGATAGCAAGCCTGCGGTCGAGGAAATCGACAATCAAGGTGTTGATCTTGGCGGGGATTCTGCCCAGCGGATTATGGCCGCCGCCCGGTATCGTCACCAGCTCCGCGCCGACGATCTCGGCCACGGCTTTGGCGCGCGCACAGTGCTGGATCTGGTCGTCCTCGCCGTGAATGACCAGCACCGGGCATTGGATCTTGCGATACATCGCTTCGCTGACATCGAAACGCGGCGGGATCGTCCGTGCTTCGACCGTCTTGACCAGCACATCGCCCGACGTGTCGCGCGCCCAGCCGATGCCTTCCTCGATCTGCCTGGTCGAGTGCGGCTCGGACTGCATGTGGCGGAGGAAGTGTTCGGCGAAGTCGGGATAATTCGCCAGCCAGTACTCCTTGTTGAATTTATTCCAGCCCTCGAAGCCTTGCTGTTTGGCGCCAAAATGTTTGTTCGCCAGATAGGGATGGTTGGCGGGTCCGATGCTGGTGATGGTCCCGACAAGGATCGCTGCCTTTACGCGTTCGGGATGGTGCGCGGCCAGCGCGCTGGCGAGCATGCCGCCAAAGGACAGGCCGACGAGGACGGCATGTCCGGCGTTGGTCGCATCCATGACGGCGAGGGCGTCGGCCACATAGTTGTCCAGCGAGTAGGCCGACACCTCCGCTGGCCGGTCCGACTGGCCGTTGCCGCGGCCGTCCCAGGTGATGCAGCGGAAGTGCTCGCTGAAATACGGCAATTGCGCCTTGTAGACCCGCGAGTGGACGATGGCCCAGGGCGGTATGAACACCATCGTCTGCGGGCCGTCGCCGTAGATTTCGTAATGGATCCTGACGCCGTCGCGTTCGACGAAGCCGGCTTCGCTCGGCAATTTTGCACGCATGACATCACCTCTTCGATGAAGCAGCTTCCGCGACGCGAATGAGGTCGCCGACGCGCCGCAGCGCCTGGCGCACTGGCGAGCCCTTCTTCTCGAGACCGAGCAGGAACAGGCTTTCTCCGCCGATGAAGGCATTGGCGGCGAAGGCCCCGGCTTCCTCCGGAGTGAACGGGCCAAGCCCTCCCAGCTGATGCTCGGCCTTGCGGGCGACGTCGACGATGAGGTCGACCCATCCCATGATGCCGGCGCGAATGACCTTGGCAACCGCGGGATCGGCCCAGCTGGCGGCGATCAATTCCTGCAGTACCCGCACATATCCCGACGCGATATCATCCTCGAGATAGTCACAGGCCCGATCCCATTGCTGCGAAAGTTGCAGCGTCGCATCGCCGAACAACGCGTTCTGACGATCGAGCAACTGCGCGTTGAGATACTCGAACAGCGCCAGCATCATTCCCTGCTTGGAACCGAAGTGATAGTGGATCTGGCTGAGTGGCACGCCCGCGGCGGCGGCCACGTCGCGGGTCGACAATCCGGCATAGCCGTTCTGGCGCAGCACCTTCTTGGCCGCCTCGAGCAATGTGGTGCCGGTCTCCGGCTTCTTTGCCAACACGCGCACCATTTCCGATCCCTGCCCCCTGCAATCCTTGCGCTCTATCGGCGCTTGAGTTGCGCCGGCGGCTCCTCCGCGGAATCGTTCGCGAATTTCCGCCGCGGCATCGGGATCAGCATCGATACCTGCTCCCGGTAGCGGCGGTATTGATCCCCGAACAATCCGATCAGATCGCGTTCCTCAAGATAAATGCCGAGCATAATATAGCCGGTGGTCGCGATCGCGAACAGCAGATGTCCGGCGGTCATGACTGGCGTGGCCCAGAACGCGAGCAGGAAGCCCAGATAGAGCGGATGACGGACCAGCCTGTAGAGCAGCGGCGTTCGGAACACGGGTTCGGGCAGCGAATGGCCGGCCAGCCGGGCGTAAACCTGGCGCAGGCCGAACAACTCGAAATGATTGATCAGGAAGGTGCTGAGGAACAGGATCCCCCAGCCGGCCCATGCAATCGCCTGCAGGACGACGGCGCCGGCCGGATTGGTCACCGACCAGACCGTTTGCGGGATCGGCCGCCACTGCCAGTACAGCAGGATGAGAATGAGACTGGCCAGCAGCACATATGTCGTCCGCTCGACCGTCGGCGGCACGAACCGTGTCCACCAGCGCTTGAAGGCGGGCCGCGCCATCACGCTGTGCTGAACCGCGAACAGGGTCAGCAACAGGATATTGATGAGCACTGCCATAGCGGGGGAACCCGCCTCCCCGCTGTCGATCGTCTTGGGCACCGGCAGATCGCCGACGAAAGCGATGGCGTAGAGGATGGTGCCGAGGAACAGGAGATAGGCGAATGCACCGTATAGAACCGAAGCGATACCACCCATGGCGGTCCTCCCTGATCTTTGCTGGTGAAGCCACAGTTTCTCATAATTCGGTCGACCGACCGAACTTGAAAAATATCGGTGTCGCGCGATGGAGTCAAGCGGAGGATCGGCTGCCCGCTGCTATTCGCCGCTGCCCTGGTGGGTCGCTTTATTGCCGAAAGCTCGCGTCCGCATGATAGATTGCCGCTCAACCCGGTCATCGGAAAGTGTGATGACGAGCCCTGGAACTGGAGCCCGCTTGCTGTTTCCGACCGACCTCACCTCGTTTCTCGACATCATCCGCCAGCACGGGGATGTGGCCTACAGCCTGATGTTCGGCTATGCGGCCTCGCACAGCCTGCTGCTGACGCTGTTCGCGGGTTACGCGGCGCATTCGGGCGCGCTGAGTTTCGGCACCGTCTTCATGGTATGCTGGCTCGGCAGTTTCACCGGCGACGTCATCCGTTTCTGGATCGGGCGGCGTTTCGGCACCCGCTGGCTCGGATCGTCCTCGTCCAGGATTACGCGCGCCGTCCAGACCGCGGCCCGGCTGGCCGACCGTCACTATGTCTGGATGATCCTGCTGCACCGCTACCCGCATGGCATTCGCGGCGTCGCCGGCTTCGCCTACGGGATATCACAGCTGCCCTGGTCGACCTTCCTGGCGCTGAATTTCGTCGCGGCCGGCCTGTGGTCGTGCGCGACGGTCTCGGTAGGCTATGCCTTCGGCCATGTCTCGGAGAAGGTGATGAGCGACGCCTCGTCGGGCCTCGGCCTGGTGATGCTGGTGCTGTTCCTCGGCGTGTCCTGGATCGTGAGCAAGAAACTCGAGCGCGCGGTGGAGCGGTCTACCTGACGGGCGTAAGCCTCACGCCACCTCTCACATCAGCCGCATCCCCTTCAAACTCGCATGCCCGTTCTTGCCGACGATGATGTGGTCATGCACCGATATCCCGAGCGGGTTGGCGATCTCCACGATCGCTTTGGTCATCTGGATATCGGCCTGCGACGGTGTCGGGTCGCCGGAAGGGTGGTTGTGCACCAGGATCAGCGCGGTGGCCGATAATTCCAGCGCCCGCTTGATCACTTCGCGCGGATAGACCGGGGTGTGGTCGACGGTACCGGTCTGCTGCACCTCGTCCGAAATCAGCTGATTGCGCTTGTCCAGGAACAGGATGCGAAACTGCTCCTTGTCGGCGAACGCCATCCCGGTGCGGCAATAGTCGATCACCTCGTTCCAGGATGACAACGCGATGCTGCGCCGGATCTCGCCTTTTGCAACCCGGCTTGCCGCCGCGGCCATCAGCTTGAGTTGAGTGATGCAGGCATCGCCGATTCCATCGACTTCGCGCAATCGGGTTTCGGACGCATGGATCACTTCGGCGAAGGAGCCGAACTTTTTCAGCAGCGCCTTGGCCAGCGGCTTGGTATCGCGCCGGGGCAGCGCCGGGAACAGTGCCATCTCCAGCAATTCATAGTCGCTCAGCGCATCCGGCCCGGCGCCGTAAAAACGTTCGCGCAGCCGCTCGCGATGGCCGTGGTAATGCGGCGTCTCGGCGGGCCGGTCCTCGGTCTGGCTGGTCTTGCCTTGCATCGACGATCAGCATGCCGTGCCGGCCGGGTTTTGCAACTGTGAAAGTGCGGGGCGGCGCCGCCAATTCGCTGAGTGAAAAGGCGCCGTGCGGGACACGGCGCCTTCGCTCATCTCACATCAGCGCGGCAGCGTCACGCCTTGACGGCCGTCAACGCATAGCCGTTGCCGTCCTTCGACAGCGTACCGACATTGGGGAAGCCGAAGTGATAGCCGGCGATCATGCCCTTTTCGGCAATCACGCGACCGAAGAATTTGCGGCGCGTCGCCTCCGCCAGCGCCGCGTCGGAATCGAAGATCGTGTGCCAGCCGGGATTTCTGACGATCAGCTGGGGGATGCTGGTGACGTCGCTCTGGATGAACAATTGCTGTCCGGCCGACGCCACCAGGAACGACATGTGTCCGACGGTGTGGCCCGGCGTCGCAATGGCGCGCACCCCGGGGGCAACCTCGGCGCCGTCGCCGTATTGCCTGATGTTCTTCCAGGTCGGGAAGGTCGACTGAATGCGCCGCACATGGGCACGGGCGCCCTCCGGAACCTTCTCCACCAGCGCCGGGTCGGTCCAGAACTTGTATTCGACCTCGGGCATCCAGATTTCCGCGTTCGGAAACACCTGCGCGCTGGTCTCCTTCACCCACAGGCCCGAGACGTGATCGGGGTGGAAATGCGAAATCACGATGGTGGGGACCGCTGCGGGATCGAGGCCGGCCGCCTTCATGTTGTCGGCGAGCTTGCCCACGCTCGGCGGGCCGTTGGTGCCAAAGCCGGTGTCAAACAGCACGACCTTGCCGCCGGTCCGGACGGCGGTGGGTGTGAACGGGTTGGCGAACTTGTCCGGACCGACGCCGGCGTCGGTCAGGGCCTTTTTGACGTCCTCGATCGAAGCGTTCTTGATGAAGCCTTCGCTCGGGCGCTCGATGCTGCCGTCATGCAGGCTGAAGACCTCGATATCGCCGACCTTGTATTTGAGGCTGTCGGCGGCGCGCTGTGCCTGCGCTGCGCCGATGAACGATACCGGTCCCTTGAGCCCGAATACCAGCGCTGCCCCGGCGCTGCCGAGAACCAGATCGCGGCGTGAAATTTCGAACATGCCCTGTCTCCCTTGTTTGCCCATCGGAGCCCCTCTGACAGAGGACGATGTATCCATGATCTACACCGGGCTGACTAGGCTATTCCCGTTGCGATTCATTCTCAAATGAGAGGCATTCAATGAGAGCATGCTAACAAGAGATGTTGCCGCAGCGCAGCAGCCGAGTCCGGAATCGGAGTCGACCCGGCCGCAATCAGGCCGCGACCGGCGGCTTCTCGGCGTGACGCTGCGACAGCGTGAAGATCTCGACGCCTGTTGCGGTGACGCCGACCGAGTGTTCGAACTGCGCCGACAGCGAACGGTCGCGCGTCACGGCGGTCCAGCCATCGGACAGGATTTTGACGTGCGGCTTGCCGAGATTGATCATCGGCTCGATGGTGAAGAACATCCCGGGCTTCAGCGTCACGCCTTCGCCGGGCCGCCCGACATGGATGATGTTGGGTTCGTCGTGGAACATGCGGCCGAGCCCATGGCCGCAGAAGTCGCGCACCACGCTCATGCCCTGCGGTTCGACGAAACTCTGGATGGCATGGCCGATGTCGCCGGTGGTGGCACCCGGCTTCACGGCGGCGATGCCGCGCATCATCGCCTCATAGGTCACCTCGATCAGCCGCTCGGCCTTGCGGGCGATCGGGCCGATCGCATACATCCGGCTGGAATCGCCATACCAGCCGTCGACGATGAAGGTGACGTCGACATTGACGATGTCGGCTTCCTTCAGCACCCGGTCGCCCGGCATGCCGTGGCAGACCACATGGTTGATCGAGGTGCAGGTCGAATAGCGGTAGCCGCGATACATCAGCGTGGCGGGATAGGCGCCGTGGCTGAAGGCGAAGGCGCGGACGAACTCGTCGATCACCGAGGTCGGCACCCCCGGCTGCACGATGTCGGTGAGCTCGTCGAGGCATTGCGCCACCAGCGCGCCGGCCTTGCGCATGCCTGCGAACCCGCTCTGGCCGTGCAGCTTGATCTGTCCGGTTTTGCGCAAGGAGGTGTCTGTCGCTTCGATATAGCTCATGGGCAGATCGCGTCGTGGGGAGTGATTTGAAGGTCTAATCTAGTGATCGGGGCGCTCAGTGCAAGCAGGTTGGTGCGTTACCCCGGCAATAGTTCGGAAAACGAGTGGAACCGCAGTGATATACGGAAATAACGGCCTCCGCGGCAATTATCCATGCGGTATCTCTACCGCGGTCTCGACCGGCAGCGCGCCGCCGCGGATGCGGATTTCGCGCACCGGGTAGGGCACCTTGATGCCCTCGCGCTTGAAGACGTCCCACAGCGACATCATCACCTCGCTCTTCACATTTTCCATGCCGTCGGGGTCGGCGATCCAGAAGGTCAGGGAAAATTTCATCCCGTGCTCGGTGAATTCCACCAGGATGCAGTTCGGCGGCTTGCTCTTGATGCCGCGCGGCGCGGCAGCTGCAATCTCGCTCGCCAGCTTGCAGACCAGCCGGGGGTCGGCGTCGTAATTGGTGCCGAAACCGACCTTCACCAGCGTATTCTTGTCGCTGTAGGTCCAGTTGACGACCGGTTTGGTCACCAGGTCCTCGTTCGGGATCAGGAATTCGCGGCCGTCGCCGGCGGCAATCGAAATATAGCGCGTATTCATCGCGCTGATGCGTCCCGAACTGTCGCCGATGGTGACGAGATCTCCCGGCTTCACCGACTTGTCGGCCAGAAGGATGATGCCCGAGATGAAGTTGGCGACGATCTTCTGCAGGCCGATGCCGATACCGACGCCGACCGCGCCGGAGAATACCGCCAGCGCCGAGAGGTTGATGCCGACCGCGCTCAGGGCAATCGTGACCGCGATCACCATCAGCCCCATCCGGATCATCTTGACCAGCAGCACCTGGATCGACGGCGTCAGGTCGGTGGAGCGGTTGATCCGGGCTTCGGCGAAGTTGCTGGCGATCTTGGTCAGCCACAGCGTCAGCACCAGCAGCGCGCCGAGCTTGAGCAGCAATAGCGGCGTCAGCCTGAGGTCGCCCAGCACGACGGAAACCGAGTCCAGAATCTCGATGGCCGGCTGCAGCTGGCCGACGATGCTCAGCGCTGCGATCGTCCACGCCGACACCGACACCAGGCGGACGATGAAGGCGTTGCGGATCACCGAGGTGACGAGGAGGATGATCAGCCAGGCGAACGCCAGATTGGCGGCGACCGCAAGCAGGTAGCTGCGGCTCGGCCAGGTCGATGCCAGCATGACCGTGCGCGCCAGTATCATCAGCACCGCGAACACGGCCGCCGGCGTGCTGCCCAGCATTACGCGCAGGAACAGACGGAACGGAATCGGCCATCGCATGGCAACATTGGTGATATCGACCCTGGCGCGCACCATCGCGCCTGCGGCCACCGCGATCCCCCCCGCGGCCAGCATCAGCCCCAGCTGCAGATAGAACCAGGGTGAGGTCACCTCCGCGCCGAGCGAGCGCGCCGCGGCGAGCAGGAATTCGGTGATGTCGTTCAGGTCCATCGTTAAAATCTCATCGCGGGCGGATCATCGGGCAAAGTTGATTCGAATAAACGGCAGATTCACATAATGGCGGCATCGGCGCCATCGATACGACATTTGGGCTGACGTCAGTAAGGCCGGTCAACCGGGCACTTTGCCGGTAACGGCAGAAATGGGTTGGCGTCGAAGTGTGGCGACGATAAGGATGCAAGTGCAGGTATCTCAAGAGTATTCTCAAGGGTATTTTCAATGATTTCCGGAGGTTCATGGCTTCTCTCGACTCGGTCAGCATAGCCATTCTTCTCGGCGCCGTTCTGATAATGGCCGGCATTCTCTCCAGCCTGCTCGCGCTGCGCTTCGGTGCGCCGTTGTTGCTGGTGTTCCTGTTCATCGGCATGCTGGCCGGCGATGCCGGCCCGGGCCAGCTCACCTTCGACGACGTCCGCACCACCTATCTGGTGGGGTCGGTAGCGTTGGCCCTGATCCTGTTCGATGGCGGCTTGAGAACCCGGTTTCAAAGCATCCGCGCGGTGCTGGCGCCATCGATGGTGCTGGCGACGGCTGGTGTGCTGGTGACCGCGCTGATCACCGCACCGGTCGCCAAATATGCGCTCGATCTGAACTGGTCGGAGGCGCTGCTGGCCGGCGCCGTGGTGGCCTCGACCGATGCCGCCGCGGTGTTCCTGCTGGTGCACGCGCAGGGGCTGCGCCTGCGCCCCCGCGTCGGCGCGACGCTGGAGGTCGAATCCGGCACCAACGACCCGTTCGCGGTGTTTCTGACACTGGTGCTGGTCGAATTCATCACGATCGGCGAAGGCTCGGCCTGGCAGATCGCGTTGCAATTTACCCGTGAGGCCGTGCTCGGCGCCATCATCGGCGTGGTCGGCGGCCGCCTCGTGGTGCTGGCGCTGAACCGGGTGGCGCTGCCGCAGGGGCTGCACGCGCCGTTTGTCGCCACCGCAGCACTGGTGGTCTTCGGCCTGGCGCAGATTTCGCACGCCTCGGGATTTCTTTCGGTCTATCTCGCCGGCATCATCATCGGCAACCGGCCGACCCGCGCGCACAATTCGGTCGTCGCGTTCCTCGACGCCGCAACCTGGCTGGCGCAGATCGTGATGTTCGTGATGCTCGGCCTGCTGGTCTCGCCGCAGCGGCTGGTCGGCACCCTCGTTCCGGCCGTGGTCGTGGCGGTGGTGCTGATGCTGGTGGCGCGGCCGGTCGCGGTGTTCCTCTGTCTGGCGCCATTCCGCTTCAACTGGCGGGAAAAGATCTTCATCGCCTGGACCGGCCTGCGCGGCGCGGTCGCGATCTTTCTGGCGTCGATCCCGATGCTGGTCGGGCTGTCGAAAGCCTATCTCTATTTCGACGTCGCCTTTGTCGTCGTCTTCATCTCGCTGCTGCTGCAGGGCTGGACGCTGGGCCCGGCGGCCCGAAAGCTCCACGTCGCGCTGCCGCGTGCCGATCGCGGCCCGCGACGCGTCGAGCTTGATCTACCCGGCCAGCTCGAGCAGCAGCTGGTCGGCTATCCCGTCCGCTCCAAGAGCCTGTATTTCCGGCGCGGCCTCATTCCATCCTGGTCGAAGCCGACGCTGGTGATCCGCGACCAGCGGATCCTGTCGCCGCTCGAGGCCGATCCGGTCGCGCCGGGCGACTACATCTATCTGCTGGCGCCACCGGAAAAGGCCGAGGCGCTGGACCGGTTCTTTGTCGATATGGCGCCGAGTTCGGTGCCCGACCCGCATTTACTCGGCGACTTCATGGTGTCGGGCGAGCACACGCTCGGCGAGCTTGCCGCAATTTACGGCGTCGCCGTCGATGAGGAGCAGGCCAAACTGACACTGGCCGACTATTTCGACATCCACCTCGATCATGCCCCGAAGGAAGGCGCCGAACTTGTTCTCGATCCCATCGTCCTGGTGGCGCGCAGCATCGGCGGCGGCCGGGTCAATGTCGTCGGCCTGCGGCTGCCGGAAGAGGAGGAAGAGATCGCGCCGTTGACGCGGATGGCGCGGTTCAAGCGCAAGCTGGCGGAGATCTGGTCGCAGGTGGCGGGGGTTTAGCGCTTCTCCCCTCCCTCCACGCGCCCTTGCGCGTGGCGGGGAGCGCTGGCTCACCTGAATTGGAAAACTCCGGACTATGACGCCGCCGGCAACACCTCAGGCCCGCCGAAGGCCACCACGCGCCCGCGCCTGAGCATCACCACCTGCGTCGCCAGCTGTCGCATTTCGTCAGCGTCGTGGCTGACATAGACCATCGGCACATTGGCCTCGTCGCGCAGCCGTACCAGATAGGGCAGGATCTCCACCTTGCGTTCCTCGTCCAGCGAACCCAAGGGCTCGTCGAGCAGCAGCAGCCGCGGTTGTGCCAGGAGCGCGCGCCCCAGCGCCACGCGCTGACGCTCGCCGCCGGACAGCTTGCCGGGACGGCGGTCGAGCAGGTGGCCAATATCGAGCAGGTCCGTGACGCGCTTGTGCTGGGCGGGATCCGCGGCCAGCCGGTTCATGCGCCGGCCGTAGTCGAGATTCTGCCTGATATCGAGATGCGGAAACAGCCGCGCGTCCTGGAACACATAGCCGATGCGGCGGCGATGCGCCGGGACGTGGCCGCCTGCGGCGGTGTCGTCGAGCGTTTCGCCATCGATCGCGATGATGCCGCGATCCGGCCGCAGCAGGCCGGCGATCATGTTGATCAGCGAGGTCTTGCCGGCGCCGGAAGCGCCAAACAGCCCGGTCACGCGTCCCTCGCTGGTGAACGAGACGTCGATCGAGAATTCACCGAGCCGTTTGGAGACGTCCACGCGGAGCATGCTCAGTTTCCGTGCAGCCGTTGCGTGGCGCGCCGCGCGAACCATTCCGAGGCGACCAGCGCCGCCATCGCGATGAAAACCGAAACCACCACCAGCCGCAGCGCCGCGGTGTCGCCGTCCGGCGTCTGGATCAGCGAATAAATCGCCGAGGAAATGGTCTGGGTTTCGCCGGGGATATTCGACACGAAGGTGATGGTGGCGCCGAATTCGCCGATCGCCTTGGCAAAGCCGAGCACCATGCCGGCCAGCACGCCCGGCAGCGCCAGCGGCAGCGTGATGGTGAAGAACACCCGCCACGGCGCTGCCCCGAGCGTGCCCGCCGCCTGTTCCAGCCTGCGGTCGACCGCTTCGATCGACAGCCGGATCGGTCGCACCAGCAGCGGAAACGCCATGATGCCGCAGGCCAGCGCCGCCCCGGTCCAGCGAAACGCGAATACGATGCCGAGATGATCGGCGAGCCAGCCACCGACCAGGCCGCGCCGGCCCAACGTCAGCAGCAGCAGATAGCCCGTGACGACAGGCGGCATCACCAGCGGCAGATGCACCAGCGCGTCGACCACCGATTTGCCCCAGAAGTCACGCCGCGCCAACAGCCACGCCAGCGCGATGCCGAGCGGCGTCGCCACCAGCGTCGCCACCGCGGCGACCCGCAGCGACAGCTGGATCGCTGTCCATTCCGTTGGCGAGATGTCGAACACGCGCGTCAGGTCGTCGGGCTGACGAGAAACGAAAAACCATATTTCTCGAAGATGGTCCTGGCCGCCGACGAGCGCAGGAAGGCCAGATAGCCGGCGGCTTCGGGCTTCGCGGTCGCCGTCGCCGCCACCGGATAAATGATGGCGGGGTGGGAATCGGCCGGGAAGATGCCGACAATCTTGACGCCGGGTTCGACTTTGGCGTCGGTCGAATAGACGATCCCGAGCGGCGCCTCGCCGAGTGCCACCAAGGCCAGTGCGGCGCGCACGTTCTCCGTCATTGCGAATTTGGGCTCGGCCGCCTGCCAGGCCCCGAGCTTTTCCAGCGCGGCCTTGGCGTATTTGCCGGCCGGTACCGACTTGACATCGCCGGTGGCGATCTTGCCATCACCGACGAGTTTTGAAAGGTCGAAGGCTGGTCCGATCGCGACCTTGTCGAGCCTGGAGTCCTTCGGCGCGATCAGCACCAGACTGTTGCCGAGCAGGTTGACCCGGCTGGGCTCGTTGATCGTCTTCTTGCCGATTGTGTAATCCATCCAGTCGGTGTCGGCGGATGCGAAAATATCCGCGGGCGCGCCCTGTTCGATCTGCTTCGCCAGTGCCGAACTGGCGGCGTAGCTGGCGACGATCTTGATGCCTGACTTCGCGGTATAGGCGGCGCTGATGTCGTCCAGCGCGTTCTTCATCGAGGCCGCGGCGAACACCGTCAGGCGCTTTTCCTGCGCAAGGGCAGGGGCATGGTTCGATCCGAGCAGGATCGCAAGGGCAACGAAATAACCGGCAACGCGATGCATCTTGGCGCTCCATCCGTACTTGCGGCGCGCTTGTGCGCGCGCAGCTCGGGCGTAGGGTGAAATGCGACAGGCGGAAGCGCCGTTCCGGCAATCCGGGGGATTTACGATCCGCCCGGACATCGCTGGATCTAGCCTACCGCATCACTGTGCAGAGGGAAAGGCTTTGGGTGCCTCAACGGCGCCAGGCGCGTGTCTTTCCCAGGCGCCAAAGTCCTGAGCGCGTGGAGAGTGTATCGGTGCTGGACGCTCAGGCAGCGCGGATATTGGCGAGAAACCTGTCGACGTCTGCGCGCAGCGTTTCCGCCTGTCGCCCGAGGGTTTCTGCCGCCGTGCGGACCTTATCGGTCACCATTCCGGTCTTGGCCGCGGTTTGATCGACGCCAGTAATATTGCCCGATACAAGCTCGGTGCCGCGTGCAGCCTGCTGTACATTGCGCGCGATCTCTTGCGTCGCCGCGCCCTGCTCCTCCACCGCGGCGGCGATCGCCGAGGCGATTTCCGATATATGGGCGATCGTGCCGCCGATCTCCTTGATCGCGACGACTGAATCCTGAGTTGCGGTCTGCATGCCCGAGATCTGGTCGCCGATCTCGCTGGTTGCCTTGGCGGTCTGCGACGCCAATTGCTTGACCTCCTGAGCTACCACTGCGAAGCCCCGGCCGGCCTCGCCTGCACGCGCCGCCTCGATGGTCGCGTTGAGCGCCAGCAGATTGGTCTGCTCGGCGATGGAGGTGATGAGATTGACGACGTCGCCGATGCGGCTCGCGGCCTGAGACAGCTCGGTGATGCGATCGTCGGTCTTGCGCGCCTGCTCGACGGCTGTGCCGGCAATCCGGGCCGAGTCCTGCACCCGGCGGCCGATCTCGTTGACGGACGCCGCCATCTCCTCTGCCGCGGCGGCGACGGCCTCCACATTGGCCGAAGCCTGCTCGGCGGCGGTCGCCACGGCCGCGGTCTGCGCGCTCGTCTCCTCGGCGGTTGCCGACATGCTCTGCGAAGTCGTGCGCATCTCGGACGCCGCCAAAGCAAGGTTGTCCAGTGACAAAACCACGCTGTGCTCGAAGCCGGCGATATATTGCTCGATGGCGGCTTGCCGCTGTTGCTTTTGCACCTGTTCGGTCTGCTGCTCGGTCTCAAGCCGCCTGGCGACGATCATTCCCTCCCTGAAGACGCCGACGGCCTCCGCCATGTGGCCGATCTCGTCGCGGCGCCCGGTCGCCGGGATGGCAATGCCGAGATCTCCTCCGGCCAACTGCTTCATGGCCGAGGTCATGCCGGCGAGCGGTCCCGCAATCCCCCGGTTGACGTAGAGAGCCATCACGCCGCCGAGCCCGAGCGCGAACAGCACGGCGCCGATCATCAGATAGCGGGTGAATTCGTACCGGCCAGCCGCCGCGGTGCGGGTGCGCTCGGCACCCTTCAGCTCCTCGGCGACGATGGTATCGAACAGTTGCTGCACCCCGGCGAATTTCTTGACGGCGACGCCGAGGAGGGTGTCCTCGGCATCGCCGAAGGACTGCGACTTGAGGTGGGCAATCGCCGGCTTGATGGCCTGTTCGACGAGTTCATTACGCAGCGCGTTCCATTCGCCGAGCCGTTTCCTGTCCTCGTCGCTGGCAACGTGCTGGGTGTACTTCCTGGCCAGGCTGTCGACATCGGCCAGATTGGTCTCGACGCGGTCGATGTATTTCTGGACATTCTGGGGGCTCGGACGAGCAATAATCGCGATCGTCAATTGTTCGACGCTGACATGCATCAGATCGTTGATATGGGCGAGCTGGCTGACCGGTACGAGGCGTTGCTGGTACAGCTCGGACAGATCGTCGTTCAGGAGGCTGACGCCGCGAATGGCGATCATTGCCACGACCGTCATGGCGAATGCGATCAAGGCGAAAACAGCCAACATCTTCGCCTTGATACTGAGGCTTCTCATGAAACAATTCCAGTGTTCGGACGGGCTTGCTCAGGTCACACTCGGTTGGGAATCTCCAGGCTC
>Ga0307297_10000110_pt1 | contig 18403 bp, 17 predicted proteins | sample ER_DNA_157_FD_194464 | JGI IMG/M metagenome (GOLD analysis project Ga0307297, IMG submission 194464) | Bulk soil microbial communities from the East River watershed near Crested Butte, Colorado, United States - ER_DNA_157 | ecosystem: Environmental > Terrestrial > Soil > Floodplain | place...
ATCGGCAATGTCGCGGCGGGACATCGGCAACGCCATGATGCCCGCCGCCGTCAGCCGCTTGTCCATCTCTATCAGGAACGCGGCGACCCGCTCCAGCGAGGTCTTGCGGCCGAGCAGCAGCATGTGGTCTTCGGCGTGCTGCAGGTTGGTCGTGGTCATGCTGAGCAGGTTTTTCGAGACCACGGCATCGCTCTCGGCCACCATCTCGAGGCTGCGCCGCTTGATCAGACGAACCGTGGTATCGACGATCGCCTCCGCCGTAAACCGATGCTCGCCGCCGTTTTCCAGTCCGAAAATATCGCCGGTCAGGTGAAACGCGCCGATCTGGCGCCGGCCGTCCGAAAGCAACTTGTAACTTCGGACCGCGCCAAGCTTGACCTGATAGACGTATTCCGCCGGCTCTTTTTCACCGAATATCTCGGTGCCCTTCTTGTAATTAAACTCGCTCAAGCTGACGATCGGATTCGAATCGCTCTCCATGCCGAGGGCACCGAGAGTGTTCGGGCGGGATGCCGTATCGGAGGTGATACGAACAAACATGAGCCGACTCCTGACTTTGCCACTGGGATGTTCGGTTAGCCCTCGGAAGAGGTTTCGCCGCTGGGAGTGCGGCGACCGTTTTTACCACTCCCTGATACCTAGCTTGGACGAAAGTACCGTCTTCAACTATTGTCCCAAAGGCCATTGTCCGAAGGACCAATTTGTAGAGAATAGGGGGGCTTGCAAAGCCTTATGCTCGATACCGTGCATATGACCCGAGCGCGTCGAAGTGGGTGCCAGGAGGGACAATTGCCAGGCCTTGTTTGCGTAGTGGACGACGATGCTTCGTTTCGAACAGCGATCGAACGGCGGCTGAAGTTTGCGGGCTACGACGTCGCAACCTATTCGTCGGCCCAACAATTGCTGGATCGCCTGCCGGACGCCGAAACGACGGGATGCATCCTGCTCGACGTGCAAATGCCGGGTGTGAGCGGCCCTGAACTTCAAAGCCGCCTCATCGAGCTCGGTTCGGTCCTGCCGATCGTCTTCGTTACCGGACATGCCGATACGCAGGCGACCGTGCGCGCCATCAAGTTGGGCGCCGAGGATTTCCTGACAAAGCCGGCGTCGTCGGCGCAGTTGATCGACGCGATCGAGCGCGCCATCGCGCGCAACGAGGCCGCTCGCAGCCGGCGGAGCCAGCTCGATACCCTTCGGGCGCTCGTTGCTGCACTGACGCCGCGAGAGCGACAAGTGTTTGAATTGATTGTCCGCGGCAAGATCAACAAGCAGATCGCCTATGAACTGGGCACGACGGAGCGCACCGTGAAGGCGCACCGCCACCAGGTGATGGAGAAAATGCAGGTGAGTTCTCTCGCCGAACTGGTTTCCAGCGCGGAACGGCTGGGCAGGCTTGGCGCCAGTGGTGATTCAACCACCTAGGAACAATCCAGCGTCTCGTTCCCGACGGACCTGCACCAAAGTACAATATGAAATTTTATTGACAAGTGCTGGCAACCAGCCAGCATGGGCCTGATTTATCCGGGCTGGCAAAGCATATTCGCGGACGGCGCCAGACTCGTCGGTGACCTGCACCCTTCGTTTTTGGAACCCGAGGGCCGCCATGGCGCCCGAACGCAAGTCCGTTTTTATAGTGGATGATGATCCGTCCATGCGCCTTGGCATGGAGCGGTTGCTGCGCGTGCACGGCTTCAGGGCGAGGTTGTTCGCATCGGCCGAGACGTTGCTCCGCCACAGCGATTTCGATGAGGCATTTTGCATCATCCTGGACATCAATCTGAATGGGGAATCCGGCATCGATCTGCGTCTGCGTCTGGCGGCCGAAGATGTGGGACTCCCGGTCATCTACGTTACCGGCAACGACAGCGAGGCGATACGCACCGCGGCAATCGCGTCGGGTTGCGTCGCCTACCTGACCAAGCCGTTTGCCGCGCGGTCGCTTATCGAACCGATTGAGAGGCTGTGCGCGACCGCCGCTTAGGCGGTCCCGCCTCATTCATCGATATTCTGTTCGAACGTCTGCGCGGGCGCGCCCTTGCGGACGGAGGCGAACTGGCCGAGCGGCAGCGACGTCGTGACCGCGACCAGGTTGGTATCAACCACCTCCAGCGTCAGGTTCTTGCCGGCCTCCAACTCGCGAAGCAGTGCCGGTTTTGCGGTGTCGCCGGCAATACAGGTATTGGTTAGGCACCAGGTGAACGGGATCTTGTGCGCCATCCCCTTGTCCACGCTGAGCTTGACGCCCGGCGGCATGTAGAGCCCGACAGGCAGGAACAGCTGCAGCCGCGCGACGCTGTCGCCCTCGCGCTCCGTCACGTAGACGCGAACCGCGGTCTGGCCGGTCGCGAATGTGCCACTGATGGTGGTACGGCAAACCATCTTTGCGCCGCCCGGTTTGAAGCATAGTTTTTGCCAGTCGCCGTATTTGATGCTGCGGGCCTCGCGCTGGCCGCGCGCCGCGAACTCGTCCGATGCTGCTGCCTTGGTCGCCGTGGGCGGCGCCGCCTGCGAGACAGCCGGATCGGCCGCCGATAAGGCGATGGCAGAGCCGAAGAGAAGCCGAAGCCATATTGATTGCACCATCGTTCCTCACTTCTGCTTGTCGAGGAAGGCGCCGACCAGCGGCGACCAGATCGGGACGGCGTCCGCTGTGCCGACGAAGAAATGCCCGTCGCTGCCATGCGGCGGAAACAGATGATATTCGGCATTGCCGCCGGCGGCGGTGAAAGCCGCATGCATCCGCTTCGACAGTTCGGGCCCGAAAAATGTGTCGTTCTCGATATACATCCACAGCATGGGCACCCGGGAAGTGCGGCCGAATTCGCCGGTTGCCTCGACGAGCTTGTCGGGCGCGCAATTGTTGTTGGGCTTGCCGTCGACGCGGCCGCCACGTCCGGCGGCAAAGGTAATGATCGCCTTCACTGGCGGAGGATTGACGCTCGACAGCGCGATCGACGCCCAGCCGCCGGCGGACTGGCCGACAACGATGACGTTGTTTGGCACAATGCGCTTCAGGGTATTCATGTATTCGATGATCCAGAGATTGAGTTTTGCGACGGCGAGGCCGGCATCGCGGAAATTGGGGTTGCTGCACTTGCCGACCTTGGAAAAGAACGCGCCGCTGAATAATCCGGCTTCCGTGACTTCGACGGCGGCTGCGCCGTAGGAACCGGAGGGCGCCACCACCATGTAGCCCCTGCGCGCGAACCACATCGCGGCGTCGCGAAATTCCACCAGCGGAAAGAAGCTGCGCTGTACGGGATCGAGCGACACACCGTGATTCATGATCGCCAGCGGAAAGGGACCATCTCCGACCGGCCGCACGACATAGGCAATAGTCGGTAAGGGCAGCGGCAACGCCCACACCTCTTCCTGCAACCGTGGCTGGTCATCGGCCGCAGCGAGTGAGGCGGTCATGACGGTCACCGCGACGATCAGGAGCCGAAGCAGCGTCATGCCTTGCATCCGGTATCCGGGGGTTCGGGCCTTCGGCCGAAGTCTTCGTCGCCTGTCTGCCGTAACGTTGATCTGGGTCAACGCTCAGCCGACAAAGGTGAAGGCAACGATGATCGGGCCGAGCACGGTCAGGACGACGTTGCCGACGGCATAAGGCACGGCGACGCCGAGCACCGGCGTCTGGCTCTCGGCGATCTCGCAGCACCCGGTCACTGCGGCATCGACCGTCATGGCACCGGCCAGCGCGCCGCAGGTGATGACCGGATTCATGCGAAGCACGTGATGGGCAAACAGCGTCGCGACGGTCAGCGGCACCAGGGTGACGACGAGGCCCATGCCGACCAGCAACAGGCCATGCTCCTGAATCGCAACCCATGCGGCGTGGCCGTTGGCAAGGCCGATCGCCGCGATGAAGCCACCGAGTCCGAGGTCGCTGAGCGTCTGCTGCGCGGCAGGGGGCATGGCGCCCATTGTCGGTCGACGTGAACGCAGCCAGCCGCAGATGAGGCCCGCGATCAGGGCGCCGCCGCCGCCGCCGAGCGTCAGGGGGATGGAGCCGACCTTGACGCTAAGCAGCCCTGCGAGCAGGCCCGCCGCGATGCCGACGGCCAGGAAGGCGATGTCGGTACGGTCGCTCGAGCGCAGAATCCGTCCCACTTGTCCGGCCGCGCGTTCAATGTTGCGGGTGCTGCCGACCAACGTCATGACGTCGCCGACATAGATCCGGGTCTCGGGGCTTAGCGGAACCTCGCGTCCCATCCGCGTCAGGTTGCGCAGGAATACGCCGCGCGCGTTGTCGCCAACGCGCTCGGCGACCTCCTTGACGGAGCGGCCATGGAGCTCGCGGCTGTCGACCAACACGTCGATCACATTGCCCGGGACCGCTCGCAGAATCTCGTCGGCATCGATTTCGGTGCCTATGACGGGTTTGGCGGCGACAAGGGCAGCCGTCGGACCGGCGATGACGATATCATCGCCAGCTTCGAGGACCGTATCCACCTGCGGCTGGACATCGGCGCCGTTGCGGACAATCCGCTCGACGACAGTTCGTCTGCCGATCTCGTCCTCGATCGCCTTGACGGTTCGGCCCGCGGCGGCCGCGACCCGGTAGGCCCGCGCCTGGAATTTGCGATAATGCAGATTCTCGGTCTTCGGCGGCGTGCCACCGGCGAGTTCAGCCTCGAGCTTCGCGGCCTCCTTTTTCAGGTCGATCCGCATCAGCCTCGGAGCGACGAAGGGCACAAAGATCAGTGTGAGGATATACCCCAACACATAGGTGACGGCGTAGCCGGCGGCTATGTTGGCCTCCTGCTGGCGCAGCACGTCCTGGGTAAGCCCCAACTGTGCCAACGCGCCCGATGCGGTGCCGATCACCGAGGATTGCGTCAGGGCGCCGGCGGCGAGGCCGGATGCGGTGCCGGGATCGAGCGCAAATATGTAAGCAAAACCGAGAATGAGCACGAGACCGGTGCCGCCGAGCACGAGGGCGAGCGCAACCTGCGCCAGGGTACGCAAGCTCAGGGAAGCGAAGAATTCGGGTCCCGACCGGTAGCCGATCGTGAACACGAACAGGCTGAACAGAATGATCCGGAGTATCGACGGAAACGTGAAAGTGCCGAGCTGCCCGATGAGGACCGCCACGATCAACGTGCATGCCGTGGTGCCGAGCGCAAATCCGCGAATTCGGACCTGGCCGAGAATGGTGCCGATGGCGATCGCCAGCAACAGAAAGATTTCGGGAGCCGTTGAGATCATCCACCTGATGGTGTTCATGCCCGCATTCTCCCCGACGCGTTGTTCGACTGCGCAGTGACTGGAACCCGGGGGAACTCGTCGATGCTTGATCCAGATCAATCCTTGCGGGATCGGGCGCCGCTCATGAAGCCGAATCGGACTTCGCGACAACCCGCCTTGACATGAGTTCGATGGATATTGCCGCCAGTCCGCCGATGCGCCGCGACGAAACCGTGCAGGTGGCGCTGCTGCTCGCCTTTTGCGGCGGCTATCTCGACGCTTATACGTGTACGTGGATCATCCATGGCGTGATGGCCAACGCCCAGCCGGCGAACCTGGTCCTGCTCTGGGTTCACGGCTCGGCCGGCCAATGGGAGCAGGCCGTTCAATTCGTTCCTCCGATGCTCGCATTGGCGGTGGGGGCAAGCGCGTGAAGTCACCCCCGCTCCGACCCGGCTGGATGCAAATTTTTCCTCCGTTGACCTGGCTTGCCGCTTATGAATCGTCGTGGCTGCGTCACGATGCGATCGCCGGCGTGACGCTCGCCGCCTATGCGATCCCGGTGTCGCTGGCCTATGCGGGCCTGGCCGGCCTGCCGCCCCAGGTCGGCATCTACGGCTACCTGCTCGGCGGCCTCGGCTATGCGCTGCTTGGATCGTCGCGCCAACTGGCGGTCGGTCCCACCTCGGCGATCTCGCTGATGATGGCCGGTGCCGTCGGAGCGCTGGCCGGAGGGGATCCGATGCGATACGCGCAGATCGCGAGCCTTGCCGCATTCGCGGTGGCTACGCTTTGCCTGATTGCCTGGCTTTTCAAGCTCAGCATTCTCGTACGGCTGATCAGCGACAGCATTCTCGTCGGCTTCAAGGCGGGAGCCGGGCTGACAATCATCATGAGCCAGTTGCCGAGCCTGTTCGGCGTGGCAGGTGGCGGCCACAATTTCTTCGACCGGGCGATCCGGCTCGCGGGACAGTTTGGCGATGTCCATCTGCTCGCTTTGGCAATTGGGGTTGTCACGATACTGGTCCTGCTGCTGGGCGAACGGTTTCTGCCGGGCCGGCCGGTCGGCCTCACCGTGGTGGCCCTGTCGATCCTGATCGCAACCTTGTTCGGGCTTCCTTCCCTGGGCGTGGCGGTCACCGGAAAAGTCCCGCAAGGCTTGCCGGCCTTCCAGGTGCCCGGCTTCGGGATGCTCGAGTTCGACGAACTGTTTCCGATCGCAGCCGGATGCCTGCTGCTGGCCTATATCGAAGGCGTCTCGGCGGCCCGGAGTTTTGCCGCCAGGCATGGATACAGCCTTGATGTCCGGCAGGAATTTCTGGGGCTCGGGGCCGCCAATCTCGCCGTTGCCTTTGGCTCCGGCTACCCGGTCGCCGGCGGACTGTCACAATCCGCCGTCAATGACGGGGCGGGCGCGCGCACGCCGCTGGCACTGGTGTTCTGCTCGATTGCCCTCGCGCTCTGCCTGTTGTTCTTCACGGGAGTGCTCACCAACCTTCCCAAGGCGGTATTGGCGGGGATTGTCCTTATCGCGGTTTACAGGCTGGTCGACGTCCGCGCGCTGCTTTGGATGTGGCGCGTGAGCCGGATCGATTTCTATGCGGCGGCTATCGCGCTGGTGTCCGTGCTGCTGCTCGGAATCCTGCAAGGTGTCCTGCTGGCCGCCATTGCATCCATCTTGCTGCTGCTCCACCGAGCGTCGCGCCCCAACATTGCGTTCCTCGGACGGCTGCCCGGGACCGGGCGCTATTCCGACAGCGCCAGGCACGAAGGTGTGGAGCCGCTGGTCGGCGTCATCGCGTTCCGGCCCGAGCTTCGCTGCTCTACATCAATGCCGGGACGATTCTTGAAACGGTGGTGGCGGCGTTGCAAAAATCGCATGACGTCAGGCTGGTGGTCTGCGATCTCTCGGCGTCCCCCTACATCGATCTGGCGGGTGCGCGCATGTTGCTCGATCTCCACGATGAGCTGGCGTCGCGTCGGGTGACGTTCTGCATCGTCGGCGCCCACGCGCAATTGCGTGATCTGCTGCGGGCCGAAGGACTGGCAGCGAAGACCGACAGCGGCGAGTGGCTCCGGACGCTCGACAGTGTGCTCGACGAGGTCAGCGCCGGAGAACGACCCGATCTCCACGCGGAACGGCCGCCGGCACCGTGAACGGCCCGTTGGGTGCCGGAACCCAAGCCTTCGATGACAACAGGCGACGCCGGGTCGTGCCGCACGGTTTGTTGCACTGCGAATTGTGGCATTCGCCGCGGCTTGACCGATTCAAGGCGAGAGAAAATCTGACCCTTGACTTGGATCAATGGCGCAGGTGCGCGGGTAGTGACCATCCAGCGAACCATTACCTCGCCAGGATCGGGAGAAGACATGTCCAAAGACCCCAAGCCCGCGCAGAAGCGCATCGATCAGTTCCTCAACGGGCCCGGTGGACGGGCCGACGACTGGCGCGATCTGGTAGAGGCCGCCAAGGCATGGGCCCGGGGCGGCGACCGCGCGAACTACGATACCGCGCTGGCCGATCTCTCGGTGACGGAGGAGTTTCACGGCTATCCCGGCCTCCAGTTGATGGCGGCGTTGCGGGAAGCCGCTTCGGCTGGGGACGCGGCGGCTTCGCTTGGCCTTGCGACACGGATCACGCAGGCCCTGACGACGAGGTCGTTCCGTCAGCACGCCGGCGACTGGAGTGTGAAGGACGACGGCAACGGGGAGGCCCCCGAGCTGGTGACGCAGACATTCGGGCAGCACGCGGCGCGGCGTCCCTATTTCGAAACCCTGATCGTCACCGGCCTGTCATCCAGCGACTGGCCGGCACTCGCGGCCGAATGGCGCAAGCTGCGACGCCCGGTCGATGCGTTCATCTATGAGCCGGTCATCGTCGGAAGCCTCGAGGACGCCTTCTGCGCCGTCATGCTGAACCCCAACATCGCGGCCGTCGTGATCAACGAAGGCTTTGCCCTGCGCTCGCGCCATAACGCGGCCGTGCTCCGTCCCATGATGACGGCCTCCGGCCTCAACGAAGAGTCCGATGCTTCCGCGCTCCGGCTTGCCAAAATCATCAATCGGGTGCGTCCCGAGCTTGATCTGTATCTGATGTCCAATCGCGACGTCGAGACGATGGCTGGGAACCCCGAGGCGAACCTGGTCCGGCGGATCTTCTATTCCATCGAGGACCTTCTGGAGCTCCATCTCTCCGTCCTGGAAGGCATCCAGGATCGCTACGACACCCCGTTCTTCGACAATCTCAAGAAATATGCGCAGCGCCCGATCGGGACGTTCCATGCGTTGCCGATCGCGCGCGGCAAATCCGTGTTCAGGTCGGACTGGATCCGCGACATGGGCGAATTCTATGGCCTGAACCTGTTCCTGGCCGAGAGCAGCGCGACTACCGGCGGCCTCGACAGCCTGCTGGAGCCGACTGGCAACATCAAGAAGGCGCAGGACAAGGCAGCTCGGGCGCTGGGCGCGGATCGCGTTTTCTTCGTCACCAACGGGACCTCGACGTCGAACAAGATGGCCGTCCAGGCGCTGCTCGCACCGGGCGACATCGCCATCGTCGACCGCAATTGCCACAAATCGCACCACTACGGAATGGTGCTGGCGGGCGCGCAGCCGATCTATGTCGAAGCCTTTCCGATGACGGCGTATTCGATGTATGGCGCCGTGCCGCTGAACACGGTCAAGCAGGCGCTGCTTAATGCGAAGGCCGACGGTCGGCTTGATCGCGTCAAGATGCTCGATCTGACCAACTGCACCTTCGACGGCCACATCTACAACACCCGCCGGGTGATGGAGGAATGCCTTGCGATCAAACCGGATCTGATTTTCCTGTGGGATGAAGCCTGGTTCGGCTTTGCTCGCTTTTCGCCATTCCTGCGGCGGCGCACCGGGATGGGGGCCGCCAACGAGATCGAGGCATGGATGCTCGATCCGAAATCGGTCGATGCCTACGAAAAGCAGCAGGCGGACCTCGGCAAGAATCCGTCGAACGAGGTACTGCTCAAGACCCGGCTGATCCCGGATCCGCGGAAAATCCGGCTGCGCGTCTACCAGACCAATTCGACCCACAAGTCGATGTCCGCTCTCCGGCAGGGCTCGATGCTGTCCGTCAAGGACGTCGAATTCCACACTGTCGAGCAGCAATTCAAGGAAGCGGTGTTCACCCACGCCTCGACCAGCCCGAATCAGCAGTTGATCGCAAGTCTCGACGTCTCCAGGCGCCAGATGGAGCTCGAGGGTTATGGGCTCGTGGCCAATGCGATCGAGATCGCGATCGCGATTCGCAAGGCGGTCAACAACAACCCCCTGATCTCGAAATATTTCCGGATTCTCGGCGCCGACGCCATGGTGCCAGCAGAATATCGGCAAACCGGCTTTAAGGATTATCTGGACCCGAGCGCGAACTGGGCAACCGCTCTGAAAAGCCTGGATGACGACGAGTTCTGCCTCGACCCGACCCGCATGACCCTGGTCTGCGGCATGGCTGGATTCGATGGCACGCAATTCAAGGGCATGCTGGCCAACGACTACAACATCCAGATCAACAAGACCTCTCGCAACTCGGTTCTGGTCCAGTCCAACATCAACAACACGCGAAGCGACGTCGCGCATCTCGTGCGGGTGCTGGCCGAGATCGCCGGTGAAGTGGACCGCGGCCTGACGCAGGGCGGCGCCAACGCGAAGAAGGCGTTCGAGGCGCGGGTCAAGAGCCTGATGACCGATGTGCCCGACCTGCCGAACTTTTCGCATTTTCACGCCGCCTTCCGGGGCGACGCGGGCAGCAAGACCAACGAGGGCGATATCCGCAGCGGCTTCTATGCGGCCTATGACGCGCCGGGCTGCGAATTCATCCCGCTATTTGATCCCGAGATCGACCGCCGCCTGAAGGCCGGTCCCGACCTCGTCTCCGCCAGCTTCGTGATCCCCTATCCGCCGGGATTCCCGATCATGGTGCCGGGCCAGGTCATCACCCAGGAGACCATCGACTTCATGCGCAAGCTCGATGTGAAGGAGATCCACGGCTACGACGCAAAAGAGGGGCTGAAACTCGTGCGTGCCGAAGCCTTGGCGAAGATCGGCAAGCCCAAGTCTGGCGCTGCGCCGAAGCTCAAAGCCGCATCATAGGGGGACTAACATGCAAGGCTTTTTCAAGTTTCTGCAGGAGAATCCATATCTTCTGCTGTTCTTCGTCGTCGGGCTCGCGGTCTGGATCGGACGCGCGAGCATCAAGGGGTACGGGCTCGGCATGGTGGCCGGAGCCATCGTGGTGGGTGCCGCCGTGTCGGTGTGGGCTTCGTCCTACGGCGTGAAGCTGGAATTGAATAATTTTGCCAAAAGCCTGTTCTACTATCTCTTCATGTACGGCGTCGGCCTGCGCGTCGGACCGTCCTTCATCAACAGCCTGAAGGGCGACGGTCTCAAGTTCACCTTCCTGGCGGTGGTTTCGAGCGTGCTCGGACTCGCGCTTGTCGTCATCGGCGCCAAGTTGTTCAATCTACCTCCCGGCGCCGCCGGTGGCATGCTGGCGGGCTCGCAGACCATGTCCGCCGCGATCGGTTCGGCGGAGCAGGCGATTACCTCGGGCGTCGTCAAACTGCCTGACGGCGTGAAGCCGGAGGATGCCACCGGGATGATCGCGCTGTCCTATGGCATCACCTATATCTGGGGCACCGTCGGCATCATCCTGATCTGCAAATATCTGCCGCGCTGGTGGGGTGTCGACGCCCAGGCGGCGGCGAAGAAGTACGAGGAGGAGTTCGGCGTCAAGGATCTCGAAGGCGGCGCCCTCACGGGCTATCGGCAGTTCGGCTTGCGCGCCTACCGGCTGGAAAATCCCGCCCAGGTCGGGATGAGCATTGCCGGCTTCCGCAAGGGTAATCCCGAGTATCGCATCATCAACGTGTTGCGCGGTGGCGAGTCGCTGGGAGCCGATCCCGATCTCGTCCTGCAGAAAGGCGATGTCATTGCGCTCGGCGGTGCGACCGCCCATCTGACCGACAAGATGGGTCTGATCGGTCCCGAGGTCGCCGATGCCAAGGCGCTCGGCGTTCCCATGGATCAAGCGGATATTCTCGTCACCAATAAGGAGGTTGTTGGACGCACCTTCGAATCCTTCCGCGAGCAGGCTGTCGCCGGCCAGTTGCAGATCACGAAAGTGGAGCGCGGTGGTGTTCCGTTCCCAGCCGGCCTGAAGACTGAACTGCAGCGGATGGATATCATCTCGGTGGTCGGCCTGAAGTCGGCCGTCAACGAACTCGGCGAGATGTGGGGCCGCATCGCGCGGGCCAACTCCTCGACCGATCTGCTGACGCTGGCCTTCGGCATGATCATCGGCTTCCTGATCGGCATGATTTCCTTCCCGGCCTTCGGAGCCTCGATCGGCCTCGGCAATGCCGGTGGCCTGCTGCTGTCGGGGGTGATCGTCTCGTCGGTCGTGTCGCGGCTGCGCTACTTCGGCAACACGCCGAATGCGGCGCGCAATGTGCTGGAGGATCTCGGCCTGGTCGTCTTTGTCGCCATCGTCGGCGTCAATGCCGGCGCCGGACTGCTGGCGCAGCTCACCGGTGCGTTGGCGCTGAAGATCTTCATCGTCGGCTTCATCGCCTGCACAGTCCCGCCGTTCATCGTCTGGGCGATTGGATTCCACTTCTTCAAGATCAACCCGGCGGTGCTGATGGGCGGCGTTGCCGGCGCGCGGTCGCACTCCGGTCCGTGTCGTGAAGCTGCGGTGGAAATCAAGAGCACGGTGCCCTGGATCGGATTCCCCGTGGCTTACGCGGTATCCGGCATTCTGCTCACGGTGTTTGGATACTTCGCGATGCTGCTTGCCCAATAGACGAGGGGGCCTTGCTGTCTACAAAAAGGAAAAACGTCATGAAGAAGTTTGGTATGAAAGTCGCCTTGTTTGCCCTGCTCGCGGCAGCGTTCGGTTTCAGCACGCCGTCGCGTGCTGAAACCGGCCAGGTCGTGGTCGTCTTTACCAAAGGTGGATTCGTCGTCGGCGTCGGCGGCGGAGAGGGTGTGCTGGTGTACCGAGGCCAGCGTTATCCGTTCACCGTATCGGGCATGAGCGTCGGTTTCACGATCGGAGCATCGACCACCAAGTTTGTCGGTCGTGCCATCAATCTGAGGGGCCCGAGTTCGATCGAGGGCACGTACGGCACATTGGGAGCGGGTGGCGCCATCGCGGCCGGCGCGGGAGGCGTTCAATTGCAGAATGCCAACGGCGTCATCCTGCAGCTCAGCGGCCCGAGGGTCGGCGCCGAAGTGTCGGCGGCCTTCGGCGGCGTAACGATACGTTTGAAATAGGTTGAAGCGGCCGGGCAGCGCGATGGCGCGGTCCGGTCGCTTACTTCGGCAATCGCCGGAGTCGCCGGCCAGGCCAAGCCGGCCTGCGGCCTAGTACCGCTCTTCCGCGAACTTCATCCGGCGCAGGATCGCCGCGTCGTCGTAGCGGCCTTTCATCGATCGCTTCGGCAATTTGACCCGCTCGGGCGGTATGCGCTTGTAACGAATCGATTTCAGCACGTGGGAAATGCAATTGAGCCGGGCGCTGCGTTTGTCGTCGGAGCGGATGACGTACCAGGGGGCATGTTTTGAACTGGTTGCCTTGAACATCAGGTCGCGCGCCCTGGAATAATCGTACCAGCGATCGAACGACTGGACATCCATCGGGCTCAACTTCCACTGGCGGAGCGGATCGTCGATGCGAGCGGCAAAGCGTTTTTCCTGTTCCTCCATGCCTACTTCCAGCCAGACCTTGATCAGGATGATGCCGGCCTCGACGATGTATTTCTCGATTTGCGGGCAAAGCGCCAAAAAACGCTTGTGTTGCTCCGGGGTGCAAAAGCCCATCACATATTCGACGCCGGCGCGATTGTACCAGCTGCGGTCGAAGATCACGATTTCTCCCGCGGTCGGGAAATGCTGCATGTAACGCTGGAAGAATATCTGACTCCTTTCCCGGTCGGAAGGAGCAGGCAGTGCCACCACCCGGAATACCCGCGGGCTCACTCGCTCGGTGATGGCCTTGATGGTGCCGCCCTTGCCAGCGGTATCGCGCCCCTCGAACAGGATGATCGCCCGCAGGTTCTTCGCCTTTACCCATTGCTGGAGATGGCAAAGTTCGACCTGGAGTTTGCGCAACTCCTTTTCATAGACCTTGCGCTTCATCCGGGCCATATCGGTTGACATGCTTACCGTCCGTTGTTTCAGGCAAAGCGCGATCGACCTGCCGTCAGTCTCCCCAGGAAATGGTGACACCAATGTCGCCCGGCACGCCTCCCGAGAAATCGATGATCTGGTAGCTGATGCGATAGCCCCGCGGTTTCAAATAGTCGGTCCAGAGCTGAAATATTTCCTTCGGGATTCCCGTCAGCGTGTTCTCCCAACCGGGCTCCTGCTGATTGATGGCACGGCCCTTGTCGGTGCACAGTGTGTTCGGAAACCGGTACACCTGGACTTCCTCCAGTCCGTTGCGCACCGCCCGCTGGATCACGGTCGATGCAAGCTCGATCTTCTCCGCTTCGGTCTTGCCGGACGGTTGGCTGAGACGCTCGATCAGCGCCCGCTTCTCGGTTTCGGTGGCTGCGGCAATGCGGGCAAATTCCTGCGCCTTTTCGGCCTCCCTGAGGGCCGCTTCCTTGCGGATCTGCGTCGCGTTGGGAATCAGTTGATCGATCTTGTCGGACATGGCTGGCGGCTCCTAGGAGGCGGTTTGCTTCAGCGTTGCCATAAGGTTAGGTGCCATCGACCTCCTTTCCTTGATCCAAATCAAGCAAACAAGCACCCGGGATACGCACGCTGTTCGGGAGGCTGGCGCTGAGCGGCCACTGATCGAGACTTGAGGGGAAAAGCCGATGACTGCGCTTCGAAATCTGATGCTTGCCGCGGTAATCGCGGCCGGCTCCGGCTTGCTGCCGCCGCTTGAGGCGAGCGCGCTTGAGCTCAACGGCGCCTGGGCCACGAGCTCGGACCAATGCACCAAAGTGTTTGTGCGCCAGGACGGAAAGCTCGGCTTCGCTGAGATGTCCGACGTCTATGGCGGTGGTTTCATCGTTGACGGCAACGAGATCGTCGGCAAGTTCGCGCGATGCAGGATCAAGACCAGGAAGGACAGCGGGGCGAACGTCAACCTGATTGCCGCCTGCGCGAGCGATATCATGCTGTCGACCGTTCAGTTCAGTCTGAAGGAATTGGATGCCAACAGTCTGGTGCGGCTGTTTCCGGGCATCGATGAAATGGAGATCAGATATCACCGCTGTCCGGCACTTTAGAGCGGGCAAGGCTTGATTCACATCAAGCAAGAAAATCCGGGGAGCGCGTGAATGGGCTCCCAACCGAGAGGATTCAGATGAGACGTACAACACTCCTTGAAATGAAGACCCGCGCGGCGTTGAGCGTGGCTACAGCGGCGGTTGTCCTGCTTGCCGCAAATTCGGCGGCCCGCGCCGATGATCCGGCCAAGATACTCAAGGCCATGACGGACTACCTCGGCGCCCAAAATACGCTGTCTGCCTCGTTCGACAGCGACGTCGAAATCATTACTCCCGAATTGCAGAAGATCCAGTTCGCAAGCTCCGGCCAGATTAAACTGAACCGGCCTGACAAGCTGCGCGTCAGGCGAACCGGCGGCTATGCCGACGTCGAACTGGTCTATGACGGCAAGGCGCTTTCGGTCTACGGAAACAACGCCAAGTCCTACGTGCAGGCGGACGTTCCCGGCACCGTCGATCAGATGGTCGAGGCGATCCAGGCGAGAACCGGCGTGGCCATGCCGGGTACCGACCTGCTGCTCTCCAATGCTTTCGAAGAACTGATGGGTACCGCGACCGATGGCAGGCATATCGGCCTCGGCGTTGTCGACGGCGTCGAATGCGAGCATCTCGCGTTTCGCGGTCCGGACACCGACTGGCAGATCTGGATCGAGACCGGCGCGAAGCCGGTGCCCCGGAAATACGTGATCACCAGCAAGACGCTGGCCGGCGCGCCGCAATATTCGCTGCGTATCAGGGACTGGAAGACCGACGCATTCGCGGATGCCGACACCTTCGTGTTCAAACCGCCCGGCGACGCGGCCAGGGTCGGCCTGGATTCAGGCGCGATGTCTGAATTCGATGAACTTCCCCCCGGCACTCCTCCAGGAGCAAAAAAATGATCACGTCACGAAAAACCATCATACTCGCGGCTGCTGTTACCGCCTTCACCGCCGGGCTGTGCTGGAATGGCACCGGCGGCGGCGTTGAGACCGGGTTCTTCTCCGAAGCCCAGGCGCGGATCGGACGGCCGCTCACGCCGATGAGTTATGCCGGCGTCGCACGGAGAACGACCCGGCGCGCGGTTGCAGTTGGTGCCGCGGCCGGCGTGGCGGCAGGCGCCTACTATGCGCCGCCGGCCGCCTACTATGCGCCGTCCTGCGTGCAGGTCGTGGACGCCTATGGGCGTGTCATGACCCGCTGCTGACGGCGGCGGCTCGCACGTGTGAGGCGGTTGGGGCTTCATCGCAATTCATGCTGGAATTGTGCTGAAACGCGGCCGGTGGGCCGCCAGGGTGCGCGGATGAGGGGGCGTCTCTCGATCAGAGCGATCAGCCTGGGCTGGCCAGCCCCGGCTGCTCGTCTCTGCGTCTGCCTGCTGGTCCTGTTTTGGGGCCTGATGTCCGTCGACGCGGCAGCTGCCACTCATGACGGCGATACCGTCGGCCTGTTTCCTGAGCCGAGCATCTGGAAGAAGTATAGTTGGCCGATGGCGACGGTCGCCGGCGTGGTCCTGCTTAAAGGCGTGATGATCAGCGGCTTGTTGCATGAACGCCGCCGCCGCCGTCTCGCTGAGGTTGAGTCGCGCCAGCGCCTGGCGGATCTGGCGCATTTCAATCGCTATTCGACAGCCGGCGAGATGACGGCTTCCATCGCGCACGAGCTGAACCAGCCGCTCGGCTCCATTCTTACCAACGCCGAAACTGCGGAACTGATGCTCGAGGACTCCAAGCCGAATCTTGATGAGATCAGGGACATTCTCGGGGACATCAAGCGTGACAACCAGCGCGCCAGCGAGGTGATAAGCCGGCTGCGCGCCGTGCTGAGGAAAACGCCGTTAGAGATCCGGAACATCGACCTGAACCAAACCGTGGGGGAGGTGATCGGATTTACCGAGGCTCTCGCCGAGCGGCGTGGCATTGCGCTGGCATATGTTGCCGCCGCAACGGAGCTGCGGGTTGATGGCGATGGCGTTCAGCTGCAGCAAGTCATGCTCCATCTCCTCATCAACGCGGTGGACGCGATATCCGAGGTCGGGAAACGCGAAATTGACGTGACGACTGGCCGCTCGGGCGCCTATGCGGAAATCAAGGTGAGCGACAGCGGCTCCGGACTTGCGGACGGTGATCTCAGGAATGTCTTCAAGCCTTTCTTCACGACAAAACCGCAGGGCATGGGCATGGGGCTCACGATCGTCCGCACCATTGTCGAAGCGCATCACGGACAGATTTCTGCGGAGAACCAATTGTCGGGCGGCGCGCGTTTCACGGTCAGGCTTCCGGTGGCCCGCGGCAAATCAGAGCCGGCCTGATCATCAAAGTCAGCCTGATCGAGACCCTTGTGTCGCAGCACGGCGTGAACCTCGGTTTCCTTGATCTTTATCAAAGAGCGACCGCGCCTCGGAGCGATGCTTGCCGCGATGAATCCCAAAGGAGGGTGTGATGTTTCGCTGCGGCAAACCCCTGATCGCGCTGGCGCTGCTGATGGCGATCCCTGTCGCCGTCTCGGCACAGACGGCCGACAATCCACCGGCTCCCAGCAGTCCAGCGCAGCCGGCGAACCCGCCGGCAGTTGTGGCGCAGCCGGCGAGCCCGCCGGCGGTTGTGGAATTGTTGAAGCCCGAGCAACTCGAGGCGCTGGTGTCGCCGATCGCACTCTATCCCGACGAATTGCTGGCGAATGTGCTGGCGGCATCAACCTATCCGCTGGAAATCGTGCAGGCCGATCGCTGGCTCAAGGCCCGCAAGACCTTGAAGGGCGATGCCCTGAGGACGGAAGTCGAGAAACAGGCCTGGGACGACAGCGTCAAGGCGCTCGCGAGTACTGCAGACGTCGTTTCGATGATGAGCGACAAGATCGACTGGACCAAGAGCCTGGGTGATGCCGTGCTGGCGCAGCAGCCGGACGTGATGGACGCAATTCAGCGCCTGCGCTCCAAGGCCTTCGACAACAAGAAGCTGGTTACGACCAAGCAGCAGAAGGTCAGCGTTCAGACCCAGGAAAGCAGGCAGGCGATCGTCATCGAACAGGCCGATCCCGGTACGATGTACGTGCCGTATTACGATCCGGCGGCGGTCTACGGAGACTGGCCCTACACCGAATATCCACCCTATTACTTCGGATACCCGTCCTATATCGGCGCGGGCGTGATCGCGGCGGGTGTCGCCTTCGGCGCGGCCTGGGCGATCGGAAGATGGGGTAATTACTGGGGCGGCGGATGCAACTGGGGCAACCGCAATGTCTACATCAACCACTACAACAGGACCAACAACATCGGAAACAACTGGCAGCACAATCCGGCGCATCGCCAGGGTGTGAAGTACAACAACGCCAATGTCGCCAACCGCTTCGGGAACAACAATCTGAAGGCCGGCGCCAGCGACCGCATGGATTTTCGCGGAAAGGATGGTCCGGGTGCCGGCGACCGGGCAGGAGATCGTGCCGGCGATCGCGCCGGCGCCGCCGATCGAGCCAAGGGTGGAGGTGACCGCGCCAAGGGCGCCGGCGATCGTGCAAAGAGTAATGCCGGTACCAAGGACGCTGCCAAGGGCGCTGCCAAGGGTGCTGCTAAGGGTGGCGGCGATCGCGCCAAGGCCGCCAACCGCGGAGGCGGCGCAGCGCGCGGTGGCGGTGGTGGGGGTTCCGCCTTGAACGTGTCGTCGGGAAAGGCCGCCGCGGCGCACGCGGCTCGCGGTCAGGCGAGCATGGGGGGCGGAGGTGCGGCGTTTGCCGGCGGAGGCGGTGGCTACCGTGGCGGCGGCGGTGCGGCGATTTCGGGTGGCGGCGGCTTCCGCGGTGGTGGCGGCGGCGGCGGTGGTCGTGGGGGTGGTGGCGGCGGCGGACGGCGCTCCGACATCGCATCGAAGCACGACATCGTCCTGCTCGGTCATCTCGCCAACGGTCTCGGCTACTACCGCTTCAGCTATCTTGGCAGCAGCAAGCCCTATGTCGGCGTCATC
>Ga0307297_10000111_pt1 | contig 18083 bp, 16 predicted proteins | sample ER_DNA_157_FD_194464 | JGI IMG/M metagenome (GOLD analysis project Ga0307297, IMG submission 194464) | Bulk soil microbial communities from the East River watershed near Crested Butte, Colorado, United States - ER_DNA_157 | ecosystem: Environmental > Terrestrial > Soil > Floodplain | place...
AATGAGCATGACCAGCAAGAACGAAAATACCGAAGGCGCCGTCTCCGAATTCGTCACCGCGATGATCGGCGGTCAGCTGTTCGGCCTGCCGATCTCCCGGGTGCAGGACGTGTTCATGCCGGAGCGGCTGACGCGGGTGCCGCTGTCGTCAGGCGAGATCGCCGGCGTGCTCAATCTGCGCGGCCGCATCGTCACCGTGGTGGACATGCGCGCCCGTCTCGGCCTGCCCAAGAACGACGACGGCAAGCCGCCGATGGCGGTCGGCGTCGACCTGCGCGGTGAATCCTACGGCCTGCTGATCGACCAGATCGGCGAGGTGCTCAAGCTCGCCGACGAAGGCCGCGAGGAAAACCCCGTCAACCTCGATCCCCGCATGGCCAAGCTCGCCGGCGGCGTGCATCGCCTCGACGGCCAGCTCATGGTCGTCCTCGACGTCGATCGCGTCCTCGAAATCGTGCCCGACTTGCTGGCGGCATAAGGACCGGCAGCGGGCGAGGCTAAGGCTAAAGCGGCATTGGAAACGTCCCTTCGGGAAAGGGAAGAAGCAGAGGCAAAAATGAGAACATGTCTGGTTGTCGATGACTCCAGCGTCATCCGAAAAGTCGCAAGGCGTATCCTGGAAGGTCTGGATTTCCAGATCATCGAAGCCGAGGACGGCGAGAAGGCGCTCGAGGCCTGCAAGCGCAGCCTGCCCGACGCGATCCTGCTCGACTGGAACATGCCCATCATGGATGGCTATGAATTCCTCGGCAATCTGCGCCGCATGCCCGGCGGCGACGCGCCCAAGGTGGTGTTCTGCACCACCGAAAACGACGTCGCCCACATCGCGCGCGCGCTGCACGCCGGCGCCAACGAATACATCATGAAGCCGTTCGACAAGGACATCGTCACGGCCAAGTTCCAGGAAGTCGGCCTGATCTGATCTGTTGTCCCGATCCGGCGGCTGAACGGCCCTCGGCGTTTTGAGTAGCCGCGTTCGGCTGTACCTGGTGATCAATGAGTATTGCGTTGGCAAGTTCCTCGACTTCGAATGCGATGCACCAGGAGCCGCTGCGGGTGATGGTGGTCGACGATTCCGTCGTCATCCGGGGACTGATTTCGCGCTGGATCGCCGCCGAACCGGACATGGTCGTCGCGGCGTCGCTGCGCACCGGTCTTGACGCCGTCAATCAGATCGAGCGCGTCAATCCCGACGTTGCCGTGCTCGATATCGAAATGCCGGAGCTTGACGGCATTTCGGCGCTGCCCCAGCTGCTGGCGAAGAAACGCAACCTCATCGTCATCATGGCCTCGACCCTGACCCGCCGCAACGCGGAGGTCAGCTTCAAGGCGCTGTCGCTCGGCGCGTCGGATTATATTCCGAAGCCGGAAAGCACCCGGGAAGCCAGCGCCGCCGAAATCTTTCACCACGATCTGATCCAGAAGATCCGCTCGCTCGGCGCCAAGGTGCGCCGCGCCGTTCCGGCTTCGCCGAATCATGCCGCGCCGGGTTATCCCGCGACCAGTCCGCCGCTGGCGCCGGCGCTGGAGCGGTCACGCGAACCATTGTCCCGGCCGCCGCAGGCGCCGGTTGCCCATCCCCCGCTGACGCGCCGCGCGTTCAGCAGCCAGGCGCCGCGCGCGCTTCTGATCGGTTCATCGACCGGCGGCCCGCAGGCGCTGATGACGCTGGTCGCCGAAATCGGCGCGGTGATCGACCGCTTTCCGGTGCTGATTACCCAGCACATGCCGCCCACCTTCACGACCATTCTGGCGGAGCATCTGGCGCGTTCGAGCCACCGGCCGGCGCACGAGGCCGTCGATGGCGAAATCGTCAAGGCCGGTACGATCTATCTCGCCCCGGGCGGCCGCCACATGCGGGTCGTACGCCGCGGCGCCGAAGTCGCGATCGCGCTCGATGACGGGCCGTCGGTCAATTTCTGCAAGCCGGCCGTCGATCCCCTGTTCTCCTCCGCGATCGATGTCTGGCAGGGCGGGATTCTGGCCGTCGTGCTCACCGGCATGGGCTCGGACGGCATGCGCGGCGGCAAGGAGATCGTCGCCGCCGGCGGCAGCGTGATCGCCCAGGACGAAGCCACCAGCGTGGTGTGGGGAATGCCGGGCGCCGCCGCCAATGCGGGAATTTGCTCGGCCATTCTGCCGCTCGGCCAGATCGCGCCGAAACTGGTTCGGTTGTTTTCGGGAGATCGTTCGTGACGCCGTTGGATTACGAGTTCCTGCGCAGGTTTCTGAAAGAGCGATCCGGCCTCGATCTGTCTTCCGACAAGCAGTACCTTGTCGAAAGCAGGTTGATCCCGCTGGCGCGAAAGGCCGGTCTGCCCGGAATCGGCGAACTGGTGCAGAAGCTGAAGGGCAGCGCCGAGCCGCTGACCTCCGAGGTGGTGGAGGCGATGACCACCAACGAGACGTTCTTCTTCCGCGACAAGATTCCGTTCGATCACCTGAAAGAGGCGATACTGCCGGCGCTGGTGCAGGCGCGCGCCAGCCGCCGCGCCCTGCGCATCTGGTGCGCGGCGTCCTCGACCGGGCAGGAACCCTATTCGATCGCGATGTGCGTGAAGGAATTCGCCGCGCTGGCGGGGTGGCGGGTCGAAATCCTCGCCACCGACCTGTCGCAGGAAGTGCTGGAAAAGTCCAAGGCCGGGATCTACAGCCAGTTCGAGGTGCAGCGCGGCCTGCCGATTCAAATGCTCGTCAAATACTTCAAGCAAATCGGCGAGCTGTGGCAGCTCAATGCCGATATCCGCGGCATGGTGCAGCACCGGCAGCTCAATTTGCTGCAGGACTTCTCCCATCTCGGAACTTTCGACGTGATCTTCTGCCGCAACGTCCTGATCTATTTCGATCAGAACACCAAGGTCACGATCTTCGAACGGATGTCGAAAATGCTCGAGCCCAACGGCGTGCTGGCGCTGGGGGCGGCCGAATCGGTGGTCGGAATATCCGACGCCTTCAAGCCCTATCCGGAACGGCGCGGGCTTTACCGCCCGAACGCGGCCCGCGCGCAACGTGCCGGTGCCGCCGTAATGCCGTTTCGGGCAGTTGCGGCTGCGACCGGCTGAACGGGCTCTTCGGTTTGGCGCGTTTTCTTCAAGCGAACCGGTATCCACTTCGCTTGAAGACGCTATTAAATGATTGCGTGCGGCAGGAAGCGCGAGCCGTTGCCGGTGATCGGATTCTCGTCCTCGCGAATCGACAGCCCGCACGGGACGTGGTCGACCAGCCAGCTGCCGAGTACCGGATACTGACCGGAAAAATTCGGCAGTGAGGCAAAGGCCTGCCGGACAAAACCCTCGGCGCCATACGGCCCCTGCTGCTCCGCCAGCGTAACGCCGCCGCTGACCAGCGCGACATTGGCGCCCTCGCGCGAATACAGCGGCTTGCGCACGAAGGAGGTGCCGAGCGAAGCCGCGGCCGGATCGTCCTCGAAATAGGCCGGCAGCAAGTTCGGGTGATGCGGAAACATCTCCCACAGCAGCGGAAGAACGCCCTTGTTGGAAAGCACCGCCTTCCATGGCGGCTCGAGCCAGCGCGTCGGCGCGCCGGCGAGCCGCGCGCCAAACGCATCCAGAAACATCCATTCCCAGGGATAGAGTTTGAAGGCGAGCTCGATTGCGCGATTGTCGAGATCGACGAAGCCGCCATCGTCGCGCCATCCGATATCGACGATATCGATCAGGGTGGTGGCAAGGCCGGCCTGTGCGGCGGTGTCCTCGAGATAGGCCAGCGTGCCGGCATCCTCGGCATTTTCGATGGTGCCGGTGAGGTGCAGGGCGCATCCCTGGCCGAGCTTCTTCCACGCCGCGATCAGGCGCTCGTGGATCGAATTGAACTGGTCGACACGCGCAGGCGTAATGCGCCGCTCGATCGCCTGTTCCAGCCAGGTCCATTGAAACACCGCCGCCTCGAAGATCGAGGTCGGGGTATCCGCATTATACTCCAGCAGCTTGGCAGGCCCGCGCCCGTCGAAAGAAAGGTCGAGCCGGCCGTAGAGGCTGCCCTCGTCCTGGTGCCAGCTGTCGCGGATCAGCGGCCAGAATGCTTCCGGTATTTTCAGCCGGCGCAGGCTGCGTTCGTCGTCGACCGCGCGGCCGACGAGTTCGAGGCACATCGCGTCGATCTCGGCGGTGGGGCCTTCGATCTGGCGCTCGATCTCGTCGAGCGTGAAGGCATAGTAAGCGCGCTCGTCCCAATAGCGCTCGCCGTCGATGCTGTGAAAGGTGAATCCGGTCTGCTCGGCGGTCTGGCGCCAGTCGTCGCGCTCGGGGCAGGTGATCCGCTGCATGGACGCCCGCTAACTGCCGCCGGAAAAGTGCGACGTAAACGCGATCGCGGCGCCGCCGAAGCCGGCACGCGTCACATGGCCCGAGCCGGAATCCGATGACGACGAGCCCGAGGACGCCTGGCCCGATGAGGTGCCGCCGCTGTAGAAACTGCTGCGCGACGACCACCCGCCCGAGGAGTGGCCGCCGGACGAAGATCCGCGCGGCCGGCATTCGCTGCTGGTTGGCAACCCCGAGGGTGCGGCGATTCCCGGCCGGTTCGGATCGCAGTTCTCGCTTGGCATCAGCGCATAGGCGCCGCCGCCGACCGCAAGGGTGCCCATCAGCAGCAGCGCCACCTGGCCGCGCTTGACGGGTTGTGGTGGCCGGATCGCCACCGGCTTGCGCCCGCCGAATTCCCTGTTCGGTGTCTCGGCCATCTCAGTAAATCATCGAAGCGGCGTTGAGCGCGCCGGCGGCAAGCGAGGCGAGCCCGAGCCAGATCGCGGGCGCTATTTCGCCGGCCGCGATCTTCGCCGACAGGTTCGGCACCGGAATCCGGACGACGAAAAACACCGCGATCTGAACGATCAGCGCGACCGCGCTCCAGATCAGGCAATCCCAGACATGGCCGGAATGCGCGATGGCCGAGACCACCGGCAGCACGAAACCGAGCAGGCTGAGGCCGAGCGCGATCGCGGCCGACGGCACATTGTCGCGGATCAGCTGGAATTCATCATGCGGGGTAATGCGGGTATAGACGAAGAGAAAGGCGACCACGGCGACCAGTCCCGTGCAGAAATACACCAGGAACGCCGGCAGATCGGCGAGCGATTGAAGAATCATCCAGGGCGCCGTTATTCGTCCGGCCGCAGCGTTGCACGATTGGTTGGTCGGCGCAGGCGAGGCGGCCGTTCAATCCCCAGGCAAAAAACCACTGATTCGGGCGGGTTCGAGCCGGCCGCCGGGGGCCGCTTTGCGGGCTGCCGAGCGGGTAGCTGGCCAGTCCAAAATACCCTTTCGCGGGCGCGTCCTATGGCCTAAGAGCGGCGCAACAAACTCCCCTTGCCGTCAGGTACAAATGATCCGTCTCGACAATATTTCCAAGCAGAATGGCCACCAGATCCTGTTCATCGAGGCCTCTGCGGCGCTCCAGAAGGGCGAGAAGGTCGGCCTCGTCGGTCCCAACGGCTGCGGCAAGACCACGCTGTTCCGGATGATCACCGGCCAGGAGCAGCCCGACGAAGGCCAGGTCGCGGTCGATCGCGGCGTCACCATCGGCTATTTCAGCCAGGACGTCGGCGAGATGGCCGGCCGCAGCGCCGTGTCCGAGGTGATGGATGGCGCTGGCCCAGTCAGCGCCGTCGCGGCCGAGCTGAAGGAGCTCGAGACCGCGATGGGCGATCCCGAGCGGGCCGACGAAATGGAAGAAATCATCGAGCGCTACGGCGAGGTGCAAGGCCGCTTCGAGGAACTGGACGGCTATGCGCTGGAGGGGCGGGCGCGCGAAGTGCTGGCAGGCCTCAGCTTCACCCAGGAGATGATGGACGGCGACGTCGGCGCGCTGTCGGGCGGCTGGAAGATGCGCGTGGCGCTGGCGCGCATCCTGTTGATGCGTCCCGACGCCATGCTGCTGGACGAGCCGAGTAACCATCTCGACCTCGAGAGCCTGATCTGGCTCGAGCAGTTCTTGCGGGGCTACGAGGGCCTCTTGCTGATGACGTCGCATGACCGCGAATTCATGAACCGCATCGTCAACAAGATCGTGGAGATCGATGGCGGGTCGCTGACGAGCTATTCCGGCGACTATGAATTCTACGAACAGCAGCGCGCGCTGAGCGAAAAGCAGCAGCAGGCCCAGTTCGAGCGCCAGCAGGCGATGCTGGCCAAGGAAATCAATTTCATCGAGCGCTTCAAGGCGCGCGCCTCGCATGCGGCGCAGGTGCAGAGCCGGGTCAAGAAGCTGGAGAAGATCGAGCGGGTGGAGCCGCCGCGGCGCCGCCAGACCGTGCAGTTCGATTTCCTGCCGGCGCCGCGCTCGGGCGAAGACGTGGTCAGCCTGAAGAATGTTCAGAAGGGCTATGGCAGCCGCAGCATCTATGACGGGCTGGACTTCCAGGTGCGCCGCCGGGAGCGCTGGTGCGTGATGGGAATCAACGGCGCCGGCAAGTCGACGCTGCTCAAGCTGGTGGCGGGCTCCACCGAACCGGACGACGGCACTGTGGCCGTCGGCGGCAGCGTGAAGATGGGCTACTTCGCCCAGCACGCGATGGATCTGCTGGATGGCGAGCGCACGGTGTTCGAGTGGCTGGAGGATTCGTTTCCGCAGGCCGGGCAGGGCTCCTTGCGCGCGCTGGCCGGCTGCTTCGGCTTCTCCGGCGACGACGTCGAGAAGAAATGCCGGGTGCTGTCCGGCGGCGAGAAGGCGCGGCTGGTGATGGCGCAGATGCTGTTCGATCCGCCCAACTTCCTGGTGCTCGACGAGCCCACCAACCATCTGGACATGGCGACCAAGGAGATGCTGATCAACGCGTTGTCCGAATTCGAGGGCACCATGCTGTTCGTTTCACACGATCGTCATTTCCTGGCCGCATTGTCCAACCGGGTGCTGGAACTGACGCCGGAGGGCATTCACCAATACGGCGGCGGCTATACCGAATATGTGGCGCGCACCGGCCAGGAGGCGCCCGGCCTGCGCAGTTGAGATGAGCTGAAACGCCGGCGCCGTTCGGCCTGCGCATTGTTCCTCGATTTGCATGGCGGTCCTGCGGAGCGCGTGCCGTTACAGCCTTGCAATGCCACTGCGTCCGGCTATGGTTTCCGCGGGCGGAGGTCTTATATCCATCGGGATTCGGGTCAGCCGATGACGTACCGTGGTACCCTCCAGCTTGGGGCACGGCAGATGGAAAGACGCTTATCCGCCATAGTATGCGCCGACGTCGCGGGCTACTCGCGACTGATGGGCATCGACGAGGCGGGAACCCACGCCGCGTTCAAGGCGCATCGAAGCGCGGTCTATCCGGTCATTCTCAATCACGGCGGCCGGCTGGTGAAGAACACCGGCGACGGTTTCCTGCTGGAATTTCCCAGCGTCGTGGGAGCCATCGAATCCGCGGTCGGAATGCAGGCGCTGATGGCAGAGCGCAACAGCCAACTGCCCGCGGACCGGGTCATGCAATTCCGTCTCGGCGTCCACATGGGCGATGTGATGGCCGACGAGGACGAGGTCTACGGGGACGGCGTCAACATTGCCGTCCGCCTCGAATCGATTGCCGTCCCCGGCGGCGTGGCCGCCTCGGCCAAGGCCTACACTGAGGCCAGCAAGCACCTCAGCACGCCCTTTGCCGACGCCGGCCTTCACCGTTTCAAGAACATCGCCGAGCCGGTCGGCGTCTGGACCTGGGCGCCGGACAGGTCCGGGAGTTCGGCCCGGCAAACCAGCAGCGCGTCGAACCTGCCGGCCCAGTACCGAACCGCGATCGTGGGCGTGCTGCCGTTTGCCAATCTCAGCGACAGCGCCGACGAGTATTTTTCCGATGGACTGACCGAAGACCTGATCCACGCGCTGTCGTTGCAATCGTTCTACCGGGTGCTGAGCCGGAACTCGACCTTTGCGTTCAAGTCCAGGAACCTGAGCACGCGGCTGATCGCGCGCGAAATCGATGCTACCTATCTGATCCAGGGATCGGTGCGACGCGCCGGTAGCAAGATTCGCGTCACCGCCGAATTGATTGCTCCCGAGAACGGCGAGCAGTTGTGGGCCGGCCGATACGACCGGGACATCGGCGATCTGTTCGCGATGCAGGATGAGATCACCACCCATCTGTGCGCGGCATTGGCTCCGGAGATCTATCGCGCCGAAGCGTCCGCGCCGGCGCGGTCGTCGTCGACCGACCTGACCGCGTGGGACCGCTTCCTGCGCGGGCTCTCGCATTATTACAAGCCGACCAAGGCGGACTACGAAGCCTCGATCGGTTTGTTCAGGGAGGCCATCGCGCTCGATCCGGCGCTGTCGATTGCACGCGCCTATCTCGCCACCATCATGATGCAGGGCGTGCAGTTCGGATGGATCAAGAGCACGAGCGAATTATGGACCGAGGCGATGAGTCTCGCGGAAAGCAGCGTTCGGCTCGATCCCCGTTCGTCCTTCGCCTACTCTATTCTGTCCTATGTGCAGGCGATGGAAGGCCATCATGACGCCGCCCTGGAGGCCGCGCGAAAGGCGGTCGAACTGAATCCCTACGATATGGGCGCGCGCGGCGTGCTTGGAATATGTCATATGGTGAGCGGCGAGCACCGCCAGGCCATCGAACTGTTCTCGACGGCGGTCCAGCGCGGCAACAGCGACCCCCGCTATCAATGGCCGGCCCTGAACGCGTTCAGCCATTATCTGCTGCGGCAGTACGACGCCTCGCTGTCCTGGGCGCGTGAAGCCCTGTACCTCAATCCCAACCATCTCCAGGTGCTCTGCGTGCGGGCGGCGGCGCTCGCGCAACTGGATCGAACCGAGGAAGCGGCAAAGGCGGTCGCAGTCCTGCTGACCAGCTTTCCTGGCCTCAACGTCGAGCGGCATTTGCGCAATTTCCGTTGGAAAACCCCGGCCGACACCGCCCATTATCGTGACGGACTTTTGAAAGCCGGCGTTCCGTTTCGCAACCTGACCCTCGTCGGGTCCGGCTCGAAGCTTTCAGCGAATTCGTAAGGCCGGCTTGGGGCCGGCGCGGTATGCCCTGGCGTTGGACGGGCGCGGAGCCCGCGAAAAACTGTCAGCGGCGCGCCGCAGAAACATCCGCCGCGCCTGACGCCTCCAGTTGACTCAGGTTCGAATTCCGCCAAAACTCCGCTGCAGCTTAAGGTAGCGTTGGGCGCTGAAATTCGCCTACAAATCGGGGCGAGTCAGTTTCATATTTTCATGGTCGCCACATTTTAGAATTCCAATTTTCAGGAATCAGCTCCATGCAGGACAACAGCATCGACAAGGCCGCGAGCAGCGCTCCGGGTCCCGAGGTTTCGCCCGACAATCCCTGCCCTTTCCTGCGCGCTGCGGTGTCGGAGGGCGTGCTCGCAGGCCACGTCGTGCCGCTGTCGCAAGTGTGCAAGACGGTCGAGGCGGCGAGCGGCACGACCGGGCTGCAGAAGAAGGTGGTTGGCATCAAGACCTGTCTGGTGGCGCTGGTCGCCAATGGCATCGGCCCGCTTAGCCTGTGGCGCAACTGGTGGTCTGGACCGACCCTCGACGCCTTGCGCGCCGGCCCGCTGAACAAGCATGGTGTCGGTTCGCGCATTCTCGACGCGACCGCCCATGTCAGCGAGGCGGAACTGACGCGTCTGGCCGAATTCGGCAAGGACTGCGCTGATCCCTGCGGCGGAATCGAGCGCGGCCTGACCAGCAGCGAAATCGTCAGCTACATGAACGCCAATTTCGAGCGCGCCAAGGGCCACCGGCGCTGGTTCGACCGCAAGCTGATGAATGGCGAATGGCCTGTCTTGCTCGATATCATGGGCAAGGGCGAGGGCGCGCAGCGCTACCTCAGCGTGGCGGAGGTCAGGACGCTGTTCGAGGAGCGGCGGCTGCCCGACCGGATCAACGCGCGGTTCGCGTCCCTGACGCCACCCTCGCGGCTCAGCATCGCGTTCGGCAAGCTTGCCAAGGCCGTTCTGGTCGTGGTCGTGCCTTTGGGCCTGGCGCTGGTCGCGATCGCCGAGTTTCCCGAGCAGGTCAAGGCGGTCACGCCGGCGATCGTCGGAAAATTGCTGCCGCCGGCCCTGCCGGAGCGGCCGCCGGTGAAAGCGGCACGCTGGCTCGACCAGAACTGGTTGACGGAGGACCGCCACTGGTTTCACCATGTCAGCCAGGGCACCGCGACCTTCCCCGTGCCCTACTCCTGGTTCGTCGCGCTGGAACAGGCGGGGATTCATCTCGTCACCTGGCCCGGCCTGCTTTCCGACCCGCATTATCTCGAGCGCTTCGGCTTCATCCCAAGTCCGAAATCCGTCAACGTCGATGCCGATACCCTGCGCCGCTTCGGCTTCGTCAACACGCCCGGCGTCAAGACCGAGCCCGCGCCGCCATCCATTGCCGGTCTGAAGCCGACAACAGCGGATAATTTCGATGGCCTGCCGGTCGGAATGGCGCGCATGTCCAATGTCCGGAATCCCGGCACCGGCCTCGCCCAATCCGACAGGATCGGGCTGACTTGCGCGGCCTGCCATACCGGAAGCGTTCGCTACCAGGATGTCAGCATCCGCTTCGATGGCGGCGCCGCCATGCTGGAACTGCGCAAGCTCGAGGAGGCTACCGGTCTTGCGATCTTCTACACCCTGATCGTGCCGGGTCGGTTCGACCGCTTCGCCGACCGCGTGCTCGGCGCCGGCGCCGGCAAGGCCCAGCGCGACGAGCTCAAGAAGAGCCTGCAGGAGGTCGCCGATTTCCTGAAGAACCAGCTCGAGGTCACCGCGAAAACGCTGAAAGCCAAGGGCCAGACCAACACCGCCGAAGGATATGGCCGGCTCGATGCCTTGAACCGGATCGGCAACCAGGTCTTCTACATCGATCTGGCGGCGGCCGGTCTGTCCGACTACGAGAACAACCTGCACGCCAACGATGCGCCCGTCAGCTACCCCCCGGTCTGGACCGTGCCGTGGTTCTGGTGGGCGCAGTACGATGCGTCGATCGAGCAGCCGCTGATCCGCAACGCCGGCGAGGCGCTCGGCGTCTACGCGCTGGTCAATCTGTCACCGGACCATCCGCCGGAGAGGCTGTTCAGCTCGTCCGTCGCCTTGGGAAACCTCGTTCGCATCGAGGCGATGTTGCGCGGCCCGGATCCGTTTGGCCAAAATCCCAAGGGTTTTAACGGGCTGGCATCGCCGAAATGGCCGGCGCACCTGTTCCCCGGTAATGACGCATGGACAGTCAAGCCGGAACGCGTCGCCAAGGGCCGCGCGCTTTACGCCGATATCTGCGCCGAGTGTCATCTCGGACCGGTCAGCGATCCCGCGTTCGACACCCAGTTCCCGGACAAGAGCTTCTGGGCTTCCAAGCGCTGGAAGCAGGACCCGAAAGGCAGCTGGGTGCTGGACGAGGTGCAGAAGCCGGCGGCGCATATGGGAACGGACCCGGCGCAGGCCAACGTGCTGCAGACACGGCAGGTGCAAATACCGGGTTTCCTCGACCTGCAGCCGGCGCGCGATCTCGGCGAGCGCTGGAAGTGCAAGAATCTGCCGACCACCTCGTCGACCAGTATGCCGTTCTCGATCGCCCTGATGATCGTCGTCGACAAGGTCAGCCAGAAATGGCTGAAGGACAACGACATCAAGGAGCCGGCGCTCAGCGAATTATGGGGCGAGCGCAGCAACTGTCCCAATCCCGAGGCGTCGCCGGAGAAGCCGCTCTATCGCGCCCGGCCGCTGAACGGCGTCTGGGCAACCGCTCCCTACCTTCACAACGGTTCGGTGCCCTCGCTGTACTGGATGCTGAAGCCCGCGGCCGAGCGTCCCAAGCAGTTCTGCCTCGGCGCGCGGGATTTCGATCCAAGGGATGTCGGCTTCCGGGTCGCGGCCGGCGGCGACAGCTCATGCAAGACCGGCGAGACCATGTTCAGGGAGGCGGAAAGCAACGGCCGGGCGATCAACGGCAACAGCGTGATGGGGCATTCGCTGGAGGCGGACAAGGGCCAGGACATGAAGACCTACAAGAACGGCGTGATCGGCCGCACCCTGACCGACGACGAGCGCTACGACCTGATCGAGTATCTGAAGACGCTGTAGGGCGAGGAGCATCGACGTGCGCCGCTCGCAATGGAATGATGCGTGGCCCGATTGCCATCATTGGCGATCGGCCAGGCCGTCATCGCTGCATGTTGCTACGGAACTTAGCACCGGCTGATCCATTGGTCTCAGGCAACCCCCTCACACACTCTGGAGATTTCATGCTGTTGCCCAAGGGAACAACCGTGGCTGTCGCCGACGGCGAGAAGCTCAGCCTATTCCGCAATGCCGGCGATGAGGCCAATCCCGCGCTGAAGGCAGTCGCCGAACCCGATATCGACAGCGTCAACAAGGGATCGGGCGCAAGCCATCAGAACAGCTCGGCAAATCCCGATGGGGGCCAGTCCGCCGAAGACGGCTTCGCCGGCGGAATCGCCGATATGCTCAACAAGCGCGTGCTGGATGGCGAGATCGCCGATCTCGTCATCATCGCCGCCCCCAAAACCCTCGGCGAGCTTCGCAAGAGCTATCACAAGAAGCTGTCGGAGGTGCTTCGCGGTGAAATCTCAAAGGATCTCACCGGTCACGCATTGCACGACATCGAAAAGGCCATCGCTGCCGCGTAACGGGCCTCACGCCCCCACAAACAAAAACCCCGCCATTCACGGCGGGGTCCAGTCTGGGGAGGAGAGAGCTGGTCAGGCTCTCTGGAAAACCCAATTATCAGGCGGGAATGCGCTCTTCGACCTCGTGCGGCTCGCGCAGCACGTAGCCGCGGCCCCAGACGGTTTCGATGAAGTTGCGGCCTTCGGAGGCGTTGGCGAGCTTCTTGCGCAGCTTGCAGATGAAGACGTCGATGATCTTCAGTTCGGGCTCGTCCATGCCGCCATAGAGATGGTTGAGGAACATTTCCTTGGTGAGGGTGGTGCCCTTGCGGAGCGAGAGCAGCTCCAGCATCTGGTATTCCTTGCCGGTCAGATGCACGCGCTGGCCGCCGACTTCCACCGTCTTGGTGTCGAGATTGACCACGAGATCGCCGGTCTGGATCACCGACTGGGCGTGGCCCTTGGAACGGCGCACGATCGCATGGATGCGGGCGACCAGTTCGTCCTTGTGGAAGGGCTTGGTCATGTAGTCGTCGGCGCCGACGCCGAGACCCTTGACCTTGTCCTCGATGCCGGCGAGGCCGGAGAGGATCAGAATGGGGGTTTTGATCTTCGACACCCGAAGCTGCTTGAGCACGTCGTAGCCGGACATGTCGGGCAAATTGAGGTCGAGAAGGATGATGTCGTAGTCGTACAGTTTGCCGAGATCGACGCCTTCCTCCCCGAGATCCGTCGTATAGACGTTGAAGCTCTCGGATTTGAGCATCAGTTCGATTGACTGCGCAACGGCGCTATCATCTTCAATCAGCAAAACGCGCATGCCAGTCCCCTTTAGTCGCCGCTCCGGGCGTCAGGTCGGCCGCACTTGCGGCACACAAAACGCCTTTGAACAACTGATTCGGATCCTGACGACATATGGTTAACAAAATCTGATTCTGATCCGCAAGCTCTATCCGTGCAATTTTTGTCGAATCGCCCTAAGATATTGCGGCCTAGTAGATTTTTGTCACCACTCCCGTTCAAGATCCACTTTAAGAGACGGGCCTAACCGACTCCTGCGACTCACCCTTCTTCTGATGGGCAAGCGCTTTCAGTCACCAAAGACAGTGACGTAATGATTAATGATGCGGGTAAACACGGAGTTAAGGGCGCGGCGCAAATGCGTGGAAACTTAAGGTTTTCGCAATGAAAGCGCTCGCCGAACAGATCGGCGACATCGACGGCGTCAATATATATGGCCGGGTGGTGGGCGTTCGCGGCCTGATGGTCGAGATCGCAGGTCCGATCCACGCGATGTCGGTCGGCGCCCGCATCGTGATCGATACCGGTGGCAGCCGCCCGATCCCGGCCGAGGTCATCGGCTTTTCCGGCAACAATGCCGTGGTGATGCCGTTCGCCGGCCTTGAAGGCGTGCGGCGCGGCTGCCGCGCTGTCATCGCCAATGCCGCCAGCCAGGTGCGACCGTCGGCGGCGTGGCTCGGCCGCGTCATCAACGCGATGGGCGAGCCGATCGACGGCAAGGGGCCGCTGCCGCAGGGGCCGTCGCCGATGCCCTACCGCAACTCGCCGCCGCCGGCCCATTCGCGCAAGCGCGTCGGCGCTCCGCTCGATCTCGGGGTGCGCTCGCTCAATACTTTCCTGACCTGTTGCCGCGGCCAGCGGATGGGCATCTTCGCCGGCTCCGGCGTCGGCAAGTCGGTGCTGCTGTCGATGCTGGCGCGCAACGTCGATGCCGACATCACCGTGATCGGCCTGGTCGGCGAACGCGGCCGCGAAGTGCAGGAGTTTCTGCAGGACGACCTCGGCGAGGCCGGCCTGGCGCGCTCGGTGGTGGTGGTGGCGACCTCCGACGAGCCTGCCCTGATGCGGCGGCAGGCGGCCTATCTGACCCTGGCGATCAGCGAATACTTCCGCGACGAAGACAAGGACGTGCTGTGCCTGATGGATTCGGTGACGCGCTTTGCGATGGCGCAGCGCGAGATCGGACTGTCGGCCGGCGAGCCGCCGACTGCCAAGGGCTATACGCCGACCGTGTTCACCGAACTGCCGAAGCTGCTGGAGCGCGCCGGTCCGGGCACCGGCACCGGCACCATCACCGGTATCTTCACGGTGCTGGTGGACGGCGACGACCATAATGAGCCGATCGCCGACGCGGTCCGCGGCATTCTGGACGGCCATATCGTGATGCAGCGCTCGATCGCCGAGCGCGGTCGTTTTCCGGCGATCAACATCCTGAAATCGGTGTCCCGCACCATGCCGAAGGCGGCTGATCCGGCGTTCCTGCCGGTGATCACCAGGGCCCGTCAGGTGATGGCCACCTATGCCGACATGGAGGAGCTGATCCGGCTCGGGGCCTACCGCCAGGGCTCCAGCCCCGAGGTCGACGAGGCGATCCGGCTGCACGTCCCGCTGGAAAGCTTCCTGCGCCAGGCCAAGGACGAAGTCACCGGCCTGAACGAGGGATACGGCCAATTGGGTCAAATCCTCAAGGATTTGGAAACGGAAAGCTAACTTTGTCGCGCCATGATCCGCGCCACGAAAGCTGCCGGTGGGGCCCTTATGAATTCATTCGGGGATGCCGGTACCGTCCCGCGTTCAGATTGGGACTTCTGGGGAGTACGAGTCGATGAAGTCACGTGACACGCTGATCCGCCTGAAGAAATTTCAGGTCGACGAAAAGCGCCGAAGGGTAGCCCAGATCGAAGGCATGATCGCCGATTTTCAGCGCATGTCGGTCGACCTCGAGCGCGAGATTCAGTCCGAGCAGGAGCGCGCCGGGATCAACGATCCCACCCACTTCGCCTATCCGACCTACGCCAAGGCAGCGATCCAGCGCCGCGAAAATCTGACCCGTTCCGCCGACGAACTGCGGATCCAGCTCGAGGACGCCAAGGGCCTGCTCGGCGAAGCGTTCGATGAGCTGAAGAAAGTCGAACTGCTGGACGAGCGCGACCAGGCGCGCGAGCGGGCCGAAGAGAGTGCCCGGGAACAAGCCGATCTCGACAGCATCGGCCTGATGCGTTCCCGCATCGGCGCCGTCGCCTGACCCTTTCCGGACCGATTGCCAAAACCACCATCCGAACCCGGGCCGCGAGGTCCGGGTTTTTCGCGGAATGTCCACAGGCCCCTCATCGCGACTTGGTGGCGCCCTCGGCGCAAGGTATGATACGACATGTCAGAACCGCCGCGCCGGTGGCTTTGGGAGCGACAGGGCTTTGCGATTGTGGGGACGCTGAATGCTGACGCCAGCTGAGCTGGTCTGGCTGATTGCCGCGGTTGCGAAGGGGGACGAGGCTGCTTTCGAGCGGCTTTACGCCGCCACGCGTGCGAAACTCTTCGGCGTGGTGCTGCGTATCTTGCGGCGACAGGATCTCGCGGAGGAGGTCATTCAGGAGGCTTACGTCAAGATCTGGAACAGCGCCGGGCAGTTCAACCCCGGGCTGTCCTCGCCGATCACGTGGATGGCATCGATCGCCCGGAACCGGGCCATCGATGTCGTGCGCAAGCGCACCGAGAGCTCGATCGAAGAGGAGCCGTCGGCCATGGAAGTGGCCGCCGACAGCCCGGATCCGCTGGCACGCCGGGAAATGACGGAAGAGCTGAAGCGGCTTCTGGAGTGCGTCGGCCGTCTCGAGCCGGACCGGCAAAAGCTGGTGTTGCTCGCTTATTACAACGGCTGGAGCCGCGATCAGCTGGCAGCCAAATTCGAGACGCCGGTCAATACGGTGAAGACATGGCTGCGCCGCAGCATGATGGATATCCGGGAGTGCCTCGGACTTTAGAAGATCTTGGACTCTGATGGCCTACAGTGAAGACCATATCGCGCTCGCCGCGGAATACGCCCTCGGCACCCTCGACGCCGACGAGCGCGCGCAGGTCGAGAGCATGATGTCCGTGGACAAGGAGTTCACGGCGATGGTCGAGGCGTGGCAGCAGAAGCTCGGGGTCCTCAACCAGATGGTCGGATCGGTCGAGCCGGGCCCCGAGGTCTGGGAAAAGATCAGGACCGCGATCGGACATGCCGAGCCGCAGTCGCCGTTGCTGCTTCCCGACGCGCCGCCGCCACCCCCGACGCCGGCCAACGACGTCATCGCGACAGCCGCGCCGGTCGACAGCTCCAACGTCATCCAGCTATCCGCCCGCGCCCGGCGCTGGCGCAATGTCGCGACGGCCACGACGGCAATGGCCGCGGCCCTGGTCGCGATGATCGCCACCCAGCTCTATGCGCCGGATCGGCTTCCCGACGGCCTTCGGCCGAAGGTGCGCACCCAGGTTGTCGAGGTGAAGACCACCGTCGTCCCGCCGCCATCAGGTCAATTTGTCGCCCTGCTGCAAAAGGACAGCGCGTCGCCCGCCTTCATCCTCACGGTCGACGGCACCAGCAGGAATTTCACCGTGCGCAGGGTCGGTGCCACGCCCGAGCCCGGCAAGAGCTTTGAGCTGTGGCTGGTCTCCGACAAGCTGCAGCGGCCGCGTTCGCTGGGCGTGATCGGCGGCACCGATTTTACCTCGCGGCCCGCGCTGGCGTCCTATGACACCGATACCGTGAACAAGGCGACCTATGCGGTGACACTCGAGCCGGAAGGCGGTTCGCCGACCGGCGTCGCTACCGGACCGATCGTGTTTACCGGCAAGCTGATCGAGGCGGTGCCGCCGGCGGCTCCGGCGCGCTAGCTGTTCCGTCGCCCCGACAAAAGAAAACGCCCGTGGGGAGCGGGCGTTTTCGGTAGTCGACTTGGGGGTCGTTGGGGTCGTCTAATTATCCACGTGGCGACTTTGGGGGGCTGCTAAAGAGCCGCGTGAATTCCTTGAATTTCGTTAGCGAACGGTCGAGGTCTCCGCGCTGGTGATCGCCACCGGCTTGCCGGCCTTGAGGACGCGCGTCGCCGTCTGGGTGTAGCCTTCGTCCGACGTGGTGCGAGCCGAGATGCTGAAGCCCGCCACCGCGATACCGGCAATCAGCGCCACGACCACGATCTTCAGATGGGTCGAGCGATCGGCGCTGTAGATCGAATGGTTCATGAAAGCCTCCTGCCGCCTTCCTGTCTTGCGGATTGGTGTGGTGCATCCGCCGACAGGTTCAACATCTCAAGGCTGCAAACGTGGGGATTCGGCTTTTGGTTCCTTAGATGCGATCACAAGGCAGTGAAAGGAGTTGAAATCGCGCGATTGCAATTTCCCGCAGGACCGGCAAAATCCTAGATATATGTTTATTTTCAATGCCCTAGGTATTTGGGCTCACCAAAGCGCCGTCCGGCGCGCACGTCGAGGCGACTGTCAAATCGTTTGCCTGTGGCGAAAAAGACCCGCCGCAACTTGCGCTGCCGCTCGCCACGACGCTGGCTTGCTTCCGCAGCCGCTAGACGCTGCCGACCGTCTTCAGCCGCGCCCGGGGATGGATTTCCGCCTGCGACAGCACGGTGGTTTGCGAGCGGAAGCGTTCCACCAGCGAACGCACGAACGGCCTGATCGCCGCCGAGGTCACCAGCACCGGCGCCTCGCCTTCGCG
>Ga0307297_10000114_pt1 | contig 17994 bp, 17 predicted proteins | sample ER_DNA_157_FD_194464 | JGI IMG/M metagenome (GOLD analysis project Ga0307297, IMG submission 194464) | Bulk soil microbial communities from the East River watershed near Crested Butte, Colorado, United States - ER_DNA_157 | ecosystem: Environmental > Terrestrial > Soil > Floodplain | place...
CGTTGAAGTCGAACAGGCCCTTCGGATATCGGGTAGTGAACAAGATCGCGAAGAAAGCGATCCAGGTGACGATCAGGAACGCAAGCCACAGGAAAGCCAGAATGATGTAGTGCGGGATCAGCAGGAGCCATTTCACCAGCCACAACCCCCGACTGGGCTGGTCGAAAAAGGCTCGCACGGAGAGGGGGTAGGCGGAGGAGCTCATAGTGTCTTCCTTGGGTATGGCGGACGTGACCCGCGTTTTTGTCCACTGTGGGGCGAAAGCTTCCAATGCCGGTCAAAGCGACCTCTGCTCGACAGCCTCTCATCAGGAGCAGCGAACAATTCATCGCCGCGCTGCTGGCAAGGCAAATGACAAATTTGCTGTCACGAGGAATGGCCGTTGTCTCCTCGCGTTCAGGTGCGACGGTCGTCTCCTAGGTCCATGCCGAGCATCGTGCAGGGCGTCTTGCAGAGCTCCACAGACATCGCGGCCGTCAAGCCACGCGGCGGCGGCTACGCAAGCGACTCGACGTAAACGATCTGACATGCGATCGTGCCGATATGGCCGACGACTCGACCACGGGTACCCGCGGCATTGTCAGAACGGATGAAAGCCCCAACGATGAAAAGGGCAATCAAACGGTCACTGCTGCCTCTGTCTGTCATGTCGTTCATGACGAACAGGTTGGCGAGATGACTCTGAGCCGCGACACTGTCAAGCGTCTGCTCGCGAGCCGCAACTTCTTTTGGATTGACCTACCCCAGCCGACGGTGGAGGACTTCGCCGTACTGCGCGATGTCTTTCAGTTCCATCCGCTCGCCCTCGAGGATTCCGAGCATTTCGGCCAGCGGGCGAAGCTCGACGACTACGACGACTTCGTCTTCCTGGTCGTCTATGGCGCCGTCCCCGACGAAGACCGACTGGTCGAGGTGCACTGCTTCTATTCCGAACGCTTCCTCATCACCGTCCACCGGGACGAGGCGCCGGCCTTTGCCGACGTACGGCATCGCTACCAGAAGCGTCAGGCGCCGATCGATGATCCTGCGCTGCTGCTCTACCGGATCATCGACGCCTTGGTGGATAGCTTCTTCCCCATCTTGGCTGACTTTGACGACCGGATCGACGAGCTCGAAAACCAGACGTTCCTGCACGCGAGCGACGCGCAGCTGCAGGAGATCTTCGGCATGAAGCGGTTACTCGTCGGAATGCGGAAGGCGGTGACTCCTCAGCGAGATCTGTTTGCCAGTCTGATGGGTGGTGTCGCCGAGTTGCCCGGGATGACGACCGAGGCAGAGCGCCATTTTCGTGACATCTACGACCACCTGATCCGGATCAGCGATCTGATTGACACCTACCGCGACCTGCTTACCAGCTCGATGGACGTCTTTCTCTCGACCGTCTCCAACCGACTCAACGTCGTGATGAAACAGCTTGCGGTGATCGCGACCGTCTTCTTGCCGCTTACGTTCATCACCGGCTTCTTCGGCCAAAACTTCGGCTGGCTCGTGCGGAATATCGGCGGCTGGCCCGCGTTCGTCGGGCTCGGCATCGGGACGGAGATCGTGGCCGTTGCGATCCTGGTGACCTTCTTCAAGCGCCGCGGCTGGTTCTAGTCGTCGGCGGTCTGCTGCTCTTGTCCGCTATTTTGATGGTGGCCATCAGCACTCGCACGCACGTCGCAGATTTCGGACCGGTCACGCATGATCCCGAGATGGCACCATTAGAGCAGTGAGCCGTTTCTGGCGTCCTTCGGTCGATTTTCATCGCTGTTCCCTAGGAGCAAGAGGCTGCTGTCCGATGACCAGACTTTTCAATGATCCGGCAGATTTCGCGAGCGAGGCCTTAGACGGATTTGTCCATGCGCATAGTCGATGGGTTCGTCGCGCTCCTGGCGGTATTGTCCGTGCCGCCCTCGGCGCTCCCGGGAACGTTGCGGTGGTGGTGGGTGGGGCCTCCGGCCATTACCCGGCCTTTAGCGGGCTGGTCGGACCTGGCATGGCCAACCGGGCCGCTATCGGCAACGTGTTCCTCGGCCGGTTCGCCCACGACCCGCATGCCCTGGCCACAGTAATCGCTGGAGCCGACGGCCTCACCCAACAGGCACAGGAGGTGCTGCGATGACCATTGGGCTGGGAACCTATGCATTTTTCTGGCAGTGGCAGACCACGGCAAGCCAGCCGCTGAGCCTAACCGACATGATTGACAAGACCGCCGGTTGGGACGTCACCTTGTTCCAGATCTGCGACTACCCACCCATCGAGACCTACGACGACGCGGCTCTGGGCGCCCTCCGCCGCCACGCCGCCGACCGCGATGTCCAACTGGAGCTCGGCACCCGCGGCGTGCAACCCGAGCACCTGACCCGCTACCTGCACATCGCCGAAGCCCTCGACGTCACCCTGGTGCGGAGCATGATCAACTCAGCCGCCCATCGACCGACCATTGAGGAGGCGATTGAACTGCTCAGGCAGGTCATCCCGGACTACGAGGCAGCCGGCGTGACGGTCGCGCTCGAGACCTACGAGCAGATCCCAGTCCGCGACCTTGTTCGGATCGTAGAGACCGTCGGCTCCCCAGCTCTCGGGATCTGCCTCGACCCAGGCAACTGCGTTGCGGCGCTGGAGACGCCGACCAGCACGATCGAGCGCGCCGCGCCGTACGTGCGGAACTTGCACGTAAAGGACTTCGCCTTCAGCCGCAAGGACGGATGGGTCGGCTTCACATTCGCTGGCGCCCCCCTCGGCGAGGGCCTGCTTGATTACGACTTCATGATCGACACCGTCCGCCCCGACCAGCGGGGCATCAACCAGATCATCGAACATTGGCTGCCATGGCAGGGCGACAGCGCGACCACCATCCAGACCGAAGACCAGTGGACCCTCCACAACCTTCACTACCTAAGGAGCCAGACCGCATGACCGAACAGCAGCTGACCATCGCCGTGATCGGCGCCGGCGGCAAGATGGGGATGCGGGTGTCGGACAACCTGCAGCGCAGCAGCCACAATGTCCTCTACGCCGAGAACTCACCAGCCGGGCAGCAGCGCACCACCGACGCCGGCCGAACCGTCACCGACTCCGCTGAGGCCGTCGTCAACGCCGACGTCGTGATCCTCGCCGTCCCAGACGTCGCCCTCGGCCCCGTCTCCAGCGACCTGGTCCCCCAGCTGCAGCCGGGCGCCATAGTGCTCACCCTCGACCCCGCCGCCGCCTACGCCAACCTGTTGTACCAGCGGGCCGATGTCGAGTACGCCGTCGCGCACCCCTGCCATCCCTCGGTATTCCTGCAGCGCAGGACCGAGGCCGAGCTCAACGACACGTTCGGCGGCATTGCCGCCCCGCAGGACGTGGTGGCCGCGTTGGAGTCCGGCAACCAGGACAAGATCAAGATCGCCGAAGAGGTGATCCGGCTGATGTACACCCCAGTCGTCGAGGTGCACTGGGTGACGGTGAAGCAGCTCGCCTATCTGGAACCGATCCTGGTCGAGGTCGTCGCCTGCATGGTCGGTGATCTGCTCAACGACGCACTGCAAGAGACGGTCAACACCGTCGGCGTTCCGGAACCGGCGGCCAAGTCCATGCTGCTGGGCCATGTGCAGGTTGCGCTGGCCAACGGTCTTCGGGGCGACAACCCGTTCTCCGACGCCTGCCTGATCGCCATGGACTACGGCCGGAAAAAGATCATCAACGAGGACTGGAAGTCGATCTTCAACGACGACGAGCTGGACCACGTGCTCAAGCAGATGCTCCACCTAGACAGCATTTCCCGATGAGCAAGACGATGGCCTAGGTGCTCCAGTGAGCCGCTGCTCTCCCCGGAAGGACTCCCGCTGATCGGTAACCCTCCGACGAAATGAGGTGACCTACGGGTACTGAGATGACCGGCGACGATTCGGGCCGAGTCGGCTCACGCTCACCGTGGCAGGTCGGAGTAGCGGTCTGAGCTTCAAGATGATGCTGACGACACTCGCCGTCAGAGGAGTTCGGCGATGAGCGCTGCTGCAGCTGTGGCACCGTCATGCTCTACTGGCCTGTAGTCGACCTGCCGTCCGATCTCCTGCGCGATCATCTCTCCGATCCTCTCGGGTGTCGCCACGTCGAAGTCGAGTAGGCGGCCGGCGCCGTATTGCTCGAGCCGGTGGCGCACATGGAAGTTCTGCTCGAAGTGGTGGCGCAGCGGGACGTAGAGGAACGGCCTACGAGTTGCCGTCAATTCCATACATGTCGTCAACCCTCCCTGCACGACTGCCAGGTCGCAGGCGGCAAGGTGTCGGTAGAGCTCGGGGACGAAGCCGCGCACCTCGAGACCCTCGTGCTTGGGGAACGTGTCGGGATCGATCCTTGGGCCTGTGACGACAACCATCCGAAGTGCTGGAACTCGATGCTTCGCCTCCGGAAATGCCTCGATCACTCGGCGCAGGAGATGTCCGCCGACCCCGGAACCGCCGACGGTGACGATGCAGATCTGCTCGTCGTCTCGGTAGCCGAGCTCATGCCGCAGCCGTGCGCGATCGGCAAAATCGGAGGGATCAAACCCGGTGACGTAGCCGGCGAAGGAGTAGTGCTCGCGGGTCCAGTCGCGGATCAGGGGGAGCTCGGGGCCGAAGGCGTCGGGCACGATGTCGGAGTCATTGCCGACGAAAATCGCGTGATCGCGGACGCGCGGAAAGCGCGCGATGTGCTCGATCATCTCTGCGTTGTAGTCCGCGGTCAGGAAGGCTTCGTGCTCCCCGCCATCCGGCATCGGCAGCCACCCGACGAAGTCGGTGAGCCAGACGTACGCGGCGCGCTTCTGCTCCGGATTCTCGTGCAGGTAGTAATCCAACTCCCACGCCTCATCACCGATCCACAAGTCGTACGGTTCCTCGCGCACGAGATCGTGGAACACCATGAAGTTGGACAGCAAGATCTCATCCATCCGGCGGATCGCCTGAAAGCAGTGCAGATCATGCTCGGCAGACTCGCTCTCGATATGGCTCGATTCATTAGAAAGCAGGGCACTTGCCGGGTGGATCCGCTCACCGGCAGCCTGCAGAACCTTCGTTACCGGGTGCTGGGCGAGCCAGTCGATTTCGAGGTCGGGATGCAGCTTGCGCAGCTCGTCGGCGATCCCGACATCCCGCTGGGCGTGCCCGAGCCCGATCGGGGAGGAGATGTACAACGCTCGCTTGCGACGGGACCTCCCGCGGACCCACCGCCGGGGTGGCGGCGCCGGCTTGAGGAAGTCTCGGACGAGCAGGTTGACCTTGACGGGATCACGGACGTGCGGCGCGTGGCCCGAGCCCTCGAGCACAACCAGCTGACCGCCCGTGTGCTCGGCGAGGGCTATCCCGCGGGACACGTCGGACATCCCATCCCGGTCGCCATGCACGACCAGGACCGGGCAGCGAACGCGTCGCGCGAGCTCACGTGCCTCGCCAGCCTCCAGGCCCCCGTCTGTGAGCACGAGCGTCTCGCCCGTGGTCTCCAGGCCCCAGCCAACGCCATCCTCGATTGGCTTGGTCGAGTGCGGCTCGGGGAACATTGTCGACAGGAAGAATTTTAGAAACCCCCGGTAGTCGCGCAGCCAGTAGTGCTTGTTGTACCGCGCCCAGCCTTCATCGCTGTCGAGCTCGTCCTCCCACGAGTACACCGCTCGCTCCGGCCGTGGGTGTCCGCCGCCCGGATACGTCGGACCGATGAAGACCGCAGCCTCGACCCGCTCCGGATGGTTTGCGGCAAGCAGTAGCCCGCGCTGCACGCCCCGTGAGAAGCCGACGATGATCGCCCGGTCGGTCTGCGTCGCGTCCATCACCGCGATCGCATCGGCCGCGAACTCGCTCTCCGCGTACGCCTCGAACTCCGTCGGTCGGTCGGAGCGGCCGTTGCCCCGCGGGTCGAAGGTGAGTACGCGGCAATGCCGCGCGAGGTACGGGACCTGCATTTTCCACTGTCGAGAGTGCATGAGCGTCCACGTGGGCAGCAACAGCACCGTTGGCTCGCCGGCACCAAACACCTCGTAGTAGACCTTGACACCGTCCCGCTCGACGTAGCCGTCACTGATCGGTTGGCATGCGCGCATCGTCCGCCCTCCCGGACCCTTCCTCGAGCTGTCGGATGACCACGCCGATTCGTCGTAGCGCCGAGCGGATCGGCAGCGCCTCCCGGTCGAAGCCGAGAAGCAGCAGGGCCTCCGCACCTATGAACATGGCACCAACAAGCGTGGACAGCTCGCCGGCAGTGAAAGGACCGATCAGGCCGTGTCGTTGCTCGGCCTCGCGTGCTACCTGCGCGAGCAGGGCGAACCATCCGCCCACGAGCTCACGGACCGCGTCGCCAAGCTCCTCGTTGGACCAGCCTGCCGCGATCATCTCCTGCAACACCCGCACGTAGCCGGAGTCCAAGTCCTCCTCGAGGAAGTCGCAGGCGCGCTCGTAACGCTGCCACAGCGGCGCATCCGCGCCGTACATCTTCCGTTGGCGCGCCAGACGGCGCTGATTCTCCTCCTCCAGCAGCGCGAGGATGAGGCCCTGCTTGGAGCCGAAGTGGTAATGGAGCTGGCTCAGTGGCACTCCGGCCTCATCGGCCACCTTGCGGGTCGATAGGCCGCCGTAGCCGTCGGCCAGCAGCCGGCTCCGCGCCGCGTCAAGGATGAACGCGCGGGTGTCTACGGTGCGAACTGCGGCATCCGCCACGATTCGACTCCTCTCCAGAATCCAACTTTCAATTTCTCGTTCGATCGTTCGATCGGACTTGACAAAAACTTACCAGCAGGACAACAATTTCGTCTAGTTCGGTCGATCGACCGAGAAGTGGCTAGCGTGAAGGAAACCCGGAATGAGCTGGATCCACCACTACACCTACCAGGCCATGACGGATCAGCAGGAGCGCGACATCGCCCGACTGGCCGAGAGCAACTGGCAGGTCCGGCAGGCACTGAGCGGCCGAGTTAGCTGGTGGCGCAAGTTGTTGGCCCGCCGCGAGCAGCGCATCAGCACTGCGACCCAGCATCCGGCACAGCGTCGAATGCCGACGCCCGAGCACCGGGTCGCGCACCAGCCATCGCTAGCGGGCGCGCGAACAGATCCCGGAGTGGATCTGCCTGCGAGCACAATAGCCTCTCGGCGACGTTGGTGACTGAGGCCTTTGGTGAGCAACTCGGCCACTGTCGAAATGCGCTCTGACAAGGCCGAACAGTGGTCGGGGTGAACTTGCGTCCACCGACGTGGTGTGCGAGTTCGGCGTTTGGTGATGTGTTCGCCGACCCGTGCCTCAAGCAGGGCGATGGCGATCGCCCTGCCCGCGCCGCCTGCTCCGACGAGGAGTACCCGCGCTCCCTCCGGCTGGGCTCCATGGTCTTTCTGCGCCTTCACGAAGGCGAGTCCGTCGAGCATGTCGCCGTGCCAGGTCCGGTCAGGATTGCGGCGGATGACGCTCACGACCCCGAGCATCTTGGTGCGCTCGGAGCTGGTGGCGCAGAGGGCGAAGGCAGTGAACTTGTGCGGCATGGTGACCAGGATCCCGTCCACGTTCCGCGCGGCCACGAGACCGACCATGACGGCGTCGAGGTCATCGGCCGGCACCTGCATCGGAACGCATATGCCGTTGTAGTCGCGCGCCCCGAAGGTGCTGGTGAGGTGCATCGGAGACTCGACGTACTTGATGCGGTCACCGATCGGGAACAGCCGCGTGGCGCCACTGAGACGGTTGAACATGCTGATCCTTGCCCCTTCTGTGACTCTGGCTTTCAGCCTTGTCAAGCACCTGGAACGCAGTGCGATCTCGAACACCATCAGGTCCCAGGGCGTGCTACGCGAGGCGGCCGGTGCCCTTCGGTTTGGGTGGCGTCTGCATCCTTGCGCACGAGCGGACCCGCTGGTCGCCGCGGTCCGTGATCTCCAGTCAACCCTCATTCGCTGGACTGGAGGAGACCCTGTCAAGACACGCCCGGCCAGACATGCGCCGCCACACCGCCGGTCCGATCCCGAGCATGGCAGGGTCTCAGCGTCCCAAACGCGGCGCGCGTACCCGGTTCCACCGAAGCGAGAGCCCGACGGCGATCGCAACGAGCAATCCCCCGGCGCCGGCAAACCACGACGCGATGTCGACGTGCTTGTTCGCCACCGTCACTCGGCCGGGCAGATCACCCAGCGCCTCCTGCAGCTGGTCGGCACTCTCGGCCTTGTAGTACTGGCCGTCGGTGATCTCGGCCACGGCCTGCAGGGTGGCCTCGTCGATGACCCGCGGATTGCGGCCCCCGGCCCCACCGAAACCGCCGCGCGGACCGCCGCCGGCCCATCCGCCGGCCTGCCGGCCAGTGCAGGCCATCCGCGAGGGGGTTGTCGTGCCGAACCCGATCGTGAACACCCTTAAGCCCCGGACGGCCGCCGATTCGGCGGCGGTCGCCGGTTCGACGCCCTGGGTGTTCGCGCCATCGGTCAGCACGACGATCACATCCGCCGCGTATCCCGACCGCTGAGCTGATTCCGCATCGACCCCGGTGGGGGCCACGGTCGGGTTGATGGCAGCGATACTGTCGATCGAGGTGAGGATCGCCGAACCGATCGCCGTACCGCGGGCCGTGGTGAAGTTGTCGATCGCCTCGATCAACACATCCTTGTCGGTGGTCGGCGGCACCTGCAGACCCGCGACGCCCGCGAAGGCAACGAGACCGATCTTGGTCTCGCCGTCCTGGGACTCGATGAAGGAGACGGCCGCCTCTTGGGCAACGGTGAGCCGGTTGGGTTCGACGTCGGTGGAGCACATGGATCCGGAGACGTCCATCGCCAGCATGATCGTCGTGGAGTTGGACGGCACCGGTACGGTCGCCTGCGGCCGCGCCGCTCCGACGCCGAGCGTGGCGAAGCCGAGGAGGAGCAACAGGGTCGGGATGAGCCGGGTCCACCTCGTACGGGATGGCAGCGCGGCGCGTACCAGGGCGATCGAGGTCACCCGCACCGCCGCGCGCCGCCGGCGTCGCCGCAGCAACCAGACGACTCCCGCCAGGATCGGGATGATCAGCAGCGACAACAGCGCCCACGGCCAGCTGAACGACATCAGACGAGCCTCCCCGTCCGAACACCGGTCAGCAGCGCGCCCACGGCCAGCAGCACCAGCGCGACGGCGATGAACCCGCCGGCCAGTGGTACGTCCTGCTTGGCCACCGTCAGCCGTAGGTCAATAGTGGAGGCGACATCGTCGAGCTGCTCCGCGTCGGAGGCGGGGTGGTAGTGGCCGCCGGTGATCTGCGCGATAGCGGTCAACCGCTCAGTGTCGAGGGCTGTATGCAGCTGGTATCCGTCGATCTCGACAGTTGCTCCGTTGGCCGTACCTACGCCGACCGTTTCGATGTGCACGCCGGCGTTCTGGGCGATCGTCGCTGCCGCCGTTACCGCGTCGCTGCTGCCGCCCTGGTCCTCGCCGTCCGAGATCAGCACGATGGTCGCCGAGCCCCACTGGCCGAGGTCGGGCAGCTCCCCGTCCTCACCGATCGTTACTGACCTGCCGGTGATTGCGCTCAGCGAACCGAGAATCGCCGAGGCGAGCGAGGTTCCGCCGGCGGTCCGCATGTTCTGCACCGCTGCCTTTGACGCGGCGCGATCCGCACTGGGCGGTGACGTGGTCAACGCACCCTGGTCGAACCCGACCACGCCGATGTCGAGGCTGTCGGGCTGGGCGTCGATGAACGCGAGGGCGGTCTGCTGTGCGGCCGCCAGCCGGTTGGGGGCGACGTCATCGGCGGTCATGCTGTTGGACACGTCCATCGCCAGGATGACCGTGCCGGCGCTGCGGCCGACCGGCAGCGCAGCGGCCGGCCCGGCCACGGCAACCGCCAGCAGCACGATCCCGCCCAGGGAGAGCCACAGCCCGAGTTGACTGTTGGGTCGGCCGGCCACCGAGACCCCAGCTGCGGCGATGGCAGCGGACCGGCGCCGGCTCGCGAGCACGGCGCCGATGATCAGCGCAGCGGCGACCAGCAGGCCCAGGATGAGCAGCGGTGGGTAGGAGAGGCTCATCGGCGCCTCCGCCGGGTCTCGGCGATGATCGCCAGGAGCGTCTCGACGAGATCGCTGCCGGTGTCGACCCGGTGCAACGGCACCCCGGCCCGGCGCATGCCAGACCGAAGTCCGGCCTCGCGCTCGTCGACCCCGTCGCGGAACCGGGCGCGGAACCACGGGTCGGCGGAATCGACGAGGAGCTGCTCGCCGGTCTCCGCGTCCTCGACCACGATCAGACCGACCTCGGGGAGCGCTTCGTCCGCACGGTCGACCACCCGCAACGCCACGACGTCGTTTCGGTGCGCGAGCTGGATAAGCGGACGTTCCCACTCGCCCGTGCCGATGAAGTCCGAAATCACCACGACCAGGCAGCGCCGCGCCAGCGACGCGGCAGTATGGAGCATCGCGGCGAGGTCCGTGGTGGCTGCTGCCCGGGAGTCGGAAGCGCGATCGAGTTCCCGTCCGATGCGCAGCGCGTGGCTGCGTCCAGTGCTGGGCGGGACGACGCGGGTGGTGCCGGCGTCGGCGTTCATTTCTGCTGCTCGCAGAGCTCGCGGGGCTCCGTCGTAGAGGATGGCGCCGACCCGGTTGCCGTTTCGGCCGAGCACCCTGGCCAGGATGAGGGCGAGTTCGGCAAGCACGTCCTGCTTCCCGCGGCCTGGGCCGCCGACCACCATGGACGCCGATCGGTCGAGGACCAGCCACGTGGTCAGCTCACGGTCCTCGTTGAATTCGCGTACCTGTGGTTCATCGAGCCGGGCAGTGACGTTCCAGTCGATGTGCCGGGCATCGTCACCCTCGACGTACGGCCGCAGTCCGTGGAAGTCGAGGCCGCTTCCCCGCCGTGGGGTTCGGTAGTCGCCTTGGAGACGCCCGTCGAGTCGCCGCACGACCCGCCACTCCAGCCGGAGCAGCAGACGGTCCGGCGCCGAGATCATGGCTGCAGCACTACGTCCGGCACGGGCACGGCGCGCAGGACCCGGATCAGGATGCTGTCGGCATCGAGGTCGTCGGCCAGCGCTTCGTACGACAGCACGATCCGGTGCCGCAGCACATCGAGTGCCACCTCATCGACGTCGTACGGCAGCACATATTCGCGACCGCGCAGGAACGCCAGTGCCCGGCCGCCGAGGACGAGCGCGATCGTGGCCCGCGGGCTCGCCCCGTAGCTCACGTACCGGTCTAGGTCGCCGAGGCCGACCCCGCCCGGCGATCGGGTGGCGGCGACGAGCCGGACGGCGTAGTCGACGACGGCGGGGTCGACGTAGACCTGCGCGACGCTTTCCCGCATACGGATCAGGTCTTCGGGGGTCAGCATTACCTGCGGCGGACCGGGCAGTAGCAGAGCCCGCCCAACGATCGCGTGCTCCTCCGGCGAGGTCGGATAGCTTACGAGGACCTTCATCATGAATCGATCGACCTGTGCCTCCGGCAGCGGATAGGTGCCGTCCGACTCGATCGGGTTCTGGGTCGCCATCACCAGGAACGGCTCCGGTACCGGGAAGGTCTCCCGTCCGATGGTCACCTGCCGCTCCTGCATCACTTCGAGCAATGCGCTCTGCACCTTGGCGGGAGCGCGGTTGATCTCATCGGCAAGCAGCAGATTGGTGAACACCGGCCCCAGCGAGACCTCGAACTCGCCGGTCCGCTGGTGGTAGACCCTCGTTCCGACGAGGTCGGCCGGCACAAGATCGGGGGTGAACTGGATTCGCTGGAACTGCCCGCCGATCGCGCCCGCCAGCGACTTGACTGCGAGCGTCTTGGCCAGCCCCGGGACGCCCTCAACGAGCAGGTGACCGCCGGCGAGCATGGCGATCGCCATCCGCTCGAGCAGTACATCCTGACCGACGATCGTGCGCTTGACCTCAAACAGCACCGGTTCGAGCGGGCTCGGCGTCATGGCATCACTTCCCTCGATCGTTGTACGTATCTGGACAGGTCCGGTTCACAGCCGCGGGCCCCTACCGGGTCCCGGCCCCGAGTCCCCGCCGAGCGCGGTGCCGATCGGGACAGCGAATCCGATCCCGGCGAACGCCTCGTCCTCCCCGGGGTCGGCGATCGATACGACGACGCCGACTACGAGGCCTTGGGTGTTGAGCAGCGGACCGCCGGAGCTGCCGGGGTTCACCGCGGCGTCGAACTGGATCAGCCCGGACAGCGCGCCAACTTTGGTCCCGGTCGTGCGGTTAAGACCGGAAACGACGCCAGTCGTCGTGCTGTCCCGCAACCCCAGCGGGTTGCCGATGGCCACTACATCTGAGCCGACGGCGACCCCTCCGCCGAGGATCGCCGGGACGACGACCTCAGGCAGCTTCTTAGGAACAAGCGCGGCGATGTCGATCTTCGGGTTTGCGGCGGCGACCGTCGCGGCTGTCTTGGTGCCGTCGGCGAACAGGATCGAGATGCCGCCACCGCCGGAGACGACGTGGTTGGCGGTAAGCACGGTGCCGGTGTCGGTGACGATCACGCCGGACCCGAGCGAGCCCTTCGAGGTGGTGATCAGCACCACCGACGGAACGACCTGTCGGTACAGGTCGGTGACCGGCAGCGGAGTCGCCGTTGCCGCCGAGGTCGGGGTCGCTGTTGCCGATGCCCGGTTGGCCGAGGTGGCCGAGCCGGACCCGAGCTTGAACGCCAGCGCGGCGATGATCACCATGGCGACGACGAGAACGGCCGCGGTTGAGGCGGCCCAGCGCCAGCCTTGGCGCAGTCGGATGACCTGATCGCCTCGATCCGTTGCCGGCACTTGCGCTGATTCGGAACGCTCGGGCTGCCCTTGAGCGGGGGATGATGCGCTACCTGCGGTCACGTCGGCGCCGGGCGCGCGGAAACCGCGCAGTCGTTCAGCCCCGGCGGGCTCCATGGAGAAAGCGTATGTGCCGATCCTATGAGTCCGCTGTGCATGGTCGCGCACTCCACACACGGTGACGTTGACGCTGCAGGTCATCGTCTCCGATGCGTACCAGCAGATCGCGAATCGAGTGGCCGCAGAACGAGTCGCCGGCGCCAACGAGTTTGAACGCTGCAAGCGGGCCGGCTCTGAGCGGGGCACGAGACTCACAAGTGGACTTCCGAGCTTCCAGGCAGCCGAACCTTTGCCGGCTGACCTACCGGTGACGCGTACGGTCGTGTAGAACTCGACCATGACCGCTCGACGCGTGCCGCGGTGGTCCGAGGTGATACCTCTGCTCCGGCCGCGGCGCACGGTGCTCAACACGACCGACCGGCGCCTGGCTGGCACGGCGTCCATTGCCGACTTGCGGGTGCTGGCCCGTCGCAGAGCTCCGCGCGCTGTCTTCGACTACACCGATGGCGCCGCTGGTGATGAGCTCGCTCTTCGTCGGTCTCGACAGGTTTTTGAGAGGCTGGAGTTCAACCCGCACGTGCTTCAGGACGTGTCTTCCGTGGACACCTCGACAGTCATCCTCGGTCGCCCCGCCGCTGCCCCGTTCGGGTTCGGACCGACCGGCTTCACTCGGATGATCCACACCGAGGGCGAGCCGGCCGTTGCGCGAGTCGCGGAACGGGTCGGCATCCCGTACGCGTTGTCGACGATGGGCACGACGTCGATCGAGGGCCTAGCTGCCGCTGCGCCGGATGGACGGCGGTGGTTCCAGCTCTATTTGTGGCGCGACCGCGAGGCGAGCCGGGACTTTGTTGCCCGGGCGGAGGCCGCTGGCTACGAGGCGCTCATGCTCACCGTCGACACCCCAATCGCCGGGCCACGGCTGCGCGACGTCCGCAACGGCCTGACGATCCCGCCGTCCCTCTCGCTGAAGACCTTCGCCGAGGGCGCCTTGCACCCCGCGTGGTGGTTCGACCTTCTCACCACCGAGCCGCTTGAGTTCGCCTCGCTCAGGCGCTTCGAGGGCACCGTCGCCGAGCTCGCCGGCCGCCTGTTCGACCCGGCCGCGACGATCGCTGACCTCGCCTGGCTCCGCTCCATCTGGGGCGGCCCACTTGTCGTCAAGGGCATCCTGAACGCGACCGATGCCCGGGCCGTCGTCGATGCCGGAGCAGATGCCGTCGTTGTGTCCAACCACGGGGGACGACAGCTCGATCGGGCAGCCACCCCGTTGGAGGCGTTGCCCTCCGTGGTCGAGGCGGTAGGCGACCGGGCCGAGGTCTATGTCGACGGAGGCATCATGTCGGGCAGCGACGTCGTCGCCGCTGTGGCGTTGGGGGCAAGGGCTGGCCTGGTAGGGCGCGCTTACCTCTACGGGCTGATGGCCGGCGGCGAGCGTGGGGTGGGGCGGGCAGCCGACATCCTGGTCCAGGAGGTCAGGTCGACACTCGCGCTCCTTGGGGTAACGCGCGTGTCGGCTCTTCGTGGGGACCATGTGCGAATGCGCGGGTCTCTGCAATAGTTCAAAGATGGACGTCATCGAGTACACGCCCACCCGCGGCCAGTACGCCTACACCTTCGGCGGCGTCGCCTCGGCCATGCGGGTTAGACCCGGCACCGTGCTCCGGCTCTGGTCGGAGGACGCGTTCAATGGGGTCCTGCGCAGCGTCGATGACCTATCTAGCGCCAAGGTAGATCTACGTTTTGTCAACCCGCAGACAGGCCCGTTCTAAGTCGAAGGCACGGAACCGGGCGACACCCTTGTGCTCCACCTCGTTGCGTTGGAACCGGCACGGGACTGGGGCGCCTCGGCGGCCATCCCCTTCTTCGGCGGCATGACGAGCGGGCGGCTTCTGGCAGAGTGTTACCCGAGTCCAGAAGCACGGTACGCAATTCATTGTGCTCAATGGCCTGAAGGTATTTGACGCGGTCGACGTCCTTGCAGCGGACATTGCTGCTGTGATCAAGCAGCACCGCGATGAGTTCGAGTCAGAGGATGAACTCCGTTCTTGGCTTGATCAAGATCACGTCGAGTATGACGAGCGAACGTTGGCTCTGGCTCTTGGTCAGCTCGAGTTCGCTGCGCATCTGAAGCGTCCACGGCAAGACCATTGGCGTAATGACATGCTGTTGCCCGGCTACTGGGGTGGGCCCAAGATCTTCACGGAATAGGACTCCTGCACCTGAGTCATGCCAGGTACGGGACCGCGACTGATCGCGGCCGCGGAGCGATGACCCTGGGAGTGCTGGTCATGCCACTCCCAGGGTCCTCGCGCTAGCTGGAACCCCTTGATCACGAAACAGATAGCCCCAGTGTTTGCCCTAGTCAAGAGCACCGGTTTCACACGGATTCCACACGACTAGACAGCGTTGCATCGGGCTTGTGAGTGAGCCTCTAAATCCCACACCAAACTGTCACTCGTGCCGTGCAGACCTGTTCGGGCTACGTGGTTCGTCGGAGTGTCGACGCAACGTCGCGGGCCGCGGGCGTAGCGTTTGCAACGACTGCCGAGCCAGGAGGTCACGGGTGACCAGACCAGACACTCCCCCACCGCCAGACATCGATCCGGGCGATCCGCGATGGCGGCCAACACCGACCAAGTTCGTCGTCGTGGGCATTCTCCTCATCGCGATCGTCGTTCCGCTGCTCGTGTCCACCTACGCGCGCACCGAGCCCAGGCTGTTCGGGTTCCCGTTCTTCTACTGGTACCAGTTGGCCTGGGTCTTCCTCGCGGCCGCGCTGTGTGCGCTCAGCTTCCTGCTGCTCAAGCGGGAACATGACGCCTACGCGCGCTCCCATCCGCGCGACGAGCAGGAGTCGGCGCAGTGACCGGGATCAACTGGGTCGCCCTGATCGTCTTGATCCTGCTGTTCGCCCTGGTCACGGTGATGGGGTTCATGGCGGCCCGCTGGCGCCGGCCGAAGGACCTCGACTCGCTGCACGAGTGGGGCCTGGGCGGCAAGAGCTTCGGCACGGTGACCACCTGGTTCCTGCTCGGTGGCGATCTGTACACCGCCTACACGTTCATCGCCGTGCCCGCGGCGATGTGGGCCACGGGCGCGGTCTCCGGGTTCTTCGCCGTGCCGTACACGGTCGTGCTGTATCCGATCATCTTCTTCTTCCTGGGCCGGATGTGGTCGGTCGCCCACCGGCACGGCTACGTCACGACCGCCGACATCGTGCAGGGCCGCTACGGCACCCGGAGCCTCAGCCTCGCGGTCGCGCTGACGGGCATCCTCGCGACGATGCCCTACATCGCCCTGCAACTCGTCGGCATCCAGGCGGTGCTCGAGGTCGTCGGCATCGGGGGCAGCAGTCCGCTGGCCCGCGACCTCCCGCTGCTGATCGCCTTCGCCGTGCTGGCGGCGTACACCTACTCCTCCGGCCTGCGCGCGCCGGCGATGATCGCGTTCGTCAAGGACACGCTGATCTACCTCGTGATCGCCGTGGCGGTGATCTACTTCCCGCTCAAGCTCGGCGGCTGGCTCGGCATCTTCGACGCCGCGCAAGCCAAGATGGCGACGAAGACCGCCGCGGGGACGCCGACCGGCATCTTCATCCCCACCGAGCTCACCTACTGGGCGTACGCCTCGCTCGCCCTGGGGTCCGCGCTGGCCCTGTTCATGTACCCGCACTGTGTCACGGCCACCTTGAGCTCGAAGGACCGCAGCACGGGACGTCGAAATGCAGCGATCCTGCCGGCCTACTCCCTGCTGCTCGGGCTGCTCGCCTTGCTCGGCTACGTCGCCATCAAGGCGGGCACGCAGCCGATCGGGCTGGACGGCAAGGTCAATCCTCAGCTGGTGATTCCCCAGCTCTTCGAGGACTTCTTCCCGAGCTGGTTCACCGGCGTCGCCTTCGGCGCCATCGCCATCGGGGCGCTGGTCCCCGCCGCGATCATGTCCATCGCCGCGGCCAATCTGTTCACGCGCAACATCTACAAGGCCTACCTGAAGCCCGCGGCGACCGACGCCCAGGAGGCGAAGGTCTCCAAGATCGCCTCACTGATCACGAAGTTCGGGGCTCTGCTGTTCGTCTTCTTCCTCGACCGGCAGAACGCCCTCAACTTCCAGCTGCTCGGCGGCGTGTGGATCCTCCAGACCCTGCCCGCAATTGTGTTCGGGCTGTTCACCCGGTGGTTCCACCGCTGGGCGCTCTTCGCCGGCTGGGCGGTTGGGATGGCGTTTGGCACGATTGTCGCGTACGGCTACTGCACGCTCTGCAGCACGCGGCCGTTCGCCAACTCGCTGTCGGTCGTTCCGCTGCTCGGCCGTTCGGGCTACATCGCGCTGACCGCGCTGGCGGTCAACATTGTCGTCGCGGTGCTGCTGACGCTGGTGCTGCGGGCACTCAAGGTGGGCAACGGCACCGACATTACCGTCCAGTCGGACTACTTCGCCGACGTCGGAGACCCGGGCGTGCAGCGGACGGTCGATGAGTCCCAGCCGGTTCACTGAGCAACGCCGGGCGTCGGCCGGACGTGGCAGCACGTCGTTTCCCGATCGTAAACCTGTTCTAATCAGATATGGATCTCAGCGGCGATGACGTTCACTAGCGTGCTGAAGCAGATCGCCGATCGCACCTAGTCCGGGCCCTCTCACTTGCCAACTGGACAAGTGTGTGCAGACCCAAGAGTGAGCTATGAGTTGCTCCACTTCCGTGAGATCTCCGATAGCCATGAGTGGGCTGCGGCTTGGCGGCTCACGCTGTGTGGTCTCCGCCGCTCCGAGGTCATGGATATGACGTGGGATTGTGTTGATCTAGAGCGTGGGGAAGTCGGGGTGGAGACAGCCGGGTGCTGTTGGACGCCCAGCGCACAGCAACCGATGATCCCAAGTCCAAAGCTTCACGGCGAACCATCTCCGCGGAAGAGGTGCAACTAGAGACCGTGGCGCTGCAACGCACGTCGAGGGCCCGCCAGGCCGCTGACAGGCTCAAGCGGGTGCTGGGTACACCGAGACCGGTCTGGTGTTCCTGAGGCCGCCCGAGAAGGGTGTTCGGTCTGCGGCCAGCGCCCTCGGAGCGGCTCTCGCTCAGGCACAGATGAAATGAACCTGAAACGGCATCTTTCCAGGCCTTTGCTGGAATGATCGAACATGCCTTTCACTAGGCCGATCACGTCGGGCTGGCGAGATTTGAACTCGCGACCCCTTGACCCCCAGATCGGCGGACTCGTTGTGTCGTGTGCT
>Ga0307297_10000115_pt1 | contig 17948 bp, 21 predicted proteins | sample ER_DNA_157_FD_194464 | JGI IMG/M metagenome (GOLD analysis project Ga0307297, IMG submission 194464) | Bulk soil microbial communities from the East River watershed near Crested Butte, Colorado, United States - ER_DNA_157 | ecosystem: Environmental > Terrestrial > Soil > Floodplain | place...
CGTTAGCCTGCATTCCACCGAGAAGCGCGGGGATTGCCTGACGTGTCGCCTGTTCGGCGGTGGCCTCGTCAACTCCCAGCTGCGCAGCGAGCTGGTCCATCGGAATGTCGGCCAGGATGTCTTCAACAGCAGTCACCGTTGAGCCTTTCTGCCAGCTGCCCAGAGGCAGCGCCGGGGTCGGAACATAGAGGCACTGATGGCGAGATTAGTACCGAATAGTCGGCAGCGACACTATTGCGGCTGTCCAGACATTCGCCAGGCACTCGGACCAGGTTGGATCGGGCTACGGACCGATCGCCAGTACGCCGACCAGCCAGACCGAGCTGGCGTCGCCTCGCCTTCGGGCGGTCGAGCGAAGTGCGTCGTGAGCACGGTTACCACTGCTGCGAGCTCGTCCTCCGTCGGTGAGCCTTTGACAACGGAGAACTCCAGCTTCTGATCATCGGCGCTGTTCATAACGGGATGTTGCCGTGCTTCTTCGGAGGTAGGGTCTGGCGTTTCGTACGCAGCAACCGCAGCACGCGGGTGATCTCCCCGCGCGTCTCGTGGGGGTTGATCACCGCGTCGACGTAGCCGCGCTCCGCAGCAAGATAGGGGTTGGCCAGTTCGTCCTCGTACTCAGTGATCAGCCTCGCGCGCATCGTCTCAGGATCATCGCTTGCCGCGAGTTCCTTGCGATACAGGATGTTCACCGCTCCCTGTGCTCCCATGACCGCGATTTGGGCAGTAGGCCACGCCAGGTTGAAATCTGCGCCTAGATGCTTGGATCCCATCACGTCGTACGCGCCACCGTAGGCTTTGCGGGTGATCACCGTGACGAGCGGGACCGTCGCCTCCGCGTACGCATAGATCAGCTTCGCACCGCGCCGGATGATGCCGTTCCATTCCTGATCAGTTCCCGGAAGGAAACCGGGTACGTCGACGAAGGTGATCACTGGGATGTTGAACGCATCGCAGGTTCGGACGAATCGCGCAGCCTTCTCCGAAGCGTCGATGTCCAAACATCCGGCGAAGTGCAGGGGCTGATTCGCCACCACACCAACGCTGCGTCCATCGATCCGGCCAAAGCCGACCACGATGTTGGGAGCGAAGAGTGCGTGCACCTCCAGGAAGTCCGAGTCGTCAAGAACGCGCGAGATCACCTCGTGCATGTCGTACGGCTGGTTAGGGGAGTCCGGGATCAGCGAGTCAAGATCACGGTCCAACTCATCTGTTTCGAGTGCATTCTCCACGTCAAATACCGGCGGATCCTCGAGGTTGTTCTGTGGCAGGAAGCCGATCAGGGTTCGTACATAAGTGATCGCGTCTTCCTCATCTGCAGCGAGATAGTGGGCGTTGCCCGACTTGGTGTTGTGGGTACGGCCGCCACCCAGCTCCTCCATGGACACGTCCTCGCCGGTCACCGTCTTGATCACATCTGGGCCGGTGATGAACATTTGCGAGGTCTGGTCCACCATGACGACGAAATCGGTCAGGGCAGGGGAGTAGACATGGCCGCCGGCAGCCGCACCCATGATCAAGGAGATCTGTGGAATGACTCCAGAGGCATGCGTATTGCGCCGGAAGATCTCCCCATACAGACCCAGGGAGACAACGCCTTCTTGGATGCGAGCGCCGCCGCCCTCGTTGAGACCGATGATCGGACAGCCCGTCTTCAGCGCAAAGTCGATGATCTTGACGATCTTCTCTCCGTAGACCTGGCCTAAGCTGCCTCCGAAGACGGTCACGTCCTGGCTGAATACGCAGACCGGCCGTCCGTCAATGGTGCCGAAGCCAGTGACCACGCCGTCACCGTAGGGCCGCCGCTTCTCCATGCTGAACGAGGTCGAGCGATGCCTGGCAAACTCGTCCAGCTCGGTGAATGTGTCCGGGTCCAGTAACATCGTGACCCGCTCACGGGCTGTCTTCTTGCCTCTGGCGTGCTGCTTCTCGACGGCGGCTGCTGACCCAGCGTGGACCGCTTCCCACATCCTGTGGTCCAAGTCGGCCAGCTTGCCGGCGGTGGTGTGGATGTCCGGCGCTGGAATCGTACGATTCATGAATCGGACTCTAACCAGTTACAAAGCCTCTTGTGCATGACGCCAGATCGGCACGGCTAGGGTCCCCCTATGCCGACCGATGACGTGATTGACCTCGCGGAGCTCCGGCAGGAGCTGATTAGGCCGGGCGGGCTCTGGCAGAAAGTCGATCTAGTGGCCGAGACCGGGTCGACGAACGCCGATCTGGCGGCTCGGGCCCGGCAGGGCGAAGTTCCGGGCACGGTCTTGATCACCGACTACCAGTCGGCAGGTCGCGGCCGGCAGGGCCGTTCCTGGACGGCGCCACCCGGATCGGGCATAGCGATGTCCGTCCTGGTGCGGCCGGACGGTATCGATCCGAGCCGCTGGACCTGGTTGTCGTTGTTGGCGGGTCTTGCGGTCTCCGACGGCGTGCGACGCGCAGCGAACCTGCCTGCGGTGCTGAAGTGGCCCAACGATGTGCTGGTTGCCGGCCGCAAGCTTTGCGGCATCCTCTCCGAGCGAGTCGACACCTTCCAGGGCCCGGCCTGTGTGGTTGGTATCGGCATCAATGTCAGCCTCGACGAGGAGCAACTGCCGGTACCGACTGCCACCTCACTTGCCATCGCTGCTCGCGGGCTCGGTGCCTTGCCGCCGTCGCGTACGGCGGTCATTGCTACTGTGCTGGCCGCATTTGAACTCCTCTATGGCCGATGGGAGGCGCAGGCAGGCAACGACGCCTCTCTCGCCGCCTCCTATGCGGAGCGCTGTGACACGATCGGTCGCCAGGTTCAGGTGCTGTTGAGCGCGCAGCGGACCGTGGAGGGAATCGCTGACCGCGTTGATGGGGACGGTCGACTCGTCGTCCGGACTAGCTCAGGATCTGCCGTGTACGGTGCCGGCGACGTCGTTCATCTACAGTCCTAGTGGCCGTATTGAAGTGGCACTCTGACAAGCTGTTCGGAGGTCCGACTCCTTCGTCGCTTGCGTTGTAGGCGGATGTGTCATCGTTGCTCGGTCCGCAAGCTCCTGCAGTCGTCGGAGCGAACAGCTTGTCATAGTGCACGGTAGTGAATTGGCACTCTGACAAGCTGTTCGGAGGTCCGACTCCTTCGTCGCTTGCGTTGTAGGCGGATGTGTCATCGTTGCTCGGTCCGCAAGCTCCTGCAGTCGTCGGAGCGAACAGCTCGTCATCGTGCATGTGTGTGTCAGCATTGAGGGCGTGGCTCTCCCGGCGAAACTGCTCAGTGCGGACGAGCACGTGGTCATCCATACCAGGACACACGTCAAGGCGATGCTTCTGCCTGCGCTGGCTTTCGTTCTGATCGCTGCCGCGGTTGGTGCTGGAGCCGCCTTGATCCCGCGCGAGGCCCGCCCGATCGGCCAGCTCGCCATCGCCGTGCTCGGTGTGGTGCTGGCCATCTGGCTCGTGTTACTGCCGTTCCTGCGCTGGCGGACCACCACATACACGATTACCAACCGGCGTCTGATCACCCGCAGCGGCATCCTCAACAAGGTCGGCAAGGATCTCCCGCTGAACCGGATCAATGAGGTGTCCTACGAACGCAGCCTGATAGATCGGATGCTCGGTTGTGGCTCGCTCAATGTTCAGACTGCCGCCGAGGACGGCATGGTCGTGCTGCGGGATGTGCCCAGTGTTGAGCACGTAAGTCGGGAGATCACCCAGCTGCTGTTCGGTCCCCAGGGCACTCAGACCCCGCCTGCTTCTCGCTCATGACTGTCGAGATCGGGCGACCCTCGGCGCACGTAGCTGAGGTGATCATGAACCGTCCGGAGGCACTGAACGCGCTGTCTACCGATCAGGTCATGCGCCTGGGGGCGGCAGCAACTCAGCTTGCTGCCGATGATCAGGTAAGCGTCGTGATCATTTCCAGCGCTCTTGATCGGGCCTTCTGCGTAGGGGCTGATCTCAAGGAGCGTCGTGGCTTCGACAACGGTGATCTTCGCCGCCAGCGGCCGGTATTCCAGGAAGCCTTCGGGTCCCTGCGCGCATTGCCAGTCCCAGTGATCGCGGCTGTAGAGGGATACGCACTGGGAGGAGGCTGTGAACTCGCGCTCTGCTGTGACCTGATCATTGCATCCGCGACGGCAACTTTTGGACTGCCCGAGGTGGGGCTTGGCCTGATTCCCGGCGAGGGCGGCACACAGCTGCTGCCTCGTCGCATTGGGTTGAACAGGGCCGCCGATCTGCTGCTGACCGGACGGAGGGTTGGACCCGAGGAAGCGCTCAGGATTGGGCTTGTCGACCGACTCGTTCCCGAAGGCGCGGCTCGTACCGAAGCACTGGAACTTGCCGCGGACATCGCGAGCAAATCTCCAATTAGCCTCCGTGCGGCCAAGCGCGCGCTGCGGCAAGGTGTCGACGTCGACCTTGTCAGTGGCCTGGAGATCGAGAGCCGCGCGTGGGAAGAAGCCGCATTCTCCACCGACCGGGTGGAGGGCATCGAGGCCTTCAACCAGCGCCGGACTCCGCGTTGGCCGAGCTGGCAAGAAAGCGGTTCATGACCGAGCATCCCCACCAGTTCCCGCAGCCAGTCGAGCTGCCGGTTGACGAACGTGAGAGCGCCCTCCCACTGCCCGCCCAGCTCACCCGATTCATCATCACCGGCGGTTTCTCGGCGATCGTCGACTTCGGACTGTTGGTGATCTTGATGGCTGTGGGCCTGGGGCACACACCGGCCAAGGCACTCTCCTTCATAGCCGGAACCACAACCGCGTATCTGATCAACCGGCGTTGGACCTTCCGGGCCTCGCCCTCGACGCGCCGATTCATCGCGGTCGTGGTCTTGTACGCCGTGACCTTTGCCTTGCAGGTCGGCCTGTTCAGCGTGCTCTTCACTTTTCTCACCACTCAGGGCCTGAGCCGGCTCGCGGTTCAGATCATCGCGTTCGTGATGGCCCAAGGGGTCGCCACCACCGTCAACTTCATCGTGCAGCGTTCGGTGATCTTCAGACTGCAGTGAGCGGTACGCTTCCGCGAGTGACCAGTGGTCGGACCTTCACCGTCGGCATCATCGGCGGTGGTCAGCTTGCTCGGATGATGCACGCCGCATCAATCGGTCTAGGAATCAACGTGCGGCTGCTCGCCGAGGGCGCGGACACCTCGGCTGCAGCCGTGGTGCATGAGGTCACGGTCGGCGATTACACAGACCCGGCGACCGTGCGGCGCTTTGCCGCCGAGTGCGATGTGGTGACCTTCGACCACGAGCACGTACCCACCGGTCTGCTCCGAGATCTTGAGTCGGCCGGGGTAGTGGTTCGGCCAGGGCCGGCGGCGCTCATCCATGCCCAGGACAAGGCGATCATGCGTGATCGATTGACAGCTCTCGGTGCTCCCTGTCCCATCAGTCGGGTGGTAGCCGACGAAGCGGCCCTGGCTGCTTTCGGCGGCGAGCTGGGCTGGCCGATCGTGGCGAAGGCCTCGCGTGGCGGGTACGACGGCAACGGTGTGTGGCGACTCGACTCCGCTGCGGAGGCGGGCGAGCCCTTCGCGCGCTTGAGCGACGGCGTACAGATCATCGGCGAGGAGTTCGTGGATTTCACCCGGGAGCTGAGCGCCCTCGTTGTCCGCTCGCCGTCCGGGCAGGCAGCCGCATACCCGATCTCGGAATCCGTGCAGCGCAACGGGATCTGTGTCGAGACCGTCACACCTGCACCTGGCCTGGAAGATGAGCACGCGACCGCCGCCCAGCAGCTGGCCCTGATGATCGCTCACGAGTTGGGGGTTGTGGGAATGCTCGCGGTCGAGCTGATGCAGCGCGCTGACGGATCAGTGGTGGTCAACGAGCTCGCCATGCGGCCCCACAACACCGGCCACTGGACGATCGACGGAGCTCACACGTCGCAGTTCGAGAACCACCTGCGCGCTGTGCTCGATCTACCGCTCGGCGACCCGCGCAGCAAGGAGACATGGACCGTGATGGCCAATGTGTTCGGCGGCGGCATCGAGGACTTGCCCTCGGCGTTGCTGCACTGTTTTGCCCGTGACCGGCGGCTGCGGGTGCAGCTGTACGGCAAGCAGGTCCGGCCCGGCCGCAAGGTGGGCCATGTCACGACCTTCGGAGATGATCTTGACGAAACACGGAAACGGGCGCTGCACGCCGCGGCCTACTTGATGGGAGATCCCAATGCCTAAAGACATCCTTCGGCCACGGGTCGGGATTGTGATGGGTTCGGATTCGGACTGGCCGGTGATGAGTGCCGCCGGGCTGGCACTGCACGAGTTTGGAGTGGCCTTCGAGGCCGATGTGGTCTCAGCGCACCGGATGGCCGACGCGATGATCAACTACGGGCGTACCGCTCACAGTCGCGGTCTGGAAGTGATCATTGCGGGGGCGGGCGGCGCGGCGCACTTGCCCGGCATGCTGGCAGCTGTCACGCCGCTGCCGGTGATCGGGGTGCCGGTACCGCTGACGTACCTCGACGGTATGGATTCCTTGCTGTCGATCGTGCAGATGCCGGCGGGGGTTCCCGTGGCAACTGTCGCCATCGGCAACGCGCGTAACGCCGGCCTCCTGGCGGTGCGCATCCTCGCGGCCAGCGATCTTGACCTGCGCCAGCAGATGCTTGATTTCCAAGATCAACTTCGACAGGCGGCAGAGGCCAAGGGCGCCGCCGTCCGGGCAGACGCGCAGAACCAGGTCGGCGGACTCCGCTAGTCTCAGCGCGATGGTGCGGTCAGCGGTAGGCGAGTTGGTGACCGGTGCCGGGTTGCTGACGAGGGGTTTGAGCCTGATAACGCGTCGGCCTCGGATATTCCTGCTGGGGGCAATCCCGCCTGCAATCACTTCGGTGATCTTCACCGGGTTGCTGATTGTGCTCATCACCCAGCTTCACCCGCTTATCGACTGGCTCACGCCGTTTGCCGACGGCTGGGCTCGAGGTTTGGCCACCACCATCCGGGTGCTCATCGGCAGCGCCGTGGTCGCTGGTGCCGTGTTGATCATGGTGATCTCCTTCACCACGCTGACCCTGGCCCTCGGGTCGCCTCTCTACGACAAGCTGTCGGAGTCTGTCGAGGGAGAGTTCGGTGACGTACCTGAGCTCAACGAAAACGTGGCACGTGGCATGGCACGGGCCCTGCGGCAGGCGCTCGCGCTCATCGCGGTCGCCATACTCGGGGCGCTGCTACTGTTCGCGACCGGGTTCGTGCCGGTCGTCGGACAGACCGTCGTGCCGGTCCTCTCGGCGATCTTTGGCGGCTGGATGCTCGGGATCGAGCTGGTCGGGTCGCCCTTCGAACGACGCGGGCTGCTTCGACTGGCGGATCGCCGGGCTGCGATGCGCGCCCGGCGACTTCGAGTACTCGGTTTCGCGGTGCCCACCTTCCTGCTACTCGCCATCCCGTTCGTGGGGATTGTGGTGTTCCCGGTTGCCACAGCCGGCGGCACCCTCCTCGCCCGTCAACTGCTCGACGAGCCCACGTAGCATGCCCACTGTCAAAGGAGGTGTTCATGTCCGAACTGTCGGTCCAGCTGTACACCCTGCGCAAGGATCTAGAGCAGGATTTTGGTGGCACCTTGGTAAGGCTCGCTGGGGTCGGGTTCACCCAAGTTGAGCCATTCCAGCTCGTCAAGTTCGCCGATGAGTTGCGCACCGGATTCCGCCAGAGCGGCCTGACCGCGCCGACTACACATGTCGGCTTGCTCAGCGGTAACCAGGACGAGATCTGTGCGCTCGCAGTCGAGCTCGGCATCCAGACAATCATCGACCCGTACGTCGACCCCGCCCGCTGGCAAACGGAGGCTGACGTCAGCCAGATCGCATCCGAGCTCAACGCAGCAGCGAAGAACGCTGCCCGTCACGGTCTTACGGTCGGCTACCACAACCATCACTTCGAGCTGGAATCCATGATCAACGGCGCCCATGCGCTCGAGGTGCTGGCAGCTCAGCTGGCGCCTGAGGTGGTCTTAGAAGTGGACACCTATTGGGCGTACGCGGGTGGTGCCGATGTGCCCGCTCTGCTCAAGCGCCTCGGTGATCGGGTGGCCGCACTGCATCTCAAGGATGGCGATGGGAGTCTCGATACGAGCAAGCAGGTGGCGGTGGGATCCGGCGTGCTGCCGGTGTCGGAGATCATCGCTGCGGCTCCAGACGCACTACGGGTCGTCGAGCTGGATGACTCCGAAACCAATCTGTTCGACGCTGTACGGGCGAGCCGGGAGTTCCTGCTCCGCGAGCAGGTCCAACTGTGAATGGCCCTGTAGGCATCGGGGTAATCGGGGCTGGAACGATCAGCGACACCTATCTGGAGAACCTCACCAGCTTCGCCGACACCGACGTCCTTGCGCTCGGCGACATCGTTCCCGAGGCGGCTCGGCTGAAGGCCGCCAAGTACGACGTTGCCGCCGCTGGAGATGTCGACACCGTGCTCGACCACCCGGGTGTGGAGATCGTGGTTAACCTGACGATCCCGGCGGCTCATGCCGAGGTCGCAAGTCAGGTGATCGCGGCCGGAAAGCACGTCTGGAACGAAAAGCCGCTTGCCCTCGATCGCTTCAGCGGCGAGAGGTTGCTCAACGACGCCGCGGCGGTGGGGCTGAGGGTTGGTTGTGCTCCTGACACCTTCCTGGGCACCGGCTTGCAGACGGCTTGCCGGCTCACCGAGCAGGGGATGATCGGGACGCCGCTCACGGCTCTGGCGCTGCTGCAGTTGCCTGGACCGGAGTCGTGGCATCCCAACCCCGCGTTCCTGTTCGCCGCGGGAGCTGGCCCCCTCTTCGACCTTGGGCCTTACTACCTCACGGCGCTCGTCCAGGTCTTCGGCTCAGTTTCCTCTGTCGCTGCGCTTGGGTCGAAGGCCCGAGAACGGCGGGTGATCGGCTCTGGGCCGAAGGCAGGAGAAGAGTTTGACGTGATGGTGCCCAGTCACGTGAGTGCGCTCGCCCAATTTGAGTCGGGGCAGTCTGTGCAGGCAATGTTCTCTTTCGACTCAGCCCTTCCGCGTACTCTGCTGGAGGTCAACGGCACTGACGCAACAATGCTTTTTCCTGATCCCAACTACTTCGACGGCGACATCGCCATCAGACGACGAGACGGCGAGGATTGGGAGACGGTGGCCACCACGACAGCGAAGTCCTTCCGCGGCACTGGAGTGCTGGAGATGGCTCGCGCTCTTCGTGAGGGCAGGCCGCATCGCGCTCAGGGAGCGCTGGCTTATCACGTCCTTGACACCATGATCGCCGTGGCAGAGTCGGTCGAATCGCGTGCCTTCGTCGATGTCGCGAGCTCAGTCGACAAGCCCTCGCTACTGCCGGATAGCTGGGATCCGCTAGCCCGAACGGTCTGAGCAAAGTGCCCCTTGTCGGATTCCTAGGTAGACATAGGTTGTTGGTGGCCTGCACAGGTTGCTACCTATGCAGACCGTCAGAAAGCTACGTGCACGTAGGTTTCGAGCCAGGGGTCGAGCGTGGCGTCCGTGCGATCGCTGCCGGGCTAGGCTCCGCGTGTGAGGGACTTTGCGGATATTTACCGACCCACTGAAGAGCATGAGGCATTCCGCGCCGCTGTCCGGGAAGTGTGCGAGGAGAAAGTCGCTCCGAACGCCGCCGAGGCCGATGAATTGGCGGAGTTTCCCAAAGCATCCTTTGAAGCGCTGGTCGCGGCGGATTTCCATGCGCCGCATATACCCGAGGAGTACTCAGGCGTTGGGGCGGACGCGCTGGCGACGGTGATCGTCATCGAGGAGGTCGCTCGGGCCTGTGCCGCCACCTCACTCATCCCGGCCGTAAACAAGCTGGCAACGCTGCCGTGGCTGCTCGTCGGATCAGAGGAGATCAAGCGGACCTACCTGCCGCTTATCGCCCGAGGCGAGGCGATGGCGTCCTACTGCCTGTCCGAGCCGGAGTCGGGGTCCGACGCGGCGAGCATGCGGACTCGGGCCGTACGCGACGGCGACCACTTTGTCCTGAACGGCGTCAAGCGCTGGATCACCAACGCAGGGCTGTCGGACTTCTACACGGTGTTCGTGGTGACCGATCCAGACGCTCGTTCGAAGGGCATCAGCGCCTTTGTCGTTGAGAAGTCCGACGTCGGAGTGTCCTTCGGCGCCCCGGAGAAGAAGCTGGGCATCAAGGGTTCTCCGACGTGTGAGGTGTACTTGGACGGCGTGCGCATCCCCGAGTCGCGGATGATTGGCGCAGAGGGAACCGGCTTCGAGACGGCAATGCACACCCTTGACCACACTCGAGTCACCATCGCCGCGCAGGCAGTGGGCATTGCTCAGGGGGCTCTGGACTATGCGCTGGGCTATGTCAAGCAGCGCAAGCAATTCGGCAAGGCACTTGCTGAGTTCCAGGGCTTACAGTTCATGCTCGCCGACATGGGCATGAAGCTGGAGGCAGCGCGGCAGCTCACCTACGCCGCGGCCGCCAAGTCCGAGCGTGGAGACGCCGATCTGCCCTATTTCGGGGCTGCCGCCAAGTGCTTCGCCTCAGATGTCGCGATGGAGATCACCACGGATGCGGTTCAGCTCCTTGGCGGTTACGGCTACACCAAGGACTACCCCGTTGAGCGCATGATGCGGGACGCAAAGGTCACCCAGATTTATGAGGGAACCAACCAGATCCAGCGGATCGTGATGGCGCGGCAGCTGTTGGCTGGGCTGGCGCGATGATGTCATGTGTGCTACTTGACATCACTCGGATGAGCGTCATGCTGGAGGCATGGCATCGCGCGCTGTCTTTCCACTGCGTTGGCGCAATGAGAGGCTTCGAGCCCTAACCGCTGAGGTCGCCGCCCGGCTGGGCATCAGCCAGAACGAGCTCATCGAGCAGGCAATCGAACACGAGGTCGTGGCCCGGGGAGCGATGCTCAGTGAGGATCTACGAGCAGCCGCCGATCGGTTGGCCGAGCTCACCCGGGAGCAGTACGAACGACTCCAAGCCCGCAACGTCGAGGGTTTCGTCGCTGGCGAGGGTCTTCCTGAGCCGGTTCAAGCTCGACTGACACCGCGTGCCGCCACAGTCGATAGTGTCGCCGTCGACCGTCCTGCAATCGCCCGGGACGTCACAGCGATCTACAGATCGGCACGCACTGAGCTCGCATGACGGCTCCGTCGTGGCAGGAAGACGACCCAAACAATCTTTCCCTCATTCAGAGCAATGCCGCTCAGTTGATTACCGAGCTGCGTGCTGCCGCTGCTGAGCGGATCCTTCCAACGCGCGAAGAACTTTGCCGCTGGCATGCACGGCTGTATGCCGGCTGCGACGTGCCGATCGTGGGCTACGTCGGACACTTCCGCGGGGACCCGACCGTCAAGGAGCTTCTCGACTATGAGGTCGGCCTGGGGGCGCGGCTCAAAGACGGCAATCTGGAAAAGATGGGCGTCTGGGCGCGTACGGTGAATGACGAGATGAACGCGGTGCTCGCTGGCCTTCACGCGGTCTTCGCTGAACTGGACGGGCGGCTGCCTGTCGGCCAGTCACCTACAACCGCCGACCAGATACTCGAAATGATCAGCTTTGCCGCGCTTGCCCACGGCGAATGCCTGCGGGTCCACCCCTTCGCCAACGGCAACGGCCGCATCGCGCGGCTGCTGGTCGCGTTCATCTGTCTGCGATACAGCCTGCCAATGTTCTTGTATATCAAGCCGCGGCCGGAAAGTGACGACTACATCCGCGCCAGCCGCGACTCGATGGGCCGACCACCGGACTTCGTGGGCAATCACACGACCACGACTGCCGTCTTCGCGCACATGCTTGCCGATGTGCTGGCCGGTGAGCGGGTCTCATGATCGCTAGAGTGGCGCGATGATCACCGACTTCACCCTCGCCGCGTGTGCGGAAATGATCTTCACTGAGCTGCCGATCGCCGAGCGAGTACGGCGGATTGACGATCTTGGTTTCCAAGTGGAGATCTGGGATTGGACGAGGCATGACATCGATGGTCTCGCCTCGACCGGGGCCAGGTTTTCCTCGATGACGGGTTATGTGACCGGCGATCTCATCGACTCGGATGGGGCCGACGAGCTGCTTGCCACAGCTGAGCAGTCCATCCCGGTGGCAGCGAAGCTCGGCGTCCCTCGACTCAACCTGCATGGCACAGGCTTGGACAGCCGAGGCTTCCCCATCAAGGCAGTGGAGGTGATCACCGGCGACATGTGGCTGAAGGCAGAACACACCTTGGCGCGGATCGCCGATCTCGGCCAACGCGAGGGAGTGATCTTCTGTTTGGAGAATCTCAACACCGCTGTTGATCATCCTGGTACCCCGTTCGCGAAGGCTGCCGACACCCTCGCACTAGTCGCAGCCGTCGACAGCCCGCATCTGCGGCTGATGCTGGACATCTACCATGCTCAGATCGGCGAGGGAAACCTCGTTGAGCTGATCAATAAGTGTGCGCCGTACATTGGCGAAGTCCAGGTTGCCGATGTTCCGGGCCGTTGCGAGCCTGGGACCGGGGAGATCAACTATCCCCGCATTGCCCAGGCGCTACGCGAGATCGGCTACCAAGGCACCGTTGGACTCGAGGCTTGGGCATCTGTGGACAGCGAGCTCGCGCTGGAACGCTTCCGGACTGCGTTCGCTGTGGCACGTTAGCTGTTCGGTATGCTGCACGACGGTCGGGCAGCTACTCCGCGGATGCGTGAGTGGCCCGGGGCACGACCGCTACCGGCAGCCGGGCGCGTCGGATCAGCCGCGACGAGACGCCACCAAGCAGAACCCGGCGGGCTGGGCCATAGCCTCGGGAGCCACTGACGAGCACGTCGACATCGTCCGGGCCCAACGCAGCCAACGACTCCACGACCGCTCCCTCGAGGAGGACCGTCCGCGGCTCGAGCTCGGGCGGCACCCCCGCCGCAGCAAACTCCAGCGCTGTGCGAAAGGAGTCGCGCGCCTTGTCCCAGAACGCCTGCTCGTCCGTCCTGCCGACGAGGTAGGAATAGCGCTCCGACGATTGGCCGAGAACCGTGTAGAGCGTCAACCGGGCCGGGATTCGCAGGGCGACCCGTACCGCCATCCGCAACGCCTCGCGGGCGTCCCGGGTGTCGATGTAGGCCACCCCGATGCGGGAGATCTGGTCCGGTGCAGACTTCCGCCACCCCGGCGGCACCACGGTGACCGGCACCGTGGCCCCGTGCAGCAGCCGCTCGGTGCTGCCGAGCAACGCCCGGGTGAGACCGGTCTCCTGTGCCGTGCCCACAATCACCAGGACCGCCTCGACGTCCTCGGCGAGATCGGCCAAGCCGTGCGCCGCTGATGTCGAGGCGACGTTGCGTAAAGCGCTGCGTCGCCGACCGTGGCCCGGGCGTTGTCCTGGATGATCTGGGCTTGTTCGCGGACGTAGTTGGCCCACTCGACGTCGACGCGCCCGACCTCGAGGGCGGACTCCTCGGGATACACAGTGGCGACTATGGGCACGTCGCCGGTGGACCGGCACCAGGTCAGCCCGAACGCGACCGCGTCCTCGCTGGCCTCGGAGCCGTCGTATCCGATGACAACGCGACTGGTCATGATGTGCTTTTTTAGCGGGCTTCTGGGTTGGTGTTTCTGGGGTCGCTGGGGCGTCGGGCTCGATGTCGGGCAGGTCGGGGGCGTCGCGGTAGTGGTGCCGCAGCCGGGAGTGCGAGTACCCGTACAGCAGGTAGATCACGATCCCGACGGCAAGCCATACGACGAACCGGACGTAGGTCGCCAACGGCAGGCCCAAGGTCAGGTAGATGCAGAGGAGGATGCCGATCGGGCACCAGATGTAGGGAACTGGCACCTTGAACGGCCGCGACAAACGCAAACAGTGTCCCGATGTTGACCATCTCGACGATCGCCCCGAGCGGTACCAACGCGGCGACTAGGGCCGCGAAGATGCCGAACCCGATGGTCAGCTTGACCGGCGTTCCCGTCCGCGGGTTTATCCGCCCACGATTCCGGCACCAGCCCGTCCCGGGCCATCGCGAAGAAGATCCGGGTTTGGCCGTACAGGATGACGAGCAGCACGCTGGTGATCGCCACCAAGGCGCCAAACGCCGTGAGTGACGCCGCCCAGGGCAATCCCGCGCCCGTTTCGAGCGCCTCCGACAACGGTGCCTCGCTCTCCGCGAGCTGCGCCGCCGGCAGTGCTCCCACCGCGCCGATCGAGACCAGGACGTAGATGAGGGTGCAGATGACCAGCGATCCGATGATCGCAACCGGAAGGTCACGCTTCGGGTTCTTGGCCTCTTCGCTGCCTGGAGAATCTCAACACCGCTGTTGATCATCCTGGTGCGCCCGCTCGCGAAAGCTGCCGATACGCTCGCGTTGGTGGCGGCCGTCGACAGCCTGCCTCTCCGGCTGATGTTGGACATCCAAGCCCAGGTCGCCGACGTTCCAAGGCGGTGCGAGCCCGGAACGGGGCAGATCAACTATTCCCGCATTGCCCAGGCGCTGCGCGCCATTGGCTACCAAGGCACGGTCGGACTGGAAGCTTGGGCTTCTGGCGACAGTGAACTCGCGCTTGAACGCTTCCTGACTGCCTTCACAAAGGACCCGCATCGGCTAGACGAAACGGATGTGGGCCGAGCCTGTCGATGTGCCCTTCGACAAGCTCAGGGCGCATTTAGATGACGCAACCCGCGTTGGCAATCTCACCGTCGGGTCACCGGCCACGGGCAGCCTCGCGACCTGAGTCCGTTCAATGCAATTGACCAAGGACCCTCCGCAGATATTCGGCACTGGTCCGTACGTCCGCGAGAGGCCCTTCGTCTCTGGGTTCTTCGGTGAGGATCGTGTCCTGTTCGAGGGTGTACCAGCCGCCGTAGCCGTTTGCCCATAGGTGTTCGATGATGGCGGGCACATCGACGTCCCCTTGACCCAGTGGCCGATACATTCGGAGTTTCACGGCCTCGCTGTACGTGAGCTGACCGGACTGCACCCTTGCCGCAATCGTCGAGTCGACGTCTTTCAGGTGCACATGTGCGATCCGCTCCGGGGCTTGTCGTGCCAGCTCAGCAGGATCGGTCCCGCCGATGAGTAGATGACCGGTGTCCAGGCACAATGAGATCGACGAGCCGTGCAGCACCTGCTGAATCTCGTCCCCTGTCTCGATCATCGTTCCGACGTGCGGATGCAGCACCGCCAGGACGCCTCTGTCAGCGGCCGATTTGGCCACCCGATCAAGGCTGGATACCAGTCGTTGCCACCCCGCCTCATCGAGCTGCGGCCGGGCGTCATAGCCGGCGGAGCCGGTGACGGCTGACAACACGAGGACCTGTGCTCCGGAGGCGACATAGCCATCGAGGATGCGGTCCACCTCGGGCAGCGGGTCGTGTCCTGGCACGTGCAACAGCAAAGGCGTGAACCCACCAACAGCTTGCAGCCCGTGCTGGAACAACACAGCGGCAATCGCCGCCGGCTCGCTGGGCAAGAAGCCCTCGGGTCCGAGCTCGGTCGCCAGTAGGCCAACCTCACGCATCTCCTTGAGCACCCGCTGAGGACTCAGCTGATAGCCCCAGCCCGGCACTTCGCACACACCCCAGGAAATTGGTGCGCCGGCGATCTTGTGCTCTAAACGGGTGGTCTGCTCGGCGATCATGTGTTCCGCACCTCCTCGTACGCGTCCACCCAATCGGGGTTCGCCACCGCCGCCGGCCGGCGACCCGCGAGCACATCGACGACACCGCGCGCTGCGTCGACGAAGGTGGCAGCCGCGGCGCGACGCGTCATTCCCATCAGATGCGGCGTGAGGACCACGTTGGGGTGGTCGAACAAGGGATGGCGCTCAGGCGGTTCGGGATCGAAGACATCGAGGCCGACGCCGGCGAGCCGCCCGGACTCGAGCGCTGCGAGGGCCGCATCGAGGTCAACCAACCCGCCGCGACTGCAGTTGATCAGAATCGTTCCGGGCCGTACGCGGTCCAGAAATGCCTTGTCGATCAGGTGACGGGTTTCGTCGGTCAGGGGTAGGTGCAGCGTAACGACGTCGCTTGTCAAGGCAAGCTCCAACACCTCACGACATGCAATCTCCGCCGGCGGCCCGCTGAAGGGGTCGTACGCCAGGAGGTTCATCCCGAAGGCTGTGGCAAGCTCGCCGACCCGTCGCCCGATCCGTCCGTAGCCGATGATGCCGATCGTGGCGCCGTCCAGGTCACCCATGGAAACCTGACTGCGATCCGCCCACCGGCCGTGCCGGACGAGATCGGTGAATGGACGTAATCGCTTGACCAGATGCAAGGCCAGTGCGAACACCCCCTCGGCCACAGCTCGCGTGCCACTGCCCGGCGTGATCACAACGGGGATGCCCCGTGCGCTGGCCGCTTGGAGATCGACGTGGTCGACGCCGACACCAGTGCGCGCGAGGACGCGCAGCCGCGGGGCGCACTCGAGAAGCGCGGCATCGACGACGGCGTCGGCCCGAACGATCGCGCCGACGGCGTTGGCGATGTCGTGCGCGCTTGGATCGGCGACGAACGCAACCTCCTCGCCGAGGACGCCAGTGACCAGCGCTGGATCTACGGCGCCGAGTGCCACGACCACCCCACGCTCGACAACCATGAGCTCACCCGCTCGCGGTAGCGGGTGCCACCGGGTCGCCGCCGAACGTCGCACCCGGAACCACTGGGACTTGCTGCCATGTGCCGCGTTCGGTGGAGGCGGCAGCGGCCGCGATGACCTCAGCCACATGATGGGCGTCGTCGACTGTGGAGTTACGACGCTCGCCACCGGTCACCGCGACGAGGAACTTCTTCGCCTCGATGACTTTGAGATCGTCGTGGCCCATGCTGGTGCCCGGACCCGGCTGAAAGTGTGCATAGTCGCCGAGGTGGGAGTTGCCGAGCACGGTGGTGTAGCCGAAGTGCGGGCCACCTCGACCCAGGCAAACCCGCAATTCGTTCATTCGCTCGAAGTTCCATGTGGCCGAGCCTTCGGTGCCGTAGATCTCGAAGCCGATGCCGCATTGGGGTCCGACAATAACCCGGGAGGCCTCCAGCGTGCCGACTGCTCCCGCCGCTCGGGACTCGGGTGCAAAACGAACCAGCGCGGCGGCGTAGTCGTCGTTTTCCACCGGTGCCATTTCACCGTCTTCGATGACCGCGAAGTGCGTGCCAGAGCCCATCGGCAGAATCGGCCGCTCGGTGTAGACCGTGCTCGTCAAGGCGGTCACCTCGCTGATCGGCCCGAGCAGGTACTGCACGAGGTCGATAACGTGGCTCAGCAAGTCACCAAGCGCCCCGAAGCCGGCAAGATCGCGGATGAACCGCCACGACAATGCCCCCTTCGGTTCGGAGGCATAGCCGTTGAAGAAGACCGCGCGGACGTTCGTGATCCGGCCCAGGTCACCATTTATGACGAGTTCGCGTACGCGTTCCACGGCCGGGGCATGGCGGTAGTTGTAGCCGACCGAGGTGACGATGCCGGCGCTGCGAGCGGCCGCGGCCACGTCGGCCGCCTCCTTCGCGTCGCGTCCGACCGGCTTCTCGATCCAGAACGGCTTGCCGGCCTCGGCAGCTGCGACGCCGATTTCCCGATGGAGACCGGTGGGCGCGCAGATCGAGACCACGTCAACGTCCGAGTCCGCGAGAACCGCCCGATAGTCAGTGCTCGCTCTGGCATAGCCCAGGACATCCCGTGCGTATGCGGCCCTGTCTGGTGCAGTGTCCACGGCATGCACCAGACGGGGCCGCAGACCCAACTCGGTGTAGACCGTTGGAAGCGCCTGGTACGCCCGCGTGTGCAGCTTGCCCATCCAGCCGACGCTAATCAGACCGACGCCAACGTCGTGGATGGCGCCGCCGTCCGCACTTGTCATGACTGAGCTCCTGTCTGGGCGCTGGCGAGCTCCGCTGTGAGGGCGGCCGCCAACAGCGTGGAGTCGGAGCCGACACCCACGAACGTCCACCCCTGCGCACGCTTCTCGGCCGCTGCCGCCCCATTTGGAACCAGCAGCCCACAGCTTTTGCCGAACTGTCGCGCCGCGCCGCGCACCCGGTCGAGAGCTTCCAGGTAGCTGGGCGCCTGC
>Ga0307297_10000119_pt1 | contig 17536 bp, 18 predicted proteins | sample ER_DNA_157_FD_194464 | JGI IMG/M metagenome (GOLD analysis project Ga0307297, IMG submission 194464) | Bulk soil microbial communities from the East River watershed near Crested Butte, Colorado, United States - ER_DNA_157 | ecosystem: Environmental > Terrestrial > Soil > Floodplain | place...
AGTTCCGGATGGGGAGGAGGAAATAATTGTGGAGTGTAAAGGCAGTGGCAGCGATGTCCAACGGGCGAAATCGCCACCACGCTATGCAGTTCATTTATCCCGCGTCGTCCCTGCGAACGCAGGGACCCATACGCCGCGGCTTCTCGTCTCAGGACCGCAGTTGGACGACTTCCACCAACCGCGAACAGCTGTGGTTATGGGTCCCTGCGTTCGCAGGGACGACGGCTATTCCATCAGCGTGAACTGCAGGATCAAATTGCGCTGGATCATCGAAAAATTGTCGTCGGAGACCAGCGTCAGGACGGTGTCGCCGGCCGGCGTGACATGGGCGTCGATCGCTTCCATGTTGTCGAACTCGTAGCCGAGATCTCCCTCGAAGATCGCGGGGCCGTCGACCACCGCGCCCGGCGCCAGCGACTTGAGCTGCAAGCGCCGGATCCGGATGCCGACGCCGGCGAGCCAGGAAAATTTCCGCTCCAGCACCAAAAGCTCGCCGGAAGCCAGCAGCACCGCGTCGCTGATCTCGAATTTGTCGGTGCGGCGAACGCTGAACTGCCCCGGCGTCCGGCCGCCGATCAAAAAGCCGATGATGTTGCCGTCGGCATTGAGGCCGCGTTCGGAGAGCGCGATCAGTGTCCCCGCCAGCGGCAGGCCCTTCGGCACCACCACCAGGGCTTCCAGCCCCTTGTTGCTGGGCAATTTGCGCACCGCCGGCGGCGCCGGAACTTCCTCGCCGCGCGCCCGGGTGAATCCTTTGGCGAAATCGTAGCGCAGGATGCGGTGGACCCGCTCGATGCCGACATACACAAACGTGCCGTCGAGCGCGAGCGATTCGGAATCGTACCAGCCGCGCGCGGTGATCGGCCGGCCGTCGGGCCCGAGCAGGGGTGCGGCCTCGACATCGTCGAGCCCGGCCATCTCGCGGCCCTGGTAGCGAATGCGGCCGGTGAACCAGCTGCCCTTGTCGCTGACGGCAATGAAGCGCTCGCCCTTCGGGTCGAGGCGAAATCCCGACAGCCCGCCAAAGCCGCGAAACCGCGAGGTCAGGATCAGCCCGCTGCGATATTCCAGCGCGCCGAAACGGACCCGCGAGCGGTCGCTGCTATCGAACGAGGGAATCGGCCGGGCGTTGACCTCGAGCGAGACAGGGGCCGTGACCGTGAATTCGTCCGGCGCGATCGGCTCGCGCGCATCGGCGGCCGCGGGGAGTGCGGCGCCCGAAAGCCCCGCCGCCGTCAACTCCAGGAAGCGGCGGCGGCTGAGACACGCGCGCATGCTGCTATGAATGCAATCGGCGCCGGCGGCCCGAATTGGGTGCCGCCCCCTGGGTTTCGCTGAACAGCTCGGCGAGTTTTTCGGTGATGGCGCCGCCGAGTTCTTCGGCGTCGACGATGGTGACCGCGCGGCGGTAGTAGCGGGTGACGTCGTGACCGATGCCAATCGCGATCAGTTCGACCGGGGAGCGGGTTTCGATTTCCTCGATGATGTGGCGCAGATGGCGCTCGAGGTAGTTGCCGGGATTGACCGACAGCGTGGAATCGTCGACCGGCGCGCCGTCCGAAATCATCATCAGGATCTTGCGCTGCTCGGCGCGGCCGAGCAGCCGCTTGTGCGCCCAGTCCAGCGCCTCGCCGTCGATGTTCTCCTTCAAGAGGCCCTCGCGCATCATCAGGCCCAGATTCTTCCGCGCGCGCCGCCATGGCGCGTCGGCGGATTTGTAGATGATGTGCCTGAGGTCGTTGAGGCGGCCGGGATTGGCCGGCTTGCCGGCGGCCAGCCACGCCTCGCGCGACTGCCCGCCCTTCCAGGCCCGCGTGGTAAAGCCAAGAATTTCCACCTTGACGCCGCAGCGCTCCAGCGTGCGCGCCAGGATATCGGCGCAGGTCGCCGCCACGGTGATGGGCCGGCCGCGCATCGAGCCGGAATTGTCCAAAAGCAGCGTCACCACGGTGTCGCGGAAGGTCGCTTCCTTCTCGCTCATGAATGACAGCGGATGATAGGGATCGGTGACCACACGCGACAGCCGCGCCGGATCGAGCACGCCCTCCTCGAGGTCGAAGTCCCAGGCGCGGTTCTGCTGCGCCATCAGCCGGCGCTGCAGCCGGTTGGCGAGCCGCGCCACGATGCCCTGCAGGTGCGCGAGCTGCTTGTCGAGATAGCTGCGCAGCCGCTCCAGCTCGTCGTGGTCACAGAGATCCTCGGCCGCGATCACCTCGTCGAATTTCGGCGCGAAGGCGTGATATTCCGGGCCGCGCGGCTCGTTGGCGCTGCGCGAATTCGGCCGCGTCGCCTCGCCCGGCGTCTCGTCGTCGCCGAGTTCGCCGTCGTCGAAGGTGTCCGAGGTCGAGGCCTGCGCGCTTTCCATGGCGCTTTCCGACATCTCGTCGGTGGAGGCCTGCGCCTGGTCGGCGCTCATTTCCTGCGCGGCGTCGGAGTCCGGCGAGCCCTCGGCGCCGGACTGGTCGTTCTCGCCGTCGCGGTTCTCGTCCTGGTTCTCGTCGTCGTCCGAATCGGCGTTGCGGTCGTCGCCGAGCTCCAGCGCCGACAACAGGTCATGCACGGCGTCGCCGAACTTGGCCTGGTCTTCGGTGACGCGGCTGAGCTGATCGAGCCGCGCCCCGATCTTGTCTTCCAGCACCGGACGCCACAGGTCGACCATCTTGCGCGCCGCCTGCGGGGGCGCGAGCCCGGTCAGGCGTTCGCGCACCAGCATGGCGAGCGCGTCCGACAGCGGCGCATCTGCGCGGTCGGTGATTTCGTCGAACTTGCCGCGGTGAAAATGATCGTCGAGCATCGCGGTGAGATTTTTCGCGACGCCGGCCATCCGCCGTGCGCCGATCGCCTCGACCCGCGCCTGCTCGACCGCCTCGAACACGCCGCGCGCCTGCGGATTGCCCGGCATCAGCTTGCGGTGCACCTTCGGATCATGGCAGGCGAGCTTCAGCGCGATCGAATCGGCATGGCCGCGCACGATGGCGGCATCGCGCTTTGTCATCTTGCGCGCCGGCTCGGGCAGCCGCGCCTTGCCGGGCGCAAGGCCCGGGCGCTCGGCGGCGAACGTCACTTCCAGTTCCGGCGCCTTGGCGATCGCGCGCAGGCACGACGTCACCGCCCGCTTGAACGGCTCGGTCGGCGCTTCCTTCGATCCGGTTCGAAACTTCTGGTTGGACGTTGTCATCACGACCTCACCGCGAGCCGTCCCCCGCAAAGCGGGGAACGCGAGCGGTTGTTAGGAAAGCGCCACGTTCACCGAGGATTCCGCCAGCTCCGCGTTGAAGCAGCGCTGATAGAATTCGGCGACCAGAGGCCGCTCGAGCTCGTCGCATTTGTTGAGGAAGGTGACGCGGAAAGAAAAGCCGATATCGCCGAAGATCTCGGCGTTCTCCGCCCAGGTAATCACCGTGCGCGGGCTCATCACCGTCGACAGATCGCCGTTGGCGAAGGCGTTGCGGGTGAGGTCGGCCAGCCGCACCATCTTGTTGACGATGTCGCGGCCTTCCGGATTGCGGTAGTGACGCGCCTTGGCCAGCACGATCTCGACTTCCTCGTCATGGGCCAGATAGTTCAGCGTGGTGACGATCGACCAGCGGTCCATCTGGCCCTGGTTGATCTGCTGGGTGCCGTGATAGAGCCCCGAGGTGTCGCCGAGGCCGACCGTGTTGGCGGTCGAGAACAGCCGGAACGCCGGATGCGGCTTGATCACCTTGTTCTGGTCGAGCAGCGTCAGGCGGCCGGAAACCTCCAGCACGCGCTGGATCACGAACATCACGTCGGGACGGCCGGCATCGTATTCGTCGAACACCAGCGCGATATTGTGCTGCAGCGCCCAGGGCAGAATGCCGTCGCGGAATTCGGTGACCTGCTTGCCGTCGCGCACCACGATCGAGTCCTTGCCAACCAGATCGATGCGGCTGATGTGGCTGTCGAGATTGACCCGCACGCAGGGCCAGTTCAGCCGGGCCGCGACCTGCTCGATATGGGTCGACTTGCCGGTGCCGTGATAGCCCGTGACCATGACGCGGCGGTTCTTGGCGAAACCGGCGAGAATGGCGAGCGTGGTGGCACGGTCGAAGCGGTAGTCCGAGTCGACATCCGGCACATGCGGGTCGACCTCGGAATAGGCCGGCACCTCGAGGTCGCTGTCGATTCCGAAAACCTGACGGACCGACACCTTCATGTCGGGCATGCCGGCGGGCTCTTGCACTTTGGTCATGGCGGCGGTCGTCATCAATCCTCCGAGGTCCCGGACGCTCCCGAAACCAGATTTGCTGCGTGGCTGCGGATGGGTGCTGTAAGGAACCTATCAGAGAGCAACGGCCGGCAGAAGCCCGCCGCGCAATCAAAGTTCCGCCGCGTTATCATCAAGATAGGTGCTGGCCTCGGTTTTTGGAAGGCTGCCCTGCGAATCACGCCGTACTCGCAGGGGTGCGGATCCGAGGGCCCGGCCCTGCCGGAGCCGTCCGCTCAGCTCAAACGCCGCGCACCACGGTCTTGAGGTAATTATAGGCCTTGATGATTTCGATCAGGCGATCCTCGGTGGAGCGGTCGCCGCCATTGGCGTCGGGATGGTGCTGCTTGACCAGTGCCTTGTATTTCGCCTTGACGGTTTCCAGGGTCGCATCGGGGCCGAGCCCCATCACCTGCAGCGCCTTGCGCTCGGCGTTGAAGACCTTGCGGGTCTCGACCTTGGTCTCGCCGGCGGCGCCGCCCGGGCCCGGCCGCCAGCGGCCGCGGCCGTTGAGCTCCGAGAACATGCTGAACGGGTCGGAAGCGGCGTCGAGTTCGGCCTCGGCTTCGGCCTTGCCCTTCTTGCCGCCATTGGCGCCCATCTTCCAGGTCGGACGATGGCCGGTCAGCGCATCCTTCTGGTAGCGCGCAACCGCATCGGCGTTCATGCCCTGGAAGAAGTTGTAGCCCTGATTGTATTCGCGGACGTGGTTGAGACAGAAGTGCCAGTACTCTTTCGAGTTCTCGCGGCCCTTGGGGGCGCGGTGCGGCCCCTTGTTCTTGCAGTCCGGCCACTCGCACAGGGCCGAAGCCTCCCGCGCAGCCGCCTGCTGCTTCGCGCTGAGCTTGTTGGGCTTGATGCGAATGCTGTCGAAGAACTTGGATGAATCAATCGGCATGGCTGACTATGACAACGCAATGCGAAAAGCTTCAAGTCTTGACATTGCGAATACCTCGCTCTCTTGACGTGCCATTGACGAAACACGGCCACGGACGTATTGCCCCGCCATGAGCGCCAGGGACAATATCATAAACAAGTTGCGTGAAGCTTTCTCGCCGGAAAGCCTCGACGTTGCGGACGAATCACATCTGCATGAGGGCCACGCCGGCCACAGGCCGGGCGGCGAGACGCATTTCCGGGTCTATATTGTGTCGCCGGCCTTCGAAGGGAAGAGCCGGATCGAGCGTCACCGCATGATTAATACCGCGCTGGCAGCGGAACTCGCCGGCTCTGTGCACGCGCTGGCGATCAAGGCGCACGCCCCGGGCGAAGCCGGCTGAGCCGATATCCCTGCCGCCCTGGCGGTCCTTTTAGAACGAAGTACCCGCCCGCTTGGGTTTTTTCTCCTCGACTTCCGCCTCACGCGGCAGCGGCACGATCCGAAGTGCCGTGATGCGGTTGCGCTCGCGGCGCAGCACCCGGAAACGAAAACCGTGGAAGGTGAAGCTCTGGCCGCGCTCGGGGATCGAACGCGCCTCGTGGATCACCAGCCCGGCGACGGTGGTCGCCTCTTCGTCGGGCAGGTGCCAGTTCATGGCGCGGTTGAGATCGCGGATCGGCACCGAGCCGTCGACCACCACCGAGCCGTCCGGCTGGGCGCGGACGCCGGCCACCACCACATCGTGCTCGTCGGCGATGTCGCCGACGATTTCTTCCAGGATGTCCTCCAGCGTCACCATGCCCTCGACTTCACCGTATTCGTCGACCACCAGCGCGAAGTGGGTCTTGCGGCGGCGGAAGGCCTTGAGCTGATCGGCGACCGGGCGCATCTCCGGCACGAACCACGGCGGCAGCGCGATGGCCGCGACGTCGATCTTGGTCGTATCGCCGTCGGCGGCCCGGATCGCCCGCAGCAGATCCTTGGCGTGGAGCACGCCGATGATATTTTCCGGCTTGTCGCGCCACAGCGGAATCCGCGTATATTCGGTGGCCAGCACGTCGCGCACAAGGTCTTCGGCCGGCAGGTCGGCGTTGAGCATCACCATCTCGGTGCGGTGAACCATCACGTCGGAAACCTGCAACTCGCCAAAGCGGAAGACATTCTGGATGTACTCCGCCTCGCCCTGTTCCATCTCGCCATGCTCGGCCGACATCTCCACCAGCCCCCGGATCTCGACATCGGTCAGGATTTCCTGGTTCGAATTCTCCTTGACGCCGAGCACCCGAAGGATCGAGCTGGACGCCGCATTGAGCAGCCAGTTCAGGGGGTAGAACACCAGGAAGGAGACGTAGAGCGGATAGGCGATCCATTGCGAGACCGGCACCGGTACGCGAATCGCCAGGGTCTTCGGGACCTGCTCTCCGATCACGATATGCAGCGAGGAGAACAGCAGGAAACCGACCATGAACGAGGTGAAATGAAGCGCCGATTCGGACATGCCGAATGGAACCAGCACCGGTTCCAGCAGCGCCGATACCGTCGGCTCGCCCACCCAGCCAAGGCCGAGCGAAGCCATCGTGATGCCGAGCTGGCAACACGCCAGATAGGCCTCGATGTTGCCGAGCATTTGCTGCAGCAGCCGCGCGGCGAAGCGATTCTGCTCCACCATCGCGTTGATGCGAAAGCCGCGGCTCTTCACCAGCGCGAACTCCGCGGCCACGTAGAAGGCGTTGGCGGCGAGCAGGGAGAAGGCGACCAGCAGATTGACGATCGTCTCGGTCATTGCGGTCCTGTGATGGCCGGTGTCAGATTGGGTCGGCTGGAAATCAAGATTTGCGCGCGAGTTTTTCGGCCAGAAATCCGCGAACCCGCGAGGGCTCGACGTCGTTGGCAATCACGGCGCGGCCGACCGCCTCGAGCAGGATGAAGGTGAGCCGGCCGCGCTTGACCTTCTTGTCCTGCGCCATCAGCGCCATCAGCGCGTCGGCGTCGGCGAGGCCCTCCTGGGCGAATCCGGCGATCTCCTGCAGATGGGTCGGCAAACCTACTTCGGCAAGGTGATGCTTGACGCGCGCCGCCGCCGATTCCGGGATCATGCCCAGTTGCGCGGAAAATTCCGCCGCCAGCGTCATGCCGACGGCGACACCTTCACCGTGGAACAGGCGGTCGGAAAAGCCGGTCGCCGCCTCCAGCGCATGGCCGAACGTATGGCCGAGATTGAGCAGCGCGCGCTCGCCGGTTTCGCGTTCGTCGCGCGCCACGATCGCGGCCTTGGCGCGGCAGGAGGTGGCGATGGCGTGTTCGCGCGCCGCGCCCCCCTTGAAAATATCGGCGTGATTGGCCTCCAGCCAGGCGAAGAACGCCTCGTCGCCGAGCACGCCGTATTTGGCGACCTCGGCATAGCCGGCGCGGAACTGGCGCGGCGACAGCGTATCGAGCACCGCGGTGTCGGCGACCACCAGCACCGGCTGGTGAAACGCACCGAGCAGATTCTTGCCCTGCGGCGAATTGATCCCGGTCTTGCCGCCGACCGACGAATCGACCTGGGCCAGCAGCGACGTCGGCACCTGCACGAAATCGACGCCGCGGCGCAGGATCGCCGCCGCGAAGCCGGCGAGATCGCCGACCACGCCGCCGCCGAGCGCGATCACCAGGTCGTTGCGCTCGATCTTCGCCGCAATCAACGCCTCGGAGACCTGGGCGAGGCCGGCATAGGTTTTCGAACCCTCGCCCTCGTCGACCACGATCCGCGACGCGGCGATGCCGGCCTGCGACAGCGAGGCCTCGGTCTGCTCGAGCCAGTGGCTGGCGACCGTGCGGTCTGTCACGATGGCGGTTCGCGCCCCGGGCCGCAGCGCGGCGACCCGCACGCCCAGCGATTGCAGCACATCGCGGCCGATGACGATGTCATAGCCGCGGTCGCCGAGGGCGACGTCGACGATGACGGAATCGGAATGCTTCAGCGGCGCGGTCATGGCGTGGCACTCAATGCGCTGGATGTTGGCCTGGTGCTGTCGCCACCCAGCCAGCCGTGCAGGGCATCGAGACACTCGTCGACGATTTTTTCGTGCGGCACGTCGCGCGACCAGATCGTCAGGTCGGCCTGGCGATAGACCGGCTCGCGTTCCTCGATCAGGCGCCCGACGGTCGCCGCCGGATCCACGGTCTGCAGCAGCGGCCGATCGGCGCGGCGCTTGACGCGTTTCATGATGATATCGGCATCGGCCCTGAGCCAGATCGAGACCGCCTTGTCGCGGATCCGGCTGCGGGTCTCCTCGCGGATGAAGGCGCCGCCGCCGGTGGCGATCACGGCGGGACCGCCGTCGAGCAGGCGCGCGATCACCCTCGCCTCGCCATCGCGGAAATGCGGTTCGCCATGGGTTTCGAAAATGTCGGGGATCGACATCCCGGCGGCCGCCTCGATCTCGGTGTCGGCGTCGAGGAACGGCAAATGCAGCCGCGCCGACAGCCGCCGCCCGATGGTGGATTTGCCGGCCCCCATCATGCCGACCAGCACGACCGAGCGTGTTCCCAGCGCCGAGATGATTTCGGCCTCCTGGGACGTACCGGCGCCGGTGGTTGTGGCTGTCTCGGGCATCAAATTGCTCTGTTGGCCGCGGATGGCGGGTTCCTTGCCACCTATACTACCCCCGTCGATACCGTTGCCAGAGAGTCTTGCAACGGAGGGGCGAACATGTTGGTAGTCGGCCCCCCGATGATTTCAATGGTTAATTCGCCGCCTGAGGCTTGCTGATGCCCAGCCTGTTCCGCTTTCTGACGGTCGTCGCCGTGCTCGGCGGAATCGTCTATGGCGTGGTCTTCGCGCTGGCCAATTTCGTCAACCCGAAGCCGCGGGAAATGAGTGTCACCATCCCCGCGGACAGGTTCCTCAAGAAATAGGCGCTAGGGTGGGCGTATGCGCTCGAAAACCTCGGATGCCAAACTGATCAATCTATTCCTCGACATGCTCGCGGCGGAGCAGGGCGCCGGCGACAATACGCTCGACGCCTATCGCGGCGACCTCACGGATTTGCACGGGTTCCTAGCCGGCAGCGGCAAGGGCTTTGCCGACGTCGAAACCGAGGCGTTGCGCGACTATCTCGCCGACCTCGATGCGCGCGGCTTCAAGTCGTCCAGCGTGGCGCGCGGCTGTCGGCGCTGCGGCACCTGTTTCGCTTCCTGCTCAACGAGCGGATTCGCAGCGACGATCCCGCCGCCATCCTGTCCGGCCCGAAGCGCGGCCGCGGCCTGCCGAAAGTGCTGTCGATATCGGACGTGGACAGGATGCTGACGCGCGCCAGGGAACTGACGCTGGCGCCGGAAACCTCTGCGCCGCAGCGGCTTCGCGCGCTACGATTATATTGCCTGCTGGAGGTGCTGTACGCCACTGGCCTGCGGGTGTCGGAACTGGTGGCGCTGCCGCGCTCGGCGGCGCAGCGCGACGCCCGCATGATCGTGGTGCGGGGCAAGGGCGACAAGGAGCGGCTGGTGCCACTGAACGATGCGTCGCGGCAAGCGATGGCGGATTATCTCGCCGCGACCGATGCGCTGAAAACCGAGAAGAAGAAAAACGCCGCCAATTCGAAATGGCTGTTCCCCTCGTCCGGCGAGAGCGGCCATCTGACGCGGCAGCATTTTGCCCGCGACCTGAAGGAACTCGCCGCGGCGGCCGGGCTTGCGCCGCGGCTGGTCTCGCCGCATGTGCTGCGTCACGCCTTTGCCAGCCACCTGCTGCATAACGGCGCCGACCTGCGCATCGTGCAGACGCTGCTCGGCCATACCGACATCTCGACCACGCAGATCTATACCCATGTGGTGGAGGAGCGGCTGAAGAGCTTGGTGCGCGACCTGCACCCGCTGGCGCAGAAGTAGTCTCGTTGCCGCCTTGACTTCGGCGCCTTCTCCCCCGAAACAGCCATCTTCCGCCCGCGACCCCCTGCGCGTGCCCGCGAAACGAGCCCCTGATTTGCGTCGGATTGCACGCTAAACGATTGAAATTGCGTGCCTTCTGCACGCAGCCCGGAGACCGCTTCGCGTCCACGCTGCTTCTTCCTTATATTGCCTAGATGCCGGATCACATGCGCAGCACCTATCTCGATTTCGAAAAGCCCGTCGCCGAACTCGATTCGAAGGTCGACGAACTGCGCGCGCTGGCTGCCACCGGCAGCGACATCGGCGAGGAAATCTCGCGGATCGAGGAGAAGGCGGCGCAGGCGCTGACCGAGCTCTACGCGAATTTGACGCCGTGGCAGAAGACGATGGTGGCGCGGCACCATCAGCGCCCGCATTTCACCGATTTCATCACCGCGCTGATTTCCGAATTCACCCCGCTGGCGGGCGATCGCAAGTTTGGCGAGGATGAAGCGCTGGTCGGCGGGTTCGGCCGCTTCCGCGGCGAGAGCATCTGCGTAATCGGCCAGGAAAAGGGCGCCACCACCGAATCCCGCATCAAGCATAATTTCGGCATGGCGCGCCCGGAGGGCTACCGCAAGGCGGTCCGGCTGATGGAGATGGCCGAACGGTTCGGCATTCCGGTGCTGTCGATCGTTGATTCCGCCGGCGCCTATCCCGGCATCGGCGCCGAGGAGCGCGGACAGGCCGAGGCGATCGCGCGCTCCACCGACGCCTGCCTGTCGCTCGGGGTTCCCAACGTGGCGATCATCACCGGCGAAGGCATGTCGGGCGGCGCCATCGCGATCACCACCGCCAACCGCGTGCTGATGTTCGAACATGCCATCTACAGCGTGATCTCGCCGGAGGCGGCGTCCTCGATCCTGTGGCGCGACGGCACCAAGGCGCAGGAGGCCGCAACCTCCATGAAGATCACGGCGCAGGACATGCTGCGCTTCGGCGTCATCGACCAGATCCTCAGGGAACCCGCCGGCGGCGCCCATCGCGACCCCGCTGCCATGATCGCGACCACCGGCGACGCCATCGAGCAGGCCCTAAATGACCTGCGGAACCTGGATGCCGACATGATTCGGAAGCAGCGCCGGCAGAAATTCCTCGATATCGGCCGCAAGCTGGCCTGAAGCTGACCTTCCAGCGGAATGGCCGCCAGGCGGCGGCCCAATCGTTAACATCGGGCATTTTTGCGATTCGGCGATTTTGGCCGCAATTAGGCCCAGACAAGGATAGATATTTAACCTCTGTTGACCATGCCTGACGGGGAACCCTCCGCCAGGTCCCCCTCGGCTTGCGACCGGGGGGCCCGAAGGGTAGTATTTTAGTCAATGGCTTCAGGGCATGGACGCTATGTTTGGGGTGCGAAGATTGCGCTTTGAGTTGTCCTTGGGGTGTGGAGCTCTGCATTGATCTATCGCTCGCTGGTTCGCGCGCTCATCACCTCGGCTGCGCTCGCGGCCGGCGGGATGCTGGCCGGTTGCAACAGCGATGAGATCTCGCTGGCGAACAACGCCAAGGCCAACCAGCCGGTCCCCCCAAAGCTGATCGCCGACATGACGGCGAAGGATATGGACCTGCAATCGCCGATGCTGGTGCGGATCTTCAAGCAGGAGGCCGAGCTCGAGGTCTGGAAGCAGGATCGCTCCGGCCGCTTCGCGCTGCTGAAGACCTACCCGATCTGCCGCTGGTCGGGCGATCTCGGACCCAAGGTCAGGGAAGGCGACCGCCAGGCGCCGGAAGGCTTCTATTCCATCAGCCCGGCCCAGATGAACCCGCAGTCGTCCTACTATCTGGCGTTCAATACCGGTTACCCCAACGCCTTCGACAAGGCGCTCGGACGCACCGGCTCGCAGTTGATGGTGCATGGCGACTGCTCGTCGCGCGGCTGCTACGCCATGACCGACGAGCAGATCGCGGAAATCTATTCGCTGGGACGGGAATCCTTCTTCGGCGGCCAGCGTGCATTCCAGCTGCAGGCCTATCCGTTCAAGATGACGCCGATCAACATGGCGAAACATCGCAACAACCCGAACATGCCGTTCTGGAAAATGATCAAGCAGGGCTGGGATCATTTCGAGGTGACGCGGCATGAGCCGAAGGTCGATTTCTGCGAGAAGAAATATGTGTTCGACGCCGTCAAGGCGCCGGACGCCAAGCGGGATCCGGTGTTCGAGGCGTCGTCCAAATGCCCCGTCTATGCGATCCCCGAAGACATCGCCGACGCCGTGCGCGAAAAGCAGCAGCAGGAGCAGGTCGAGACTTCCAAGCTGGTTTCAAAGGGAATACCGGTCGCGCGGATGAATACCGGCATCGACGGCGGCATGCACCGGGTGTTCGCCGCCAAGCTGCCCGAAGCCTCGACCGGCCTGTCGGAAGGCGGCGAAGGCCAGGGCCTGTCGCTCGCGGCCATTTCCCGCGCCCCTGGCACCATTCCAGCCCATGTCAATCCGCCGCGCGGCTCCGTGTCATCGCCCGAGGAGCCGCTGGCAGTCTCCATAGCGGCGCAGGCCACCCCGACTCAAGCCGCGCCGGCCACCCGCGTCGCGTCCGCAGAGCCGCCGGAAAAATCCGGCGGGTTCTTCTCCAGCCTGGCCCGCAAGGTCGGCCTCGGCGGGTCGGATACCACCGCAACCACCACCAAGCCGGCGCCTGCGCCGGCCCCGGCCAAGCCGAAGGTCATCGAGACCAAGCGCAACGAGCCGCCGCGCCCCGAAGCATCGGTGCCTAAACTCGCCGCCGCGCCGAAGCCGGCCGACACCAGGCCGCCGCTGAAGCCGTCGCTCGCGGATGCGCCCGCGCCTGCCGCCAAAGACGGCCTGGTCGCCGGCTCGCAGCCGATCATGCCGGCGAACTCGTTCGACAGCCGCTTCTCGGCGGTGAAGTAAAGCAACTCCACGCATCGAATCGTAAGGAGGGAAAGGCGCTTTTGGCGCCGTGCGCACCATTGTCATGCTTGCGCGTTGATAAGGTGGTGGGGCCTGCCGATCGGCTGCCGCCCAAGGGAGAACGATGGAAGCGGCTAATCGTCCATTACCATCTCGACCAACTTGGCAATCTTGACTCTCGTGAGGTCTCCCGAATTGGAAATGTAAGGTTCCATGTCGGGAGCATAGACATACGGGGTGCCTTTGGACGTTCCGCTATCTCCGATTCGCGTTACTACGATATTTCCAAATGCGGTTGAAATACTCGTCGGAGCACCATTGCCAATCGTAAAGGACACTCCCACTGGCCGATGGTCGTTAAGTTCTATCTGAGGTGCAAACGAAAATTGTTCCGGGCCCAAGTGTTCCCTTAACTCGGACAGGAAAGGAAGCACTTCGCGTTCCAGGGCGCTCTTACAATGATCGCTATCCGCGGCCCTCTTGTCGGCGCTCTCACCTGCTATCCCAGTCTGTTTATCCTTCTCCGCAATCGCAACGGCTACCTTGGCTCTGAATTTGTTGGCGAGTTCCTCGGCGTTCATCTGAGTTCCAATCGCTTCTGCAAGACACCCTTGAAATAAGCTTCGACTATGGCTTATCCGCGTCCCAGTGGGCCGCACCGATTTCATTGGAACCCTTTCTGGCTGTTATCATTGGTCAGGGTCCCTCGCGTACGCAGGGCGCTAACCAGTCTGCTTCCAAATGGCAAAAGCGCGCTCAACCGCGCTGGCAAAATCACCGTCCTCATCCTCCTGTTTTACATTCCCCGCTGATCGCCGGCTTGGGGATGCACAATGATTCACAATTCTCCTCCAGTCGTTCTTGTTGTTGAGGACGACTCGCTCCTTCGGCTAATCGCAGTTGAGTTGATTGAAGATGCCGGGTTCGGTGTTGTCGAAGCGTCAAATGCCGACCAGGCCATCGCAGCACTCGAACGTCGTACAGACATCACACTGTTATTTACTGATGTGGACATGCCGGGAAGTATCGATGGATTAAGACTTGCCCATTCCGTGCGTAGTCGGTGGCCGGCTATCAACATCATTATCGTCTCCGGCAAAACACACTTAACGGACGCGGATTTGCCTTCCGGCAGTCGCTTTTTTTCGAAGCCGTATTCAACGGGCCATATGATCAAGCTGCTGCACTTGTTTTACCCGCCACTCACTGACTAACAAGCTGATCGCCGCTAAAAAGAAGGGTGCCTGCTTTGTCTATATCAACACTCCCAACGGAGGTATGGTCCTCCAAGCAGGTCTTCCTCACATTGGAAGCCGGCGGCGTTGCGCTTTGGACGTGGAACGTGGACACCAACCGTTTCACGATGGACGAGCGGGCTTTCGAACTGTGGGCTGTTCCTGCCAGCGATACTGTGACGTTTGACGAACTTTCCAGCAAAATTCACCCCGCTGACCGGGATCGGGTCAGAGCGGGATTTATCGCAACACGAAGCATTCAAGGCCCTTACGAGATTGATTTCCGTATCATGATCGACAAGGAGGTCCGCTGGATATCCGCACGTGGTCAGGGAAGCGATGCGGGGATTGTCGGCCGTATAATGCTGGGAATATTCCTGGATGTTACGGGACGCAAACAGGTCGAGGAAGCAAACGAGCTCCTGGCTGGCGAGATGAGCCATCGCGTAAAGAACTTGCTGGCGATCGCGGCGGGTTTAGCAGCACTAACATCACGATCGACAGAGACGGCTTCGGAAATGGCGAGAGAGCTAACGCAACGCTTGACCGCCCTTGGGCGAGCGCACGATCTTGTTCGGCCGCTTCCGGGCAAAGAAAAGAAAGATGCTCTTTTGGGAGATTTAATCTCCGTGTTGTTGGCGCCTTACGATGACATGGGGGCGTTTAGCGGGCGTGTCCGCGTGTCGGTTCCAAGGATGGCTGTCAGCGAAGCGTCGGCGACCACCCTCGCATTGGTAATTCATGAGCTTGCTACAAATTCGCTGAAATACGGTGCGCTTTCGTCCGACGCTGGTACTCTCGACGTATCATGCGCCCCCCACCCGGTGGAAGTTACCCTGGTATGGACTGAAAGAGGAGGGCCACCAGTTAAAGCGCCGGTCGGTCCAGGCGGGTTCGGCAGCAAGTTGATCAACCGGGCCGTCAGTACTCAGCTTGGCGGCACAATTTCTTATGAATGGATTGCCGAAGGCGCGGTAGTCATGCTGTCAGTACAAAAGGACCGCTTGTCACGCTAACTTTGGATGGCCGCACCTAAATTTCAATGCTCACTGGCTCTGCGTCCAACCCGTGGCCTGTGACGAGCGCCTTACGGTTTTTGCCACTTCAATCTTAGCAGCTTCCATTTTGCCTCCACCCAAGCCAGCGCTTTAACAAGAGGCTTCTGCAAAAAGGGGACGTCTTGCGCGATCAACAAGAGCCCAAGAGGCAGCATCCAGAAACCTAACACAGGCAAGAAACTGAAGATGCCGCCGACAATGAGCAATACGGCGACCGCAAGCCGAGCTGCAAACGACGACGGTTTTCGCAACCAGCGAATGAATTGAGATATTCTTGTCGGCACCCGCCGATTTATTATCTCAAAATACCTGTTCAATTCCGCTTTCGTGGACGGCACTTTTGCCCCGTGAGGTGATTACGCGTCACGCGAGCCAAGATCCCGCCGTACGATAACGCCTGGGCCCTTCAAAGGTCCCAGCTTGCCGGTTTCCAGGCAATCATCTCTTTTTGAAAAATTCGTCGTTACGGACCCGCCATTTTTCATCGGCCAGCCATTTGTAATCCTGGTCTGGCATCAGGGGGATAGTCTTGACGGCTTCCCGCGTGATCAAAAGATAGAAGCTCGATCTATCGTGTGAGACCTTTAGCGACTTTAGTGGAACTACCACGCTATCTTTGCCCACTGTGAAAAAGCCTCCCGATGCCACGATCGCATAGTCTCGGCCGTCCTTAGCGCCGAACACAATGTTTCTGACTTCGCCAACTATTTTGTCGTCAGAGCTTCGAACCTCCGCTCCCACGATCTCGTCAGATCGCAGGGCTGTTGCTAGGTCCACAATTTGCACGAGCGGCTTCGCATCCTTTTTGTCGCGTTGACCCAAAGCCGCCCCACGCTGGACTTTTGGCTCGCGGGCAGTCGTCTGCTTATCGGCCTCTTCTTCATCATTGCCTCCAAGGGAGCTCATAGACGGGCCCGCGATCAACTCGCGGATGTTCGCCAGCAGACGCTCGCAATCGTCATGACGGCCGTACGATTGCAGCGTGAATGCGGCATCCCGCAAGCTCCGCAGGTCCCGTACCGACTGACTGTTTGCAGGGCCTCGAAGGCGTGGATTCTCCAGTACAGCCTCTTCAAGACCAGCGTCAGCAATTTGGCAGTCAGCCCGGCACTGCGCTATTGCCGCCACGGTTAAGAACGCGACGATGCTCAACTTCAAGATCACGGTAAATCCTCTTCGACGTGGTTGCTGTCATGTTTGTTTTGATTGCGTTCTTCGGCATCAGCCCGAGTTAGGTAATCTCTCGCTAGTGTCAAAAATCGCTCTCGTGTCGAATGGTCGGCGCTATTCGCAGCTAGACGCTCGCATTTGATGGCCTGCTCCCGACCGCAGGAGCGTGCGCTCCCCTTGACTTTGGTGCGTGCACGACGTGAGAGCACGCTAGAGCATGGCCCCGGTTCCAGGCGGCAGGGGAAGAAGCATTCGTAACTCGCAAATCATCTGGGATACAGCGTACGGCTTGGCGAAGAACCGACTGTCCGACGGCAACTGCGAATCGGATAATTTTGATTGCCCAGACACTATGACAATCTTGATCGGTGGCCAGCGATTTCGCACGGCGTGCGCAAGCTTCAAGCCGTCCATACTTCCGGGCATATCGATGTCAGTGAATATCAACGCGATGTCTGCCCGATGTTCGAGTATAACAAGCGCTTCGTCGGCATCAGCAGCCTCGATGGCTACGAATCCGGCCTCATGCATGACGTCAACAGCGAGCATCCTAACCAAATCATCGTCTTCAACCACCAAGACAATCTGGGGAAGTTGAACGACCGCCACTCAGATGAGCCTCGACGTGTGCATTCCTAAGCTTGTACGGGACCGGAGAACCTCTGTCGGTGGTATACGCCACAAAGGAACTTGATAATCGCTTTATAATGCGCTGCGGGCCACCGCCTGATAGGCTAAAGTGTGAGAGGTGAGCTCGCTAACGAGGTGCTTCCTTGACCATTACGAAAATCGATGACGGCTCGCGAAACAATCAGTTGCTTGGCGCATTAGAGGCGGAGAGTCGGGAGCGTATCGAACTCCATCTTGAGCCAGTTGAGCTTAAGCTTGGTGAGATGGTCTGTGATGCAGGTGGCCATCTTAAGCATGCGTACTTTCCGCGCGGTTCCGTCCTGTCTCTCCTGACTGTTCTGGAAAACGGCGCGGCGATTGAGACAGCAAACATTGGGCGTGAAGGTGCATTTGGACTATTTGCGGCAATGTATAGTCGGGTGTCATTCAATCGATGCATCGTACAACTCCAGGGCAATATGCTTCGTTGTCCGATTGAGGTGCTCCAGTCGGAATTTAGACGGAGCGAGCATGTTCGCGATCTTTTTGTGAGCTTTTCCGAAACG
>Ga0307297_10000123_pt1 | contig 17458 bp, 14 predicted proteins | sample ER_DNA_157_FD_194464 | JGI IMG/M metagenome (GOLD analysis project Ga0307297, IMG submission 194464) | Bulk soil microbial communities from the East River watershed near Crested Butte, Colorado, United States - ER_DNA_157 | ecosystem: Environmental > Terrestrial > Soil > Floodplain | place...
TTTGTTCCAACGAAGCGACGTACTCGGCGACTTCGGAGTCCTCTGAAGCCAGCTCATCCACCCCGCGCTCCCAGGCTCGGGCCAGCTCGGTCAGCTCACCAAGATCAAGAGAGGTGTCCAGCACCCTCTCGAGCTGGGAGAGCAGCGCCAAGGTGGCCTTGGGGCACGGCGGATGCGAGACGTAATGCGGGATGGCCGACCAGAGCGTCAGGACCTCAACTCCGCCGCGGCTCAAGGTGTCGCCGAGCACGCCGATGATGCCGGTCGGACCTTCGTACGTCGATGGCGCGAGGCCGAGCTTCTTCATCAACTCCCGGTTCGGAGTCGACACCGACACCGGGATTGGACGTGTGTGTGGGGTGTCGGCAAGCAGGGCACCGAGCAGATGCACTCGGCTCACGTGTGCTGAGCTGAGCGCGGAGGTGATCAAGGTGCTGAACTGTCGCCACCGCAGATTGGGCTCCAGGCCTTGGACCAAGATCAAATCGCGGCCGTCGGGGAGTTCGGCGATCTTGAGTTCGGTTGTAGGCCAGGTGATCTCGCGATCATCGTCCTCGCTGAGCTCCACGCGGGGACGGTTGACTTGAAAGTCATAGAACTCGTCTGGGTCCAGTGCGTAGACCGATTCGGCCTGGTACGACTCGGCAAGATGTTCGACGGCCCCTGTCGCGGCGTTTCCCGCGTCATTCCAGCCCCCGAAGGCCATCACCACCACCGGGTCGACCAGATCGCGTAGGTCTCGGCCGGCCGAGCTGGGGGAGTCGGGCATGTGCTTCACTGTAGCCGTCACGTCGCCGGTCAACGCCCGCTCCACATCGTGGTAGTTCTGCGCATAGCCTGCCCGCGACGACTATCCTCGCGAGATGCCCGATGGCTTGCGCGCGGCCCACTCAGCGGCCGATGTGGGCGCACCAGTGCCAGCAGATCTTCGTACCACGTTGTCCCAGCGTGTGGTGATCGCGGACGGGGCCATGGGCACGATGCTGCAGAGCTACGACCTGACTCTGCAGGACTTTCAGCAGCTCGAGGGCTGCAACGAAATCTTGAACGTCACCCGGCCGGATATCGTCCGCGCGATCCACGACGCGTATTTCGACATCGGTGTGGATGCGGTCGAAACCAACTCCTTTGGTGCCAACTTGTCTGCTCTGGGCGAGTACGGCATTGCCGATCGAATCAACGAGCTGGCAGCGGCGGCCGCCACCATCGCCCGCGAGTCGGCCGACGCGTACAGCACCCCGGACCGGCCACGCTGGGTGCTCGGAAGCGTCGGCCCGGGCACGAAACTGCCAACCCTCGGCCACGTCTCGTACGCCCAGCTGCGCGATGCCTATCAGCAGCAGGTGGAAGGCCTCCTCGCCGGCGGCGTCGATGCAGTGCTGATCGAGACGTCACAAGATCTGCTGCAGACCAAGGCCGCCACGCTGGGTGCCAAACGGGCACTGGCGTACGCCGGACGCGATCTTCCGGTGATTGTGCATGTGACCGTCGAGACCACCGGCACGATGCTCCTCGGCTCCGAGATCGGTGCCGCGCTCACCTCACTCGAGCCGCTCGGCATCGACATGATCGGGCTGAACTGCGCGACCGGCCCCTCGGAGATGAGCGAGCATCTGCGGCACCTATCCCGGTACGCGACGATCGGCATCAGCTGCATGCCGAATGCCGGCCTGCCGCAGCTCACGGCCCAGGGCGCGCTCTACCCGCTCCAGCCGGTCGAGCTGGCTGACGCCCTGGAACAGTTCGTCGACGAGTTCGGGCTTGGCCTGGTGGGCGGTTGCTGTGGCACCGGCCCGGAGCATCTTCGCGAGGTGGTCGAGCGCCTGGAAGGTCATCAGGCGAGTGACCGCTCAGTACGGCACATCGGAGCCGCAGCCTCGTTGTACGCCGAGGTGCCGTTCCGACAGGACACCAGCTACCTCTCGATCGGAGAGCGGACCAACGCCAACGGCTCCAAAGCCTTCCGCGAGGCCCTGCTCGCCGAGCGCTGGGACGATTGCGTCGACATCGCGCGATCCCAGATCCGCGACGGTGCCCACCTGCTCGATCTCAACGTCGATTACGTCGGCCGGGACGGCGCGGCTGACATGCGCGAGCTGGCATTTCGGCTGGCGACGGCTTCGACCTTGCCCATCGTGCTGGACTCCACCGAACCGGCCGTGTTGCAAGCAGGTCTGGAACGGCTCGGTGGCCGTGCGGTGATCAACTCGGCCAACTACGAGGACGGCGACGGGCCCGACTCTCGATTCAGCACGGTGATGAATCTCGTCGCCGAGCATGGTGCAGCCGTGATCGTGCTGACCATCGATGAGGATGGCCAGGCGCGTACGGCGGAGTGGAAGGTGCGCGTCGCTCAGCGTGCGGTCACCGACATCACCCAGAAGTTCGGGCTGCGCCAGAGCGACATTCTCATCGACTGTCTGACCTTCCCGATCGCTACCGGACAGGAGGAAACCCGGCGGGACGGCATCGAGACCATCGAGGCCATTCGCGAGGTCAAGCGGCTCTTTCCGGACGTGCAGACCACACTCGGGCTGTCCAACGTCTCCTTCGGTCTCAACCCGGCCGCCCGGGTGGTGCTCAATTCGGTGTTCCTCAACGAATGCATCGAGGCCGGCCTGGACTCCGCCATCGTGCACGCCGCCAAGATCATTCCGATGGCCCGGATCCCCGACGAGCAACGGGAAGTGGCGCTCGACATGGTTTACGACCGGCGGCGGCCGGGCACCGAAGCCGAGCCTGCTTACGACCCGCTGCAACGCTTCCTGGAGCTGTTCGAAGGCGTCACGACAGCCGACGCCAAAGCCGAGCGTGCCGCGGAGCTGCTCAAGCTGCCCGTAGGGGAACGCTTGCAGCGCCGAATTATCGACGGCGAAGGCAAGGGCCTCTCAGATGATCTTGACGCCGCGCTCGCGGCGGGTACGCCGGCGATGGAGATCATCAACACCGATCTGCTGGCCGGCATGCGGGTGGTCGGCGAGCTCTTCGGGTCGGGCCAGATGCAGCTGCCCTTCGTCCTGCAGTCCGCCGAGGTGATGAAGACCGCTGTCGCCTACCTGGAGCCGCATCTGGAGAAGACCGACGCTCGCGGCAAGGGCACCATCGTGCTCGCGACGGTCAAGGGTGATGTGCACGACATCGGCAAGAACCTGGTCGACATCATCCTGACCAACAACGGCTACACAGTAGTGAATCTGGGCATCAAACAGCCGATCGGGGCGATCATCGACGCCGCACAGGAGCACCATGCAGATGTCATCGGCATGTCGGGGTTGCTGGTGAAGTCAACCGTCGTCATGAAGGAGAATCTAGAGGAACTCAACCGGCGTGGCATGGCGACCGCGTATCCCGTGTTCTTGGGCGGTGCAGCGCTCACCCGTGCGTACGTCGAGCAAGATCTTCGCGAGGTGTTTGCCGGCGAAGTCCGCTACGCCCGCGATGCCTTCGAGGGGTTACGACTCATGGACGCCCTGATGGCTGTCAAGCGCGGCGAGGAGGGGGCTGCGCTGCCGGCGCCACGTGAACGCCGGGTTAAGGCTCGCGGGTCAACCCTTGTCGAGGATCGGGTGGATACCGAGGTGGCCAGGCGTTCGGATGTGGCGGTTGACATCGATGTGCCGACTCCGCCGTTCTGGGGCGACCGGATCGTCAAGGGGATCTCGCTGGCCGATGTCACGGCTTATCTGGATGAACGGGCGACGTTCATGGGCCAGTGGGGTCTCAAGGGTTCGCGTGGCGGTGTGTCCTATGAGGACCTGGTCGAGACCGAGGGCCGGCCGCGGCTGCGCGCCTGGCTGGATCGCATCCAGACCGATGGGATAGCGGAGTTCGCAGTGATCTACGGGTACTGGCCGTGTTACAGCGACGGCGAGGATCTCGTCGTGCTCCGGCCTGGCGCCGATGTATCAGATCCGGCCGCGGAGCTGCACCGCTACACGTTCCCGCGCCAGACCCGGGGTCGTTATCTCTGCCTGGCTGACTTCTTCCGAGATCGACAGCTGGCCGAACGTAAGGGTCCGGACGTAGTGGCGTTCCATCTGGTCACCATGGGAGCTCAGGTCTCCAAGGTCACCGCTAGCCTCTTCGAGCACAACGCCTACCGGGATTATCTGGAGCTGCACGGGCTCAGCGTGCAACTGACCGAGGCCCTGGCCGAAATGTGGCATGCCAGGATCCGGGCCGATTTCGGTTTCGCACGCGACGACGGGGCGATGGAGGAAATGATCCGGGACCAGGCCTACCGCGGCTCCCGGTACTCCTTCGGCTATCCCGCATGCCCTGAGCTGGATGATCGGCGCAAGCTGGTGGCGCTGCTCCGTCCGGAGCGAATCGGCGTTGAGCTGTCCGAGGAGCTGCAGCTGCATCCGGAGCAGTCCACAGATGCCATGATCGTGCACCATCCCGAGGCGAAGTACTTCAACGCACGATAGTGCGACCACCGCGCTGGGACGGGCGGCCTGTCAGAGTGCAATTCAAATCCGCAAATTTGCGCGTCTGGCTCCGACTGGAAGAATGGCCGCGCCATGAGCGACACGACAACCTCCACGCTGGCGGCCGCGCTGTGGGATTTCGACGGCACACTGGCCGACACCGAGCCGCTCTGGATTGCCGCAGAGTACGACCTGATCGACAAGCTCGGCGGCACCTGGTCGCAGCAGGATGCTGAGCAGCTGGTGGGCAACTCACTGCTCGACTCAGGGTCCTACATCCTCAACGCCATTGGCCGAGCCGACCTCAGCCCGGCATGGGTGGTGGACGAGCTGCTGACGGCGGTTGTTGATCACATCCGGCATCACCCGATTGTGTGGCAGCCCGGAGCGATCGAGCTACTCGAATCTTTTGCGGCGGCTGGCATCCCGTGCGCCTTGGTGTCGGCGTCGTACCGGGTGCTGTTGGACGCGGCGCTCGTCCAGCTTCCCGCTGGGACTTTCGGAGTCTCGGTCGCGGGTGATGAAGTGAGCCGAGGCAAGCCCCACCCAGAGCCGTACGAGAAGGCGTGTACGGCGCTCGGCGTCTCAGCTCGGCATTGCGTGGTCTTGGAGGACTCCGAAACGGGCTGCCGATCGGGGAATGCCGCCGGTGCGCTCGTAGTAGCGATACCTCATCGGGTGCCGATCCCGACGGCTCCGCGACGGCTCCACGTGAATTCGCTTGCCGAGCTGGACGCCGCCGCGGTCGCACGACTGCTGGAGCAGTTCGATGCCGACTGACACCTCTGCGGGCCTGCCGCGCCGCCTCTTGGTCGGAGTCGTCCTGCTGTTGTTGTTCTTGAGTGCGTGCCGAACCCCAGGTGAGCGGCCGGCGCCCACCCCGACTGCCAGCTCAACCCCCCGACCGTTCACGGTGATGTCGACCGATCAGATCCGGGTCACCGATCCGGCCGCGATCACTGATGCGGCCTCTACCGTGCTCTCGCTCAACGTCTTCCAGCGGCTGATGACCGCAGATCCGGGTGGCTCGGTTCTCAAGCCCGACGCAGCTCGGGACTGCCTCTTCACCGCAGCGAACGTCTACACCTGCACGCTCAACGACGACCTGGCGTTCCACAATGGACATCCACTGACCTCCAGTGACGTGAAGTTCAGCATCGAGCGGGCTGCTCGGCTCAAGGTTCCGGGGTCTTCAGCGCCAGCACTGTCATCGTTTCGGAGAATTCAGACCCCAGACGCGAAGACCGTCAGGTTCGTGCTGAGCAGGCCCGATACCCAGTTCGGTTGGGCACTGGCTTCCCCAGCGGCATCGATCGTCGACGAGGAGGTCTACGACGCCGACCGGGTGCAGGATCCGAACGAATTGATCGTCGGCTCCGGCCCCTTCCGGGTGACGAAGTACACCGGCAACCAGCTGCAGCTCAGCAAATACGACGCCTACGTTGGGCGCAACCCTCCACGTCTTTCCGCTCTGGTGTACCGCAGCGTCGCCGACTCCCCGACGATCGAGGACGCCATGAGCCGGGGCATGGTCGACGTCGTCTGGAGGGGGCTCGACACAGCAGCCGTTACCCGGTTCAACCAGCAGGTGCGACAGAACCCCAATCACGAGACCCTCAACGGCTTCACCGAAACCGTGCTGGGCGGCGCACGCGTCCTGCAGCTCGAATGGTCGCCGAGCTCGCCGATGCGGTCGAACAAGGCCCTGCGCCAAGCCATTGCGGTGGCTCTGCAAGGAGACCGCACATCCGATTCCCTCGTTCCGACCGGTGTGGAGGGCCATACGGCGGCCTTCCCGCTCGGCGGTAAGGCGAAGCCCAAGGTGACGTGGAAAAGCCGGATCAACCTCACGCTGGGCTATGACGCCACCATGCCGAATGGCCCGGACCTCGCCGCGCAGATCCGCTCGCGGCTGGAGAACACCGGCGGGCTGAGCGTCCAAATCCGACCTGGTGACCTGAATGCGGACTTGAATCTGGTTGACCGGAAGGCGTGGACCGCTACGGCGATCGCCTGGCTACAGCCCTACCTGGACACGCCGCTGCCGGCCGCCAAGTTGACGGTCAGCACCATCGAGACCGAATTTCGCGCGACTACTGACAGTGCCAGCGCAGATCGGCTGCTGGCTGCGCTGCAGAAGCAGGCGGCGGTCGACCTGATCATGCTGCCGATCACCCAGTCGGACGAGCATCTCTACGTACGCGGCGGCGTGGAACTGCCTGGCGGCTCCTTCGGCCCGGGCTGGCAGCTGGGATTCTTCGGTATCAGCAATGCCTGACCAGGTAGAGCTCTCCGGGGTTCGACGCGGCTCGTTCGAGGCGGGGGAGCGCATCACCTTGACCGATCCGAAAGGACGACGACATTCGGTCGTGCTGGCGGTGGGCGGGCTGTTTCACACGACGAAAGGCTCGGTCAGCCACGACCACCTCATTGCTCAGCCCGAAGGCGTGGTGGTCAATACGACCGGCGGCATGCCATTTCTTGCCATGAGGCCGCTGTTGCAGGACTTCACCGTCACCATGCCGCGCGGCGCCGCCGTGGTCTATCCCAAGGACGCAGCCCAGATTTTGATGAGTGCGGACATCTTTCCCGGCGCTCGGGTTCTCGAGGCAGGGGCCGGGTCGGGCGCCCTGAGCTGCAGCCTGCTCCGAAGCATCGGTCCGAGTGGACGTTTGATCTCCTACGAGCGGCGCGAGGACTTTGCCAACTTTGCTCGCCGGAACGTGGGAAACTTCTTCGGTGCGCTCCCTGCCAACTGGGAGCTGCGGGTCGGCGATCTGCTCGCCTCGCTTACCGATGAGCCCGTTGACCGGGTGGTGCTGGACATGCTCGCCCCGTGGGAATGCGTGACTGCCTCGGCCCAGGTGCTGATCCCCGGTGGGGTGTTCTGCGCCTACGTCACGACGACCACGCAGCTTGCGCAGACGGTGGAGACCTTGCGGGTGCACGCCGGTTTCACCGAGCCGGAGGCGACCGAATCGCTGATCCGGGCCTGGCATGTGGAGGGACTTGCGGTGCGGCCGCGGCATAACATGGTCGGCCACACTGGATTCGTGATCACTGCGCGGCGCATGGCACCAGGGTTCACAGCACCGTTACGCAAACGTCGCCCAGCACCCGGCGCGTACGGCGATGATTACAAAGGACCGCACAACCTGCCCAGGTAGGGTCTCTTGACAGGAGGTGTGCCATGGCCGGATCTCTTCACGATCGCGGTGCGTATGAGGACCGCGAATCTTTGATAACCCAGATTGGTGCGCTCAGAGACGAGCTCGACAGGCTCCGGGATCGCACGACGTCCCATCCCCACGACCTCGCCATGCTGGAGCGCCGGCTGGCTGATGCTCGTTCGGATGCCCGGACCGCCGCCGCCAACAATGAGCGCCTCGCCGCCACACTGCGTGAAGCGCGGGATCAGATCGTGTCGTTGAAGAGCGAGGTTGACCGGCTTGCACAGCCGCCGGCCGCCTTCGCCGTCTTTCTCGCCGGGCAGGAGGATCACACCGCGGATATCTATACCTCCGGCCGCAAGATGCGGGTCAGTGTGAGTCCCGATGTTGATCTGGAAGGGCTGTCACCCGGCAAGGAGGTGATGGTCAATGAGGCGATGAACGTCGTCAAGGTCCTGGAGTTCGACGAGGTCGGCGAAGTCGTGCTGCTCAAGGAGATGCTCGAGGGCGGCGATCGCGCGCTGGTGATCGGACACGGCGACGAGGAAAGCGTCGTTCGGCTCGCGTACCGGCTGCGTGATCAACATCTGCGGTCCGGGGACTCGTTGTTGATCGATCGTCGGGTGCATTTCGCGTACGAGCGGATTCCCAAGCTGGATGTCGAAGAGCTGGTGCTGGAGGAGGTGCCCGACATCGACTACTCGGTGATCGGCGGCCTGGGCAACCAGATCGAGGCGATCCGGGATGCGGTCGAGCTGCCGTTCCTGCACAAGGAACTCTTTGCTGAGCATGAGCTCAAGGCCCCCAAAGGCATCCTGCTCTATGGACCTCCCGGCTGCGGCAAGACCTTGATCGCCAAGGCCGTCGCCAACTCACTGGCGAAGAAGGTCAGCGAGCGAACCGGCGAGGAAGGCCGGAGCTTTTTCCTCAATATCAAGGGTCCTGAGCTGCTGAACAAGTACGTCGGGGAAACCGAGCGACACATCCGGCTGGTCTTCCAACGGGCCCGCGACAAGGCCACCGATGGCATGCCGGTGATCGTCTTCTTCGACGAAATGGACTCGCTGTTCCGGACTCGTGGCTCCGGTGTCTCCTCTGATGTGGAGAACACCATCGTGCCGCAGCTGCTGAGTGAGATCGACGGCGTCGAGGGCTTGGACAATGTGATCATCATCGGAGCGTCGAACCGTGAGGACATGATCGATCCGGCAATCCTGCGACCGGGACGCCTCGACGTGAAGATCAAAATTGAGCGGCCTGATGCGGAGGCGGCGCGGGAGATCTTCAGCAAGTACCTCACTCCGACCCTGCCGCTGCATCCGGAAGATCTCGCCGAATTCGATCATGATCCGCAGAGCTGCGTGCAGGCCATGATCGACCGCACCGTTAGCCGGATGTATGTGGAGTCGGAGGAGAACCAGTTCCTGGAGGTCACTTACGCCGGCGGCGACAAGGAGGTCCTCTACTTCAAGGACTTCAACTCAGGGGCAATGATCCAAAACATCGTGGATCGGGCGAAGAAGATGGCGATCAAGGACTTCCTCGACACCCGTGTACGAGGTTTGCGGATCGGGCACCTGCTCCAGGCCTGCCTGGATGAGTTCGCCGAAAACGAGGATCTGCCCAACACCACCAACCCGGATGACTGGGCGAAGATCTCCGGCAAGAAGGGCGAGCGAATCGTCTTCATCCGAACGCTGATCTCGTCCAAGCAGGGGACTCAACCGGGCAGGTCCATCGACACCGTCTCGAATACCGGTCAGTACCTGTAGGGCGTTCCCAGCCTCGGACGTCTAGACGTTGAGTCGGCGGATGTCTTGGCCCGGGCGTGCTGAATCAGCCGGAGCCCGGCTCGCCAGCCGATCAGGAGGACTGCGAGGAAGACGCTGGCGACGAGGACGAAAGACGGCTGAACACCGGCACCGGTGAGTACCCGCAGCGTCATGCCACCGACGACCGTGCCGAGCCAGACGAAGACGCCTGAGGCGAGCGCGTATGGGTGTCGCCAGATGCGGCCGATGAGGGCTCCGAAGAGGCACCCGGCGAGGAAGGGCCAGGCGGTGTATGCGACGCCGAGAAGGTCGGTCGCCTCCTGGTGACTACTGCGTCCGATGATCGCGAAAATGAGGATGCAGATTACGTCGACAGCGATCGCTGGCAGGACCTGCATGATCCTCACATTACGCTGAGGCCATGGCTTCTACAGCCGATCGCGAGGAGTCGGCGGCCGCCAGCTCGGAGATGACGGCGCGGCTGAACGCGCGTGTCATGGGAATCGAGACCGAGTACGGCATCAGTGCGCTCGCACCCGGGTCACCTGCACTGCCGACTGGGTTCGGCAACGCCTTCGTCGAGGACGACCTGCATCCGATGCAGCTGTCCAACCACGTCGTGAAGGCGTACGGCGCCTCGGCAGCAGGCCAACCGGCCGGCTGGGACTACGAGACGGAGACACCGCTCCGGGACATCCGCGGCTATGAAATCTCCCGGGCCGCGGCCCACCCGGATCAGCTCACCGACACCGATCTCGGTATGGCGAACGTGATCTTGACCAATGGCGCGCGGCTCTATGTCGACCATGCCCACCCGGAGTATTCCAGCCCCGAGGTGACCTGCGCGCTGGACGCGGTGCGATACGACAAGGCCGGCGAGGTCGTAATGGCCCTTGCAGCGCAGCGTGCGACTCAGTCATTGGGACGCTCGGTGCGGCTCTACAAGAACAACACCGACGGCAAGGGCGCCTCGTACGGAACCCACGAGAACTACCTGCTGCAGCGCAGCACGCCTTTCGACCGAATCGTCACCCAGTTCACGGCGTTCCTGGTCTCTCGGCAGGTGATCATCGGCGCCGGCCGTGTGGGCCTGGGTCAATCCAGCCAGACGCCCGGCTTCCAGATCAGCCAGCGGGCCGACTTCTTCGAGGCCGAGGTGGGTCTGGAAACCACGCTGAACAGGCCGATCATCAATACCCGGGATGAGCCGCACGCTGATGCGAGCAAGTACCGCAGGCTGCACGTAATCACCGGAGACGCCAACCTCTCCGAGATCTCCACCTATCTCAAGCTGGGTACTGCGTCCTGGGTGCTGCGCGTCATCGAGGCAGGCGAGTTGGGCAGTGACGTGCGACTGGACGGGCCTGTGGCGGCCATGCGGACGGTCAGCCATGACGTGTCGGTCCGAGAGCCGCTCTACCTGAGCGATGGGCCCAGCATGACGGCGTTGGACCTCCAGGAGGTGTATCTGGACGCCTGCCGCAACCACTACGAGCGGGTGGCCGGAGATCTCACCGAAAGCGCTCGCATCGAGGCGAAGGACATCTTCAGCCGCTGGCAGGACTGCCTGGATGCGCTACGCACCGACATCTTCAGCCTCGCCGATCAGCTCGACTGGGTGGCCAAGCTCAAACTGATGGAGTCCTATCGGGAGCGTGACGGACTGAGCTGGTCTGCTGCCAAGCTGGCGTTGATCGACCTGCAGTACGCCGACGTCGACCCGCGCCGCAGCCTCTATCGCGCGCTGCTGGCCAATGGCAAGATGCGTCGGCTCATCAACGATGACGAGATCGAACGCGCCCGCAACGCGCCGCCGGAGGACACCCGGGCGTACTTCCGGGGCCGGGTCATGCAGAAGTTCGGCACATCGGTGGTCGCTGCGTCCTGGGACTCGGTGATCTTCGACGTACCCGAACGTCCAGCGCTGCAGCGGCTGCCCTTGTTGGACCCGCTCCGTGGCACTCGCGAGCAGGTTGGCCAGCTGATCGATGAGTGCAATTCGGTCACCGAGCTGTTCGCTGCGCTGGGTCGCTGACCCGCTCAAGCCCCCTCTTGGCTGCCTGTGTAGACCCTTCGGGCGACAACGCACCGCTGGCCGCACACGGTAAGAATGTCGTGGTGTTGTGGGAGACGTTGGTTAGGCTGGACGCCACAGAGACGAGGAGCAGGTATGGCGGAGTCAGAGCAGAGCCAACGCAAGGCACGGCGAGCCGACGATCGTGAGGTCGAGGAGCTGGCGCCTGCCGATACTGCGCACAAGGCGGAACTCGACTCAGAGGTCGACTCCCTGTTGGACGAGATAGACGACGTGCTCGAGGTGAACGCTGAGGAGTTCGTACGCTCATTCGTTCAGAAGGGCGGCCAGTGAACGATAGCCGACATGTCGTCGAGCTGAGCTCTGAGTTTTTCCGTATCGGGTCGTCTTCGTTCACCGACTTCGTCTCGCGGGTGGCTCCGGATGCGTTGCCTTCCTCGCGGCCGGCGCTCGCCGGGGTGGGCGATCTGACGCCACACGGCACGACGATCGTGGCCGCGACCTTTCCCGGCGGCGTCGTGGTGGCCGGTGACCGGCGGGCGACGATGGGCAACATCATCGCGCAACGCGACATCGAGAAGGTGTTCGCGGCGGATGAGTTCTCGATCATCGGAATTGCGGGCGCTGCCGGGCTCGCGGTCGAGCTGGTGGGTTTGTTTCAGGTCGAGCTGGAGCATTACGAAAAGATCGAGGGCGCACCGCTTTCCCTGGTCGGCAAGGCAAACCGGCTAGCCACGATGACCCGCATGAACCTCGCCCTGGCCATGCAAGGGCTCGTGGTGGTGCCCTTGTTTGCCGGCTGGGATGAGGCCACCGGCGGGGGCCGCATCTTCTCCTACGACGCGACCGGCGGCCGCTACGAGGAGCACGCGTACTTCTCGGTCGGATCCGGCGCGGTGTTCGCCCGCGGGTCGCTCAAGAAGCTCTATCGGCCTGACTTCGCAGCGAACGAAGCTGCCATGGCGGTGATCCAGGCGCTGTACGACGCGGCCGATGACGACTCGGCGACCGGCGGACCCGACATGGTGCGGAAGATCTTTCCCGTTGTGCTGGCCGCCACCGAAGACGGCGTGCAGCGTTTGAGCGATGCGCAGACCACCGACCTGATCGACCAGCTGATCGCAAGCCGGGCAGTGCGACCCGACGGACCAGGGGCTCCACTTGCTTAGGACGTACCGATGAGTATGCCATTCTACGTTGCCCCCGAGCAGCAGATGAAGGATCGGGCGGATTACGCCCGTAAAGGCATTGCTCGGGGCCGTTCAGTCGTCGTGCTGCATTACGCCGAAGGTATCTTGTTCGTGGCCGAGAACCGATCGCAGGCCTTGCACAAGGTCAGCGAGATCTACGATCGCGTCGCCTTTGCCGCCGTTGGTCGATACAACGAGTTCGAGAATCTGCGCCAGGCGGGCATTCGCTACGCCGATGTGCGCGGCTACACCTACGACCGGACCGATGTGACAGGGCGCGGGCTGGCCAACATGTACGCCCAGGTGCTGGGCACCATCTTCTCCTCCGGTGGTGACAAACCCTTCGAGGTCGAGATCATCGTCGCAGAGCTCGGCGTAACACCCCAACAGGATCAGATCTACCGGCTGACCTACGACGGTTCAGTGGCCGACGAGGCCAACTTCGCAGTGATGGGCGGTTCAGCCGATGTGATTGCTGAGGTAGTCGGTGGTGGATTCAGCCCGAGCCTCGGCCTCAACGATGCGGCCAGGCTGGCGGTACGCGCGCTTAGCTCCGACGGCGGTCAAGGTGCGGCACCGCGGGTGCTAGGCGTGGATGCATTAGAGGTCGCGATTCTGGACAGGAACAGGGCAATGCCACGCAAGTTCCGGCGAATCAAGGGTGATCGACTGGCCGCCCTGCTCGCCAATGGACCCGAGCCCGCCGACACGGCTGCTGACGCGACCGCCGACACCGCCGCCGACCAGACGTGAACGACACCACATCGGCCACGGGAGCGGAGCAAGGCTCGGTCAGCCGAGTCGTGATCATCGGAGCCGGGCTGATCGGCGCATCGATCGGGTGCGCCCTGTCCGCGGCGGGTTACGCGGTCCATCTCCGTGATCACAAGATCAGCCACGCCCATGTCGCAGCCGGTCTGGGCGCCGGCACGATCGACCCTCCGGTGTCCGCAGACGTCGACCTCGTCGTCGTCGCCGTGCCGCCTGGCGCCATCGCCGATCTCGTCGTGCACAGCCTGCAGGTCTATCCGAATGCGACGGTCACCGATGTCGGCTCGGTGAAGGCCGGAGTCCTTGACGCCTTGTGGCAGCGCGACGTAGAGCTGGGCCGGTATGTCGGCTCCCACCCCATGGCTGGATCCCATCACTCGGGTCCGATGACCGCCCATCCAGGGCTGTTCGTCGACCGGACCTGGGTCGTCACACCCCACCGGCGTTCGGCACCCGAATCCGTGACGCGAGTACGGGCGGTCGTACACGCCTGCGGAGCGCGCGAGGTGATCATGGACGTCGATGATCATGATGCGGCGGTGGCGAGGGTCTCTCACCTGCCGCACCTGATCTCGGTGCTGGTCGCGGCACACCTGACGCAGGTTCCCGAAGGCGACCTGATGCTCGCTGGTCAGGGTCTGCGCGATGTGACCCGCATTGCCGGCAGCGACCCGCTGCTCTGGGAGCAGATCCTAGGGGCCAACTCGAACGCCGTGCTCGAGGAACTGCGCGGTGTTCAAGATCAGCTGGGCTTGTTGATCAAGGCGGTGGAGGCCGCGCCGGCCACAGATGAGCTACGCAGCCAGTTGGAACGAGGTGTCGTCGGTACGCGGAAGATCGGCGGTAAGCACGGGTTGGCGCCGGTCAGTTACAGCGAGGTCGTCGTCGCCATTCCTGACTCCCCAGGAGCGCTCGGACGACTTTTTGCCGATGTCGGGGCTGCAGGGGTGAACGTGGAGGACATCTCCATCGAGCACGACCCAGTCCGAGAAATGGGCTATCTGGCCCTATCCGTTACGCCGGACCACGCGGATGCGCTAGTTGAAACCATGTTGGCGCGTGGCTGGACAGTCTCCTGAAAGTGGCCGGTACGCTGAGGCGCGTGTCTGAGGTAGCGATGACCCATCAGGTCCAGACGTCGACCGAGTGCAGGCCGAACTCCGGATTCAATCGGCCGCTCGTCATCGCTATCGACGGCCCCAGCGGCTCAGGCAAATCAAGTACGGCTTGCGGAGTTGCCGACAAGCTTGGTTTGGCCTTCCTCGACACGGGTGCGATGTACCGAGCGGTCACCTGGCTGGCACTGCAAGAAGGCGTCGACCTGGACGACCGAGCGGCTGTCGCAGAGCTGTTGGCACACGTCTCGATGGATGTCGACATGGATCCTGGGCGTCCGGCGATTGCCATCAATGGAGTCGATGTATCCGAAGCTATTCGGGCTCCGGAGGTGTCAGCCGCTGTCAGTGCGATTGCCACCAACCTCGACGTACGCGCCGACCTGGTAGCGCGACAGAAGAAGTTGATCGCCGACGCGGTCGGAGGAATCGTCGCCGAGGGCCGGGACATCACTACGGTCGTGGCGCCGGACGCCGACGTACGCGTGTTGCTGGTTGCCGATCCGGCCGCTCGGGTTGCGCGACGGCATGCCGAGCTCGCGGAGCATCAGATCGACGTGGACGAGGTTCATGATCAGATGATTCGCCGTGATCGTGACGATTCCTCGGTCGCTGAGTTCGAATCGGCGGCTCCCGGCGTGCACGTCGTCGATTCGACCTCCCTCAGCCTGGACGAGGTGATCGAGACGATCTGCGCATTCGTTCCGGCCCGGCCGCTGGGAGACACGAATGATCGAAGGGGTTAGCCCCGATCTCCCGCATACCGATCGATTGCCCGCCCCCAAGGAATGGGGGCTGCGGCTCAGCAGGCCGCTGGTAGCACTAGGACTGCGCCTCTCCTGGCGGGTCAAGGTACACGGTGCCCACCACGTTCCACGATCCGGACCGGTGATCTTGGTGGCGAACCACATCGGCGCTTTGGACGGGCCGGTTCTAGTGGCCCTGACCAGGCGGCTGACTTTCGCCTGGGTGAAACATGAAGCCTTCATCGGCACGGTCGGTCGGTTCCTCGCCCAGATCGGCCAGATCTCGCTCAACCGTCGCGAGATCGATCCGCAGGCCGTCCGGAGGGCGATTCAGGTGCTACGAGCCGGGAAGGTGCTGGCTGTCTTCCCGGAAGGCGTACGCAGTGGCGGCGAAGTCGCCTGGGCCAGGCGAGGTGCCGCCTACCTGGCCATGGTGTCGGGGGCGCCCCTTGTCCCGGTCGCCATTCTCGGCACTCGGGAACCAGGTCAGACCAAGAGCCAGCTGCCACACCTGCGCAGCTCGATTCATCTGGTCTATGGGGAGCCGTTCACGCTGCCTCGGACTCCCTGGCCCCGGCGTAAGGCAGCGGTTGCACAGTGGACCGAGGTCGTGCGGGAACGGCTTGCCGACCACATTGTCGCCGCACAAACGCTGACCGGGCTACCCTTGCCGGGGCCACCGAAGGCCAGAATCCGCCATCTGCACCCGTCCAGTCCTTAACGGGCTACAGACTTGAGAACTCGGAGCGAAGCGACCATGACTGACATCGCGGCTACCGAGGAGTCGCCCGTGCTGCCGGTGGTGGCGGTGGTGGGCCGGCCGAACGTCGGTAAGTCGACTCTGGTGAACCGGATGATCGGGCGCCGGGAAGCCGTGGTTCAAGACGTGCCGGGAGTGACCCGAGACCGCGTGTCCTACGACGCCACCTGGAACGGGCGCCAATTCGTGCTGGTGGACACCGGCGGTTGGGCTCCGGATGCCAAGGGGATGGCTGCGCAGGTCACCGAGCAGGCCGAGCTGGCGGTCGCGGCAGCTGATGCGGTGGTCTTTGTCGTCGACGCAACGGTCGGAACGCAGGACGTCGACGAGGCCGTCGTCAAGGTGTTGCGTCGCAGCGGCAAACCAGTGGTACTGGCCGCCAACAAGGTCGATGATCAACGAAGCGAGGCCGAGGCCGCCACGCTCTGGCAGCTCGGCCTCGGCGAACCATTGGCCGTGTCGGCATTGCACGGTCGGGGCAGCGGTGACCTGCTGGATGCGATCTTGGGTGCGATTCCCGAGGCGCCCATGGAGCTGCCGAACGGCGCGCGTGGGCCGCGGCGGGTGGCTGTTGTCGGAAAGCCGAATGTCGGCAAGTCGAGCCTGCTCAACAAACTGGCTCGGCAGCAGCGGGTGGTGGTCGATGAGGTAGCGGGAACCACCGTGGATCCCGTCGATGAGCTCGTTGAGGTCGACGGCGAAATCTATCGGTTCATCGATACGGCCGGAATCCGTCGCCGGGTCAAGGAGGTCTCGGGACACGAGTACTACGCGAGCCTGCGTACCCACGGTGCGATCGAGCGGGCGGAGGTGTGCATTGTCGTCGTCGATGCCAGTGAGCCGGTCACCGAGCAAGATCTCCGCATCCTGACCTCGGTAGAGGAAACCGGCCGGGCGCTCGTGATCGCGTTCAACAAGTGGGACCTGACCGACGAGGAGAGACGTCACTACCTGCGCCGCGAGATCGAACGTGATCTGGTGCATTTCGAGTGGGCAGCCAAGATCAACATTTCGGCGCTGACCGGGCGTCACGTCGATAATCTGGGTGCGTCTATCAAGGAAGCGCTGGCCGGCTGGGAAACCCGCATCTCCACCGGGAGGCTGAACGCCTTCCTGGGTCGGATCGTCGCCGCGCATCCGCATCCGGTACGCGGCGGCAAGCAACCGCGGATCCTGTTCGGGACCCAAGCTCATGCCGGCCCGCCGACCTTCGTGCTGTTTACCACCGGGCAGCTGGAGCCTGGCTACGTGCGCTTTTTGAGGCGCCGGCTCCGCGAGGAATTCGGTTTCCGTGGCACGCCGGTACACGTTGAGGTACGCGTACGGGAGAAGCGGAGGCGTCCATGACCAGCGAAGGCGTGCAGGTCAGTGATCAGCAGGCACTCGTGATCGAGCTGATGCAGGCTCTCGAGTCCGGGGTGCATGGTGATGAGCTCGGCCGTTTCTTCCACGCTGTTGCGGAGCAGATC
>Ga0307297_10000124_pt1 | contig 17437 bp, 16 predicted proteins | sample ER_DNA_157_FD_194464 | JGI IMG/M metagenome (GOLD analysis project Ga0307297, IMG submission 194464) | Bulk soil microbial communities from the East River watershed near Crested Butte, Colorado, United States - ER_DNA_157 | ecosystem: Environmental > Terrestrial > Soil > Floodplain | place...
GGTGACGTACTCGGGCAGCTATACGCAGCCGTCGACGAACGGCCTCGGATTTCTCGGGATCACAATGTCACCAGCGGCGACCGCAACACCGAGTTTCACGGGCACCGCTCTTGACGTGTTCGTGACCAAGGTCTCCGGGGGCGGGACGCTGACGGTGTCGGTGGACGGAGCCAGTTCAGGAACGGGATTTGCGTCCATCAGTACGGCAAACGCTTCGCAAGTGAACGGGGCTGTGACGCGTGTCGGCGGGCTGTCGGCTGGCGCTCACACGGTCGTGGTTACCGCTTCTTCGGGCACGTCGACCCTTGAGGGATTGATGGTTTACAACGGCGATGAAACGAAGGGCATCCGTATCTGGAACAACGCCCACTCGGGTCATTCGGCGGGTTCATTCACCAGTACCGGGCCGTGGACGGGAGCACTTGCAGCGATCCAACCGGCGCTGATGGTGATCATGCTGGGTGTCAACGATTGGCGTACCGCTAGCACTTCGATCACAGCGGTAAGCAACTACATCGCCAATGTCAGGAGCATCATTTCGGCAGCACGGGCCGCCTGCACCGTTCCGCCATCAGTGTTGTTGATAGCTCCGTACTTGCCTGCAACCGGCACGAATAACGGGATTATCTCCTACCAGCCGTTCCAAAACTGTCTGTACGAACTCGCGGAATCCCTGAGCGATACGACTCTGCTGAACCTCTTCGCGCGGACTGGTGGGAACAGCTTTCAGGGCACGCAGTTGGGTTTGCTCCAAGGCGACAATGTTCACCCCAGCGACAAAGGACACCAGTTCATCGCTGATGCTGTCGCGGGCAAGCTCGTTGCTTGAGCCTGATCACTTCTTGACGATCTGACCCTCCCTCGCCCACTGCACAACCAACGGCCAACGTCGGCAGGTCGGACTATGCCTGCTTTTGATCTTGCTCGGCGAAGTAGTTCGCCGCCTGCTCTCCAAGTTCTACGAGTGGCTTCAACGCTGCCGCCGCCGCGATGTGCAAGTCGTACGCATTCGAGAGCTCGCCTGAAGGAAGCTGATACTCGTCCCACACTGGCATGCCGGGGATGTAACTGACCTTCCAGCCCTCGCCGTCGGGCTCAAAGGCCACGCCGAGCCCGTACTGGGAGGCGGCCTGAAGCAGCTCCCCGATCGCTTGTAAAGCTTCAGAGCCGATCATTTCCGCTCTGCCATGGGTTGGCACGCGTTCCTCTGTGCTCATGATGCCCTCCCTGGCTTTGGCTCGTCGCTGTTGGCGAACAAGGTAGCGAGAGCTCGGAGCGATCAGTCCCGTACCAGCAGAGATTTACACGATCGTCACTCGACGGTTTCCTGGCCGTCCCTTCCCCACTACACGATCACCACTACGCGAGTCATCTCTTGACGATCTGACCCTCCCGCACCCATTGCACGATGGTGACTGCAAGTTGAACAACAGCGCGTGCTTCTTCGATTGACGGCGTACGCCGATGGTTGGGGTTGGCATGACGATCGGGATTCGGCCAGATCAGTCGAAGCATTCCGACCAATACCTCTATGGAGGTGAACGGAGGGTTCTTCGGCGGACTGGTTTGGTTGAATTGCAGGCGCGTCCCCCACCGGCTACCAGGTTGGTCGAGTTGGCCAATGGCCTGACCTATGCGTCCAGTCCCGGGATTTGGAAACACGAGAGGGACTAGGAGCGCCTCGACGGCCTTGATCGCATGGTCCCAAGCATCAGAGGCATCCTCCTGGCGACCGTACGCCTTGGCCCACGCTTCTGCCAGCTCGGCGCTGGCATGGTCCTGCGCCTGTATGGCTGCTACGACGGCTTGCTTCGCAACCGGATCCACTCGCTCCTCAATGCCGTTCTCGGTAGCGGTGTAAATCGAGCTGCCCTCGCTGAGTATCCGGTCGAGCTCGTGGATCTGCCGGTAGTCGGTCCCTTGTATTGCCATGACGGCGTCGATGACAGCGATCAGCCTCGGGTGGTCTTCGTCGATCCACCTCGTGATGGACCCCCAGAGCGGATTCCGGCCATCGGGCGCCGGGTTGGGCGGAATGCGGAGGCGATTCATGATCCTGTACAGGGCGTCGTTGTCCTCAATCGGGCTGCCAAGCCTTAAGGTGCCGGCAAGCCAATGCATCAGCGGGATAACCAAGTGACCGGGTACGCCCTCAAAAGGACCGGGATCTGGTACGTACCGAGTGCGCGGCTTCAAGATCTGGCGCGCCACTTATGCCCTCCTTGGCTCCGTAGTGACAGACGGTGAACAAGGGTACGCGGGGCGTCCGACAACGGTGGCCCGAATTTGCTGGCGCTCGCGACCTCCGTCGAGCAAAGGGCCACCGCGTTTAGGCTTCCCTGCTGCATGGCAGCCACGTCGCTCGAAAAGGAAATCGGCCACGGCAACGTCGGTCTCATCCCCTGGTCCGCGTTCTCCGACGTTACCGAGCCGGTTCCTGAGCTCGCGTGGCCGCAGTCGGTAACCACGTACTCGGCGATGCGGACGGATGCGCAGATCGCCTCGTTGCTCCTCGCCTTCACCCTGCCGATCCGCCGCTACGGGTGGTACATCGCTCCGAACGGTGCGCGCGACGAGGTAGTCGAGGACATCGCCAACGATCTCAACCTTCCGATCGAGGGGCAGGAGCCGAAGCCGACCGGGCGGCGTCGTGATCGCTTCAGCCATGACCGGCACCTGTTCCACGCCCTGCTCATGCTGACGTATGGCCACATGTTCTTCGAACTCGTCTATCGCTTCGACGAGGTGTCCAAGCGATTCCGTCTCCGCAAGCTCGCACCCCGTATGCCGGGCAGCATCTCGGAGATCCAGGTGGCGCGCGACGGGGGCCTGGAGTACATCCGCCAGTACCCATCCGGCGTAATGCCTTTCGGAGCACAGAGCCGTGGTGCGGTATACGGGGCGATGCAGTCGCCACAGATCGGCGTTGACCGGCTCGTTGCCTACGTCAATGACCAGGAGGCAGGCAACTGGCTTGGTGCATCCTACCTACGGGCGCTCTTCAAGCACTTTCTGCGCAAAGACCGGTTGCTCCGCGTCGATGCCATCAACGCGGAGCGCAACGGTGCCGGTATCCCGCTCGCCTATGCGCCTCCGAACGCAACGAAGGACCAGATCAACGAGCTCGCGGCGCTGGCTCGGTCTTACCGGGCGGGGGAGTCTGCGGGCGGTGCGCTCCCGAACGGGGCGGACCTCCGGTTCCGGGGTGTAGAGGGCAGCCTGCCCGACGTGTTGGCGAGCATTCACTACGACGACGAGATGATGGCCGCCCGGTTCATGGGCCAGTTCTCTCGCCTTGGTACGAGCGAGACCGGCTCGTACGCGCTGAGCAAAACCCTGGTCGATTTCTTCACCCTGGCGCAGGAGGCAGTCGCCAAGACCTACGCCGACACCACGAACGAGCACGTCATTGAAGACCTCAGCTCCAGGCGCTGGCATCCTTGCCTGGACACCTGTCGCACGTTGGCTACACGCTCTACACCGTGTTCTTCGGCCTCGACATCCTCTGCCTGTCCTACCTGCTGTTCAGATCGCGGTTCGTGCCTCGAGCCATCGCCATGCTGCTGGCTATCGACGGCCTCGCCTACCTGATTTAGAGCTTTCAGCGACTTCCTTGCGCCGAGCTTGGCCGCCCACCTGACGCCCTGGATCCAGTTGCCGGCGCCCGTGGCGAAGGAATTCTCAGCCTGTGGCTCCTCACATTCGGGGTAAACGTCGAATGGTGGACAAGGCGTGCCAGCGGAGAGACCCGGATGCGGTTCGCGAAGGTGGAGACACTGCGATGACGCCCCTCCTTTACCGCTCATCCCCGGCCGAAAGTCGCACAGCGGTCCTAGTTGACGCTCGCTTACGAGCGTTCGGGAGGGTCGTCGAAGGTGTCTGTTCAAGAACTCGAGCCGTGTCCGACTCAAGCATTAGCCTTCGGAGTCAGCGACGAAGGCAGTGGACGGCCGGCCGTCAGTTAGGCGTCTGGGACCGGCGTCCGGTTCACCGTCAGGTGCGACAGTTGCGGCCAGCCACTCCTAGGGTCGGCGCGGCGTGGTCGGGTCCACCCTCGTGAGCTAGGCGATCCGGGCGCCTCCAGGTTAGAAGTGATCAAGGGATGTTGGGCTCAGGATCGACCACAAGTCGGACCTCCTCAGAGAAGGTGACGAGGATTCACGATAGCGATGAGTTCGCTGGGCGGCCGTGGTCTGTGCTGACATGAGTGATAACACGGCACAGATCAGAGCGCTCATCGGGAACTGGGCCGATGCGGTGCACCGCGGTGACCTAGATGCGGTTCTCGCCGATCACAGCCCCGACATTGTCATGTTTGACGTGCCACCGCCGGAAGACGGCGTACGTGGGATCGCCGCTTACCGCGAGACCTGGCCACCGTTCTTCACCTGGCAGCGCCAGGGTGCATCGTTCGAGATCGTATCGCTCGACGTCACCGCCGGGGAGGACGTGGCCTTTGCGTACGCTCTGCTGCGCTGCGGCACGCCGGAGGAGCTGGAGCGCGACCCCAGCAACCGGCTCCGGCTGACAGTCGGACTCCGGCGGGATGGCGACCGCTGGGTCGTCACCCATGAACACCACTCGTTCCCCGACAAGACCTGACCTGAGGAGCCGGTCGTGGGACGAATCCGCAGCCTTACCCACATGAGCCTCGGCGGACTGATCGAGATTGATGGAGGGCGTGGCACTTCGACTACGCCACGATGAGCTGGGCGAGCTGGTCGCTGAGCAGCTCGCCACCGCCGGCGCGATCATCCTCGGCCGCCGCTGACACAAGAGCTGGGCCGAGGCCGCGAGCCAGAGCTGTGCTCCGAACACGCGATTGAGCCGAGGTCGCGGTCGTCGCTGAAGTGCCCGGTTGAGGGTCGTCTTCTGGGATTCACGAGCTCTCCAGGGAAACGAGTCATCAAGAGTGCAGGAAAGGTCCGCCGTGTTATCAAATGCGGCTGCCCGCAGGCTCGCAGGCCGCGGCACGCCTGCCTCAGCAGCTCAGGCGGCAGGAGAACTGTTCGATGCACGGCCCGACAGCAGACGCACTCAATTGCCGAATTGAGGACCTCCGCTCATCAGGGATCATCAGGGAGATGTACGTGGCCCTGTGGGAGCAGGGAAAGGTGCCCTAGATCGGTATCTTCGCCACGCGTCCAAATTTGGAGACCTATATCGTTGGAGTGTTCGATTGTTTCCAGATTCCCTATTCGGCTCTGGAGCGGCAGCATGAGGAACTGATTCAAGCGGCGGTGGACTCTGGAGCGGGTGTCATTGTTCGAGGCGCCGTCGCCCGCGGAGAACCCGGCGCCAGCTTGGGCAAGGAGCGCCGTTGGGCCTGGGAGGCAGCGGGCCTAGATGACCTGCTCGAGCAGGGCGAGGCCCGGACGGGGTTCCGCTTGCGGCGCTTACTGTCCCGTAGGCCGATCTCATCCGAAACGCGGTTCGGTTAGCTTCGGACACACTCTGTGTCGGCACCACTCTTGCGGCGACGACGGTCTTGACTGCACGGCTGTGGCGAGCTTGTGTATGGCGGAGGTGGCGCTGGGGGCTGACACTTGGCCCGCCATCGGCGGGGGTGGGAGATCAGCGCCGGTCGCCATGGTGACACCGCCAACACGACTACGGCGAGGTCGCGATGCGGGCGCCGCTGAATCCCCTGCCGGATCAGGTGGGTGCGGTAACGCGTCAGCGGCGCTTGCGAGGTTCGCGCCGCGACCTCTCGTCCTCGATCTGTCGGATCAGGTCTCTGCGCACTTCCGCGAGGGCATGATCAAGGTCGCGCTCGTGCGAGGTCGCGAAGTGAGCCCGTCCCGCTAGCCAGACTTGAAGGGTGACCTTCTGGTCCGGGCCCTCAGTGTCTTTCAATGACACCTCGACGTCGACCTGGTCGTGTTCCCATCCAGACAGGTGCGGCGCGAGTGCGCACAGGGCCCCGCGTATGCGCGGCCGGTCGGCTGGTGCGAAGCCGGCGCCGAGGCGCAGACGCTCGTCCAGGGTCCCTGTTGGGTTGTTCTCGGTTCCACTCATCGGTGCGCCCTTCTTGTAAGTTCAGCGTATGACGCAGGCCTCGACCGACGAGGCGATCGGCCGGATCAGGTCCGCTTACCCGTCCGCTATGGGACGGCCGAGGAAGCGCGCCTAGAAGCAATGGCGCCTAAGGCTGTCGGCGGCGCCGACCAGCAGGAACCTCCGCTTACATCTGCGGCAAGACGCCGAGTGCGACCAGGACGATCGGTAGATCAAGCAAGAAATGGGTGATGATTACGAACACCACGTTGCGCCGCCACAGGTAGAGGCCGGTCATGACAGCGCCCAGGGGCAGCACCACACCCAGGACATGCCCCAAGTGCCATCCGTGCAGGTGGAACGCAACGAAGGTAGCCAGTGAGAGTAGTGCTCCCGGCCATCGGGCACCGGTGAGGCGTGTCAGACGCTCAATTGGGTAGGCGCGAAAGAGGAGTTCCTCGGTGACGCTGGCTGTCAGCACGACGGCGAGGACTAGCCAGGCGGGTCCGCTGACGGCCACTCTGTCCACGGTGCCACCCTTCGACAGCGGCAGAAGCCGGCTCGTGGCGACGGTGAGAATAGGGACAGCAATCCCAAGGGCGACGCCCAGCACGGCTGCCAGCAGCGCCGCTCGCCATGAGATGCGACGAACACCGATCCAGGACCATGGTCTGTGCTCCCACCAGCGCGTGACGACGATCACTGTGCCAGTCAGCAGCCACAGCATGCTCTGGCTGAGAAGGACCGCGCTGCTCGATCCAGCTGGCGATTGCAGCATGAGCGGAGCAAGGACGAACTGAACTAGGAACGGGCCACCCAACGCCACGCTCAGCCCGACGATGGTCGGCAAGACCGCGGGTCTGGCATCGCTTACATCGCTCATGCTGCGATCGCGAGATGTGACGCGAGGAGCGGACGCCATCAGTGTTCGCTCAACCAGGAGACTCGAGACTGCAGCGAGCCGCGAGCGCCTGTTCGGAGAGGCCAGCCGTGCAACCTGTCATGGCTACATGATCGCGGACCGCACGTCGACGGACCAGGCGTCGGCTGTGGAGATGCGTGCGCCGCTCTATTTGGCATATGGGCTCACACTTCACGCGGCGCTGCAGGCCTGCAGGAGGTCTCCAGTTGTCGCAGGACGTTCACCGAGCTCGTTTGAGTCGCTGCCTGGTGACTGCTTGACCGTTTGAAGCTGCTGGTGTCAACCGCGCAGTAGTTGGAAACATGTGTCGACCCGGCCTCCCGGCAGGTCGCGTGATGCTTCAGGGACCGGCGGCTGCCTTGATCAGCAGTGAGTCCAATCCTTGGCGTACGCCGAGGACGTCCCCGGCCTTCCGGATGGCAAGAAGCGTGCCGGCGACGTACGGACGACGAGTGCGTCGATCAGCCCTCCGAATGCGGCGCGCCCAGGAACGTCAGCACCACATCGAGGACCTTGAGGTCCAGTGATCGTGTCAGCCAAGGTCCTGACTAATCCGGTAAGCCCCGATAGGTGGCAACCGGTAGAGGGTCGGCCGTCAGACGCATCGAATTCGGGGAAATCAGCTCTTCTCAAACTGCAGCGCCCTTAGTGGCCGAATCTTCAAGGGCCTCAGGACTGCGTCGACCCGGCGGGGCGGCTGCTGTTCAACGTGTCGGCGATGGTGGCTGAATTCGAATCCGACCTGATCCGACTGCGCACCCGCAAGGGGATAAAAGTCGCGAAAGCCAAGGGCCGAGTGCAGGCTAGCAGGCCAACCTGAAGCACCACGCTAGCGATCAGAGCTGACGGCCAACTGCTGCAGTTTATTGCTGCAAGTGCTCTGAGTTCGGATCGCCAGCGAGTGCTGAAAGTAGGCTTGACAAGGGGAAATAGGTGGAGCCAAGGGGACTCGAACCCCTAACCCCTTGCTTGCAAAGCAAGTGCGCTACCAATTGCGCCATGGCCCCGTTAGCCGAGCCCCATCCCCGAGAGCGGCCCGGCCGACGCACGATGGTACGCCCGTCCACCGTTATGAACCAATCTCAGAACCGCCACAGTCCTACTCCGCATCGGGTACTCCATCTCCGCATCATCTGTACATGGTGCGGAGATGGAGTATGTGTAGCGGAGTGAAGCGAGGAGGCCACCTCGACCCAGGAGATCTCAAGTAATTGATGCGGAGTGGCTCAAGCCAAAAACGCCCCCAAGCCGCCGCAGCACGCCCAAACCGAGTCAGAAGTTCCCGCCCAGCACCGATTCCACGAAAGATCACATCGGGTCGCCCTCACCGCCGAGTCCACGTACGCTGTTGCCCATGTGGTCCCAGCGCGAAGTTATCGACTACGCGCTGCAGCGACGCTCCACACTCCAGGCGCTGCGGCGTCCAGGACGCAGGCTCGCGCTGCAGGAGGCCTGTGACGCCGACCCCATGCTGATCCGTGCGGCCAAGCACCACGGTGAGCCATCCAGCCTGGATTGCCCGGTATGTGAATCGGACGAGCTGGTCAACTTGCAGTACGTGTTCGGCGATCAGCTAGGGCAGTACTCAGGGCGGATCAAGCGGACCACTGAACTAGAAGAGATGGCACACGAATTCGGGGAGTTCAAGGTCGTGGTCGTCGAAGTTTGCCCAGCCTGCGGCTGGAACCACATGATCCTTTCCTATCTTCTGGGTGACGGGGTGAAGCGCAAGCCTCCCCGCCGACAGCAGACGGTTGAGGATATCTATGGCTGATCCCCATTGGGGACCCGTCGACTGGCGGCCCCAAGGTACTGATGCGCGCCAGAAAACGACCAAGTCTGGCCGACGCTGGGCTCGCGGCATCTTGCTGACCATCGGCGGGCTGACCATCCTCGGGATGATCAGCGCCATGGCCGTCGTCGTCTACGGCTACAGCACCACAAAGCTCCCGGCCGCAAACGCCGAGTTCAACACTGCGACCACCTTCGTCTACTACAACGACGGCAAGAGCGAGCTGGGCAACTTCGCCATTCAGAACCGCACGCCGCTCAGCTTCGCCAAGATGCCGGAAACCATAAAGCAAGCCTCGGTCGCCGCGGAAAACCGCACCTTCTGGACCGACAAGGGCATCTCGATCCGCGGCATGATCCGTGCTGCCTGGAAGATCGCTCGGGGCCAGGACGTCCAGGGCGGTTCAACGATCACCCAGCAGTACATCAAGATCTTGTACCTGAACTCCGAGCGCACCATGAAACGCAAGTTTCGGGAGCTTTTCCTCGCCTACAAGATCAGTAAGAAGATGAGCAAGGAGGACATCCTCGCCGGCTACCTCAACACGATCTACTTCGGGCACGGCGCGTACGGCGTCCAGGCCGCCAGCAAGGAATACTTCGACATCGACGCCAAAAGGCTGAGCGTCCCGCAAGCGGCTTTCCTCGCCACCGTAGTCAACAACCCGAGCATGTACGACCCGGAAGACAAGGACAATCACGCCCGCATCCTGAGTCGCTACCGCTATGTGATCAACTCCATGGCCGAGATGAACTTCATCACACCAGCCCAGGCGACCACGTACTCCCAGAAGCTGCCCAAGTTCCCCAAGGTCCCGGCGAACCAGCGTTACGGCGGACCTAAGGGCTTCTTGATGAAGATGGTCGAACGTGAGCTCGGCGCGGCCGGTTTCGACTCGTCCCAGATCAGCGGCGGCGGCCTCAAGATCATTACCACTTTTGACAAGGATGCCCAGCAGGCCGCGGTCGAGTCAGCGCAGAAGTACACCAAGCAATCGGCAAGAGCCGTCGGGCGAAAGTCATCGAAGCTGCATGCCGCGATAGCGTCGGTTGATGTGAACAGCGGCGAGGTGATCGCCCTCTACGGTGGACCGGACTTTGTCAAGAACTCCCGCAACTGGGCCACCACGCCGCGTCCAACCGCCTCGACGTTCAAGACCTACGCGCTGGCCGCCGGCCTCAAGGACGGTTACAGCCTGCTCAATAGGTTCAGTGGTAATACCTTCACCCCACCCGGCGAATCCAAGCCGGTCCGTAATGAGTTCAGCCACCAGTACGGCCAATCGGTGGACCTGATCACGGCGACCAAAGACTCGATCAACACCGCGTTCGTCGATCTGACTAGCCAGATGGACAACGGACCGCGCAAGATCATGAAGATGGCGCAGGCCGTTGGTGCCCCGAAGGGTGCCGGCTGGGACAAGACCTCACGTATTCCGCTCGGAACCGCGGAGGTGAGTCCGCTCGCCCAGGCCAGCGCGTACGCGACGTTCGCCAATGATGGCGTCGTCGTGCCCGACCACGTCGTGCGCGAGGTGCGGGACCGCAAGGGAAGAGTCATCTACAAGGCGAATCCAGAGAAGAAGCGTGTGGTCAGCGAAGACATCGCGCACGACGTCACGTTCGCACTCTCCAATGTGGTTCAGGAAGGCACCGGTAGTGCGGTGCAGACCTTAGACCGCCCGATAGCGGGCAAGACGGGCACCAAAGATCGGAAGAACGCCGACGGATCGAGCGACATCGTCTCGGCCTGGTTTGTGGCTTACACACGACAAATCTCGACCGCGGTCATGTACGTCGCAGGTAACAGTGGCACCGGTGATCTGGACAACTACGCCCGGCCCGGCGACAGCACATTCTTCGGCGGCACCTATCCCGCGCTGACCTGGGCCGACTACATGAAGGTCGCGACCAAGGGTCAAGCTGTCAAGGAGTTCCCCAAACCGGCGTACGTGAATAGGGACGAGGTCCCGCAGCCGAGCCAGACGGCGCAGGAGACGCTGCAACCGACCGACCAGCCCACCACCGAGGCTCCCAAGCCACAGCCACAGCAGACGTGGAAGTGGCCCTCAACCTGGCCGACACCTCCTAACGCAACGGCCACGAAGCCCAAGCAAGGTCCTGGAGGCGGCAATACAACATCGCCCCGTTGGAGGCGGCTCGCCCCGAGCGGGAATCCGACCGGCGGACGAGGTTGAGCAGAGTCCCAGCCGTGATTGAGGCCCGATCGGCTCACACCCTGCCATCGGCGACTGACGATTTTGTCAGTAGGGTCAGCCAGCGAATCGGCGGGCCGCTGGGACGCTACGCGGCCGCGGGTAGGACCTGGTGGAATCCGCTGCGCGTCACGCTGCTGGTCGGGACCTTGGTCTACCTGACAGGCGTGCTGTTCCGCCTGCCCTGCCGGATTACCGAAGCCGGGCAACCTCCGCCGGATCACTTCAAATACCTCTGCTACTCCGACATCGGGCTGCTGTACGCCGGTCGCGGGCTGCTGCAGGGCAACACTCCCTACCTGGACTCCGGTGACTACCCGGTCTTGGAGTATCCGGTACTCACCGGTTGGTTTCTCGAGCTGGAGCGCCTAATCACTCGAGTGCTGGGCGGTCTGCAGGGATCCGGGCTAACCGATCAGCAACAGATCAACTCGACGTTGATCTTCGTCGATGTGAACACGGTGCTGCTCGGCGCCTTGTTCTTGATCGCGCTCTGGGCCTTGCTGCGTACCCCGGTAGGGCGACCGTGGGATGCCATGATGATGGCGGTCTCGCCTTGTGTCGCTGCCGCCGCTTTGATCAACTGGGACATGCTGCCGGTGGCACTTACTGCGCTTGCCATGGCCTTCTGGTCCGCACGTAGACCCGGACTGACAGGTGTCATGCTCGGGCTGGGCGCTGCGGCGAAGCTCTATCCCGCACTTTTGCTGGGTCCGCTCTTCCTGCTCTGCATGCGAGCCAAGAAGATGGCTGACTTCGTGATGACGATGTCGACCTTCCTGGTGAGCTGGGGCCTCGTCAATCTGCCGGTCCTGCTGCTCGCGCCGGATGCCTGGTTCAGCTTTTGGCAATACAACAGGGATCGGGGCGGTGACTTCGGCTCGATCTGGTACGTGCTGTCGCTCGCTGGCTACCCTGTGCCCTATCTCAACCTGGTCAGCGGAGGCTTGTTCCTGTTTTGCTGCGTCGGCATTTTGATCTTGACGTTGTACGCGCCTCGCCGGCCACGCTTCGGTGCCATGGCTTTTCTGGTGATTGCCGCATTCTTGATGACCAATAAGGTCTACTCGCCGCAATACGTACTCTGGCTGCTGCCGTTAATGATCTTGGCACGGCCAAAGTGGCGGGATTGGTTGATCTTCACCACCGGCGAGCTGATCTACTTCCTTGCCATCTGGTGGCACCTCGGCGGTTTCCTTACACCGGGGGACAGCTCACCCGATCGGATTTACTGGCTCTCGGTCGTCCTCAGGCTCTGCACCCAAGGCTGGGTCGTGATCATGGTGATCCGTGATGCGCTGCGACCGGAGCATGATCCGGTACGCCGGGAGGGCGTCGACGACCCGACCGGCGGCGTACTCGATGAGGCGCTGGACGCCCGCTGGTACCGCGTATTCGCTGGCACCACTGTGCCGAGGCGGAACGCGTGATGGTGCAGCATGTGCTGCCCCAGCGAACCGACGCAGCCGCTGCCTCGAGCGAGAACTCCTCACCAGGGCGGGTCGTCGTTCAGGCCTGGCTGGCTAGCCGCGGCCTGATCTTCGCCGTCGCCCTCGTGCTGGCTGTCGTGCAACACCGAACACTCAGCAACATGGTGAGCAACTGGGATGTGCAGCACTTCGGCAATCTGGCCGCCGGCGGGTATCTTGCCGAGGCTGACGGCACCTTGATGGCGTTCTTCCCGGGCTGGCCGGCGATCTTGTGGGTGTTCGATCAATTGGGCGTGCCGATTGCGATCAGCGGCATGATCATCTCCACCGCCTGCTCCGCCGTCGCAGCTGCGGCGCTGTACCGGTTGGGTGGCCCCTGGGCGGCCGTCGCGTGGCTGTTCGCGCCAACCGCCGTCTTCACCGTGGTGCCCTACACCGAATCGCTGTTCTGCGCCTTGGCGTTTTGGGCTTGGGAACGGGCCCGTGCCGATCGATGGCCAGCTGTCACAGTGCTCACCGCCCTCGCATGCACCGTACGGGTATCGGGGCTGTTCCTCGTTGGCGCACTGCTAGTCATGATCATCACCAGCTGGAGTCCAGCCGCGGCCAAGCTGCGACGCGCCGCCTTGATGCTGATCCCCGCCGCGGTGATCATGGCTTTCGCGACCTATCTCTACGCCCTCACTGGAACCTGGACGGCCTGGTATCGCGCCCAGTCCACCGGTTGGGTACGGGAGCTGACCTGGCCGTGGGACTCCTTCCTCAACACGATTCCCGCGACCTTGCCCGACGCGTATGCCGATCATCCATGGTGGGCTGCGGTCTTCCGGGGCGAGATGATCTCGATGGCCGTCGGCATTGGCGTGACCGTCTGGTGCATCGTGGTGAGCGTACGGGTGCGAAAGTCCTCCCCAGGGTCGGCTCGCACAATGTGGGGCGAGGCCAGCTGGGTCGGCGTGCAGGTAGTGGCCTTCTCCTTGTCGTATTGGTTCTTCTCAGTCAACCGCGCCACATTGCTGTGGTTCCCGCTGTGGATCATGATTGGACGCTGGGTGGCAGGCCCTACGGATGAGGTGGCTGCCGAAGGCTTACGTAGCAGCGGTTCTCCGAGCTTGCATCGCGTGCTGGTGGCGGCTGCCTTCGTTGTGGAGATAGTGCTCATGCTGTGGTGGAGCTGGTTGTTCTTTACCGGCCACTGGGCCAGCTGAATGTGTGTCTGAGATCACTGAATTTCCGGTGGGTCGGTGTCAGATCACATAGGCTGAACCGAGGTGACTCGGTCGGGGGACAAGTGGCCTGTGGGGGTACCCCAGCCGGGAGTTTGATCAAATTCAACTTCCTCAAAGGGGAAATCGTGGCCCGCTACCGCAAGACGGCAATTGCTGCCCTGGCCGCATCCGCACTCGTCCTGACTACCAGTGCGGCCTCTGCGCGGGAGGTCAAACTGAACGACGTTGCCGGCGAGGCCTTCAAAGCGTCGAGCATGAGCTGGGCCTATTTCCGTGGTGGCCTGACCTACTACACGGCAACGACTCCGAATATTTTCAAGGGCGCGAGAGCAACAGCCATGATGATGGGGCTCAATGATGAGAGCACCTTCACGCTCAATATCAGGGGAATCGATGAGAGCGCTATTGGCAACGAGTACCCAGCGCATCTTCACGTCGGGACATGCGATGCCAACGATCCAGGCGCCGCGGGAGGCCACTACAACACCGACATAATCGCCGGGAGTGCTTCACCAGAGGTCAGCGACAAGACCGAGGTCCACCTTGATTTCACCGTTAGAGCGGAAGGCACTGCGCGCGTCGTCGTGCGCGTCCCATTCGTCCCGACGGTGGCGCCGGAGGGTGGCTCCCGCTCAATCGTGATCCACTCCAATGAGTCGTCAACGAGACTTGCCTGTCTGCCGCTTAACATCAAGACACTCACGAGTTCTCGCTAACAACCCATCTGATTGCCGCTCAGACAGGCTGCAAGGGCCTACTACCCTGACTAAGTGGAACGGATGTGGATTGACCTCCAGGGCCTGGCAAACCTACGCGATGTCGGCGGGATTCCGACCGTTGACGGCGGCAAAATCATTCCCGGTCGGCTGCTGCGGTCGGACAATCTCCAGACACTCAGCACATCTGATGTCGATCAGCTGCTCGGCCTCGGCCTTACCGACGTCATCGACATGCGCAGCGATTATGAGGTCAAACAAGAGGGGCCTAATCCACTGGCCACCTCCGGCGTACGGATTCATCAGTACTCGCTTTTCCGCGAATGGGAAGTCGGTGTAGGCGAGGACAAGCCCGACGTACGTCCTGAAGTGCTGCCCGAAGAGGCCTTGCCTTGGGTCGACCTCGAACCCAGCGTCCAGCTCGATAACGCTGTCGCTTCGGTCTATTTCTCCTACTTGGTGGATCGCCCCGACTCAGTGGTGGCTGCCTTGCGGACAGTTGCACAGGCACCGGGTGTGGCGCTGGTGCATTGTGCTGCAGGCAAGGACCGGACTGGAACCATCGTCGCGCTCGCCCTATCGGTGGCCGATGCCGATCGCCAGGCGATCATCGATGACTACGCGGCAAGTTCTGAGCGCGTGGCCGAGGTCGTGGCTCGCTTGAAGTCCTCTCCGACGTACGCGGAAAACCTCGAAGGTCGGGACTTGTCCTCACACCTGAGCCATCCAGAAACCATGATCAGTCTGCTACGCCACATTGACGAGACCTTCGGGAGTGTGCCGCAGATGTTGGTCAAGATGGGTTGGACCGAGGAAGACAACGAACAGCTGCGCGCCAAGCTGCGCGGCTGAGTTTGATTGCTCCGCTCGCGGCGCTAGGTGCACTCGGCTGACACGTTGTGAACGAGGACGGTAAACCGTGCGGAACGAGACCAGCGAGATCGTTCTGAGCATGCAGGACCTTCGTGAGGTCGCCAGTTACGCCGCTGAGAGCGCGCAGGAAGTCCTGGAAATCTTCGAGAGAGCACACCCGGCCGACTCCCGCCCCCGCGATGCGATCGACGCCGCATGGACGTTCGCCCGCGGTGGCAGGCGCGGGAAGACGCTGCGTGACACCGCATGGGCGGCGCACAAGGCGGCCCGAGACGCAGACACCGCTGCCGCGGGCGACGCGGCGCGAGCAGCGATGTGCGCAGCATCCGCCGCATACTTGCATCCACTGGCTGACGCCCACCAGGTGAAGCACATTCTCGGAGCAGCCGCCCACGCGGCGAGAGCGGCCGAACTCATCGCTGGCGATGATCGAGATGTCGGCGCTGAGCACATCGAGCACGCGCTCCGGCGCGCGACACCAGCCGTCGTAGAGGTTCTCAAACGCTATCCCGCGGCGCCGCCCGGCGGAGGCCGCGTCGGGCAGCTACTTCGCGATCTGGATGAGGCCCTCCGCGACTGAGTTTGATTGCTCCGCTCGCTGCGCTCGCTCCGCGCGGATCGCGCTTTGTAGCCGCCTATTTCGTCGTCGCTCCGGGACGAAAAGCGTGTCCCCTCGCTCCTCCTCAGCACGGCGGCGCGCGATCCGGCTACGTCCAGGTGATGCAGTCAACAGTTGCGGTCGTGAGCCGCAGCTCGACTGGAATCTCATCGCCAATCTGGGGTGGCTTCTCCTTGGCCGGCAGAAAAACCTGGCTGGACTGCATATGCGGCGGCTCAAGAAACCAGCGCTTCTTGCCATTGATCGTGTACGGACTCAGGGCCAGCCCGGCAGCAGCGAGGGATCCGGTCGCTAGGGCGATCGCTCGATGCCGAATGGTTTTGGCTGACGTCGGCGCTTCCATCCCGATGCCATGCGAGGTGCCGCCGGCAACGACCACAATCCAGCCACTCGCGGGGCAGACCCGCTGCCGATATCCGGCCCGCTCGCCGCGCTTGATCGCATGCACATCCAGCACCGTAGCTGTGCTGGTACGCGCCAGCTTGTCGCCCAACCAAAGCCTGGTGCCGACCCGTTGCCGTACCGGGACCGGATCACTATCTGCACCACCCAGTTGCCGGGCCAGGGCCGCCGTTTCCTCCGAAGGCAGGTGAGAGAACCACAGCGTCCCCGGTGCCACGGCAAGGGCAGTCCGACTGAGTCGCTCGGCTTCGGCGTAGCGACCATCGACATGCAGTGGCAGGTGGATGGTCCAGCCTTCGAAGCGGACGCCGGGCAGCAGATCGGTGACCTTCGCAAGATCATCTTGCGGGATCCCGTGGCGTTGCATCGAGGTCAGGACCTCGACCAGTACCCGAGGCTGATCATTGCGCGCGGCCAGCAGTTCGAGGTCGGACAGTCTGGACACCGTAGTGATCACCGAAGGCTCGGAGGCCAGCTCGCTGGCGAGCGAGCTTGATGAGTCCCAAGGGTTCAAGATCACCACATCACCAGAGAACACTTCCCGGATGATGCCGACCTCGGACGGGATGCCAACTGCGACCGTGTCCGCGCCGAGAATCTTGGACTCCTCGGCCAGTTGGCGCAGGCCGAAACCATACCCATTGCCCTTGATCACCGGGACAATGCCGGGCGTCGCAACCGCCACAGTACGGAGATGTTCGCGCCAGCGTTCCCCGTCCAGCCGCAGGGTTACCCCGCTCATTTCAATACCATTGCACTCATTGGGACAGTTCACCGACGTTTCATATAGAGGTCGAAAGCCTTGTACAGCAAGGGATTGAGAGGCAAATCCCATTCGCCGAGGTACTCCACCGCCTCGCCTCCGGTGCCAACCTTGAACTGGATCAGACCAAGATGGGGATCGTCGGCCTCAAGCCCCTCGGTAATGCCGCGCAGATCGTAGATCGTCGCGCCCGCCTCCGTCGCATCGAGGATCATCTGCCACTGGATCGCATTCGAGCCTCGGACCTCACGCTTGGCGGTGGAGCTTGCGCCGTAGGAGTACCAGGTGTGCTGGCCGACCCGCACCCAGGTAGTCGCGGCCACAAGATCATCTTCGTGATCGGCGAGGTACAACCGGATTCGATCGGGATCCTCTGCAAGTAAGGCGTTGAACATGGTCTGGAAGTACGACAGCGGTCGTGGCCGAAAATGATCACGCTCCGCGGTCTCGACGTAGAGCCTATGGAAGTCTGGTAGTTG
>Ga0307297_10000125_pt1 | contig 17342 bp, 28 predicted proteins | sample ER_DNA_157_FD_194464 | JGI IMG/M metagenome (GOLD analysis project Ga0307297, IMG submission 194464) | Bulk soil microbial communities from the East River watershed near Crested Butte, Colorado, United States - ER_DNA_157 | ecosystem: Environmental > Terrestrial > Soil > Floodplain | place...
CTAAGGCCGATGCAGACAATTCTGGACGTAGACCAGGGCACCTATAAGCAATACGAAACCCGAACCCCGTTACCGCATCGCTTCATTCCGAAATTCTGTGCAGCCACCAACGTATCGATGGAATGGTTGCTGACCGGCGAGGGCAAAGGCCCAGCCGAGCATCCGAGAGAAACGCCCGTCCGGTTGCCACGACGGCGCAAAGCAGCCTAAAAGACGACGATTGTATAAGGACATTTCGTCCTTGACATTTAGGACAATTTGTCCCTAAAAGGCTTCACGCTCAATTTTGAGCCTGGAGCCGCCAATGATCGCCGACGCCATAGCCCTCACCCTCATTGTCACCGTCTGGTTTGGCTGGTGGATCGCACTGCCATGACCGCCACCAACGTCGTTCCATTGACCACCCACCGTGAACAGCGCCTCATCGACGAGATGGCGCTGGCGTTGCTCGATGTCGCCAAGCTTGGTGCCGATCGGGACTGCATCCTTGCACTGGTGTCGGCAGGCTTCCGCGGCAAGGACATCGGCAACCATCTCGATGCAGCGCGCGATCTCGCCCGTGATGCCGTGGCGGCGCCATGATACCGCGCGGCAACAAGCCCGAAATCATGGCCCAGGTCTTGTCCGAGGTAGTGGTCGAGCTATCCAATCCGGAAGCCTGCCGCCGCGCGCTCGCCTTCGCAGGCTTCAATCCCAAACAGATCGAGAAGCACCTGACCTACGCACGGATCAGGGCGCGGCACATACGTATCCTCGAAATCGAGCAACTGGCTCGCAAGGAACAGATATGACAACATTAGCCAAACGAACCGAGCAGCCAACGCCTACGACGGTCGAGAATGTGCTGATCCGCGGCGATCTCAGCCAACTCACCGAGGCGCAACGCAACGAATATTACATGCGGGTGTGCCAGTCGCTCGGGCTTAACTACCTCACCCAACCGTTTGCCTACCTGAACTTGTCCGGCAAGCTCGTGCTGTACGCCAAGCGCGACTGTGCCGACCAGCTTCGCAAGATCAACGGCATATCGATCGAGATCGTCGGCCAAACCATCGACGGTGGCCTGATCACCGTCCACGCCAAGGCCAGGGACAAGACCGGGCGCACCGACGAAGACTACGGCGTCGTGCCGTACAAATCGGCCGGCAATGAATTCTCCGCCAATGCCATGATGAAGGCAGTCACCAAGGCGAAGCGTCGCGTGACACTATCGATCAGTGGGCTCGGCTTCCTGGACGAGACCGAGATCCCCGAGCCGGTGCAGCACCGGGCGCCTGCCACTATCAACGAGGCGCAGCGCGCCAGGCTGTTGCAGCTCGCAGAGGAACTCGACGCCGACCTGCCGCAGTATCTCGAATATCTGTCGGTCCGGTGGGAGTTCGACGTACACAAGCTAGCCGACATCCCCGCAGACCATTTCGATGATGCGCTCGCCCAGCTTGAGCGCAAGCGGAACCGACATGACTCCGATACCGGCGAGGTGGACGATGCAACTTCCTGACAAGCTCATTGTCGATGCCGAGGTACGGCGCTGCAATCAAATCCGCGAGGCAGTGCTTGCCGAATTTGGCGACGGTGACCTCGACGAGCAGACCCTCGCCGATACCGTCGAAGGATTGACCAATCTACACGAACTGTTGGCCGCGATCATCCGCGGCGTGATCGATGCCGAAGTAATGGCTTCTGCGATTAGAGCACGCACGATGGATATGAAGGACCGACTCGACCGTTTTGAATTGCACGCTGAACGCCTGCGCCAAATCGTAAAGAACGCAATGGCCGATGCTCACATTCATAAACTTACGCAGCCGGATTTCACGGCATCGCTGCGCGCCGGCCAGCCGCATGTCACCATCACCGACGAGGACCTCCTGCCGCAGATCTTCATCGAACAACGCCCGCACATCCTCAAGCGCGAAATTCTCGATGCGTTGAAGGATGGCGCGGAGGTCAGCGGCGCAATGCTGTCCAATCCGGGCATGGTGTTGAGCGTAAGGACAAAGTGAAGATTAGTGTAACGCACCAGTGCTTGAATTCCACACTGGCGCGTGAACGCCGGGCGCAGCGACTTACACAGGGACTGCGCCCGGCAATTTTCAGTAGGGGAACCAAATGAAACGTCGCCGACGATCAAAGCAAGTTGCTACCACCCACCAAGCCACCGAACTCGATGCCGCCAAAGTGGAATCGCCGCATGTTCCCGGCGACCTGTTCAACCCCGGGTCCGACGGCGCAGCCAGCGTCGCCGCAGTCACCGATGTGCTGCAGGCATTGACCGTGTTGCCGACCGATCGAGCCAAGGCGCGCGTGCTGCGCTTTGTGCAGGACTATTTCGACGAGCAACATGGACATTAGGGCGCGCAAATGAAATGCCCGCGATGTGGATATGAAGTTCCGAAGCCAGAACCGCCGCCGTACGAATACACCGGGTATCTAAAGCCGTATCTGTCCCAGATCTTGGCATTGCTGCGATTGGGGTACAGCAACAACGAGGTCGCTGAAACACTGCATAATCTGCACGGCGTCGTCCATTCTCCTTGGGGAACGTCTCCGGCAACTATCATCGGTTATCTCCGCCGACGCTACGGATTTGAACGCCAGAACACAGCCGGCGACCCTGACCGCAATCGGGAGATTGCCGCAAAGTATCTTGCCGGTGGCGTCACGCTAAAAAAGCTCGGTGAGGAATACGGCATTTCGCGGGAACGCATCCGTAACATCATCATCAAGGTAGAGCGAAAAGCCGCACAACGTGAAGAGGCAGAGCGAGCCTATCATGCGGCAGCATGTATCGAGAATGTGCCGATTGAGGCACTCAATTTATCGGCACGCACCCGCAACTGCTTTAAAAACGAAGGCTGCCAAACGGTTGGCGATGCGCTGAAGCTAAGCGATTCCGACCTGTTCCACATTCCTAATTTTGGGCGAGTGTCGTGGCGCGATTGGAAGCAAGCCCTTGAAGCGTTGCGTGCAGAGTTTAACCAGGGAGTATCAGCATGAACGAACCCGGCATGACGAACGGCAACGGTGTGCACATCAACCACGAGCTTGTGCAAGATGCGCCCGAGAAAATGCCCGAGATCGTGCGCAGTATGCACCACACCGCGGCGCAGGCGATCGACGATGCGGCGACGCTGCTCGAGCGCGAAATGCAATCGCATATCCAGCTGATGCGCGACGAGGCCGATAACCTTCGCACCCAAGGTGATGGCCAGGCCGCGACGATCGAGGCGTTAAGCCTGCTGATCCGCGAGGCGCACAACACGTTCCAGGTCCAGGCCGACAAGCTGACCAAGTTTCGGGCGAAGCAGATCACAGGCTAATGCACCCCGCGGCCCACAGCGCGTTGATCGGCGGCGCCGTGATGACGGTGATCGCTGCATCGTTTGCGCTCGGCCGCGGCCCGCTGCCGGTGCACCAACTGCGCGACAAGCCGTTTCAGGATGCCATCTGGCAGGACGATGTCGCCACGCTGGCGATGAACTCCGCGCGCATCGAGGCGATGAACATGCCGCGGATCGTGCAGACGGAACCGATCAAGCCCGAGCCCGACCCGCTGCTGATGGTGCTGTCGGAGCCGTCGCCGCTGCCGAAGCGCAAAGCCGTGGCGGCGAGCGACATCTGCACCCGGCATGGCATGCGCAAGGTGCACTACGGCAGCACCTGGCGGTGCCGGAAATGAGCCAGTGAATGTCCTCGACCTCTTCTCAGGAATTGGTGGCTTCAGCCTCGGCCTCGAGCGGGCCGGCATGCGAACCGTCGCGTTCTGCGAGATCGATCCCTACTGCCGCGCCGTCCTTGCCAGGCACTGGCCAACTGTCCCTGTTTTCAGAGATGTCCGAGAACTTACCGCCTCAAGCCTTGTGGCCCACCCCAACTATCAAAGGCAACTACAACAAGGCGGGACTATCGGCCAAGAGCGGCGACGGGCTGGCGACTGCGGTGTCGATGTCATCTGCGGCGGCTTCCCCTGCCAGGACATCAGCACGGCAGGAAAGGGCGCAGGCATTACAGGGACGCGCAGCGGCCTATGGTCGGACTACGCCAGAATTATTGGCGATGTACGACCCAGCTACGTCATCGTGGAGAACGTCGCAGCTTTGCTTGGACGGGGACTTGGCGTTGTTCTCGGAGACTTGGCCGCGCTCGGGTATGATGCGGAATGGCATTGCATACCGGCTTCCGCCGTTGGTGCCCCACACCGGCGCGACCGGGTATGGATCATTGCCTACCCACAGCATCCCGACGCCGACAGCGAGCGACCACATCGAGCGCCGCAGCACGTCGACGGAGACGCTGAATTTTGCGACCAACAAGTCGGTGTCGCTGGATCGGTTTGCGAAGCAATTTCCGACACCAAATGCGGTGAGGTTCCACACGCCTCGCACTACGCCGCGATCGGCAATGGAATACGACGGGGTGACGCCGCTGGGCAATGGCGGACTGAACCCGACGTTCGTCGAGTGGCTCATGGGGTTCCCGCTCGGGTGGACCGTCTTAGAAGCCTCGGCAACGCCGTCGTCCCGCAGATCCCGGAAATCATAGGCCGCGCGATCATGTCCAGCCATATTGCCAAATTGGCACCACAGTAATTCCATGGCACGCGGTGAGACAACATTCCGGCAACGCGACTTGAAGGCAGCCATCAAGGCAGCCGAGCAGTCCGGTGCCAAGGTCGCCCGCGTCGAGGTGAAACGGGACGGCACGATCGTCGTGGTCTTAGGCGAACCATCGCCCGCCACGGTGCCGGTGGACATGGGGACAGACGACGAATGGCTGGCGAAAAAATAAACCTGTTTTATATCCGCGATGGTTTCTATCGCTGCGAGGGATTTTGCATCCATCGTAACCGCAAGGCCTGGTCGGTCTATCTCGGCGCTGAATTTCAAAAGACATTCCGCAGCCTGGCCAGCGCCTATCACTGGATCACGCGCCGATGAAACTACCAAAACGGGTCAATGGTTTTATCGATCGTTATGGCAAGCCGCGCTACTATCTGCGCCTGCCCAATCAAAAGCCGGTGCCGTTGCCTGGCCTGCCGTGGTCGCCGGCAATGATGGCGGGCATCGAAGCCGCCATGGCCGGCCTGCCGATCCCGTCCGCCACGGCCGTTACGATCGGCGCCAACCGCACCAAGCCCGGCACGCTCAACGAAGCGATCGTGCGCTTCTACGATCACGATCTATTCACCAACCTCGGCCGCGCGCACCAGATGCGGCACCGGCAGAAGCTAGAAAAATTCAGGCAGGAATTAACCGCCGACAATGTGCCGCGCGGTGAGCGGCAGCTCCACACCTTGACGCATGAACGCCTGATGAAGGTGGTGCGTGCGATCGACAGCGCCGCCGGCCAGCGGCATCTATTGAATGCGCTTCGCGCCTTGATGAAATTCTGCCGCACCGCGGGCCTCGTCCAGATCGATCCGACCGATGGATTGAAAGGCAAACGCCGGCCGAGCACCGGCGGGTTCAAGCGTGCCGGCGAAGACGAGATCGCGCAGTACCAGGCGCACCACGCGCTCGGCACCATGCCGCGGCTGGCGTTGGAAATCATGCTGAATACCGGCCTGCGCCGATCCGATGCGGTGCTGCTCAGCCGCGCCCATATCCGCGCCGGCGTCATCACCTTGAAGCCGCAGAAAACCAGGAACGTGACCGGCGTCACCGTGACGATCCCGGTGCATTCCGATCTGCAGGCGGCGATCGACGCCATGCCGACCAAGGAGCTGATGCTGCTGACAACCGGCACCGGCAAGCCCTACAGCGCCGCCGGCTTCGGCAATTGGTTCCGGGATCAGTGCGTGGCGGCCGGCGTTGAATTCCGCGCCCACGGGTTGCGCAAGGCGATCGCCGTCCGGCTGGTGCATCAGGGGATGACGCCGCACCAGATCGCCGCCATCACCGGGCACAAGGATCTGCGCGAGATCGAGCTTTATGCCGCCGAATTCAATCGCACCGTGGCGGCGCAACAGGCGATGGCTTCTCTGGAAAAAAGAAAGGCAACCAAATGAATGGGATTTCAATGAATAGCTATTTGCGGATGGCGTCGCTTGCTGCGGCGATTCTACTTCCAGCCCAGAATGCGCGCGCAGTTGTCGTCAATCCCGGCGAGACCTGGAGTGTCGCCCCCTATTGGGGAACGATCGTCGACGCATATGTCCTCAACACCATCCCAACCTTCCACGCCAGTTGGGAAGGATCCACCTACAAAGACTTCTGCTCCTTCTGTCCACCCTCCTGGAACACCACCGAAATCTTCCCCGCCGGCGGTTCTCTCCACGCCGGCCTAAACCACGTTTTCGTCGGCGACATGGCTGGTACCGGCGACTTCCACCTCATGTTCATGACCATCACCAATATCTCCGCCACTGCCGACATCTCCATATCCGGCTCATGGTCCCGCATCCAACCCCAAGCCGTCCCGCTGCCCGCCGCGTTGCCGCTGTTCGCCACCGGCCTCGGTGTGATGGGTCTGCTCGGCTGGCGCAGGAAGCGGAGGGTGGCGCGATGAAACAGAAAAGCCAATGGATGCCACTGGACGAAGCCATCCGGCACGTCATGCGAGCGGAAGGCTGCAGCCGGGAACAGGCTTTTGAAAAGCTTCGGGAGAAGCTTGTAGCCGGTCAAATTAAAAGCCGCGCTAAATCCTTCGAGCTGCTGCCCAAGCAATATCCTGGCGGGTCGAAACAGGAACACTGAGTTACAAACTTTTCGGGAGAGTTTGTAACTGGGGCGAATTCCGTAGCGAAATCAATGCCTGAAATTGGTGATGGCGGGAGCGAAGGTTGTGCTATTTACCAGCAATCCCAATGGCTTGCGAGTTACAAATTGGATAAAGCGCCCACTGGTATCATTAGCGAATTTGCCAGAGTTACAAACCACTATAAAGCAGAGACGATGAACGAGAGTAACAGGGCGAACGTGCCGATGATGATGACCGCGAGCACGATGATGATGGCATCTCGCACCATCTCCCGTCCCTCATGGCGCATCCATCCCGTCATCTCAGCCGCGGCATACCGGCGTCGATCGCGCCGATGAAATTCAGCAGCAACAGGATGACGATCAGCACGCCCACCACCAGGATGGCGATCTTGGCCACGCGCCGGAACGGTTCCTGGATCGGGATTGCATCAACAAGATAGTTTAGCAGCCACAGCACCAACGCCACAACGATGATGTAGATCACCAGCACGATTAAACCGCTAATCATGGCCGTTCCTCCCGTTAGCGCCGCACTTCGCAGCGAGCCACCTGCAGCATATTGCGGGCCTGTGCCTTGCAAGCCGTCTCGGCGTTGATCGCATCCACCTCGGCGCGCGTGTAACCGCCGGGCGCGATTATTTCAGCGCGGGTGTAGAGCTGCCGATCGGTGACGCAGCCGCCGAGCAACAGCGCCAGCAACAGGATCGCTTTCATCGGTCGAGGCACTTTGCCAGGATGTTGTCGCGCCGTTCGATTGAGTGCGCGACCTGGTGCAGCGTGTAGGCAAAGCCGCCCAGCACCACCATGTTGATCACCAGCAGGGCCAACAGAAACGGCGTCGCCTTCAGGCTATCGACGACTTGTTTGGCAAGCTCGGCCGGGACGTTCATCGAACGATAAAATATTTAACTGTCGGGGCCACCGTATAATTGATGGCATAGTGATCACCGGGATCAACTCGCACTGAGGCTTGCGGGCCGGCAGCAATTGCTATGCTGTCTCGGTAAATGGCGCTTATCGTGCCGCCATAGATAAACGCCTCGACAGTAAATGGTGTCGTGTTGGTGAATGTCCCGCCGTTTGCCGGCAGCACGAATATGCCGCCTGTGGCGGCAACGGCGTAGTCCGGATTATTTAGCGAAATCTTCCGCCGTTTGCTTCCGGCAGAGTTGCTGCCGACACTCAGCGAGCCGGCCGTGCCGCCAGCATCGAGCGCCGTGATGCTGTAGCGGTCAAGATTGGCATCAAGCTGAAACGCATACGCACCACGCTGCGGGTAGCCAAACGCAGCAATATCGTGGTTGTAATATCCGCCGATAAATTGTGTATCCAACGCGCCAGCCTCGATCCTAACGGACGAATGTCCGACAGCCAAGCCATTGGGCGCAACCCCACGGCAATTGCCAAAGCTAATACGGCGACAATTCGCCGAGACATAGATGTTTTCCCGCTTCGCAATCATAAAGATCGAATTGACGAAAGTAATATCTTGGATGGCGCCGTTTGTCGGGTTGCCCTGATTGGTAAGCATAATGTTGTAGTCACCGACCGACGTGCCGCCGGCACCGCCGGTAAACCAACAATTGTCACCGCGAATGTTGATGATGAGGCCGGTCGGATGCGAAACAATAAGATAGCACCCGGTGCCGCTTATGCCGTCAAAGTAACAGTTAACTATCGACATATTTTGAATAACTACGCCATCGCCTGCAGCGAGCAAAAGGCCAGCCCAAAACAGTTGCCCGGTTACAAATTCAATTTGTGCCGTATCCACCCCGCCGGCGACTGTCGGCGCAACCCGCAGAAACGATCGGCTTACAACTCCGCCGGCGGCATCAGAAACAAAAACGTCAACGCGCGAGATATAAACGCCGTTGCCAATCTTCCAGTCGATGAACGGTGCCGCGACATTGGCGCAGCTTCCGTTTATATCGAACAGTTGAACCTGCGCCGCATAAAACGCCGCGGTTTCACCGAGTGAAATCAGGGTGGCAATTCCCTGGACGGTAATATTTGAGAATATAACCCGAAACCCCCAATAGACCTTGATGCAAGTCTGCGTGGCCGCAGGCGTCCCGGTAAATAAGAAATCCAGCCCATCGATCCCTCCGCCTTCCGTTCCGTATGTGCTCGATCCCCACTGGAACGTGATACCGGTGCCAGTGCAACGAACCCCGGCCGCGTGGTCGCCGACGATCCAGAAATCGGGCGCCGCGATCGGCGTCACCGCGCCGGAAATCACGCTGGTGCCACCGGTCGCGCGGATCGAGCATTGGCCTCCCTTGATGTTGGCCCAGCCGATTGCGTTATTCCATGCCGTCAGGTCATCGGTGGCGTCGTCGAACTTGGCGCCGAACATCCGCACGTCGGGGCTCGTCTCAGCTAGTTCCCACCAAGCACCATCAGCCGATTGCACCTTGCCGTTATGCGCAGGCGACGAGCCAACCCGTTTGTATAGTGCCCCGCCACCGTCGCCGATCGCGCCATAGCCGGCGGTGCGCAGAAAATTAGCGACCGGATTAATGAATGCCGCCACCACGCTGGCGCGCGTTTCAAACGTCTGGACGATACTGCCGAATGGCTGCGGCCCAGCCCAGGCACCCGACGCATTCGACGCCTTTACCCAATATTGCCACGGCGTCACATCCGTTTGCAGATAGGTGAAGCCCTGCGGTTGTGCGTCATAGGCCGCGCGTTGCGCCAGCGTTCCCGATGCATCGGGATCGAGGTCTTGGCCAGGCGTCCCCTGCGGCCCGGCTGGCCCGGTCGGCCCGATCGGACCCGGCGCGCCGTCCGTGCCTGGATCGCCCTTCGGCCCGACAGGCCGCGCGACAACAATGGAAGGTCGCCCAGCGCTGATCACGGTCGGCATGATGGCTTCTCCTTTAGTTGGTGTGGCCGGCGTGAACCACAAACGGCCCACGGAACAGCTCGGTGGTGCCGCTGCCGAGAATGAAATTCAAGAAATAGTCCCAATGGTTGGCCGGCGGTTTGGTCACCAGCAAATCGGTGCGAACGTCAACTTCCGGCATGTAGAGCGTAATCAGTCCATTAATTGCATCCTCGACAATGATGCCGTCGCCGATCGTCAGTAGTTTAATGAGCGCCGTATGATCGAACCGCGGCCGGATATAAAACGACAGCGCGCCGCCGGTAAGATTAACCGGCGTCTCGGTGCCGTCTCGCTCAAGCCGGGTTAGTTGCAGCTTCAGATTAAAGTCTTCGTTGGCGTTGGTTTCGATGGTGTAGATCGAACTAGGCAGCTCGTAGATCATGTGCGGCGTCAGCGGCACCACCGTCGTCGGGATCGGCATCGAACCGGAATAGACGGTTGGATATGCCGGGTCGGTAACTTCAACCTTGTAATCAACCCGGCTCGGTGCGCGTTTGCTACTCATTGCTGTGACCTCATGCTGGCGGAGTATCGTCGGTGACCGGCGCCGCTTCCTCGAATTGCAGAACCGGCGCGGCGTATTTCATGACATCGAGCGATTGCATGGCATCCTGGCCCTGGTCGTCGCTGATCAACCGCATCTCACAAACTGGCGTCGTGAAATCCACCACGGTTCCGGCCGCAGTCGCAAACCGCAGCCATGGCCAGATCGCCACCGCGTAATCGACACCACCGGCCGCCGCCACAGCGCCGATTTCGTACAGCCGCGCATTGATGGAAAAACGGTTGCCGGGTTGCGGCGCTGCGCCAGTTGTCATGCGCACGTAAATAGCGTCGGCCATCGCCGCTGCAGCGTCACGAACGGTTGCCGTTATCAACGTGTCGTTGATGTTCGCCGGATCGGCATAAGCGGTACCGTCGAGCGCGCGCGTGCGCACATATTTCGGTGTGAACCGTCGGCCATATTGATCGGTGCGCCAGGGTGCATAACGGTTCTCGTAAGCCGGCAAGGCGATGGTGCCGGTGCGGCCGCGCAGATTGCCGAGCATGGCACGCATCGCCATCATCTGCTCGCGGTTGCGCACTGGCACCTGATAACGCGCCTGCCAGCGGTCGGTCATCTGCGGCACGACTTGCTCAAACCCCGACAGGCTCGGCCCGCCCGACAGCGATCGCACCAATTGCCCGAAGCCGCCGTTATTCGGTTTCAGCGCCGCCGGCCAGGCAATCATGCGAGGATCCCCGTTACCGTCGTCCAATCGCTTTTTCGCGTGCCGCTCGCCCAAGCCACCCGCACGTCATAGCTCTGCCCGCTCGGCACCATCACCGTGATGGCCTGCGTCTGCGATGCCTGCACGTTGGCATCGAGCCAGCCGCCGTCGTCCGCAGTCGAAGGCTTGAACTGCGCCTTGCCGGTTGTTTCAATCTGGTCGTCGGTGTCCCAGTTGATCACCAGGTTGATCGGGTCGCCGATCGCGCGAAGCGCCGCGCCGGGCAAGCCGCTCGATCCCATCACGCCGGTCGGCGCCCCGATCGGCGCCATCTCTGGCCCGGCCGCGCCCATTACCGGCGGCTCGCTTTCCTCGCCCGTGGTCCAGTCGTAGGCGGTCTGCACCATGGCGCTGACGCCGATCGCACAGGTTCCGGCACCAGCGTCGATCTCAAATGATGTGATCTCGAAACTGCCGGTGATGCCAAGCTCGCCGATCTGCAGATTGATGAACCGCTCGTTGTAGGCGTTCAAGCCATACAGATCGGTGACGATGCGGCCGCTCCATTCCGGGTTGCGGCGATACATCTCGATCTTCATCAGCCGCCGCGCCTGGCTGTGCGAACTTACCCAATAAAGGCTGATGTTGCTGGATAGCACCTGGCCGCGTTCGGAAATGTCCGCCTCGTCGCGCCAGGCCGCGGCATCGCTGGTCTGATAGTCGTTCGGTGGTGAAGTATATTGCGCGGTGATTTCGTTGACCGCAGTAAAGGCATTGCCGCCCTTGCGAAACCCGTCATAGGCCAGGATGTGATCTGAGCCGATCGTCACGGTCGGCGCCACGGTCTTGCCAACACGCACACCGATCGCGCCATCGGCCCGCTGATAAACCTGGCCGTCACAAGTGGCGAAGATTGCGCCGAGCACATCCTTCGGCGCCGCGGTCGGCAAATCATAGCCGCCGCTTGCCCGGTAGCGCGGCTCGGTGCCACCGGCCGCCAACGCGATTGCCTCGTCGCAGATATTCGCCGCCGGGATCCAGTCCTCGGCCAGCGCCGCCGACGTGAACAACACACCATCGAGATGCGCGAGCCGCATACCGTCCGGGTGCCGGTGATAGTCCAGCGCGATCAGGACCGGGTTTGTTGTCCAGGTCCAGGTTGCCGGATCATCCTTGTCCTGGGCCAACCGCGGATCCCACACCCGCGAGGCCCGCAGCACAAAGCGCATCACCGGCGGTTGGCCGCCGGGATAGACCGTTGTGAATTCCTCTGCCACCGGCTCGGCCGTCCGCATCAGCGCCTTGGCGATACCCTTGCCCTGGTGCGAGGCATCCCAGATCGTCGGAAAATTACTGTGCAGAAAGTCAAACCCATCATCATCGTCGGTGCCGAATTCCACCGTGACGCCGACGAAACTGGCGAATACTTCAGGGCCGGCGCCAACCACGGAGATAACGCTACCGCCGCCGGCGGATATTGGGTTATCCAGGACAGCCAGATATTCATTAAGCCAGCATTCTTCGAAGCCATCGACCAGCCCATGGTTGAGTGCGATCACCTGGTCGAGTTGCGGCGGCCCGCCATAGCCAGACAGCGGCTCAACAAACATCAACGGCCCTGCCAACTTCACGCGCCCGTAATGCCGGCGCCGCGGGGGGATTGGTTGCTTGGTGGTGATCTGTCCGTCTGATGGTGTCTTTTCCTCCGGGTCCGGCGTCATCGCCAGATTGACCGTGTAAGCGCCGCCAACCAGGACGCCGGTACCGATGATGGTGGCAACCGCTACGGTCGCGGCACCAAACGCGGTTTCGGCGCTGACCGCCGTCAGGATCAGAAAGCCGATGGTCTCGGCCATTTACAGCGCCCATGCTTTCACCAGCCGAGCCGATGGCGCGCAGGAAATGCCGCCGCCTTCCGCCAGGACGAACCAGCCTCGATCGCCCCGGATCGCGCCGACCGGCGCCGCGCCGCCAATCGAGATCAGCGCCACATCACCCGGCTTCGGCTGCCGCGTTGCCGTGAGCCCCAGCCGGCGCGCCAGCCCGGTGAGAATGCCAATGAGGCCGCGGCGCCCGCCGATGCCCGGCACGTCCTCAAGCCGCCGATAGCGCCCGCGCAGATCGGCCGCCGGATCGATGCCTTTCACCAGCGCAACCCAGTCGGCCAAGAACAACCCGCAGTCCCATTGCCCATAGGCAAACTGCCGGCCCGCCGCGGAGCGCAAGTATTCGCTCAGTAGTCCGGCCATCGTCTGCTTTGAAACATCAGTAACGGCGTGCGCTCGCAGAATGTATCCCCTGGGAAACGCTTCTGCTGGTCGCGGTCGGAATAGAACCCGCCGGCCGGACGGTTGCGTCCCGTATATGGCGTCTCATGCGCGATCGACAGCGTGCGCGTGCCGAGCGTGCGCGACACCTCCAGCGACATCATCAGCCGCACCGCGATGGCGCAGGGGTTGCCGCTCAATGCCCGGCCGTTGAATGCCTGCAGAAAGATCGCCACCGGCTGGCCGACAAAATCATCGGTCTCGCCGACTGCCAGAGATAGCAGCTCGGCGTCAACACCACTCACCGTCAACCGGCCCGCAGGCGCGCTACCGTTGAATGCCGTGGTTAACCCATCGATGGTGCCGAGTTCGCCAAGCCCGCTCCACACTTGGCCGTCGAGCGTCTGCAGCCGGCCGAACCCGGTCCACACCCGGACGATCCCCGACACGAAATGAAACCGCACCAGGAACGCACACGGCGCCTCACGGCTGCCGACCAGTGCGGCTACTTCGACCGGCAGGCTCATCCGGCGCGCGCCATGTGCGAGGAGACCGCCGCCAGCGCGCGGCTTTCCAGGCTGCGATTAGTGGCAATCAAGGCCGCCTGCAGCCGCGCCACCGCCGCGGTGTCGGCGCCCGATGCATCGATGTTATAGACCGGCGCCACCGTCAGCGCCCGCCCGGTGCGGCCGAGCGCCTGGTTCGGCACCACCATGCCGGATTGCCCAGGCACCATCAGCTCGGGCCCGTGCTCGCCGACGATGTAGGGTGCGCCAGCCATCACCGGCCCGCCATCGGCCCGCTTGGTCAGCCCGGTCAGCAGCGTGCCGAAGATCGATGTGCCGCCGCCGGCCGGTGTGGCAAACGCAAGATCAAACAGCTTGTCGATCGCCTTGCTGGCCAAACGGTTCATGAGGTTCTTCAAAACCTCATCGAGCTTCTTGCCCTCGAGCACCATGGCCTTGAAGCCTTCGGCCAGCGCCGAGCCGAAATCCTTTGACGCCTCGTTGAGTTCTTGCACCGCATGTTGAGCGAGGGCGAGCCTCTGCGCTACCACGCCGGCCGCCGTGGCTTGCTCCTCCATCTTCTTGATCATTTCCGCGGTCCACTTGCCGCCGTCCTTGTCGGCCGCTGCCTTCAGCAAAGCAACGGTACGCGCCTTTTCCTGCTCGCCGGTGTTCTTACCGACCGCATCGGTATCGGCCTCCATCAGAATGATGTGCTTGTTAATCTGGTCGTTGGTGCGCTTCCAGGCACTCTCATCACCGACCGCAGCTTTTTTGCTAACAAACGGATCCACCGCCGTGCTTTGTCTGCCTTTCTTTATGGCGTTAACGGTTACTTCTGCCGTCGGCGCGCCTCTGGGAAACGTTTTTTCTTCCGCAGTTTCGCCGAGATCCTGGAACCACGCCAACCCCTTGGCCGGAAGCAATTGCAGCCATTTCACGGCGCGTTCAACATTCTCACTTAGTTCTTTTGACGCTTCGGCAATTCTTTCAAAATCCGGCGCGCCTTTCGCGGCTTGTTGCGTCAATCTTTCAACCGCCTCGCCGCCCTTCTGCAGCAGTTTCAAATTTTCTTCCGGAATGCCCAGGTTCTTGAGGACGTTGCCGCCCTGTACGTTGTTTAATTCCGAAATGATATTGGCAACAATCTTCAGGGTTTGCTGCAGATCAAGCGCTTCCTTGCTAGCGCCCTTGAGGAATTTTGGGTTAGCATCCAGCAACGTCTTAAGGGCGTTGTCGCCGCCGCGTTGCATTTGATCGAGGCTGAAATTCAGCGCCTTAACCATGGCGTTGATTTCGCCAACCGATGCGCCGGCCTTGCCGCCAGCTTCCTGCAGGCCGTAAAGCCATGCCATAGAAAGCTCGGTATATTCCGCGGTCTTCTGCAGTTCCTTGAAGCGCGCGATCAAGCCTTCAACCGCGGTGATTGCCGCGCCCACCGCCTTGTCGGCGAAATTGGCAAATAGGTTGCCGAAGAACGATGTGGAAATTTTCGGATTGAGCTTCTCGAATTTGCCTTCGATATCCTTGACGGATTTCTCGGCAATGACGCCGGCCTTCTGCAAATCCTTTTCGAACTTGCTGAGTTGCGCGGATAGCGCGACGACTAAGGCGGCGGTGTCGGCCATCTATTCCGTTGCCGAATATTGTTTGATGGTCTTGGTGATCTTGCGTTTCATCGCCGCTTTCATGTCTTTGCGCATCAGCCGATAGCTCGGGAAAAAGAACGGATGCGCGTTCATCTTCTCGGTGCCGAATTCCACCGCGCGTGCGTAGTCGTAGGGCTTGCGCTCGTCGCCGCCGTGCAGCCGCATCGTTAGAAGCCCGCCCGCCTTGATCCGCATCAGCAACCCGTCGCGGTCGCTTTCCTTACGGATCGATTTAGCCAGGTCGCCGGTCGGCCCATAGGGAACCGCGGAAATCATGGTCTGCATCAGGCGATCGGATTGCACCGCCAGCTCGGCCACTGCGTCGGTGTAGACCCGGCGTTTGAGCTCAACCGTCAGGCGTTGAAACTTCTCGACGCTTTGGTTCTTTGCCATTCAGGCTGCGCGCCTCAAGCTCGGCCGACTGATCCAGCATCTCGTCGAACTCAGCATCGCTCGGTGCTTCCGGTTTCGGCTCGCCGCCGTGCGCCTTGTTCCAGCCGTCGACCGCTGCCGAGAATTGCCAGAGCGAACATCGGTCAACCACATCGGGCGAAAATCCTATTGCAGCGCCGAGGCCGTAGATGGCGCTGAAGCGGATTTCATCTCGGGCGCCGGGTCCGCTTCCGGCGTTGATTTTTTTCCCGCGGGATCCTCGGGCGGCCCAAGCATCGCGGTTTGCAGGATCACCCTGGCCTCGCTGATGTTGGTGAAGTACGGCCGGCCCTCGACGTAGCGTTTCACCAGCACCAGCGCCCGGTCGGATTTCATGCCGCCGCCGATCAGCCCGAGCCTGATCACCTCGCGCACATCGTTCGGCCAGGCGTCGCCGTTCAGCATCGCCTTGAGCAAGCCCATCGGGCCGATCGGCTCGAGGCCCATTTCCTGACGCGGCTTGTTGATGCTCTCGAGCAGCTCGCGCCACTGCCCGAAGGCAATGCGGAAGGTGTGCTCGCCGTCGCCGAATTGCAGCGTGACGCTGCCATCCTCTGCGCTCATGGAATGGCTACCGGCACGACCGCGCCATCGCTGACGATGTTCACCGCCATCTGCACCTTGTTGCCGCGCTCGGCTGTGATGGCGAATTCCTGCAGCTTGGCCGGCATGATCCAGGCGGCCTCGGTGTTCAGCTCGATCCGCACGTTGCGGGTCTCGCCGGCGTTCCACCAGTCTTCCCAGGTGGCGAAGCTTTCCTGCGCCACCACGCCCGAGCCGGCGATCTGGCCCTGGTAGGACACCACATCGCGGCCGAGCCAGGACGGTGCATCGGGGTCGTCGCAATCCGGAATGTTGGTGTCGTTCAAATTAGCCGAGCGGGTGAAGCCCTTGGTGGTGAGCCCGCACGGATCCGTAAACACTTCCGGCGATGCGCCGTCCCCGACCTTCACCAGGAATTTAGAGAACGGATAGGTTGTCGCGATAGCCATGGTCGTTCGCTCCTATGTTGGCTCGGTCCAGATTCGTTTCATGGAATGAAGATCTCCACCTTTGACACAACAAGGGTCGTGCCGCCGGCCGGTGTGTAGCCGGTCTTGGCCACATCCGCCGCGTGCGCGCCTAATGCGTAATAACTCGCCTCGGTCCCTTGCACGGACATGACCCCGACGTCGTCGTGCGCGGCATCCTCGAATTGCCACGACATGACGAGGCTGTTCGTCGCGTCCTTCACAAACGCTATGCCGTTATCCGTGGTCGATCGGCCAAGAGCCGCAACCACCACGGTATTCGATCCGCCAAGCTTCAATTGCACCGGCGTGCCGGTAAACGCATAAGGCGTTGCCCCGCCACCATTGCCAACCCAGAGAGCGGACAACGTCATGCCGCCTGTTCCGGCATTCAGGGTCAGGCGGATTTGGTTGCCGCCGACCGCGCTCAACTCTGAGCGTGGAATAGCCAGGCAATGCGTGTAACCGATCCAGCCATCATTGACGCCGCCGGTCGCGTTCCAGATAGACGTGTAGTCCCATATCGTTACCCATGCAGGACCACCGAGCGCATCGGTGATCGTCGCGCCAGTGATCGCCAATGATCCTGCTGAGATCGAAGCCCTGAAGCTCGTCTGTTGCGGCCAGAGTGCTTCGGCCACCGAATAGTAGAACAAGCCTTGCCATGTCG
>Ga0307297_10000127_pt1 | contig 17239 bp, 17 predicted proteins | sample ER_DNA_157_FD_194464 | JGI IMG/M metagenome (GOLD analysis project Ga0307297, IMG submission 194464) | Bulk soil microbial communities from the East River watershed near Crested Butte, Colorado, United States - ER_DNA_157 | ecosystem: Environmental > Terrestrial > Soil > Floodplain | place...
CTGCCGCGGCATATGGAAGGCGGACCGCAAAATCCGCTCGGTGCCCGCGCGATGTATCTGGGATCGTCGCTCTATCGCATCCACGGCTCGAACGAACCCTGGACCATCGGCACCAACGTCTCGTCCGGCTGCTTCCGGATGCGCAACGAGGACGTCATCGATCTCTATGGCCGCGTCAATGTCGGCGCCAGGGTCGTCGTCATCTAGTTTTGTTTCGGTTCACAACGAAAACGGCCGCCCGGTGGGCGGCCGTTTTGCTTAGATGTCGATCGACGATACCGGGCTACTCGCTGTCACCGCCGCCGTCGTCGCCGTAATCGTCCGAATCCATATCCATGTCGTCGTGATCGTCGTCGCTACCGAACAATCCCGAGCGCGACGAATTATCATCGTAGCTGGCCTGGCGTCCGGACGAGCCGATGTCGTTGATCCCGGCTTCCTTGGCCAGATCGCCGCCGGATTGATCGCCCCAGGGCCTGCGGTCCTCGACGCTGCCGCGATGGCCCGCGCCGCCGTCGCCCGCGTTCGCGGCATCACCGAAGCTGTGGCGGTTGCCGCCGCCCATCATCGAACCGAGGCTGTTCATCAGCAGCGAACCGCCGACCATGCCAACCGCCGCTGCAGCCGCGGTTCCGAGAAAGGAGCCGCCACCGCCGATCGCCTGCTGACCACCTTGCGGCTGCTGACCGTGGGAGCCCTGGCCATATTGTCCTGGCCCCTGCGCCTGCTGCATGACCTGGCCGCTGTTCCATGTCGGGCGGCCGGGAAGCTCGGGCGGCCGGACGTTCGGCACCGAGCCGCGCGCCGGCGCTTGCCCGAAGATGGTTTCGCGCACCGAATCGAGGAAGCCGCCGGATGGCTGCGGCTGGTTTTCGCCCTCTAGTTCCTGGATCCGGCTGTGGGCGCGCTTCAGCGCTTCGTCCTGAAGCAGGACGGTCTGCACCAGCGCGTACAGCGCATTGGGCGCCCTGCGAAGGCCCTGCGCGATCGCAGCCAAGGCGTCTGGATCGCGCGGCGCGCCCTCCACCTTCGAGAGCCGGTCGAAAAGATCGTCAACCAGTTGGCGTTCTTGCGGTGTCATGGCGTTCTCCATTGCGTCGAAGCGCGGAGCAGATGTAGGGGTGGTTTGTGTCGCAAGTAGTGGCGCGGCGAATTAAATTTACGTATGCGACAAAGCGTCCGGCGCTTCCTGGCCGTCATCAAGCCAATGTAACTTTGTTCGCCGCCAAAAGTTGCGGGAAATGTTCGCCACCGAGGAAGGCGTGCTCGTGTTCGCGCTGCACCGTCAGCGGGTCGAGGCTGATGAGGATGTCGTCGACAAAGCCGGGATGGCACATGATCAGGCCATCTTCCGGCAGCGCATCGAGGAATTGCTGCATCAGCGCGCCGAAATCGGGCTGCGTCGAAAAATCATAGGCGCCGGCGAATCCGGCGTTGAAGGCGATCCCGGCGCGCGAGGCGCGGCGGCGAAACTGCGCGCTTAGGGCGTCGAGAACCAGCGCCTTGGGGTTGCCGAGCCGCCCCGCCAAAGGCAGCTTGCGCCCGCCCTGGCGAACCCAGGCGCCGGGCGCGGCCTGCTTCACGGCGGCCAGGAAGGCGTCGCGCACCCCTGGAAACAACTGCGCATGCTGATGCGCGTCGACGAAGTCCGGCGCGCGGCCGAACAATTCGGCGAAGGCCGCCAGTTGCACCATCAATTCGGCATGGACGATCTCGGGATCGAGCCGGCGCAGCAGGCCGGCTCGCAGCAGTTTCGGAAAGGCCAGGAACATGCCGCCGTCGAGCGGCCGGAAGTGCATCGTCAGCGGACTGAACGGCGCGGTCAGCGTGACGTGCAGGCCGATGGCGCAGCGCGGGCTGCCGGCCGCGGCGGCTTCGAGCGCCACGACTTCGTCGCGGCCGATCGAGGACCCGACCACCATCACCGAAGTGGCGTTGAGACGGCCGCGCTCGATCAGGTCGCGGATCGCGCGGTTGACGCCCGGGCTCATGCCGTAATCGTCGGCGCACAGCCAGATCCGGCGCGGCGACGCGGCGTCGTTCATTCCGCGGCGGTCCGTTCGCCGACGCCGGTGGTTTCGGTCTCGACCCGCTTCACGCTGTGCTCGGCCACGAAATAGATCGGGCGCGCCTTCAGCTCGGAAAGAATCTTGCCGATATATTCGCCGACAATGCCGATCATGATGAGCTGCACGCCGCCGATCGTCATCAGGCCGACCACCAGCGAGGGATAGCCGGGGACGGATTTTCCGCTCACCCAGGTTTCCCAGAGGATCGAAAGGCCGAACAGGAAGGCGATGGTGGCGAGCAGCACGCCGAGCAGGCTGGCAAGGCGCAGCGGCGCCACCGAGAAGGATGTCAGGCCTTCGATCGAAAGCCCGACCAGCCGGCCGGGGCTGAAGCTCGTGACGCCATGGGCGCGCGCCGCCGGTTCATAGCCGACACGAATCTGGCGAAAGCCGATCCAGCTCGCCAATCCCTTGAAAAAGCGATTGCGCTCGGGAAGCTGCCGCAGCGCGGCCGCGGCCCGCGGCGACAGCAGCCGGAAGTCGCCAGCGTCTTCCGGGATCTTCTGCCGCGCGCCGTAATTGATCAATGCGTAGAAGCCGTGCACCGCGACGCGCCGCAGCCACGATTCATTGTCGCGGTGCGCCTTGGCGGTATAGACCACATCGAAGCCGCCCTCGATCCAGTGGCTGACCAGTTGCTCGACCAAAGCGGGTGGATGCTGGCCGTCGCCGTCCATGAACAGCACCGCGCCGCGCCGGGCATGGTCCAGCCCCGCCATCAGCGCCGCCTCCTTGCCGAAATTGCGCGACAGCGACACCAGCTGAACGTCGAAACCGTCGGCGCCAAGCCCGCGCGCGATGTCGAGCGTCATATCGGCGCTGCCGTCATCGACGTAGACCACCTCGCAGCCGAGGCCGTAGCGCTGGCGCAGCGTCTTCGCCAGCGCGCCGAGCCGTTGGTGCAGAAAGGCCAGCCCGGCTGCCTCATTGTAAAGCGGGACGACGATCGACAGCCCTTGCGCCGCGGCGGTGGCCGCGGTGGTCGACAGGTCAGAAACGTCCGTACCCAGCTTCATCGATCAGGCCCAAACCTACCATGGAACAGCATATGCTACTCGCCGCCAGCTGTCGCAACGATGAACAGAACAGGATTCGCGGCTCACTGCCGCAGGAAAGCCTCGAGCCTGGCGAACTGCGGATTGTCGCGGTCGAGCACATAATCGAGCGAGGCCACCGACACGGTTTCGGCGCCATGGCCGCGAAGAAAGCTGCCGAGCGCGTAAAGCTGCGCCGGGGGGCAGTGCAGCGTGACCATACCGGATGACGTCGGGCCGCCAAACGGCGACACCACGCCGAAGCGATTATGGGCTTCCGCCAGCAACGCCGCGTCGCAACCGGCAAAGCGGGTGCGGACTTCCCGGTATTTGCTGGCCCGCGCCCTGGCCGCGATGTGATCCAGGATGATGCGCGCGGTCTCGCGGGCCTCGTCCGACCAGTCGGCGTCCCTGGATGCCACGAGGTTGGCCTGGCTGCGCAGGATCACGCCGTCGTCGAGCACCTTGAGGCCGTTGGCGGCCAGCGTCGCGCCCGTGGTGGTGATGTCGACGATCATCTCCGCGGTGCCGACGGCGGGCGCGCCTTCGGTGGCGCCGGCGCTCTCGACGATCCGGTAGTCGACCACGCCATGGGCTGCAAAGAAGCTCCGGGTCAGGTTGATGTATTTGGTCGCCACCCGCATCCGCCGATTGTGCTGGGCGCGAAAACCGGTGGTGACGTCGTCGAGGTCGGCCATGGTGCGGACATCGATCCAGGCCTGCGGCACCGCCACCACCACATTGGCGCTGCCGAAGCCGAGGCTGTCGACCAGCATGACGCGCTTGTCGGCATCACTGATGCTCTCCCGCACCAGATCCTCGCCGGTGACGCCGAGATGCACCATGCCGCGCGCCAGCTGCGAGGCGATCTCGCTGGCCGACAGATAGGCGATCTCGACATTGTCGAGGCCTGCGATGGTGCCGCGATAGTCGCGGGCGCCACGCGGCTTGGCCAGCGACAATCCGGCGCGGGTGAAGAAGGCTTCGGCTTGTTCCTGCAGCCGGCCCTTCGAGGGAACGGCGAGGACGAACGGCGCGGTCATGATGCGCCCCCGCTCGCGGCTGGCTTGCGGCCCGCCTGCGTCAGGCATTCGACCCAGATCGAAAACCCGACCGCCGGGATCGGCACAGCCGAGCCCAGTTGGGTCATCAGTCCATCGTAGCGTCCGCCGGCCACCAGCGGCTCGGTGCCATTGCCCCTGGCGTGCAGTTCGAACTCGAACCCGGTGTAATAGTCGAGGCCGCGTCCGAACGAGGTGGAAAACCGCGTCCTGGCGGTATCGATGCCGCGTGCGGCCATGAAGCCGACCCGGCTTTCGAACTGGTCGATCGCGGCGGATATGTCGAGTTTCGCGTCGGCGGCCAGCGCGCGCAATTGCCCGACCGCATCGGCAGGATCACCCGCGATCGCGAGAAAGCGCTTGATGGTGCCGAGCGCGTCGCGCGGCAGCGCGCCGCCTTTCAGGGTCGACTGTTCGAGGAAGCGGTCGGCGATCTCGGCGACGCTGCGGCCGCCGACATTGGTGGTGCCGGCGATCGACATCAGGTCGGTCACCAGCGCCAGCGCCGCCTTGCGGTCGGAGCCGGCCAGGGCCGCCAGCACGCCTTCATATTCGTTGCGGCCGGGGGCGGTCGCCAGCGTCAGCCGCTCGATATCCTCGGTCAGGCTGACCTTGCGGTTGAAATCCTTGATCAGCCGCCGCCGCCATACCGGATAGAGATCGAGGGCGTCGATCAGTGCGTTGAACAGCGCCACGTCGCCGGTGCGAATCTCGACATCGGTGAGCCCAAACGCGCTGGTCGCCTCCAGCGCCAGCGCCAGCATTTCCGCATCCGCCGCGGCGCGGTCCTGGCGCCCGAAGGACTCGATGCCGGCCTGCAGGAATTCGCTCGGCCGGCCGCCGCGATAGCGAAACACCGGTCCGAGATAGCAGAAGCCGGCGGGTTGGCCGGCGCCAGGGGAGGCGAGATAGTCCCGTGCCACCGGAATGGTGAGGTCGGGACGCAGGCACAGTTCCTCGCCGCTGGGGTCGGTGGTCAAATACAGGCTCTTGCGGATGTCCTCGCCCGACAGGTCCAGAAACGGCTCGGCCGGCTGCAGGATATCCGGTTCGGCCTTGATGTAGCCGGCCTGCGCGAACGGCAATAGCAGGGCGTCCGCCCATGCGGCGGATCCGGTCGCACGGGGGGCGGCGGTCAGGGTCATCGCGAAGTCCAAATATCCCGAAAAACGGGAGTACCAGAGGTCAGGGCGCAGCCCTTAGCATGGCCCGGCCGGGGTTTCGACTGGGAATAGCCAAGGGGCTTAACGACCGACCGGATGGCCAAGGCAGCTACCTGCCAGGTACCGCCAGCTATCCGCCGCCGGAACCGGTCCAGTCCCCCAGCACCGCCTGCACCAGCGCCAGCGCCGCAACACCCGCGGTGTCCGCCCGCAGGATCCGCGGCCCCAGCGAAAGCCGCAAAATTCGCGGCTGCCGCAGCAAACTGGCGCGCTCTTCCTCGGCGAATCCGCCTTCGGGGCCGATCAGGACGTCGATTCCATGGGAGGCCGGCAGCCCGCCTTGCAGCGCGCGCAGCGGGTTTGTGGCATCCGCGGCCTCGTCGCAGAAGACCAGCAGGCGCTCGGCGTCGCGCTGGCCCAGATAGCGTTCGAGCGGCACCGGATCGGCGACCTCGGCCAGGCTGAGGATGCCGCATTGTTCGGCGGCCTCGATGACATTGGCGCGCATCCGCTCGCTATTGACCCTTGAGACCTGGGTAAAGCGGGTCAACACCGGCCGCAGCGCCGATGCCCCCATCTCGACCGCCTTCTGCACCATGTAGTCGAGCCGGGCGTGCTTGAGGGGCGCAAAGGCATAGGTAATATCAGGCAGGCGATCCTGCGGCCGGGTCTGGGTTGCGATGGTCAGGCTGTCGGGCCGCTTGCGGCCGGCTATAACAGCCCGCCATTCGCCGTCCCGCCCGTTGAACACCAGGATGGTATCGCCGGCGGCAAGCCGCAGCACATTGCCGAGGTAGTTGCTCTGGTTGCGATCAAGCGCGACCGTTTCGCCGGATGCCAGCGCGGCATCAACGAACAGCCTGGGGCTGCGAAAATCGGGTTGAGGCATGGTCAATGTTCCAATCGGCGCTGCCTTTTAGCCCAAAGCGCCCGAATTAACGCAAATATCGCCGTTCGGAGCGGTTTTGCGCCGCGCTGTTGCCAAATTCGGCAGGTTGTTAAGAGGCGGCAGGAATCGTAAAATGCCCCATTCTGAATCGCTCTTCGATCGGGAAGACGTTGGGGACCGTTCGACCGTGCCAGAGGAACAACTTTGATCATACGCCGCTTGATTGTGCCGCTCACCGTGGCCTTCGTGACCTGCCAGGCCGGCCAGGGCTTTGCGCAGGGCGCATTCCCGGCGCCGCTGCCCGGGCAGGCCGCGCCGAGCAACGCTTCGCCGTTTCCGCCGGTCAATGGCGCGGCTCCCGCCGCTGCCGCCAAGGCTCCCAGTCCGTTTCCGGCCACCGGCGCTGCGCCGGTCACCGGAGCCGCATTCGAACGCGCACCTGCGCCTCCCTCGCAGGCAGCCGGTCCTCCGGACGATTGCATGAAGAAGTTCATGCCGTTGCGCGAAGACGCGGAGAAGCGCGGCAAAATGATCAAGGCCGCCGGCGACCGCAAGGCGACTCCGGACGAAGCCTGCAAGCTGATCGGCAATTTCGGCCAGGCCGAAATCAAGATGATCAAATTTATCGAATCCAACGCCGCCAGATGCGGGATTCCGCCGCAGGTCGCCGAGCAGATGAAGACCGGCCACAAGAACACCGAGGCCATGCAGAAGAAAGTCTGCGAGGCGGCGCAGCAGGTCCAGCAAAGAGGTGCGGCCGGACCGAGCCTGAGCGAAGTGCTGGGCTCTTCGGCCGCGCTACCCGAGGCGAACGCCGTGGGGAAAAAAGGCGGCAGCACCTTCGATACGCTGAACGGCAACGTCCTCACGCGATGACCACCTTCCGATGAGCGACGTCACGGCCCGCGTTGCCGACGCTACCGGCAACTGGGTCGATACGCACGCGCCACCCTGGTCGCGGCCCTATTTGCGTCTCTCCCGTTTCGACCGGCCGATCGGCTCCTGGCTGTTGCTGATGCCGTGCTGGTGGTCGGCCGCGCTCGCCGCCGGCATCGCGCGCGACGACGCCCAATTGCCGCTCGTGATCGTGCTGTTCTTCATCGGCGCCTTTGTCATGCGCGGCGCCGGCTGCACCTGGAACGACATTACCGATCGCGATCTCGACGCCCGCGTCGAACGTACCCGGTCGCGGCCGATCCCGGCAGGACAGGTGAGCGTGCCGCAGGCGGCGGTGTTTCTGGTCGCCCAGGCGCTGATCGGGTTGATGGTGCTGCTGCAGTTCAACCGCTTCGCCGTCATCACCGGCATCGCCTCGCTGGTCATCGTCGCGGTCTATCCGTTCATGAAGCGGATCACCTGGTGGCCGCAGATCGTGCTCGGCCTCGCCTTCTCCTGGGGCGCGCTGATGGGCTTTGCGGTGACGCTGGGACGGATCGATGTGACGGCGCTGTTGCTCTATGCCGGCTCGATCGCCTGGGTGATCGGCTACGATACCATCTATGCGCATCAGGACGCCGAGGACGACGCGCTGATCGGGATCAAGTCGACCGCGCGCCTGTTCGGTGCGCGCACCCACCGGGCGCTGGTGATATTTTATGGTCTGGCGGTGATCTTGATCGGCACGGCGCTGGCGCTGGCCGGCGCCGGCTTTCCGGCTTGGATCGGGCTGGCCGCCTTCGCCGCGCATCTGGTCTGGCAGATCCGCCGGCTTGAGATCTCCGATCCCGCACTGTGCCTGCGGCTGTTCAAATCCAACCGCGACGCGGGATTATTGCTGTTCGCGGGATTGCTCGTCGATGCAATGATGCGCGCCGGCTAGCTGGTCGTGAGACCCATGAGCCGTAGGGTGGGCAAAGGCGCTCTTGCGCCGCGCCCACCACCTTTTCGATCAATCATATGATCGCGGGTGTGTTGCGAGAGTGGTGGGCACACTTCGCTTTGCCCACCCTACGCTTCCACCTCAGTCCCGCGCGATGATCTCGCGCTCGCCGTGATGGATGTTGGCCGGATCGAGCGGGCCGCCGACGCGCCGCCGCACCAGGAATTTCGGACGCCGCGCCCGGATCGCGTTGTGACGCCGGCGCCGCGGCGCCGGTTCGCGGGTCTTGTCTTCCGGCAATTGCGGCAGCGCGAAGATGTCGCTCCACATCTGCCAGGCTTCCGCGATTTCCCCGCGGTCGGAGCTGACGCACAACGGAATCGCCAGTGACGGATCGCGATGCACCAGCACCAGCATCTTGGCGTCGTCGATGCCGCGCAGTGCGACGCCGAGAAAATCGGTGACGCGGACGTTGATCGCCATCTGCATGCCGTGCACGGCACGGCGCAGCACGACGCGTTCGCGGTGAAGTTCGATGTTGCGCACGCCGCCGTCGGCGCGGGTATCGTGCGCATCGAAGCGGACGGGCAGGGAAAGGGGGTCGAGCCGCAATGCGCGGCTCGACCCGGCGGGATGGATCCCGCTTGTTGCTGTTTGACGCCTCACGGCTTTATCTCCCCGCCGGGATTATGTTCCCGGTCGATGTGTGAGACCGTAGCCGAGCCGGGTCCGGAATCGCTTAAAAAGCCTGGTTAACCCGGCGTCACCCGCCGGCATGATTGACAAGACCTTGGCCGGCATGATTGACGAGACCTTGCGGACGAGCCGGAAATGTTTCGCTTTTCTGTGCAACAAATGCTTGAAATCGTTGTGAATCAGGCACATCTGAACGGTCTGCAGCGCTGCCTCCGGGCTCTCCTCGATGCCCTTTGAATGCCCCTCAAATCCCAAGGGTTTTGTTCGTGATCTCTTCATCATCAGCCGCATCGGCGCTTTCCCCGAAAGCAGCCTCTTCCGACCTGTTCGATCAATCGGCGCTGAGCACGCTGGCGCAGCGCCTCGTCGAGGCGGCCAGGCGCGCCGGTGCCGACGCCGCCGATGCGGTGGCGGTGCGCGGCATCTCGCAAGGCGTCGAGGTGCGCGACGGGCGCGTCGAGGAATCCGAACGCTCCGAAGGCGACGATGTCGGACTGCGCGTGCTGGTCGGGCAGCGCCAGGCGGTGGTCTCGACCAACGATATCAGCGGCGATGGCGTCGCGAGACTCGCCGAGCGCGCGGTAGCGATGGCTCGGGTGGCGCCCGACGACAAATATGTCGGCCTTGCCGATCCCGCATTGCTGGCGCGGGATTTCCCCGATCTCGATCTGCTCGATCCCAAGGTCCCCTCGACATCCGAGCTCGAACGCCGCGCCTGCGAAGCTGAAGCGGCCGCGCTTTCGGTCAAGGGCGTCAGCAAATCCGGCGGGGCGTCGGCCTCGACCGGCATCGGCGGCATGGTGCTGGTGACCTCGACCGGCTTCCACGGCTCTTATTTGCGCTCCAGCCAGGGCATCTCGATGACCGCGATCGTCGGGGACGGCACCGGCATGGAACGCGACTACGACTATACCTCGGCGCCGCACGCGTCCGATCTCGCGTCGCCCGAAAGCGTCGGCCGCAAGGCCGGCGAGCGCACCGTCGCGCGCGCCAATCCGCGCAAGGTCGAGACCTGCAAGGTGCCTGTGGTGTTCGACCCCCGGGTGTCCGGCTCGCTGGTCGGCCATCTCGTCAGTGCCGTGAACGGCGCCTCGATCGCGCGCAAGACCTCCTTCCTGAAGGATCGCCTCGGCCAGCAATTGTTCGGCAAGAACATTCGCATCATCGACGATCCCCTACGGGTGCGCGGCTTGCGCTCGCAGTCGTTCGACGCCGAAGGCGTCAAGGTGAAGAAGCTCGCCATCGTCGACGAGGGCGTATTGACGTCCTGGCTGCTGGATTGCGCCACCGCGCGCGAACTCGGGCTGGTCACCACCGGCCACGCCCAGCGCGGCGTGTCGTCGTCGCCGTCGCCGGGATCGTACAATCTGCATCTGGAGGCCGGCCAAGCCACGCCGGCCGAGCTGATCTCCGACATCAAGCAGGGATTCTACGTCACCGACCTGATCGGCTCCGGTGTCAACGGCGTCACCGGCGACTACAGCCGCGGCGCCTCCGGCTTCTGGATCGAGAATGGCGAGATCAGCTATCCGGTGAGCGAGGTCACGATCGCCGGGCATCTCTTGGAAATATTCAAGTCGATGATGCCGGCCAACGATCTGGAATTCCGTTACGGCGTCAATGCGCCGACGGTTCGCATCGAGGGACTGACGCTTGGCGGACGTTAGCGCCGAGCGCGTGCACGACGACGTTGCGACGCGCGACATGACGCGCGACGCCGCGTTGCTGACCGATGCGGTGCGGGAGGCCGGCGCGCTGGCGCTGTCGCTGTTCCGCACCGAGCTGAAAAACTGGACCAAGGGCACGTCGTCGCCGGTTTCCGAGGCCGATATCAGGGTCAACGACCTGCTCGAAAGCCGGCTGCGCGCGGCCACGCCGGACTATGGCTGGCTGTCGGAAGAAAGCGTCGACGACGAAGCGCGTCTCGGCAAGCGGCTGACCTGGATCGTCGATCCGATCGACGGTACCCGCGGCTATCTCGCCGGCCGCGAGGACTGGTGCGTGAGCGTGGCGCTGGTCGAGGATGCGACGCCGCTGCTGGCGGCGGTGTTCGTGCCGGCCAGCGACGAATTTTTCTTCGCCACGCGCGGCCGCGGCGCGCGGCGCAACGATGTTGCTCTCAGCGCGTCGCCCGGCGCCGAGCTGGATTTCTCCCGCGTGGCGGGTCCGAAGCCGCTGGTCGAACGGCTCAGCCGCTCGTCAGGGGAGATTGTGCTTCACCCCCGAATCGGATCGCTGGCGCTGCGGCTGTGCCGGGTGGCGCAGGGCAGCCTGGATGCCGCGTTCGCCGGCGGCCAGAGCCGCGATTGGGACCTTGCCGCGGCCAATTTGATCGTGCAGGAAGCGAATGGTAACATGACCGCGCTCTCGGGGGATCCGATCCTCTACAATCGCCGGGAGGTGACGCACGGGGTGCTGGTGGCGGCGGGACGCGATCGTCATGCGAGCATCGTCGAGCATTTTCGCAATCGCCCGTTGCCCTGAGCGTCCTCGATACGCGTTACGACTGCTGTTGCTGCTTTGCCGGGCACACCGCATTTAGGAAAAGAAACATGCCAGATAGTGCCCAGCAGCAATTGCTGCATCTCGTTATCGGGGGCGAACTGACCGACCTTGAACACACCACGTTCAAGGATCTCGACGCCGTCGAGATCGTCGGCGTATTTCCCAATTACGCCACCGCCCACGCCGCCTGGAAGGCGAAGGCGCAGCAGACCGTGGACAATGCCCACATGCGCTACTTCATCGTGCATCTCCACCGGCTGCTCGATCCGGGCCAAGACACGAAGCCTGCCCGTTGAAAAAGCTTGTTCGCAATGTGCTGCGCAGCAGCTGGGTTCAGCGCGCGGTGGGGGTTTTCGCGGCCGAGTATTTGCGGCTGGTCTGGCTGACCAACAGGTTCAGTTTCGATCCGCCCAACATCTATGAAATGGCGGAGCCGCATCAGCCGCTGATCTTCGCGTTCTGGCACGGCCAGCATTTCCTGACGCCGTTCATCAAGACCAAGGCAAGCCATCGCGCCAAGGTGCTGATCTCGCGGCACCGCGACGGCGAGTTCAACGCCATCGCCGCCGAACGGCTCGGCATCGAGACGATCAGGGGCTCCGGCGATCACGGCGGCGCCTTCAACCGCAAGGGTGGCGTCGGTGCGTTCAGGCAGATGGTCCAGGCGCTCGAGCAGGGGTATAACGTCGCTTCGACCGCCGACGTGCCGAAGCGCTCCCGGGTGGCGGGGCTCGGCATTATCATGCTGGCGCGGGAATCCGGACGCCCGATCGTGCCCTTCGCGATGGTAACCAGCCGTTTCATACGGTTGAACAACTGGGACCGAACCACCATCAATTTGCCATTCGGGCGCGGCGCAGTGACGGGTGTAGACGCGGTTATCGTACCGCCGGATGCCGATGCCGAAACCATGGAAAAGTGTCGCCTCCAGCTCGAGACCTACCTGAACGAAGCGGCCCAACGCGCCTATGCGATGGTCGGCCGACCGGAGGCGGGCATTGACTAACACCCTGCCGATCACCCTGCGCGTCTACCGGAGACTGTCCTCCGCGATGTTGCCGCTGGCGCCGGTGCTGATCAAGCGGCGGCTGCGGCAGGGCAAGGAGGATCCGGCGCGGATCGGCGAGCGTCGCGGCGTGAGCGCGGATGCCCGGCCGCACGGGCCGCTGGTCTGGATTCACGGCGCCAGCGTCGGCGAAGTGCTGGCGGCGGCCGCCCTGATCGAAAATCTGCGCGCGCTGAATTTGCGGATCCTGCTGACGTCGGGCACGGTGACCTCGGCCGCGATCGTCGCCAAGCGGTTTCCCGCCGACATCATCCACCAATATGTGCCTTACGATTCGCCGCGCTATGTCGCGCGCTTTCTCGATCACTGGCGGCCTTCGCTGGCGCTGTTCATCGAATCCGATCTGTGGCCCAATCTGATCCTGTCGAGCGCGGCGCGGCGTCTGCCGATGGTGCTGATCAACGGCCGGATGTCGCAACGCTCGTTTCCGCGCTGGAGCCGGATGAGCGCCACGATCTCGGCCTTGCTTGGTCAATTCGAGGTCTGCCTCGCCCAGTCGACGGTCGACGCGGAGCGCTTTGCGGCGCTCGGCAGCCGCAACGTCGTCATCACCGGAAACCTGAAGCTGGACGTGCCGGCGCCGCCCGCCGACCCCGCCAGGCTGGAACGGCTGATGTCAGTGACGCGCGGCCGGCCGATCATCGTCGCGGCATCGACCCATCCCGGCGAAGAGGAAGTCCTGATCGAGGCGCACAAGACGCTGGCGGGATTCTTTCCGTCGCTGCTGAGCGTGATCGTGCCGCGGCATCCCGATCGCGGCGAAGCGATCGCCCGCATCGTCGCGGCAGCCGGCCTGCACGCCGGCTTGCGCTCGCGCGAGGAATTGCCGACGGCGGCGAACGATATCTATGTCGCGGACACCATGGGCGAACTCGGATTGTTCTACCGGCTGGCGCCGATCGTGTTCATGGGCGGCTCGCTGGTGGCTCACGGCGGCCAGAATCCGATCGAGGCGGTCAAGCTCGGCGCGTCGATCGTTCATGGCCCCCACGTGTTCAATTTCACCGACGTCTATGAGGCGCTCGACGGCGCCGGCGGCGCCAGGCAGGCCGGCACGCTGGAAGCACTGGTGAAGCAATTGGGCCAGTTGCTGGCCGATCCGGCGGCGCGCGACGTGTCGGTCGCCGCCTCGACCCGCGTGGTGGAACAGCTCGGCGGCGCGCTCGGACGCACGCTCACGGCGCTTGAACCCTATCTCCTGCAGCTGCGGCTCGAAATGGGAGCCGCCAATGCGTGAGCCGGCCTTCTGGCACCGGCCCCCGTCATGGACTTCGCGTTTGCTGATGCCGCTTGGCGTCCTCTACGGCGCGGTGACGGGCCGAGGCATGCAGCGTCCGGGTTTTGACGCCGGCGTCCCCGTGCTCTGCGTCGGCAATTATCACACCGGCGGCGCCGGCAAGACCCCTACCGTACTCGCCCTCGTGCAGCTGTTGCGTGGTCTCGGCGAGACGCCGGTCTTGCTCAGCCGCGGCTATGGCGGACGGTTGCGCGGCCCGGTCGTGGTCGATGCCGTCAGGCACGCCGCCGCCGATGTCGGCGACGAGCCGCTGATGCTGGCGCGGACAGTGGCGGTGGTGGTCGCGCGCGACCGCGTCGACGGCGTCGCTTTGACACGTGCGCAGGGCGCCAGCGTGATCCTGATGGATGACGGTTTTCAGAATCCCGCGATTGCCAAGGACGCCGCGCTGATCGTGATCGATGCCAACCGCGGCCTCGGCAATGGCTGCGTATTTCCCGCGGGTCCCCTGCGCGCGCCGCTGGATGTGCAACTGGCCCGCACCGATGCGCTGATCGTGATCGGCGATGGCGCCGCGGCAAGCGCGGTCGCCGCCGCAATCGCCGCGCGGGGCGCCCCGGTGCTGTCGGCGCAGCTGCAGCCGACCGCCGCCTCGTTGGCCGCGCTCGCCGGCAAGCGCGTATCGGTCTTTGCCGGGATCGGCGATCCCGGCCGCTTCTTCAGGACGCTGCGCGCCAGTGGAGTCGAAGTGGTCCGCGAGCACGCCTTCGCCGATCATCATGCGTTTTCGCAAGGCGAGATCGAAGCCCTGGCCGCCGAGGCCAGAGGCGATGCGCTGACCCTGGTGACGACCGAAAAGGATTTGGCGCGGCTGCAGACACCAGGCGGATTGCCGTCCTGGGCCAACGACATCGTGCCGTTCGCGGTGACGCTGCAATTCGATGACGCCGCGGGATTGCGGAAATTTGTCAGCGACCGGCTCTTCAAGGCAAGAGAGCTCAACAGAAACCGGCGTTCGCCGGGACGACGAAAGATTCTGGTTTAGCCCTTCACCGCCGCCGGATAATGCCGCTGCAGCACCGCGTTCGGAATCGCGTAAGCCTCCTGCAGGTCGACGCTCCAGTATTTCAGCTCGTCGAGCGGTATCCGCGCATCGGTCACCGCGCAGCGGACGTAGGTTCCCGGCGAGATCACGCGGAAATCGCCGTCCAGATATTGCACCTGGGCTTCGCCATGACCCGAGGACCCGAATTTATTCAGCACAGTTGAGCTTCTCCGACCGGTCCCCGGCCGATTCGGGCTGAGGCGATATGCACTTGCAGGATGCGATCTATCATAGATAGGGCGTGCTGTCCGCCCGTCAAACCCACCGATTTGTGATGATTTTCGGCTTTTGACGCATGATAGCCTGGGCTACCCGGACCGCTGTCGTCCCGGTACCTGGGCAACCCCGGAACGCGATGCGCCTTCTGCCAGCAGCTGCATTCCTGACGCTCGTAGCGGTGGCATTTGCCGCCGGCGCGGCGCCGTTGCCGTCGCCGCATCAGGTCGACATTCCCCTGAGCAGCGGCACCTTGCACGCGCAGCTCTACAAACCCGAAGGCAGCGGCCCGTTCCCGGTGGTGATCGCGCTGCATGGCTGCGGCGGCCTCGGCGATCCCGCCGAGCCGGTAAAACGGCGCTACCGCGACTGGGCGGAGTTGTTGCTGAAGGACGGCAAGGCGGTATTGCTGCCGGACAGCTACGGCTCGCGCGAACTCGGGCCGCAGTGCCGTGTCAGCGAGCGCCGCATCCTCGCCCGCCGCGAACGGGTGACCGACATCATGGCCTCGCGGCAGTGGCTGCTGCAGCAGCCATGGACGGCGCGTGACCGCATCAGCCTGATGGGATGGGCCAACGGCGCCAGTGCATTGCTGTGGGCGGTGCGTCCGCAATCGCCGACGCGCAAGATCGAGCCGGATTTCCGCTCCGCGGTCGCGTTCTATCCGGACTGCCGGATCTCGTCCGGCCTCGGATGGAGCGCGCGGGTTCCGACGCTGCTGCTGATCGGCGCCAGGGACGACATCAGTTCGCCGCCTGCCTGCCGCCAGATGGTCGACGGCGCGCGCGGCCGCAGCGCGCTGGCGCGGATCGTGGTCTATCCCGGCGCCCTGCACGATTTCGATCGCACGAATTTTCCGCCGCAGGCGATCGATGGCGCATCCGATCCCGCATTGCCCGAACGCGGCCATCTCGGCGCCGATCCGGATGCCCGCGCGGATTCGCAGCAGCGCGTTGCGCAATGGCTGGCGCGATAGCCGTTCTCTTACCCCCTCGAGGGGGAGGGTGAAGGAAGTGCTCTCTAGAACAAGCTGCCCTGTCCGGCCGGCTTGACCACGCGCTTCGGCGCTATGCCCTTCGGCTCGCTCGCCACCGGTTTTAGCGGACGCGTGGCGACTGGCCGATCCGCTTCCGCCGTCGCGCCGACGCGGCCATCGGCGAATTCGATGTTGAGATGCGCGCCCGGGCCGATCTCGGCTGCGCCGTGTACGGGCAGTCCCTGTTCATCGCGCACCAGGGCAAAACCGCGCGCCAGCACGCCGCGGTACGACAGCGCCGACAGCAGCTGCCCGCTATGGGTGACCCGCGCGTCGAGCCGCTGCATCACGGTAGCGACCGCGCGCCGGGCGCGCTCGGCCAGCCGCAGCGTGCGTTCGCGCTGGCGCGCGATGGTCTGGCGCTGCGCCTGCGCGTTGGAAAGCTTTGAGGCTTTCAGGCGAACCTCGAGACCGGCAAAACGATCGCGCCGGCGGCGCACCAGCGAACGCGCGCCATGGCTCAGCCGCTCGCTGTTGATGGTCAACCGTTGCGCGGCGTGGCTGACCTGCGCGTGCAGCACCCGCAATGTCAGCTTGGCGCTCACAGCCGCAAAACGGCGAAAATGCGCGTGCGTGTTGGCCTTCAATCCGCGGGGCAGGGCGCTGGCCGCGCCGTCCAGTCGCTGCCGCGGGATCGCCAGCAGTTCGCTAAGCCCGGGCAGCGCCCGGGCCGCGGCGCGCAACTCGCTGCGGCGGCCTTCCTGGGCGCGCTGCCAGCACAGCATCGTGCGCCGCGCCAGGGCCGAGACCTCGACGAACAACTCGGCGCGCACCGGCACCGCCATTTCGGCGGCGGCGGTCGGGGTCGGCGCGCGCTTGTCGGCGGCAAAGTCGATCAGCGTGATGTCGGTCTCGTGGCCCACAGCCGAAATCAGCGGGATCATGCTTTCGGCGGCGGCACGGACCACGATCTCCTCGTTGAACGACCAGAGATCTTCCAGCGAGCCGCCGCCGCGCGCGACGATCAGCAGATCAGGCCGCGGAATCCTGCCGCCTTGCGAAAGCGCGTTAAAGCCGCGGATCGCGGCCGCGACCTGTTCGGCGGAGCCGTCGCCCTGCACCTTGACCGGCCACACCAGCACGCGGCGTGGAAAGCGGTCCTGCAGGCGGTGCAGGATGTCGCGGATGACAGCGCCGGTCGGCGAGGTGACGACGCCGATCACCTCCGGCAACCACGGCAGCAATTGCTTGCGCGCCTCGTCGAACAGCCCTTCGGCGGCAAGCTTCTTCTTGCGCTCTTCCATCAGCGCCATCAGCGCGCCGATCCCGGCCGGCTCGATCGCCTCGATCACGATCTGGTATTTCGACGAGCCCGGATAGGTGGTGAGCTTGCCGGTGGCGAT
>Ga0307297_10000129_pt1 | contig 17136 bp, 16 predicted proteins | sample ER_DNA_157_FD_194464 | JGI IMG/M metagenome (GOLD analysis project Ga0307297, IMG submission 194464) | Bulk soil microbial communities from the East River watershed near Crested Butte, Colorado, United States - ER_DNA_157 | ecosystem: Environmental > Terrestrial > Soil > Floodplain | place...
TCAGCACCCCGGGTAACCGATCTCCAACCGCGTGGGCAACATCAAGAACGGGAGTAGGAAATGGCAGCACAACTACGAGGAAAACGAGTGGCCATTCTGGCCGCAGACGGCGTGGAGCGGGTCGAGGTAGAGCAACCGCGCGATGCGCTGCAACAGGCAGGAGCCGAGACCGATCTGCTCTCATTGCACGATGGCGAGATCCAAGCCCGCAACCACGACCTTGAGGCCGCCGGCACCTTCCCGGTCGACGGGCCGGTAGCTGATGCATCGGTCGAGGACTACGACGCCTTGCTGCTGCCAGGCGGCACGGTCAACCCGGACAAGTTGCGGCTGGACAAAGCCGCAGTTGCATTCGTCCGAGACTTTGTGGACTCCGGCAAGCCGGTTGCAGCCATTTGCCATGGCCCGTGGACGCTGGTGGAGGCCGGAGTTGTGTCTGGTCGGACACTTACCTCGTACGCCAGCATCCGTACCGATCTACGCAATGCCGGTGCCGATGTAGTCGACCAGGAGGTCGCTACTGACGGAAATCTGATAACCAGTCGCTCACCAGATGACCTGCCGGCATTCTGCGCGGCGGTCGTCGAAACCCTTACGCGATCTGGTCAGGCCGCCAGCTCCGTTGCCAGCTATTAGGGAGGGTCCCAATAGTCTGCGACCATGAACGATGCGTCGCAGCAGCCTCAGCCGGTAGAGCCGTGGGTTGCTGAGCCGGAGTACCGGCAAGGCGTCGTCGATCTGCTCGGCGTCTTGGCGTACGGGGCTCTAGCGGCCTTCGATCGGTTGGCTGAGGACGCACGCCGGGCTCCCACTCTGGCCGACAAGGTGTACATGGCGTCGCTGGCTGCCCTGCAGATCACACACTTCGAGACGGTACGTGCGCGACTGGCGGAACTCGACGTTGACGTGATGGTCGCCATGAAGCCGTTCCACGCTCCGTTCAATGAATTTCATGCGCACACCAAACCGAAGGACTGGCTGGAGGGTCTGGTATTGGCCTATGTCGGCAATGGCTTCGCTGCGGACTTTTACCGGGAGGTCGCGGCGTTCGTGGATGCGGACACTCGTACCCTGGTCCATCAAGTGCTGGCCGACGAGGGCCATGCGGATTTCGTGGTCGAGAGAGTGCGCGCTGCGATCGTTGCCGATCCTCGGGTGGCCGGGCGGTTGGCGCTTTGGGGACGTCGGCTGGTCGGGGAGGCGCTGAGCCAGGCCCAACGAGTGGCGGCGAACCGAGACGCCCTTACCCACTTGCTGACCGGAACAGTAGATCGTCCCGGCATGGATCTCGCCGCGATCAGCCGGATGTTCTCACGACTCGTGGAGAACCACACGCGCCGCATGGCCAAGCTGGGCCTTCAGGCCTGAAGAGGAGCAAGCACCAGGTCCGCGAGCATCGCAAAATCGCGCGCCCCTGTCTGGACGACTGAGTGAGCAGACGATCTTCGTGACTGCCGCAGGCCGGCGGTTGCCTATCGTCTGCGAACGAAGGAGGAAGACAGGGGATTGTCCGCGCGATTTGTGCGAGCGGACAAGCCGAGATCAAACCGCGCCGAATCCGACATGGCGGGCGTTCTCCTCACCCAAATCGACATAGGCGATCTTCCGCACCGGTATCAGCACCTTGCGGCCGCGCTCGTCAGTGAGCGTGAAAACTCCGTCACCGCCGTCTGCAATTGAGCTGAGCAGTTCCTTCTCGATGTTGACAGCCGACTCACTGCTCTCCACCACGATCTCTCGATTGACGTTCTGAATTCCGACCTTGACCTCCACTGTTCCTCCTGGTGAGAGCTGACATGCCGCAGGGTGGCACTGGAGTAACGGTGCCACACGCTGAACCCGATACCCTGCGGTGTTCGCGCAGAGCGTTGCAGGAATCGGAACCCTAACCCAGATTCGCTTTCTCGTCCTCCGTGGCACGACGAATCACTATCCGAGTCCACGCGCCAACGTAGATTCGATCATCAGCGGCAAGTTCATGCTTAACGCCGATCGGAATCGGGTTGCTGGGAATCGGATCCGTGGCAGCGGCAACGAACGTCCCATTGGCGGAATCCAAATCCTCCACCCACCAGCGGCTGCCATCGGTGGTCAACTGGCTCTGGCGTCGGCTGACGCCGGAGTCGGGTTCACAGTCGATCTGAGGATTTATGTTCCGGCTACGCGAGATACGACCTACCAAGATCGACTTCGAGCGCAGTGGTATCACGACTGGAAGACCCGGCGAGGGCATGGGATCTGGACTTTGCTGGGCTTCATACCAGGCCGGGTCGATCCACATCTCAGCTACCCAGTCAAATGTTTCAGGGGCCTGGCTGCCATTGCCAAACGGCGGGACGACAGGCTCCGAGGCTGACGATTGATCAGCCGAGGGTCCATTCATAGGCGCAGATGTGACTGGCGGCCTGGGCGGAGTGCCCGTTGTGAAGTCATAGCCGCAGTTCTCGCAGAACAGGGCATCGACGGAGTTGTCCATGCCGCAGTTCGGACAGGGTTGGCGTCCTGGTTGTGAGGTGGCAGTGCTGGCCGGTGAGGCAGTGCTGGCCGAAATAGGCGCCGGCGCCGCCGTTGCGGAATCAATAGGCCTGCCACAGACATCGCAGTAGTCCTGAGCCAGCGAGGAGTGGCCCGCTGGACAGACGGCGATCATCGGCGGCCACCTGGCGTCGGGCTCAGGGGCGAGACTGGGATAAAAGTCATTGGTCGCACATTCTCCTGATCGAGGGGAGCGATCATCCCCTGATCCTCGTCGTCTTGGTGGACGCTGTGTCCAAGGCCATTTCATCTGCCTTGTCCACAGCACGCTTCAGACGCACGGTACCGGTTTCGGAATCCTCGATGTCGACCACCTTGCGCAGTCGAGTGGTCGCTTCGTCATTGCCAGTCTCGGCTGCCAGTTGTACAGCGCGGCCCAGCTTCATAGTGGCGGTCTCCTCGTCACCGGCAGACTTGGCAGCCAGGCCCTCCTGGATCACCTCCGCAAGCTCCGTCTGGCCGGTGTAGTGGGCCACTTCAGGATTTATCCGGGTAGTCAGGCCCTCGTCGTCGGACCACTTCGCCTTGACCAACCCTTGGGCGACTACCTCGTTGCGAACAGCAAGCTGGACGCGCGCGGCGAGCTGCTCCTGCCCAATGGCCTTCGCGCCGAGCCGCACGCTGACGTGATAGTCGCGGGACTCATCGCCCCACGATCCCGTGGGATATCCGCCGGTGAGCGGATTGATTTCGACGCGGCGTGAGGTCAGATCCTCCACGGTCGGCGACACCTGTCGCACGAAGAGCACTTGAGCCCCCTGCGGTGCCCACACCCGCAACTGGGCGTCGGCCACTCCCCGGCTCATGGACTGTTGCATGAGTTCGGCGAAGACCTGACTCATCTGATCCGGCTCCGGGATGATGTCGACGCTGCCGAGCAGCGCCTGTGCGATCCGCCGAACCTCAGCAACTTGCCAGTCGACGCCGACGCCTCGACAATCACATTGGAACTTTCCCGTTACGCCCATGATCGCGTTCGTCAGCTGTTCCGGTGTCTCGTTGTGGTTCTCGCCGTCGGTCAGCAAGATCGCGTGCCGCTGCACAAGCCCGGGTACGGAGTCGAAGAGGCGGCCGGCAAGGGCCAGCCAAGTTCCCATAGCCGTACCGCCATCGGAGCGGAATTGACTGATGGCCAGGTGCGCGGCCTGCCGCATGTTGCTGTCCATCTGCACCATGCCCCTACCAGCGCGTACCAACGGGAACGCCAGGTAAGCCTGGTGGGTGCCGGCGACCACAGCGAACCAGGTGCCGTCAAGAATCTGATCTACCGCGGCCGAGGCTGCCACCTTGGCCGCCTCCAGCTTCGCCCGGCCCATCGAACCAGAGGTGTCGACGATGATGATCTCCCCGGCATCGCCAGACCCGGTTTGCCCGGCGGACCCGGCTCCCTGGCAGGTAATTGTGACGATGGCGTTGACATCGGTGCCGCCTTCGGGCAGGAACTCGTTCTGGTACACCTCGGCGGTGAACTCGGCCATGATCAAGTTTTCCTTTCGCATCCTGGCTGATTCGGTTCAGTATGCCTGGAACCCAGGCAACTCAGCGCCCCCGTCTAGCTGCGAGCGTCGGCATTGCGCGAGCAGCTCCAACAAACTGGGGATTACAGACGGGCGAGCGCCACCGAAATGTTGTCCTTGCCGCCGCAACCATTGGCCCAGTCAACGAGGGCCACGGCAAGGGCGAGTGGATCAGAGTCGGAAGGGCTCAGCTCTCCGACGAGTGACTGGATGGCAGCGGCTTCTGAGGCGTAGTTCCACAGGCCATCGGAACAAACCAGAACCCAGCCGGGGGATCCTATGGTGAGGGAGCCGGTACGTGGCGAGAAGTCCGGGCTGTCACGCCCGAGCCACTTGGTGATCGCATGAGCTTGCGGGCCTTTTTCGGCTTCATCGCGAGGAGTTCCCATGGCAATTCGCGCCTGTGCGACCGAGTCGTCGACACTAAGTTCGATCGGCTCGCCGCCGGAGCCATGATCAGGAATCCAATAGATCCGGCTGTCACCGACGTTGCCGAAGACTACGAGGTCACCCTCGACAACTGCCGCGGCGAAGGTGCATGAGGCGGCGTTTTCACTTCCGGCCGCAGTGCTGTCGATTACCGCAGCATTGGCCGATGCAGCCGCCTTCACTACAGCGTTTGACATGGCGGCGACCCGACTCGCTGGGGTTCCCAAACCCGCAGGCCGGTGTGCGACCAAGACCTCGCGTGCCGCATGAGCGGCCGCAAGGCTGGCGACATCAGAGTCGAGTGAGGTGGACACGCCATCACAAACCACGAGCACGGCACGGGAGCCTGGTGTGGGTTCGGACGCGACGGCGGTGGCGTCTTCGTTTCGGTGATGTCGTACGCCGCGGTCACAGCAGGCGGCAACCCACGATGCCGGTTGCTCGGTGTAGTGGTCCCGCTCGGTGGGCGCCTTGGTTCCGCAGGTTTGGCAGTAACCGTCTGGCCCAATGACGCCGCCGCAGTTGGCGCAGGGACGAGTAACGGCAACGGTGTCCTCGTCCTCAGCCTCGGTTTTGATCGACCGAGTGATGTCGATTGGGGCCGCCATTTCGTCGGCATCCTCGGCAGGTCCAGCAGACGTGGGCGCCAGGCGGCCTCCGCATGCTTCGCAGAATGCCTCAGCAGCAGTAACCTCGGCGCCACAGTGCGGGCAGTTCAGAGTCCCGTCAGCTTGTCTGATAGCGACTGGCGGTGGGGTGTCAGCCGCTGGGCCGGCTTCGGGCGTAGCGGACTGCGTCAGGTGGTCGGTCATCGTAGGGTCATCGTAGGGTCCACCGTCGTACGGCGTTGGCTTTGTCAACCAGCTCATAGCGGAGCCGCTCGTTGGTCTCGATTCCTGCGAGCTGGCGATATGTGGTCTCCAATCCGTCGCGCAAGGTGTCCTCCTGCGCCTCGTAGGCACCGACTCTGACACCGGTCTTGGCGCCGTTCTTGCTCACCTCTGAAATGGCCCGTTCCAAAATTTGGGCTGTCAGCTCGCCGCGGTCCCGCGGATCCAGCTGGACGCCGTTGATGCTGTCCATCGCCTGGGCCAGAGCTGGTAGCCCTTGACCGGATTCGTAAAGCTTGAGTGCGCGTAGCCGACGCGCCTCGGGGTAGCTGCGGCTGGTCGACGGCACCAGATCCAGCGCCTCGACGGCGCCCGCCACATCACCGCGAGCCTCACGGATTCGTGCCATCCCAAATGCCGCAGAAGCGACATAGTTGGCATCAGTGCTGGCGCAGGTCTGATACAGCCCTTCGGCGATCTGCCATTCGCCACCACGTTCGCAAGCCAGGGCTAGTGCCAGCTTGGGCGCCAATTCGCCTGGCACCTGCCCGTAGACGGCGTTGAAGGACGATTGTGCCGATGCGAAATCTCCGGCGTCCAGAGCTGCAAGACCACCGACCCAGACGGCACGCCATTCCCACGGGTCCTCGACCAACATGTCGTTGACGATCTGGTCTACGAGGTCACGACGCCGCAGCTCCAAGGCCGCCCGAGCCTGAGCCAGCCACACTTCAGCGGTTGCTACTGGCGCCTTGTGGAGCTCGGCAATGCGCTCTTCCGGGTCCTCGATGGCGATGTTGACCAGCCAGGCGTACTGGGGATCGCTGGTATCAACCCGCAGTGACGGCAATTCATCCCACTCCAGCGCTTCGCTGGTGATTGTGGGCGCTTCGAACAACACCGAGGTAGCCGAGGTCAGAGCCGTGCCAGGCGTCTTTTGGGCAACCACCTCCCGAAGAACTCCGAGCATTTGCACCCGGAACTCATCGATAGAGGCAAAACGGTCGGCGGGGTCGGCTGCGCAGGCCTTCGCCAGCAGTCGGTACAGCGAGTCGTGCTCGGCGAACAGCGGCGTCTCTTCGACGGGCGGCAGGCTTGCGACGTACTTGGTCTGGTAGCCCCGGAACTCCATCATCAACACCACAAGAGTGCGACCGATCGTGAAAATATCGGATGCCACGCTGGGGCCGACCTGAGCCACTTCAGGTGCCTGGTAGCCGACGGTGCCATAGATCGCAGACTCTTCGTCATCAGCGCGCCGTACCCCACCAAGATCGATCAGCTTCACCGCATCCCCGACCTGGATCAAGTTGTCCGGCTTGAAGTCGCAGTAGATCAGACCAAGATCATGAAGGTAGCTGAAGGCCGGCAAGATCTCCAGAATGTATGCCAGCGCCTGATCCACCGGCAGCGGATCGAACTTCCCGTTGTTGGCCCGCATCCGGTCTTTCAAGATTTGCTTGAGTGAGGTGCCGCCGACGTACTCCATAACGATGTAGCCGGCATCGCCGTGGGTGACAAAGTTGTAGATCTCGACGATCAACGGATGCTCGACCTGGGCAAGGAACTGCTTCTCTACGATCGCTACGGCCAGCGCATCTTTGTCGCCGGTATTCAGCAGGCCCTTCAGTACGACCCAGCGATCCGAGACGTTGTGATCTTTTGCGAGATAGATCCAGCCCAGTCCGCCATGGGCGAGGCAGCCGACTACCTCGTATTGGTTGGCCACCAGCTCGCCGGGCTGCAGCTTTGGGGTGAACGAGAAGGGGGTGCCGCACTTCGGGCAAAAGCCTTCGGCACGTCCCGGCTGCCCATCTCGTGACCGCCCGACCGGCGAGCCGCAGTTCGCACAGTTGCGCTTGTCCTCAGGGACTTGGGGATCCTTCATGATTGCTCGAGCGGCGTCGATCACCGGCGCCGGAGGAACCCGGGTGAGTCCGGCGCCGAGTCGTGCCGAGCGGAGGCGTTGGGATCCCGATCGCACCCGTTTGGTGATCTTGGAGCCGTCGCCGGACACTCGCTGTGAGCCGAAGGCAGCTGACCGCAATCGACTGGAGCCTCGAGTGACGCCCGCGGATATCGGTGCTTGATCGTCGGCGGCCGGCTGAACCGCAGCTGCTGCCGGCGGATTGCCACAGACGTCGCAGTAGCCGTCGACGATGGTGCCGGTACAGCCGGGCCGTGTGCAGGCTGTGCCCTCGAGGTCGGGCGTGAGGGCCGCCTGCGGACTGGCAGCGCTCGGAGTCGCGGCTGGGGCGGCGACCGCTGGGCTGGCGGCTGGCGCCTCGGCGGGTCCTGGACTGCCGCAGACATCGCAGTAGCCGTCAACAATCGTGCCGGTGCAGCCCGGTTGGGTGCATTTGATCATGTTTCTTCCGCGGACTTGGCTGACTGCGCCGGACGGGGCGCAGGGGTGGTTTGCAGGTAGGTTTGATAGACGGTCACGAGTTGTTCGGCAAGCACCATCCGGGTAGGCCGTTCGTCCAAGACGTTCCGAGCAAGCTCATAGGCCTGTGCTACGTCGGGAATCCGGGCTATCCCGGTTGCTTCCGCTTTAGCGCGGTAGGCCTCAAGCCGGCTGTCGAGCTCGGAATGATCATGCAGCGCCTTCTCGTACGCCGCCTGTGCCAGAGTCATCGCCCGAGACACCTGATCCAACCGACGTAGATAGCCCTCCAGATCCTCGCGGGTGTTCGGCACCGGACCAAGGGCCGCCGTGTCCGGCACCGCGTAGCGAGGTGCGGGATCCGCTAGGCGTAGGCATTCCTCGACGCTGCTGCGGAGGGCAGCTTCGCGTACTTCCAACTCGGCGCGCTGCGCTCGTGCCCGCTCTACCAGCGCAGCAGCATCACGCCGCCGGGCTCCGTTGACGATGAGGTCGCGTTCAAAAGTGGCGGCTTCGATCTCCAAAGGACCCAGCGATCCGGCAACATCCCCGCCGCGACCAGCTTTCTCGGCGAGATCCTTCAGTCGCCGTGCCAGCCGTGACTGAGCAGAGGCCGCCTGTTGCTGGGCGGTGCCCGCCGGTTCCAAGTCAATCTGCTCGCGGATACGTTCCATCTGAGCGCGCAGCTGTCGGATCCGCTCGGTGATCTCGGCTCCAGACGGATCCAAACCGAGCTTGACGCGGAGCTGCGACAGTAGCGCGTCGGACAGCCGGCACGCCTCTGGCAGCGAGACCAAGAGCCCTGAGGCTGTTGCGGCGTCCAGTCGGCCCCAGATGAGGGTCGACAGGCGCATCAGCTCAGTGACACCAACCCGACCTGAGTTCCAGGTGGCAAGCAGCAGCTCGTAGCGATCAGATACCGCCTTCCACAGCGCCATCGACAACAGAATGTCGCCGGTGGCGGTCGAGCCGGTGGGTGCTTGCAGCGCGGCCTTGTCCAGCTCATCCAACTCGTGGCGGCGACCGTCGCGCCACCGACCAAGCTCATCGAGGTAGACCTGGGCGGCCTGGGCCTGGAGGGCTGAGCCCATCTGTCCTGGCGCGACCGGCGCGGTCACCTGTCCGGCAGGCGTGGTCACGATCATCGCCCGTAGACCGGTATCGGCGGTTTGGGTGCTGGACCGAGAGAGTCTTTCAGCCACCGGTTGTAGATCCTGGTCCATTCACCGTCGGTACGCATCTCCTCGAGCCGAGCGTTGACGAAGCGTACGAAATCCACATCCTTTTCGTTGAAGCCCAATCCATACGGCTCGGCAGTGAATGCACGTTGATCAGGCACTACCGCATAGGGGTCCTGCGCTGCGAGCCCGGCCAGCACGGTGTCGTCGCCAGTGATCGCTGCAACCTTGCCCTCCTGAAACAAAACCAGACATCCTGTGTGAGTGTCCGCGCCGACCGGTATCGCCTTTGGTGCTTCCTTGATCAAGTTGTCCATGCTTGAGGTGCCAATCGGCGCACACACCTTCTGTCCGGCAAGGTCGGAAATCGAGTTGGCCTTCGATCCTTTGCGGACCAAGATCTTTTGGCCCGACTGGTAGTACTCCGTCGAGAAAGCAATCTGCTTCCAACGATCACAGTTGATTGTCATATTCCGGGCCACAATGTCGACATCGCCCTTTTCCAGCACGGGGATCCGTTGCGCTGCAGTGATCACCTTCAGTTGGTAGCGGTTCTCGTTCCCGAAGATCGCCTTGGCGACGGCCTTGACCATGTCAATGTCGAAACCCTCGATCTCACCGGTAGATGGGTTTCGTGACCCCAACAAATAGGTATCCGCTGATACCCCGGCAATCAGTCGGCCGCGCTTTTGGATCTTCGCCATAGTGGATCCATTGGGCAAGGTGTTCGGGGTAGGCAGTGGTCCGCTGGGCTCATACGAGGCGAGCGGGTTGCCGCACTTGGCTGGTTTTGACGTCGGTGCGCCGGAGGTCGGCTGCGGAGTCGGTGCTTCGGATGGCAGCGGCGTGGGACTGTAGCTGAACAGTGTGCATGCTGAAAGCGCCGTGATCGAGACTGCGGCTGCCAGGCCCAGCAGCGGCTTACGCCAGCGGAGACTCATCGGTATTCCCTCAGCCGCTCGGCCACGCCCCGACGTCCCAAGAGTGCGGCCGCCAACCCGCCGAGGAGGATGAGAACCGCGGCAACGACCATGACAGGTTGTTCATTCGCAAGTGAGTTCGAAGCCTCCTGGCTTACGCCGTCCAGGTAGCCAGCGAGATTGCTGTCGAATGCACCGAAGACCGTGTTGGACGAGTCGTTAGCCGAGCCAGTCGCCTTGGCCACCGCTTTGTCCCATTGGCCCTCGTCGTCTAGCGCCCGGATCTGGGTGTGAACATCGGTATAGGCCTGCCACTGGCCGACCAGTTCGGGCTTGTCGGTGAGACGGCCAAGGTTCTCGGCCACCGAGTCGGCCGAAGATTTCCAGGCGGCCTCAAACGCCTGCCCGGATCCCCGGGCAATCAGTGTCAGACTCTCGTTGGATTTCGCGTCGTTGGCGTTGATCCTGGCGTCCGCGGCTGTGTTGACCGCGGCAAGGCTGCCACTGGAAATTTCCTGCAATGAGCTGCGCAATTGCAGTACCACGATCAGGCTGCCGATCACGAGCATCAACAACACGATGGAGCTTGCCAGCATCCCGACATTGATCTTGCGCTTGAATCGGCGGGCCAGCCAAACCTGAGCGGCGATCACACCACCGAGACCCAGCAGGGCAATAACGAGAACGATGTACCCAGCGCCGGCCTTCATCTCATCCGTGGCGCGCGTCGCATTCGCGCTGACGAGGTTGTTCAGGATTGGCAATGCGTCGCTTCGCAGCTGAGCGCTGGCATTGCGCAGGTACTGGGCACCAATCGGCAAGCCTTGCCGATTATTGGCGCGGGCCTGCTCGATCATGCCGGCGTAGCTCAGGACCTGTTGGTTGAGAGCGGCAAGAGCCGTTCCGTCAGCTGGTTGGGCCTGTGCCGCCTCTGCGATCAGAGAACTGGTGCTGCTCATGGCCTGGTCGTACGCGGCACGCTGGGTCGGTGGCTCCAGGCCGCCGACCAAGAACGCATTAGTCGCGGTGGCATCGGCGCTGAGCAAGTTGGATTGGATTTTCTGGACGCGGATGAGTTGTGCAGTGTCGGCCTTGGCGCGACTCAGTGAGACCGCGAGATAGGTAAAGATCAGTGCGCCGATCACACCGATGACGAGCCCGACCACAACGACACCGAGGCTGAGCAACCGGAGTCGCTGGGGCGTACTCATGGTGCTCTCTGCAGCCTTTGCCGCGGGGCTCGGAGCGGCTGAGTCCGGTGGCGTGGAAACCGTCGCGTCAGCCGCGGCGGACGGCACCGCGGTCGTCGCCCCGGCTGCAGTGGACGGTGGCGCTGCGACCCCGGCTCCGCCGACCTGCTGGCTAGCCTGGCTCACTACTGGGCTCCTTGGGTGTCGCGGCGTCGGAATCGGCTGGCTGTTCTTGGGAGACAGGGGGTGGCTCGCCTTCTGCAGCAGTCTCGTCGAAGTCGTCGGCGATCAGCGTTCGTAGCTGTTCCACCGTCGGCTGAGTGATTTCTCGCAGCCGCCAGGCGTGCCTCCCAATTGCCGCCTCTAACAGATTGCGCGCAAATCGTGCGTTACCGAAGACTGGACCGCGTGGCGTCGTGGCAAGGATGGCTGTGAAGCGCTCGATGCAGGCGTCGCCCAAGTCGTAATCGGCGGCTTGGGCCATCTGCTTCAGAATGCGCACGAGTTCCTCGTCGGTGTAGTCGTCAAATTCGATGGTGGTACGAAATCGGCTGGCCAAACCCGGATTCTGAGCGATGAAGATCGCCATCGGATCCGGATAGCCCGCGACAATCAACACGAGATCGTCGCGACGGTCCTCCATTTCCTTGACCAAGGTGTCGACCGACTCCTGACCGTACTGGTCACCGGCCAAGCTGTATGCCTCATCTATAAAAAGAACTCCGCCTGCTGCGGAGGCCACCACCTCGGCAGTCTTCATTGCTGTCTGTCCCAGATAGCCGGCCACCAGCTCCGAGCGGTCCACCTCGACCAGCTGGCCCTTGGACAGCAAACCGAGCGCTCGATAGATCCCGCCAACTAACCGGGCCACAGTTGTCTTGCCAGTCCCGGGATTGCCGACGAACACCAGGTGCCGAGTGATGGTTGGAGACTTCAAGCCTGCCTTGCTACGCAAGGTCTCGACGCGAAGTACGGCCACCTGGCGATGGATTTCGGCTTTTACTGGCGTTAGACCTATCAGGGCGTCCAGCTCAGCGAGCAGCTCGGCAAGCGTCTTGGGTTCTGGTTCCTTCTTGGCTGGTTCTTTGTGGGCGGTGGCCTCTGAGCTCTTCGCACTGTGGACTGAGTCCTCCGTCGTGTGCACAGCGAGCGGGCCTGCAGGCTCGGTGCGTGTTGCCGGATCGATCCCTGGAAAGCCGCCCGGCAGATCCAACGAGCTCAGGTCGAGCATGCTTTGGTTGAGCGCCTGCAGCATGGCCACTACCTCGGGTTGGGTCGTCGCTGGGCCCGCCGGGCGGTTCAGCGCGCCAAGCTGGGCTGCCGCTGCGACGGCTGCATTCCCGGTGGTCCTGGGGGTCGGCGTACCGAGTGTCTGCGCGGCGCGAGCGACATCTGCCATCGCTTCGGCATAGTCGGTAGCCTGCGGTGACCTGTTCACGACGAGCTGTCCGAGCAGCACCGTAGGGGAAGCGCGCCAGCGTCGACCACGATGTGCCGCATCAAAGAACTCTTGTGGGTCAGCATGACCAGTCTGCTCGCCCCAGTCGAGGTAGGCCTGCTCGGCCGATTCCGCGACGGCGGCTGCCAGCGCCTCACCTTCGCCGATCGCCGTCTCTGGTTCTAGGCCCGCTGCCGCGGCTGTCTTGCGGAGTGCGTCCAAAGCGCCGGCGAGGGTCTGGGTCGGCACCTCGGTCACGGTAGATCCAAGGTGCTGCGGGGCGCCTCCGGCGCAGACTGCTCGGCAATGTTCAAGGCACCTCCGGTAGAGGGATGGCCGAACTTCTCCTGCAGGAAGCGGCCGTGGACGATCAAGGCATCGGCATCGACCCGCACGACCGCATCAAAGATCTTGTCCATCGTCGCGCTCAGCAGATCAAGCTGATCAATGAGCAGCATCAGCGAGGTCTTGCCATTCTCGATGGGCCGCGAGTCAGCCCACTGTCGTGGTAGCCGTAGATATGCGCCCACTGCTTCGGGTAAATAGTCGGTAGCCGTTGCCATCACCGAATACGCGTCGGGGCTGCCGAGTCCGAGATTACGCAGCCGCGGCATGGTGTCGCGTACGGTCTGGGCAACCTTGCGGACTCTGGACTCTACTGGTGCCGGCACGGCGCCACCATCGACGATCTGCTCAACCTGATCGAGTGCATGCATGATGTCGGATTCGGTCGGCGCGGCTGGTGTTGCCGGCACGATCTGGGTTTCGGATGCTTGCGGACGCCGTCCTGTGAAGGCTGCAATCCAATCCTTGAATCCCATCGGACACAGACGATAATCGAGCGCTCGACCCGAGGTCAGCGCAGGCCGCCAGGCGTATTGCCGCCCTCGAGGTCTAAGGCGCCCGAGGCTAGCTGTTGATCTTGGCGTTGGACCCGAGCAAGGTAGTCACGCGACTTCGCCACCTCGGTTTCCAAGGTGCCGATGGTCGCCGCCATGGTGTCCAGCGCCTGCATCTTGAAGGTATCGATGGAATCCATCGTTGCGTAGATGTTCTGGAATGCCGCTTGAAGTTGCGGAAGTCCGATGGTCGACGAGGCCGCCTGTTCCTGGATCTTTGCGGAGTTATCGCGCAGCATCTCCGACGTGCGCTGGATGAGGTCGGACGTCGTCGTATTCAACGCCGTGATTTGATCAAGCACCAATCTCTGGTTGCCGAGTGCTTGCGCGACGATTACCGCGGTGCGGAGGGCAGAGATGGTCGTCGTGGATGCTCGGTCGACGCCCTTGATCAACTCAATGTTGTTTTTGATGATGATGTCGATGGCGAGGTAACTCTGGATCGATACGGCTAGTTGAGTTAGTAGGTCTTGGTGCTTTTGGCGTACGTAGAACAGCACGTCCTGGCTCAACGCCTTGGCGCGTTCGGGGTCGGAGATCTCCAGCTGCGAGATAGTGGACGCGAGCCGTGCGTCGAGCCGCTCGGCAATGTAGATGTAAGCGTTCAAGCGCCCCATCGTTGCCCAGAGGTTCTGCTTCTCCAGGTTGAGAGCGACGTTGTCCTTGGTGAGCTCATCCTGTCCGTTGCGGAGCGCATGCAGAATGCCGTTCAAATGACCTTGGGCAGACTCATAGCGGCGGAAGTAGTCCACGATCTTGTCCCCGAAAGGGATCACTCCGAGAAACTTTCGGGTCCCAGTCGCCCGGCTCGGGTCCAAGCCCTCGACCGTGCGCCGTAGCTCGAGCAGGGTGTTTCCAACCTTGGATCCTTCGGCAATTCCGCCTTCCTTGAGCGCGCGTACTGGAGTTTGTAGCAGGCGGTTGGAGGTTTCCGCAGCTCGGCGAATGTCGGCGTCTCCCATGGCTCGGACGTTGGCTGCCTGCGTGGCGAACTCGGGGGAGCGCGTCTGAGCCGACATCAATGCACTTAAGAAGCCGTCAACCTTGCTGTCTAGTTCGGGGACAGTGGCTGGATCAACCTGCGGAGCCATGGCAGGAGCTTGAGTAGCCACGACAGGTGGCGGAGGGGCCGGTGCGGTAAGTGTCAGAGGTGCGCCTTCCGGGGGAGTGAGTGGCGCCGGGGCGCTTGCCTGCTGCGCGGCGGCGGACGACGTAGGCTCGGTCATCGACTTCCTCTCTGGCGCTGCTGCTGGTATTGCGTTATTGCGTTCTGTCGCAAACAGTTCACATTTTTGCTTGACCTGCAAATCTACTCGACTCAGGTTGCGTCGTCCGGGCTCAGCGCAGCCGCATTGGGGCGGCGACCCGGGCCTTGGCAGGCGGGCGTTTCCGCACCTTTGGTGGCAGCCGTACGCCTAGAGGGGTTCGGACGCGGGCGTTTGCGCCGGTTTGGTGGCAAACGTACCGTCGGCAGGCGCTGACGGCGGCTACCCAAGTAGGGCGGTGACCAGATGCAGCCGGCGCTCAGTGCGGCGAAATCCTTCTTGAATCCACTGCGGTCCAGACAGAGTGAGGGCGAGAGTGCCGCGCCAGTCGAAGAGGACTGCACGGAAGTTCGTCATGATGTCGTCCGGCTGGTGCGCATCCCATTCGGTACTGGCGCGCCGGTCACCAGACCGGCGACGGCCGCTACTGCCATGGTCTGCTCGAGCAGTGCGAGAGGTGATACGCCCAGTTCAATCGAAGCCCGCTCAAGATCATCGAACTCAGGCGTGACCTGCCAGATGCTGCCGCGATGATGTGCGATCTTGATCGACAGGTCGCGGTCGGCGACCGTCACATTGACCCACCCCCGTGGCAGGGCCATCTTGCTCACGGTGGTCTCCCGCACACCGATGGTGCTCGTCAGGGCCAAAAGCATGAGGCGAAGAGCGGCTGCCTGGTCCGCCCTCGCCAAAACAGAGACCGTATGGGCCGGCCGACCCTTCTTCATGATGATTGGAACCAGCCAGGCGTCAGCGGCTCCGGCTCTGATCAAGCTGGTGAGCACGCCAGGCCAGAGCCGAGGGTCCAGATCGTCGACATTGGCTTCAATCAGAACATCCGTATGCGACAGATCCGCATCGGCTTCCGCGGCTCGTTGACCGACAAGAACGCGGGTCACGTTCGCCCGTCCCGGCGTGTCTCGGCTACCAGCACCCGCCCCGGAAGTCTGAAGCGTCAGCGGCGGAAGATCTTCACAACGTTCAGCCAGAGCCGATAGCAGAGCCATTCCGGTCGGTGTAGTCAGTTCGCCCGAGCCTCCCGCGAAGATCTTCCAGCCAGTCCCCAGCTCGACTACAGCGGGCACCGGCACACCAAGATCGCCGTGAGCGCCTGGAACGCGTCCTGATCCGACTGCCACGGCACTCGCGCTAATGCTGTCGATCTTGAGCGCATGGAGGGCCGCGGCAACTCCGACGATGTCGGCAATAGAGTCGAGTGCTCCGACCTCGTGGAAATGAACGTGATCTTGCGGAACGTGATGGACTTTGGCTTCCGCCTCGGCCAATCGCTGAAAGCTGGCCAGGGCCCGGTCGCGTACCGGACCAGGTAGCTCCGCCGTGGCAATGAGATGTTCGATGCTCCGCCATTCGCGGCTCGGTACATCTTTAGCAATCACCTCCACCGAGAGCCGATTGGCGTGCTGCCCAGCTCGTGTGACCGGCTCACAGGTCAGCCTGACGGACTCGCCGATGACGGCGCCGACGTTCTGCTGTATGGCGACCAGGTCCGCGCCGGCGTCGATCAAGGCGCCCAATAACATGTCGCCCGCGACACCGGCGGAGGCATCGATCCATGCATGGCGGGTGCCGCTCATTTTTGACTTGGTGATGGAGGCGCCGCGATCTGGGCCGCGAGGTGACCGGCACCGTAGCCGTTGTCGATGTTTACGACTGCGACGCCCGGCGCGCAGGCATTGAGCATGGCCAGCAGCGCTGCCAGTCCACCAAAAGCTGCTCCGTAGCCGACCGAGGTCGGCAGGGCGACGACGGGGGCCGCGATCAGTCCCGCCACGACACTTGGAAGGGCGCCGTCCATGCCCGCCGCCACAACGACGACACGAGCCCGTCGCAACAGATCCAAGCGGCCCAACACCCGATGCAGGCCGGCAACGCCGACATCGACAACCAGTTCGGTGGGGCGTCCTAGATAGCTGGCCGTGAGCTGCGCTTCCTTGGCGACCGGTAGGTCCGAAGTTCCGGCGGCCAGTACGGCAACCAGTCCGCCGGCAGCCGGTGGGGGTTGGGCAGGCCATGCCAACAAGTTGGATTGTTGATCATGAAAGGCATCGGGAAGCTCGGCAAGAATGGCGGCGGCATGCTCCTTGCTCGCCCTGGTGAACAGTGTCACATGCGGCTGATCACGAACCGCGGTCGCGATCATGCCGACCTGTTCTGGCGTCTTTCCGGTGCAGTAGACCGCCTCTGGATATCCGCGCCGCCGAGTTCGGTCGTGATCAAGATCAGCAAACTCCTCAAGCCCCAGCCCAGAGCTCTTCGGTTCACTCATGATCAGCATTCAGCAATGGCAGAGTGAACGCGCCGGACTGAATGCCGCCGAGATCTACCGCGACAAAGCGGAATCCGGCGCCGCGTACGGCAGCTAACATCTTGGTCCGGAGTGGATCAACCACGGCCCGCGCCAGCTCCTGAGGAGGCAACTCGACACGCGCCACCTCATCGTGGTGACGCACTCTGAGATCGGTGAATCCCAGCCGCCGCAAGGCTGACTCGGCGTGTTCAATCTGGCTCAGCTTTGCCGAGGTAACCGG